>Ga0075425_100005907_pt1 | contig 12761 bp, 5 predicted proteins | sample SoiMethybrSBSTD4_FD_75300 | JGI IMG/M metagenome (GOLD analysis project Ga0075425, IMG submission 75300) | Bulk soil microbial communities from a Populus tree surrounding site in Tennessee, USA - Soil MetaG P. TD hybrid SBSTD4 | ecosystem: Environmental > Terrestrial > Soil > Tree plantation...
CCGACTCGGCGACGACGCTCGCGAGCAACGTCGACTTGAGCGAATCGGATCTGTCCCCGCTCGATCCGCGCGAGCTGGCGGCGGCGGTGGCCGGGCGGGCGGCGGGCGACCTCGCCGGAAAGGGCATCGGACGGCCGAGCGACGAGGCGCAGGCCCAGGCGCAGCGGCTGTGGTGGTACCTGCTGGTGGCCGGCGGGCTGCTGCTCGCGGCCGAGACGCTGCTCTCCAATCGTCTTTCGCAGAAGGGTGCGAGGGTGTCATGACGCATGAAGACGGTCGTTCCAGCCTGGTGGCGATCATCCACGAGGTGCGCCGGCGCTGGCGCATGAAGCTGGCGCTGCGCGGTGCGGCGATTGCCGCCATCTGCTTCGCCGTCGCGCTCGTCGCCTCGGCGCTCACCCTCCAGTGGATGCGCTTCACCCCCGAATCGATCCTGATGTTCCGGATCGGCCTGGCGGTGACGGTCGCGCTGCTCGCCTACGTCTTTCTGGTGAGGCCGCTGTTCCGCCGCGTCAGCGACGAACAGGTCGCGATGTATCTCGAGGAGCACGAGCCGTCGCTCGAAGCGGCGATCATCAGCGCCGTCGACGCGGAGCGGACCGGCCTTTCGGCACAATCGCCCACGCTGGTGCGCAAGCTCGTCGAAAGCGCGGTCGAGAAGTGCCGCACCATCGACGACGGCCGCCGCGTCGAGCGGGCGCCGGTGCGGCAGTACTCGGGCGTGCTCGGCGGCGTGCTGGCGCTGGCGGCGCTCGTCTTCCTGCTCGGCCCGGCCTACATGCGGCATGCGCTGTCGGCGCTGCTCGTGATCTCGCGCAGCGTGGAAGCGGCTGCGCCGTACCGCATCGAGGTCACTCCCGGCCACACTACGATTCCGCGCGGCGCCGACCAGGCGATCACCGCGAAGCTGGTCGGGTTCCAGGCCGACCAGGCGGTGTTGATGGTGCGCAAGTCGCAGAGCGCCGCGTTCGAGCGCGTGCCGCTCATCCGCGCCGAGGACAAGTACGAAGGGACGCTCTTCGACGTCGCCGCCCCGATGGAGTACTTCGTCGAGGCCGTCGGCGTACGCTCGCCGGTCTTCACGCTGAAGGTCGCCGACATGCCCTACGTCCAGAAGCTGGAGCTGGAATACCACTTCCCGGCCTACACCGGGCTGCAGCCGCGCAAGATCGAGGACGGCGGCGACATCGCCGTCATCAAGGGGACCGAGATCCGGGTGCGCGCCGTGCCGACGATGGCCGCCGCCGGCGGCGCCATCGTCGTCGACGACAAGCAGCAGGTGCCGATGACCGTCGGCGCCGACACCGCGCTGACGGCGTCGTTCGTCGCCGACCACGACGGCTTCTATCGCATCGACCTCGACGCCCCCGGCGGTCCGCGCGTCAACGGCTCGCCGAAGTACTCCATCGACGTGCTCTCCGATCAGCCGCCCACCGTCTCGTTCACCAAGCCGGGCCGCGACACCTCGGCGTCGCCGATCGAGGAAGTGTTCCTCGAAGCGAAGGCGGAGGACGACTATGGCGTCAAGACGCTCGACCTGGTCTACAGCGTGAACGGCGGCGCCGAGAAGACCGTGAAGCTGTTCGACGGCACGAAGCGGATGACCAACGTGTCGGCGGGGCACACGCTCTATCTCGAAGAGATGAACGTCAAGCCGGGCGACTCGGTGTCGTACTACGCGCGCGTCGGGGACAACGACGCCGTCGGCGGATCGCAGAAGGCGATGAGCGATCTCTACTTCGTCCGCGTCCGCCCGCTGCAGAAGGATTTCCGCAAGGCGGAGTCGCAGGGCGGCGGCGGCCAGCAGGGGCAGCAGAACCAGGTCGGCGCGCTCTCCGAGCAGGAACGGCAGATCATCGCCGCCACGTTCAACATCCAGCGCGATCGCAAGACCGCGGGGGCCGAGAAGACGAAACAGGGGGCGATCGTCGCCGGCCTGATGCAGAAGCGGCTGCGCGAGCAGGTCGCCGAGCTGCTCGGCAACTTCGCCGAGCGCGTCGGCAACCAGGCGGAGCGCTTCAAGAAGATCACCGATTTCCTCAAGCAGGCCGTCCCCGAGATGCAGACGGCCGAGGGCAAGCTGCAGGCGGGTGACACCACCGCGGCGCTGCCGGCGGAGCACCGCGCGCTCGAGTTCCTGCAGAAGGCCGAGGAGGAGTACGAGCTCCAGGTCTCGGCCAACCAGCAGGGCGGCGGCGGTGGCGGCGGCGGGCAGCAGAAGATGGCGGAGGAGCTGGCCGATCTGTTCGAGCTCGAAGTCGACAAGATGGCCAACCAGTACGAGACGGCGCAGCGCGCCTCGCAGGCGCAGGCCGATCAGAAGATCGACGAGCTCGCCGAGAAGCTGAAGGAGCTGGCGCGCCGGCAGGAGCAGGAAGCCGAGCGCCAGCGCCGCCGCGCCGCGCAGGGGCAGGGCCAGGGCGGCGGCGACGCGCAGCGCGCGCTCGCCGACCAGGCGGAAGAAGCGGCGCGTCAGCTCGAGAAGCTCGCGCGCGAAGAGAACCGTCCGCAGCTGCAGCAGACCGCGCGCCGGCTGCAGCAGGCCGCCGACGCGATGCGCCAGGCCGCGGCCAGCGGCGATCCGAATTCCGCCGCCGCCGCCGCGGGCGCGATCGATCAGTTGAAGGAGGCCGAGCGGCAGCTGCAGCAGTCGCAGTCGGCGCGCACCGGGCGCGACATCGACGACGCGCTGCGCCAGGCCGAGGCCATGGCCCGCGAGCAGCAGCAGATCCAGGACGACGTCTCGAAGCTGGATCAGCAGGGCGGCGCGTCGCGCCAGGAAAAGGCGCAGCAGCTCAGCGAACGCAAGCAGCAGCTCGCCGGCAAGGTCGATCAGCTGGAGAAGCAGCTCGATCGCACCGCCGGCGACATGTTCAAGAACGAGCGTGACGCCTCGCGCAAGCTGACCGATGCCGCCAACGGCATCCGCGACAAGCGCATCCGCGACAAGATCCGCTACTCCGATCAGATGCTGCGGGGCGGCCAGCAGACGTCCGACGTCGCGGCCTTCGATCGCGACATCCAGGGCAACCTCGACGATCTGCAGAAGAAGATCGGCGAGGCGGCGTCAGCCGTCGGCCACACCAAGCCCGATGCCCAGGCGCAGGCGCTCGACAAGGCGCGGCAGCTTTCCGAAGGCATGCAGTCGCTCGGCGAGCGCATGCGCGGCCAGCAGGGTCAGCAGGGCCAGCAGGCGCAGCAGGGACAGAACGCGCAGGGACAGCAGCGCGGACAGCAGGGCGACCGCAATCAGCAGGGCCAGAATGGGCAGCAGCAGGGCCAGAATGGCCAGCAGAGTCAGAGTGGGCAGCAGGGGCAGAGCGGGCAGCAGGGGCAACAAGGGCAGCAGGGTCAGAGCGGCCAACAAGGGCAGAATGGCCAACGCGGTCAGCAGGGCCAGGGCGGTCAGCAGGGGCAGCAGGGTCAGAGCGGTCAGCAGGGACAGCAAGGGCAGCAGGGCCAGGGCCAGGGTCAGGGACAGCAGAGCGGCAACGGCGGCCGCAACCAGGGCGATCCCACGCAGGGCGGACGCAACGGGCAGGGAGACACCACCAGCTCGATGATGAATCCGTCCGGCGGTACGCTCGGCGATGCGCGGCCCAACGGCCGCTACAGCGGCGAGCAGGTCCGCCAGTTCCGCGGTGAAGCGCGCCAGCGCGCCGCCGACGCGGAGCAGCTGCGCCGCCTGCTCGGCCAGCAGAAGATCGACGCGAAGGAACTCGACGAGATCATCAAGGGCCTGCGCAAGCTCGACGACGAGAGCGCCTACGCCAACCCCGAGGCGCTCGCCCGCCTCGAGCAGTCGGTGACCGACAACATCAAGCGCTTCGAGTACACGCTGCGCCGCCGTCTCGACGCCAACGGCAACCAGGTGTTCCTGTCGGGGACCGACGACGTGCCCGAGCAGTACCGCAAGCTCGTCGAGCAGTACTACCGCTCGCTCTCGAAGGGCGGCGGCAAGCAGTAGCGGGCCTGCGCGCTCCCGCGGCGGGCGGCTTGCATGCCTCACGGCGCGCGGCGCGCGCCGCGGTGAAAGTGTCCACAAACACGTTCGTTCGCGGGGACCGCTCGCGGTCCCGTGACCTGTTTCGGGGACGCGATGAGCAGACAACCCGCGCTGATCCTGCTGTTGTGCGGAGCGCTGACGCTGACGGCCGTGGCCCGCCAGCAGGATCCGCCGCGTCCGCAGGAGCAGCAGCCGTCCGCACCGCTGCCCCAGCCGCGCCCGCCGGTCTTCCGCGCCGGCGCCCACTACGTCCGCGTCGACGCCTATCCCACCGAGAAAGGGCACATCGTCGAGGGGCTGACGAAGGACGACTTCGAGATCTACGAGGACGGCAAGCCCCAGGCGATCGAGAGCGCGGAGTTCGTCACCTTCGACACGTGGACGCCTGAGGCGGAGCGGAAGAATCCACGTACACAGCAGGACGCTTACGATCTCGCCGCCGATCCTACCTGGCGCATCTTCGTGATCGTGCTCGATCCCTCGGCCTACAACTTCCAGGGCCGCCACTACATGCGCGCGCCGCTGCACGAGTTCATCGAGCGCAACCTCGGTCCGAAGGACCTCTTTGGCCTGCTCACGACCGAGAGCGAGTGGAACGACCTGGTCCTCGGGCAGACGACGACCACCGCCGACGCGATTATCGACAGCCGCGAGTGGATCTACCCGCGCAACACCTACGACGACCGCTATGCCGCCTATTACGACTGCGGCCTCAGCTGGCTGATCGGGCGCAAGAGACTCGACGACACCTACACCCTGTTCGAGGGGCTGGTGCGCCTGCTCGGGTTGGTCCGGCAGGAACGCAAGAGCATCGTCTTCGTGGCCAACACCCTGGCGCATCCCGGCCCGGTGAAGCAGATGCCGTCGACCCTGGGCATGCCCAACCTGCCGAAGATTGGCGTGACCAGCGGCGGCCGGATCGGTGAGATCGCGCGTGGCGATCGCATCGGCGGCGCCGCATCGAGCGGGTTCTGCAACTCGGAGCGGATGCGCCTGGCGAACATGGATTTCGACGAGCGCTTCCGCGACCTGCTGAAGGCGGCGCGGCAGGGGAACGTGGCGTTCTATCCCGTCTCGCCGCTGGGGCTGCAGACGATTCCGTTCAAGCCGACCGGCGGCGCCGACCTCTCCGCGTATTACGCCATGCAGCGCAGCGCCGATTCGCTGATGACGCTCGCCAGCGAGACCGACGGTATCGCCATCGTCAACACCAACGATCTCACCGGCGGCATGCGGCGCGTCGCCAACGACGTGCGCGCCTATTACGTGCTCGGCTACTACACGACCAACACGAAGTGGGACGGCCGCATTCGATCGATCAAGGTGAAGCTGAAGCCGAAGCTCAACACGATCCGGGCGCGCCGACAATACCTCGCGCCGACGCTGGCGGAGATTGCCGCGTTGTCGAACCCCGCCGCGACCAGGCCGTCCACGCCGCCGTCCGCGGAAGAGACCGCGCTGGCGGCGCTCTCGCGCGATCATCCGACGACGCCATTCGTGCCTTTTGCGTCGCGCGCCGGATCGCAGCTGTCGATCGTGCTCGAGATCCCTGCCAGCGCCAGCCCGTGGCCGACGGGGACCGAGATCATGGCGATGGCCGAATCCGCCGACGGCGAACTGCTTGGCTCGGCACGGGAAGTGATGAAGTCCGGGGGACGCGTGGCCATCGTGCGCGTCCCCATCGCTTCCGGACAGCCGCCCGCGTACGGGATGCTGCGCGTCAAGGCCGACGGGATGATCTTCACCGATCGCGTCGCCGTGCCGCCGGCCTCCCCGCTGCTCGGCGATGCCATCGCCTTCCGCAACGGCACGCCGACGGCGGTGCTCTCCTGCCGGCACAACGACGTCGTCCATCTCGAGTGGCCCGTGCTCGGGCCGCTCGATACGCGCGAAGTGCGCCTGCTCGACCGCCACGGCAAGCCGCTGCCGGTTCCCCTGCAGCTGGAAGAGAAGGACGCCGACGGGTCGCCCCGGCTGGTGACCGACGTGCCGCTGGCGCCGCTCGGGCGCGGCGACTATCTCGTCGAGCTGAGGGTCGGCTCGAAGACGATCACCGATCGCAAGCTGATCGCGGTGAGGGTCAACTAGCATGCGTGACCGTTACGCCGTGTCGGCCATCCTGGTGGTGTCGCTGGCGCTGGGCGGCGCCGCGCAGCAGCAGGAACCGCCGACGCAGCAGCAGGAACCGCCGACCCAGGCGCAGCAACGTCCCGTCTTCCGCGGCGGCACGCACTTCGTCCGCGTCGACGCCTACCCGCTGCAGAACGGGAAGATCGTCGAGGGACTCCAGCCGGGGGACTTCGAGGTCTTCGAGGACGGCAAGCCGCAGACCATCGAGAGCTTCGACTTCGTCAAGTTCGACACCTTCGTGCCGGAAGCGGAGCGGCGCGAGCCGAACACGCAGCGCGAAGGCTTCGACAAGGCCGCCGACCCGCGCTACCGCGTCTTCGTGATCGTCGTCGACACCGAGTTCGCCGGCCGCACCGACGTCTACTGGATACAGAAGCCGCTGGTGCATTTCCTCGACCGCATCCTCGGCACGCGCGATCTCTACGGCTTCCTGACGACCCGCAACTCGGCGAAGGACCTGGTGCTGGGCCAGAAGGCCATCGCCATCGAGTCGCAGGTCATGGATCTGTTCCGCTCGATGAACATCGACGTGGACGACGAAGCCACGATGATCGACCGCTGCAACCTGGGACTGCTCGGCTCGTACTTCCTGGACAAGACCTACACGTCCCTGGAGAGTGACGTTCAGCAGCTCGGCTCCATCCGCCAGGAGCGGAAGAACATCGTCTTCGTCACCAACGGCCTGGGCCGTCCGCGGCCCGATGTGCGGCGGCAGGCGCTGAACGGCAGCGGCAACCCGGAGCCGCCGCGCATCGGCATCACCAACGGCCGCCTGGGCGAAGGGGATCATGCCAATCCCTACATCTCCAACGATCGCTACTGCGCGTCGGAGTACCAGCGGCTGGCGACGATGGACTTCGATGAACGCTATCGCGCGCTGATTGACGAAGCGAAGCGCGCCAACGTGAGCTTCTACACGATCACGCCCGCGGGTCTGCGCGCACCCGAGACGCTGGCGGAACACAAGGCCGTCACGCAGGCCAACGACGACCTGATCTCGCTCGCGCACGAAACCGACGGCATCGCCATCGTCAACACCAACGATCTCGACGGCGGCATGAAGAAGATCGCCGACGATCTCGCGGCCTACTACGTGCTCGGCTACTACACGACCAACACCAACTTCGACGGCGGCATCCGCTCCATCAAGGTGCGGATGAAGGCCGACCGCCGGCAGATTCGGGCGCGGCGGCAGTATCGCGCGCCGACGCGTGATGAGATCGCCGCACTCGGCCGGCCGCTTGCCCCGAGCGCTGCGACAGCGAGTGTCGAGGCGCCGCCTGCGCCGGCGCTGATCGGCGTCCCGATCGGCTATCGGGTGGCGGCCCGCGCGGCGCCGCAGAAGGTGTCGGCGCTCGACTTCGACCGCACCGATCGGCTCCGCGTCGAGTGGCCGGTGCTGGCGAAGCTGGACCGGCGGACGGCGCGGGTCCTCGACCGCACCGGCAAGCCGCTCCCGATCGACGTGGCGCTGTCGGAGGAGCCGGCGACCGGCACCATCGTGCTGGATCTGCCGCTGGCGCCGTTCGCGCGCGGCGAGTATGCGATCGAGTTGACCGCGGGGTCGGCTACCATGAGCGAAACGCGGACACTCGCGTTCAGGATCAAATGATGAGAGCGTGTCGAGCGTTCCTCGCGATGGTCGTCATCACGGCGGCGGCGGCCGTGTCGGGCGACGCGCGCCAGGCGGCGCCGCAGCCAGGGCAGCCGCCGCTGTCGCAGGCGCAGCAGCGCCCGGTGTTCCGCGGCGGCACCCACTTCGTCCGCGTCGACGCCTACCCGGTCGAGGACGGCAAGATCGTCGAAGGGCTCACGCCGGCCGACTTCGAGGTCCTCGAGGACGGCAAGCCGCAGACGATCGAGAGCTTCGACTTCGTCAAGTTCGACACCTTCACGCCCGAGGCGGAGCGCCGCGATCCCTCGACGCAGCGTGAAGGCTTCGACCTGGCCGCCGATCCGCGTTACCGCGTCTTCGTGATCTTCGTCGACATGGCCTACAGCAAGGAGACAGGCGCGGTCTCGACGATCAACGATCTGGATCGCATCCAGTCGCCGCTGATCGGCTTCCTCGATCGCGTGCTCGGGCCGCAGGACCTGTTCGGGTTCCTCACTTCGCGCAACTCGGTCAAGGATCTCGTCCTCGCCAGGAAGACGGCCGTCACGCGTTCGCAGATCATGGATCTCTGGCGCGCGTCGCTGCAGGATCGCGACGACGCCGACGCGCTCGACGGCTGCAGCTGCGGCAACGCGAGCCGCTCGATCGACGAGTGCCGGAACCTGATCGACACGCTCAAGGCGCGGCATCGCGCCGACGCCACCTACACCGCGCTGACGGAGCTGGTCGGCCAGCTCGGCGCGATTCGCGAGGAGCGCAAGAACGTCATCTTCGTGTCGAACCTGCTGCCGCGCTGGCGCCCCGACGACAGCGCGCTTCGCGCGCGCGGCCCGACGCTGCCCGCCGCCGGCATCACCGGCGGGCGCGTCGGCGTCGGCGATCGCCAGACCGGGTCCAGCGACGCCTTCTGCGCGGACGAGTTCCAGCGGCTCGCCAACACCGACTTCGACGAGCGCTACCACCGTCTGCTGGTCGACGCCCGCCAGCAGAACGTGACCTTCGACGTCATCACGCCGGCGGGGCTGCAGGCGCCGGTCGGTCTCGCGAACACGCGCGCGGTGCAGCATGCCACCGCGGATCTGCAGTCGCTCGCCTCCGAGACCGACGGCATCGCCGTCGTCAACACCAACGATCTCAGCGGCGGCATGAAGAAGATCGCCGACGACCTCGCGGCCTACTACGTGCTCGGCTACTACACGACCAACACCGCCTTCGACGGCGGCGTCCGCACGATCAAGGTCCGCTACAAGACGAACGGCAAGGCGATTCGCGCCCGCCGGCAGTACCGCGCGCCGACGCAGGCGGAGATCGCCGCGCTCGCGGCCGCGCCGCCGCCGTCGGCGTCGGGCGGCGCCGGCGCCGCGGGCCCGAGCCCGCGCGAGTCGGCGCTGATCGTTCTCGACCGGGCGTCGCGTCCGTTCGCGGGATACGTCGCGGCGGCCGGGAAGAAGCTGACCGTCGTCACCGAGCTGTCGGCCGCGTCGATCCAGGCGGGCCGGTGGAAGGAGGGGGCGGACGTCGAGGTCGCGTCGGTGAACGCCGCCGGCGACATCGTCGGCTCGGCGCGCGGCCGCCTCGAGGCCGGCGCATTCTCGGTCGCCATCCCGCTCGCCGTGCAGGGGGAGTGGCCGGCGCGGGTCACGATCCGGCTGCGCGGGACGGCCGATGCGGTTGACGACTGGGTGAAGCTGACGCCGCCGTCCGCGAAACTGCTCGGCGAGCCGCTCGCCTATCGGTCCGGCTCGCGCATTGCCGTCCGGCCGGTCGCGGGCTTCGAGTTCGCGCGGAACGAGCGGATCCGCGTCGAATGGCCGGTGCTCGCGGCGCTCGACCGCCGCGAGGTCCGGCTGCTCGATCGCTCGGGCAAGGCGCTGCCGGTCGAGCTGCCCCTGTCCGAGGATCAGGCGCACGGCGTCGTCGTCGATATGTCACTATCAGGCCTGCCGCGCGGCGACTACCTGATCGAGTTGACGGCCGGCGGCGGCGGGGCGACCGAGAAGTCGCTGCTCGCCGTCCGTATCAAGTGAGGGACCGAGCCATGGGACGCCTCAGGACCACACGCACCGCGATCCTCCTCGCCTGCCTCGCCGGGGCCGTGCTCACGGCGCAGTCGAAGCAGAAGCCGCCGGTGTTCCGCGGCGGCACCAGCCTGGTGACCGTCGACGCCTACCCGACCAAGCAGGGAAAGGTCGTCGAAGGGCTGACCGCGGAAGACTTCGAGATCTTCGAAGACGGCAAGCGGCAGGACGTCGAGAGCCTCGAGTTCGTGCCGTTCGACGGGCGGATTACCGACGACGATCGGCCGGTCCACATCTCTTCACGCGAGGGACTCGAGCTTGCTTCCGATCCGCGCTACCGGGTGACCGTCTTCATCGTCGACCGCGCCGCGTTCTACCGCGAGAACTGGAAGGAGATGCGTGACGCGCTGCTCGACTTCATTCATACCAGCGTCGAGCCGCGCGACCTGATCGACGTCATCACCACCGACGATTCCTGGCAGAGCCTCGCGCTGGGACGCCACCTCTCCGAGCTCGAGCGCGACCTCGACAACCCGGAGTGGCTGCAGGCCGATCAGTCCGAATCGACGCAGGTCCTCGAGGGATGCGGACTGCAGGGCATGCAGTCGCGCATTCGCGCCGACGCGACCTATGCGCTGCTCGAAGGTGTGGTCCGCCTGCTGGGGCAGGCGCGAGAGGACCACTCCAGCATCGTCTACATCTCCGACGCCATCAGCCGGGCGCCGATGGACACCAGCAACCGCAACACCAAGACGATGTCGCTGCCGCGGCCGATCGGGCTGGTCAACGGCAAGATCCAGCACACCGCCAGCGCCACCGACATGCACACGATGCACTGCAAGAGCGAGGCGCAACGGCTGCGCGACACGAATTTCGGCCAGCGCTTCGACGAGCTGACGCGGCTGGCGCGCGCGTCGAACGTGGCGTTCTACCCGATCGCCGTCGAGTCGCTCGTCCCGTTCACGACGGTGGCGCAACGCGGCATGGGTGTTCCGACGGACACGACGCCGCAGGCGCGCGGCGGTCCGCTCACGAGCCCGCTCGTGTCACGGTCGCAGGGACGTGTCCACGGCTCGTTGACCGCTCTCGCCGCCGCGACCGGCGGCCTCGCCGCCATTCCGGCGAGCGACGCGCGCGAGGGCCTCGAGCGGATCGCCGGCGACGTCGGGCCGCACTATCTCGTTCGCTATTACACGACCAACACCAAGCGCGACGGCAGCATCCGCACCATCAAGGTGCAGCTGAAGAAGGACGGGACGGAGATCCGCGCGCGCCGCTGGTACCGCGCGCCGACCGCAGACGACGTCAAGGAAAAGCCCGGGACGTTCAAGGCCGTGGAGCGAATCGTGCCGCCGCCGGTGGCCAACGCGATGGCGCCACTGACCAAGGTCAAGCCGTCGGCGCAGTTTTTCGCCTACGGTGCGGTCGCCGGCTCGACGCTGACGGTCGTGCTCGAAGTGCCGCAGGAGGCGGTCGCCGCCGGCCGATGGAGCGAGGGGGCCGAGGTGCACCTGCTCGCCGACGTCGGCGGCAGCGAGACTGTCGGAACCGCGCGAGGGCGCCTGCAGCCGAACGGCCGCGCGGTGGTCCAGGTGCCACTCGACGGCGCGAAGCGCCCCACCTCGGTGATGGTCCACGTGCGCGCGGCGGGGGAGTCGGTCACGGAACGGATCGCGGTCGGCGCCAACCCGAATGCGATGGTCGGAGATGCGCTCGGCTATCGCTCGAGCCGGCGCGCGCTGTCGGTGCCGGTCGGATCGTTCGTCTTCGCCTCGGACGACAAGCTGGCGCTCGAATGGCCGCTGCTGCAGCCGGTCGATCATTTTCACGCGCGTCTGCTCGATCGCTTCGGCGAGCCGCTCAAGTTCGGCATCGACCTGAAGGCGCAGGACGCCGGCGCGAGCCGGCGTCTGGTGTCGAACCTGAAGTTCTCCAACCTCGGTCGCGGTGACTACGTCCTCGAGCTGACGGTCCAGAAAGGGGACGTCAGCGAGAAGAACATGCTCGCGCTGCGCGTGAAGTAGACCGTTGGCCGCCGCTAACCGCCTGCTTTTTCCGTCACCCACGGCGATTTCAATGGATCCTCTTCGTCTTCGTCCGCCTGCGCATCCGCCGCGGTGTCGGTCGTCTTGGCCGCCGGCGTCCAGCGCGGCGGCGTGACGCCGAGCAGGTGCTGGACGAAGAAATCCCAGCGCTTGTGATCGCCGTACGGCCCGCCCGACGTGTGGTTCGCGCCGGGAATCCCCAGCAGGTCGAAGTTCTTGTCGTTCTTGATCAGCTGGTTGACGACCTGCATCGTCGACGAGGGATCGACGTTGGTGTCCATCTCGCCGTAGATCAGCAGGAGGTCCCCCTTCAGGTTCTTCGCGTTGTCCACGTTCGACGAGGCGGCGTACTCGGGGCCGAGCGGCCATCCCATCCACTGCTCGTTCCACCAGATCTTGTCCATCCGGTTGTCGTGGCAGCCGGAGGCGGAGACCGCCGCCTTGTAGAAGTCGCCGTGGAAGAGCAGGCCGCCGAGGGCGTTCTGTCCGCCTGCCGACGTGCCGTAGATCCCGACGCGGCTGATGTCGTAGTAGGGATACTTCGCCGCGACCGCCTTGTGCCACAGGATGCGATCGGGGAACCCGGCGTCCCCCAGGTTCTTCCACGCCACGTCGTGAAACGCCTTCGACCGGTTCGACGTGCCCATGCCGTCGATCTGCACGACGATGAAGCCGAGCTCGGCGATCGACTGCATCGCGTTGTAGGCGGCGAAGGACTTCGGCACGAACGAGCCCTGCGGCCCGGCGTAGATGTTCTCGATCACCGGGTACTTCTTCGCGGCGCTGAAGCTGCTCGGGCGGTAGATGACGCCCCAGATGTCGGTGGCGCCGTCTCGTCCCTTGGCGACGAAGACTTCGGGCGGCTTCCAGCCCGACGCCTGCAGGTCGGCGATGTCCCCCTTCTCGAGCGGCATCACCAGGCTGGCGTCCGCCGTCTTGTGCAGCTC
>Ga0075425_100005909_pt1 | contig 12760 bp, 15 predicted proteins | sample SoiMethybrSBSTD4_FD_75300 | JGI IMG/M metagenome (GOLD analysis project Ga0075425, IMG submission 75300) | Bulk soil microbial communities from a Populus tree surrounding site in Tennessee, USA - Soil MetaG P. TD hybrid SBSTD4 | ecosystem: Environmental > Terrestrial > Soil > Tree plantation...
ATCACCGCGCCGTTCAAGGAAGAAGCGTTCGCGTACGCAGAGCGCATCGATGCGCACATCCGCGGCAACGCCCGCGCGTGCGGCGCGATCAACACGCTCGTGAAGATGCGCGACGGCTGCATCGTCGCGGACAACACCGACGTCGACGGATTCGAGGCGCTGATCGGAACGCCGAAGAACGTTGCCATCGTCGGCGCCGGCGGCACTGCGAAAGCGGCGATCGTGGCTGTGGAACGCGCCGGCGCGCACTACACGATCTTCAATCGAAGCAGTCACGAGCCGCTCGACAAAGTGCGCGACTTCGACGGCGATCTGATCATCGACACGCTGCCGGTCCCGATCGAGCTGCCGCCGATCCGTACCATCACCGCGTCCTACACGAAAAGCGAAGACGGACTCCGCTTGCTCCGCGCGCAAGCCGTGCGTCAGAACGAAATCTTCATCGAGGCCATCCAGTGAATCTCGAAGAGCTCCGAAGAAACTACGACGTCGTCCCGGTCGTGCGCGAGTTGAGCGCCGACGCCATCACGCCGCTGGCCGCATTCGTCGCGCTCTCGCCGCCCCACGCGGAAGCATTCCTCTTCGAGAGCGTCGAGCGCGGCGAGAACCTCGGCCGCTACTCGTTCATCGGCTTCGATCCGCGCCGCAACTTGCGCTTCGACCGCGGTGCGCAGAATAGTGTGCAGTCTCTGCGCGACGAGCTCGTGCCGTTGCGCGTCTACGGCGAAGGATCGCTCCCGCCGTTCTTCGGCGGCGCGGTCGGCTACTTCGGATACGGCGTGGCCGGATGGAGCGAGAAGCTGCCCGACTCGCACGCGGACGATCTAGGTCTTCCCGACGCCAAGCTGCTCTTCTTCGACAACGTCGTCGTCTTCGATCACGTCGCGCAGAAGATGTACGTCATCGCGAACATCTTCACGAATGACCCGAACGCGTCGATGGATGAGGCGAACGCGCGCATCGATCGAGCCGTGGAAAAGCTGCGCAACGCGTCGACCGAGCTGCTGCAGTTCCCGCCGGTGCCGGACTACGTCGCGTTCCGCAGCAACTTCACGCGCGACGAGTTCGAGGAGATGGTTCGCAAAGCGAAGGAAGAGATCGTCGCCGGCGAGATTTTTCAGATCGTGCTATCGCAGCGATTCGAGACCGAGTTCGATGCGAAGCATGCGCTGACGCTCTATCGCACGCTGCGATCGGTGAATCCGTCGCCGTACATGTTTCTGCTGCGCACGAACGAATGCACGCTCGTCGGCGCGTCGCCGGAGATGCTCGTGCGCGTGAATGAAGGGGTCGCGGAGACGCGTCCGATCGCCGGCACGCTGCCGCGCGGCGCCACGCGCGAAGAAGAAGCGGAGATCGAAGCGGCGCTCCTCGCCGATCCGAAAGAGAACGCCGAACATCTAATGCTCGTGGATCTCGGGCGTAACGATCTCGGCCGCGTCTGTGCCAGCGGGTCGGTCGAAGTCACCCGCTTCTGCTACATCGAGCGCTACAGCCACGTCGTTCACCTCGTGAGCGACGTCGTCGGAAAACTGCGCGACGACCGCGCGCCGATCGACGTCTTCCTCTCCTGCTTTCCCGCCGGCACGCTCACCGGCGCGCCGAAGATCCGGGCCATGGAGCTGATCGACGGATTCGAGAAGTCCCGGCGCGGAACTTATGGTGGTGCAGTGGCTTACATCGGTTTCTCGGGCAATATCGACTCGTGCATCCTCATACGGACGGTGCTCCTGACGAATGGAAAAGCGTACGTGCAGGCCGGCGCCGGCATCGTGTACGACTCCGATCCGGCGCGCGAGTACCAGGAATGCGTCAACAAGGCAAAGGCGCTGCAAAACGCCATCGGATACGCGCGCGCGGTACTCCGGCAGTAGTACCACTTGCGGCTCCGAAAACTTCTGGTATCCTTTTGCCTCCTCGGTCAGGTTCAAGGAAGGGCTCAAGGCCGGCGCCTATTGGCGCCGTGTGTGTTTTCAGAGGACCAATTCCTCGCCCGTCAGCTCGCGAAACGCCTCGATGTATTTCTCGCGCGTCTTCGCAACGACATCCTCCGGCAGCTCCGGCGCGGGCGGATTCTTGTCCCATCCTGTCGTCTCGAGCCAGTCGCGCACGAACTGCTTGTCGTACGACGGCGGATTTTTTCCGACGACGTATTGATCCGCAGGCCAGAAGCGCGATGAGTCCGGCGTGAGCGCTTCATCGATCCAGATCACGCGCCCTTCGAACAAGCCGAATTCGAATTTCGTGTCGGCGATGATGATGCCGCGCGTCAGCGCGTACTCGGCCGCTTGTTGATAAAGCGAGAGCGTGACATCGCGAAGCTGCGTGGCGAGATCTTTCCCGACTCGCTCGGCCATCTCGTCGAACGAGATGTTGATGTCGTGTCCGCTCTCTTCTTTCGTCGCCGGCGTAAAGATCGGCGTCTTCAACTTGCTCGCCGTCGTGAGTCCTTTCTCCAGCTCGATGCCGCACACCTTGCCGCTCTGCTGATACTCCTTCAGCCCCGAGCCGACGAGATATCCGCGCGCGACACACTCGATCGGAATCACGCTGCACTTCTTCACGATGATGCTGCGTCCGCGCAGCTCATCGTGCAACGCGACGTCGGACGGAAATCGCGCGAAGTCGGACTCGACGACGTGGTTCTCGACGTCTTTGAATTTTCGGAACCAGAAGTTCGAGATCTGGTTCAGCACTTTTCCTTTGTCCGGAATGCCGGGCGAGAGCACGACGTCGAACGCGGAGATGCGATCGGTGGCGACGAAGAGGTAGCGATCGTCGAGGTCGTACACGTCGCGGACTTTGCCGCGACGTGCGAGGGGAAAAGGTAACGACGTTTCGGTGATTGCGGCGTTCATGGCCGCGGATTGTATTTGCTTCGGACGGGCGGACGCCTCGTCCGCCCACGCGCGGCGTCGAGCCGCGCGTTCCGCGCGGCCGGGCGGACGAGGGCGTCCGCCCCTCCCATTACTTTTCGTGCAACGCCACTTCACCGATTCGCGAAGCGCGGTCGCGCGCGACGCGGGCTTCGGCGTTCGTGATCTTCTTGCCGAGGTTGCCGAGGTCCATCACGGTGGCCTTCTTCGCGCTGCTGGCCGAGAAGAGCGAGTTGGCCGTGGCGAGCAGCGTCGGCGTCTGATACGTCGGGTCGCCGGAGAGTTGATCGATCGTCGAGACGTACGGGAAAACGACTGCGTTGTGCGACGAGTCGTCCACGAAAAACTCGACCGACCCGTGATCGACTTCGACCGGAAGTTGATCCTGGAAATGCGCCTCGGCTGGAATCGTGTATGACTTCTTCACGAGCGTGTTGCCGTTCGGGTCGTAGACGTTCACGCGCAAGATCACCGACTTGCTGCCGAGGTTCACGGCGCCGAAGTTCGTGCGCCATCCGAACCTGGCGATGTGGCGGATGCCGTGCGCGACCGCGCTGATGCCGTCGCTGTTGAAGTCCTGCAGGCCGGTCCACACGCCGGGAATGGTCTGGCCGTACGTGCCGCTCGACGAGTTGTTGAACGTGTTCGTCGTGACGAGGAAGGCGCGATCGACGACGTTGTCCGGAACCGTCGGATTGTCTTCGGGGAACGTCGCGACGAGCAGCGCGCCGCCGGCGACGTCGAAGTTGAAGATCTCCTTCAGCGCGTTGTCGGTGAACGCGACGCTGTTCGGCGGAACGGTGATCAGCGCTTCGTAGCTCTTGCCGCCGTTCGTCGGAAGAAACGTGACGCTGACCTTCAGCGTGTGATCGAGCTGCGGATTGAAGATGCTGAGCTGCGTCGCCCACCGCGTGTTGAAGAGTCCCGGGATGTTCGCGGCGGCGGGAATGATGTACGTGTCGTTGAGCTGCGCAGCCATCGGAAGCGCGGCGAGGAGCAGGATCGCGATTGCGAGTTTCTTCATGGCGCGACGCGATAGTGCATTCCCGCTGCCGAGTGCGCTCTCTCTGCGAGGTGGGTGGGATGGGACGTGCGTTGTCGTCCTCACGCTACACTAACGTCCATGAATCAGATCAGCGATCGCGTTCGTAACGTCGTCCAATCCGACATCCGCCGCATGTCTCGCGAGTGCGAGCGCGTCGGCGGCATCAACCTCGGGCAAGGCATCTGCGATCTGCCGACGATCCCCGAGCTCGTCGAAGGCGCCTGTGATGCGATCGCGTCATCGAAAGCGACGTACTCGAAATTCGAAGGCATCGATCTGCTGCGCGAGCGGATCGCGCGCAAGACCGCGCACTACAACGGCTACTCAGTCGATCCCGCCCGCGACGTCGTCGTGACGATCGGCGCAACCGGCGGATTCGCCACCGCGGCGCTGGCGACGCTCAACGCCGGCGATGAAGTCATCCTCTTCGAGCCGTACTACGGGTATCACCTCAACACGCTTCGCGTTCTCGGCATCGAGACGAAGTTCGTCCCGCTGCGCGAGCACGACGACTGGTCGATCGACTTCGAGGAGCTGCGGCGCGCGTTCACGCCGAAGACGCGCGGCATTGTCATCAACACGCCGGCGAATCCGTGCGGCAAAGTGTTCACGCGCGACGAGCTGGAGAAGATCGGCGCGCTCTGCACGGAGTTCAACGCGTGGGCGTTCACGGACGAGATCTACGAGTACATCGTGTACGACGGACGCAAACACGTGTCGATGGCGTCGATCGAATCGTGCCGCGAGCGAACGATCACGATCAGCGGATTCTCGAAGACCTTCTCGATCACCGGATGGCGCATCGGCTACGTCACGGCCGACAAGCGCATTGCCCAGCCGATCGGCGTGCTGAACGATCTCTTCTACATTTGCGCGCCGACGCCGCTGCAGTGGGGCGTCGCGCGCGCTCTCGAAGTCGGCGACGACTACTACGCGAAGATGAATGCGGACTACGCGAAGAAGCGCGACGTGCTCGCGTCCGCGTTGCGCGACGCCGGCTTTACGCCGTTCGTGCCGCAAGGCGCGTACTACATGCTCGCCGAGGTGCCGGACGAATTCGCGAACGATCAGGAAGCGGCGAATGCGCTGCTCGAGCAGGCGAGAGTGGCGTCGGTACCAGGATCGGCGTTCTACGTCTCCAATCGCGGATCGCGCATGCTGCGCTTCTGCTACGCGAAGGACTTCGACGCGCTCGATGAAGCGTGCAAAAGGATTCGCGCATTTCGCGCGGTTCATGCCTGAGTCGAGTCTTTATCTCCTTCGCTACGACTCGGGACATCGCGATCAGCGAATGGGCGCTGGTCCGGATCGGATCCGGCGTGAGCTCGGCGTGGCGGGCGAGGAGATCGAGCCGGAGTTGCCGTGGCGTTCGGAGATCTCGACTTCATTTCAACTCTATCGGCAGTTGGCGAAGCGGATCGCCGCGACTCCGGAGACTCTTCCGATCGTGCTCGCGGGCAATTGCGGCGCGTCGATCGGAACCGCAGCGGGTGTGGGCGTCGATGACCTCGGCGTGATCTGGTTCGATGCGCACGGCGACTTCAACACGCCGGAGACTTCGCTGAGCGGATATCTCGACGGAATGTGCTTGTCCGTTCTGACAGGCCGCTGTTTCGTGCCGTTGGCGGCGACGATCCCCGGCTTCGCGCCGATTCCGTTCGAGAACACGGTCCATGTCGGCGGCCACGCGCTCGACCAGTCGGAGACGAAGGACTTTCATCGTCTCGACGTCGCTCGCATTCCTGCTGGAGGAGACGTGCGCCCTGTGCTCGAGTCGATCGCGGCTCGCACCTCGCGCATCCTCGTGCACGTCGATCTCGACGTTCTCGACGTTCAGTACGGACGCGCGAACCAGTACGCGTGCAGCGGCGGTCTATCGCCCGCTGAAGTCGAAAATGCACTCATCGCTTGCACAGAGCTCTTCGATGTCGCTGCGATCGTGCTGGCTTCGTACGACCCGTCGTACGACGATGGCCGCGTCGCCGCGGCGGCCGCGCGGTTCGTCGAGATCGTTCAGCGAAATCGCTAACGGAAGTTGTGATCGCGCGCGAAGACGATCGCCTGCGCGCGCGTCCAGACGCCCAACTTGTCGAAGAGATTCGACACGTGATTGCGCACGGTCTTCTCGCTGATCGCCAGCCGCGCCGCGATGTCGGCATTGCCGAGGCCCTCGGTCATCAAGGTGAAGACTTCGCGCTCGCGCGGTGAGAGCGACTCGAACACGCCGTCTTCGCGCGACGAGCCCATGAAGTCGAGCACGATCTCTTTGAAGCGCGACCACGCCGGCTCGTCGCGAAGCATGATGTGGTTCTCGGAATCGAGCTCGACGAACTCGGCGCCGGGAATGCCGGCAGCGAGATGGCGGCCTTCGGCGAACGGCGTGACGCTGTCGTCGCGTTCGTGAAAGACGAGCGTCGGCACGCGAATGTCTTTGAGCAGCTCAGTGACGTCGATGTTCGCGCGCAGCTCGAGGAGCCGCGCGGCGTTTTCGGGCGAAGTCGTTTTGCGACAGAGCTCGTTGAACCAATCCAATTGCTCGGTGGTCCCGCGCGGAATGAAGCGCGACGTGAAGATCTGGCGGAACGCGGGATTGCTGCGGCCCCAACCGATGCGCGCGAGATCGGCGATGGCGCGGCACTCGCTCTCCGCCGACGCATCGCCGCGCTGTGCCCATCCGCGCGAGTAGCCGCCGTAGAGAATCAGTCGCGCCACGCGCTCGGGATGGCGCGCTGCGTAGTTGACGCAAACCGCTGCGCCCTGGGAGACGCCGAGGAGCGTGAACGGCTCGCGGAGATCGGCGGCGTCGATGATCGTTTCGAGATCGTCGACCCAGCGCGCAAACGTCAGATCGGCATCCCAGTCGCTCATCCCGCATCCGCGCTCGTCGTAGCGAATCAGACGGAAGTTGTCGGTGAAGAACTCGAGCCAGTGGCGCCAGACGGGACTCTCGAAGTCATACTCGAGATGCGTGAGCCAGTTCGCCGCCTTGACGATCACCGGACCGGTGCCTGCGTCCGCCCACGCGAGCTTCGCGCCATCCGCGCTCAGCGCGTAGCGGATGCGCTGCCGGGACATTTTGCCCATGTTGGTTCGACATCATTGTAATGAAGTCGGGACTTTGGCCCCATGGCGGATGTCGAGACGCGGTCGCAACTTGTCGCCATCATGATCAAACGAATCGGATTCTTCGTCTACGGGCTCATCTGCTACGCGATCTTCTTCGCGACATTTCTCTACGCGATCGGATTCATCGGCGGCTTCATCGTGCCGAAGCAACTCGACGGCGCACCGGTCTCGCCGCTTCCACTCTCGCTCGCCATCGACCTCGGACTGCTTGCGCTCTTCGCCATTCAGCACAGCGTGATGGCGCGCCCGTGGTTCAAGGAGATGTGGACGCAAGACGTCCCGAAAGAGATCGAGCGCTCGACTTACGTGCTGTTCTCGAGCCTCGCGCTGCTGCTGATGTTCTGGCAGTGGCGTCCGCTCGGCGGCGTGGTCTGGTCGGTTCAAAGCGACGGTGCGCAGATCGCGCTGCGTGCGTCGTTCGCATTCGGATGGCTGCTCGTTCTGGTGTCGACATTCCTCATCAATCACTTCGATCTCTTCGGACTGCGACAGGTGTGGCTGCAGCTGATCGGAGAGCCGTACCGGCCGCTCCACTTCGGGACGCCCGGTCCGTACAAGCTGGTGCGGCATCCGCTGTACGTCGGATGGTTCTTCGCGTTCTGGTCGGCGCCGACGATGACGATGACGCATCTGCTGTTTGCGGTGATGACGACGGCGTATATCCTTGTCGCGATTCAGTTCGAAGAGCGCGACCTCGTTCGCCATCACAAGGAGTACGCGGACTATCGCAAGCGTGTACCGATGCTAGTGCCGTTCACGAAGCGCAACGCGGTAGTGCAGGTGAACGACGCCGTCGGGGAAAGTCTTCGTATCGACTAGCTCGAGCGGAATGTCGCGGTGGCGCGGCGCGATCAGCGGAATGCCTTCGCCGATGAGCACAGGGATGACGTGGATGCTGAGGTCATCCACGTAACCGGCATCGAGAAGTTGCCCGATGATGTCCGCGCCGCCGCAGACGAAGATGTTCTTGCCGTCGCTTTCGCGGAGTCGTCGCGCCAGCGGAGCAACGTCGCCGCTCACGAAGTTCACTTCATCGATGTCGAGTGGGTGATGGGTGAAAACATACGCCGTGAATCCCGGAAATGACTTCTGTCCCATCGACAGCGCGAAGTCGTACGTCTTCCGGCCGACGATGACGACGTCGCATGAGCCGGCGAATTCCGACCAGCCGTAATCGAGACGCTTACGGCGATTGAGCCATTCGATGTCGCCGTCCGGCCGCGCGATGTAGCCGTCCGCACTCACCGCCGCGTAGACGATGAAGCGTCGCGCCGGGCTATTTTTTCGCGTGCGCTTCGTGGAGGTCGCCGAGGATTTGTTCGGCGTGCGTCTTCGTGTCGACTTTCTTGTAGATCTTTTTGATGCGGCCATCGGCACCGATCCAGAAGGTTGTTCGCGCCACACCCCAGGTGCGGCGGCCGTACATGTTCTTCTCTTTCCAGACGCCGTACATCTTCGCGACGTCCGCAGTTTCGTCGGCGAGCAATGGGAAGTTGAGGTGGTACTTCTCCTTGAACTTGTCGTGCGACGGCATCGGATCGGTCGACACGCCGAGGACCTTGGCGTGCTCTTTGGCGAGATCCGCTTCATGATCGCGGAAGCCGCACGCCTCGGCGGTGCAGCCCGGCGTGTCATCCTTCGGATAGAAGTAGAGAATCACGTCCCAGCCGTGAAGCTCTTTCAGCGTCTGCTCTTTTCCGCGAGTGGAAGGGAGACGGAAGTCAGGCGCGAGATCGCCGACTTTTGGCTCGTAAAAGTCCTGCAAGCGTTCCTCCAGGCGCAGATTATCGCAGACGAATCGCGATATAAGGGCTGCCGAACGAAGGAGGTCGGATGCGTAAACTGACAATGGTGACGCTCCTGTCGACAGCGCTGGCGCTTGCCGGCGCGGGATTCGCGCAGGAACAGAAGAAACCGCCCGAGCCGCTGAAGATCAAGATCGGCGACACGGCGCCCGATTTCACGCTGCTCGCTTACGACGGCCAGGGCGTGAAGCCGGTCTCACTCCACGATTTTCGCGGCAAGAAGAAAGTCGCACTGGCGTTCTATGTCTTCGCTTTCACCGGAGGCTGAACGAAGGAGATGAAAGCCTTCCAGGCAGCGATGTCCAAACTGGAAGGCTCCGACACCCAGGTCTTGGGTGTGAGCATGGATACTCCATTCGCCAATCACGCTTTCGCGCTCGAGAACGGGATCACCTTTCCGCTCCTCGGCGACACGAACCTGACTGCCATCAAGGCATATGGGCTCGACAAGGAGTACAAGATCGGCGGCGTGCCCGTGCAGTCCGCGCGTCGTGCGACATTCCTCATCGACAAGGATGGAAAAGTCGTCGAGGAACAGGTCGACAGCGACGCCGTCGATCCGACCAAGATCATCGACGCCTGCGAGATTCCGAAAAAGGGAGGCTAATTCGCTTTTCCGCGGCCGAACAGCACTTTCTCGGCGACGAGAACGGCGTTCAGTGCTGAGCCGCGGCGGAGATTGTCGCAGACAGCCCAGACCCAGAAGCCGCCGCGGATCGTCGGATCCGCGCGCACTTCGGCGACCAGCACTTCGTCGCGTCCCGCGGCGTCGATCGTGCCGAATTGCTGGTCGCCTTCCGCGAACGCGAACGCTGGATTCTTGCGCAGCGACTCAACGATCGCATCGACGCTCACTTCGTTCTCCATCTTGATGAAGAGCGAGAACGTGTGGCTGTGAAAGATCGTCCCCTGCGTGATGAAGAGCGCGACCGCGGCGCGCGGATCGGTGAGCGCGCGGATCTGCGACACGATGAACGCTTCGTTGTGCTCGAGCGCAGGATAGAGATTGAACGCGAGCTGCCGGTCGAAGATCTCTTTCGTGACGGAGTGCACGTTGAGGACGCTGATCGTCTGCTGCGCGAGCTCCTCGACGCCTTCCTGTTCGAACTCGGATGCGGGTTGAACGACGGTTGCGGTGCAGCTCTCGATCCGCGAGAGTTGCTCGATCTGACGGAGGATCAGCGCGATCGGAATGGCGACAGGATGCGGCGAGACGAGGACGTCGCCATCGGCGTCGTCGAGATTGATTCCGGCGACGACAAGCTTCCCGTTTTCCGCGGTCGTCGGTTGCGAGAGGTCGATGACGGTGAATTTGTCTTCGCCGCTTCGCTCGATCCACTCGCGATTTCCGGCAGCGGGGCCGCAGAAGAAAACGAGATCGAGCTCTTCGAGCTCGTCGTCTGACACTGCAGCGACGACCATCGGCTCGTCGCCGACGTCGGTGAGCGCTCCTTCCGCTTTGCCGGTCGAGTCGAGTAGCGCGAGCTTCGCGAACGGAAACGAGCGCTCGCGGAGAATGGTCTTGATCTCGTTGCCGACGAGCGTGAGCGGATTGACGATGCCGAGGCGAAAGCCCGATTCGTGCTTCATGGGTGAGCGTCGACCGCGCTGGCAATCTCGCCTTCGACGCGGCGCGACGGGAACGCGATCGACCAGAGGCGGAGGAACGGTCCGGAGACGAGATAGCAGATCGCTCCGATGAACCAGAACTCGCGCGGCCACTTGCTCGCCAGTCCGACGATCAGCGCGAGCGCGAGGAAGTACATCAGCGAGCGCTCTTTCTGCAGCGCCAGACCTTTCTGACTGCGATAGCGGATCGGCGACACCATCGCGAAGGCGACGGCAACGACGGTGATGGCAATGACGATGGCAAATCGATGATCGGTCACGGGCGCCGAGGCGTAGTTGATGATCGATGCGATGGTGAGCGCGCCGCCGGGCGATGGGAGGCCGACGAAATAGCGATAGTCGGTCTTGCCGGTCTGCACGTTGAAGCGCGCCAGGCGCAACGAGACGGCGACGAGAAAAAGAAAGGCGATGCCGCCGCCGAGCTTGTCGAGAACGTGCAGTCCCCACGCGTAGACGAGCACCGCCGGCGCGGCGCCGAACGTCACGACGTCGGCGAGCGAGTCGTACTCCTTGCCGAATTCGCTCGTCGCGCCGAGCTGGCGGGCGACGAGTCCGTCGAACGTGTCGAAGATCGCGGCGAAGAGGAGCGAGAGACACGCCGTCTCGAAAAGCTCCGCTGCGTACACCGAGTGGCCGCTTGCGATCGACTCGAGTGCGCGCGTCGCGTAGATCATGCAGCGGAATCCGAAGAAGAGATTGAGAATCGTGAACGACGTCGGGATGACGTAGACGCCGCGACGAAGGTTCTTCTTCAGATCGCCCTTCGCCATCAAGGAATCTCCGCGATGATGGTCAGTCCGACTTTCACCTTGTCGCGCATTTTCACGCGAATCTCGGCATTCGGGGGAAAGAAGATGTCGACGCGCGATCCGAACTTGATCATGCCGACGCGTTCACCGCGCACCACCTCATCGCCTTCTTTCTTGTCGAAGACGATGCGGCGCGCGAGCAGTCCGGCGATCTGTTTGAACGCCACTTTGTGTCCGCGCGAGTCTTCGATCACGATCAGATTCTGCTCGTTGTCCGTCGACGACTTCTCGACCATCGCCGCGAGCTTCTTTCCCGGCATGTAGCGGTAGTGGACGATGCGTCCGCTGATCGGCGCGCGATTCACGTGCACGTCGAAGACGTTCATGAAGATCGAGACCTGCGTCGTCAGTCCCTGCCAGATCGCGCCGTCTTCGATCTGCTTGACCTGCACGACGGTGCCGTCGGCAGGCGAGAGGACGTCAACGGCTCGGTCGGAGCCTTGCCGATGCGGATCGCGGAAGAAGTTGATGAGGAACGCGGCGATGAGGCCGAGGATGATTGCCGCGATGTACCACTGCAGCAGCAGCGCCGCCGCCGCGAGAATCACGACAGGAATGACGAAGAGCCAACCCTCGGGAGCGAAGCGTATGCGCATGGTTGCGCGCGGATGTTATGCAATGGCGCGGCCCGTCGCTACTCCCAAAAGAAAAAGGCTCCGAGTTTCCCCGGAGCCTCGTGGATGACATCAGTGCGCGCTCTAGGCGACTGCGTTCGACGATTCGTAGGTGCGGATCCTCGCCGCCATCTGATCCTTCAAATGGAGTTTCCGCTTCTTCAACGTCTTCTCCTCGATCTCTTCATCGGCGCTTACCTGACTCTTCGCCGTCAATTCACTCAGTCGATCCTCGCATTGGTGATGCTCTTCAACCCATGAGCGGAACTCCGGATCTTCCTGAGCGAGAACCCGTTGAATCTCAGCGGTACGATTCGACATCGATTTCCCTCCTTCGAAGGCTATCAAGCCGCATAAATTCTAGCACTCACTCTGCCAGCCGGATGTGATCGTGTAAGTGTTGAAGCGTAACAAGTTACAATTCGCGCCGTGGCGCGTCCGCGGCTCTTTCTTCTGTGCATCACAGTCGTCTATGCGGCCGCGTTTCTGTCGCCGGCTCAGCGCGATCTCATCGTCGGCGACGAGACCAAGTACGGACAAGTCGTCCGCGAGATGAGCGAGACCGGCCGCTGGATCCTGCCGACGCTCGAAGGCGCGCCGTTTACGCACAAACCGCCGATCCATTTCTGGCTCATTCGCCTGCTCACATTTCCTCTCGGCATCTACTCCACCTGGGCCTTCGTGATCCCGTCGCTCGTCGCGTTCGCGTTCCTCGTCTGGCTCATGTGGCGGATGAGCGGACCGCTCGCTGCGTTCATCTGTGCGACGTCGCTTCTCGTTTGGGCGTCGGCACAAACCGCCCGCATGGACGTCTCGTTCACCGCCTTCATCACCCTCGGCGTCTGGCTGATGGAGC
>Ga0075425_100005910_pt1 | contig 12759 bp, 13 predicted proteins | sample SoiMethybrSBSTD4_FD_75300 | JGI IMG/M metagenome (GOLD analysis project Ga0075425, IMG submission 75300) | Bulk soil microbial communities from a Populus tree surrounding site in Tennessee, USA - Soil MetaG P. TD hybrid SBSTD4 | ecosystem: Environmental > Terrestrial > Soil > Tree plantation...
AACTTTCGAACTGAAACCGATCGTTTCCGCCAAATCTGGACGAGATGTCGCAGAGTTCGGGACCGTGAGGCCCCGGGTTCAAATCCCGGGCCCCCGACCAACACTTCGACTTCCGATTCTTATCGCGGAGTTCGAAAGCGGCTCCAATTCGAGACTTAACGGTTTTTTGCCTGCCCGGAGGCGCCATCCTCTCTCCAATGAGCACATCGAGCGACGTTACTGCAGCACTTTATCTTGCAGATCCGGATGACCGCCCACGGCGTTGGCTCAATGCACTCGCGAGCTAGCAGCCCACATCGTCGTCGCCGCCGAACACCAGGATGTTGCCGTTCATGTCCACGGCTGTAGCTGCCGACCAGCGCGCGGGAATCGGTAGGGTCGAGCGCGCCCACACGGATCCGCTCCACGCCCACGCATCGTTGACGGGGTTCGGGCAATTCATCCCGAACATGACGACGACCGAGTGCGTCTTCTGATCCCAGATCGCGCTTGCGTCGTACAGCGAAGGTAAATTGGATGCGGTCAGTTTCGACCAGTTCCCGGCCTTAAGCGACCAGGCGTCTGGCAAGGGGATCCCCAGATTCCCCGGGCCGGCACCAGCTCGGAAGCCCAGGCCTCCGGCGACGAGAAGCGAGGAATCGTCCGGGTTCCACGCCACGGCGGCGTCGCCGCGGCCGGCCGGCGACGGGTTGTGGTCTACGCGGACCCATGTCGACCCGTCAAATGTCCAGGCGTCGCCGAAATAGCTGGTGTTGAAGACGTGGCCACCAAACAGAATCACCCGAGCATCGGCGGTGACCAACTTGGCCCCGACGCGAAGGTGCGGGCCCTTGTTGTCAGCACTGACCTCAGTCCAGTCGCTGCCATCCCACGTCCAGGTGTCTCCGGCTTCAACTCCCTCCGCGCCGTTCGGGATCAAACCGCCGTACAGCACAACGAGCCGGAGCAAGGGGTCGTAGGCCATTGCTGCATCGCGTCGCGGCGGCGGCTTGTGAGCCGGATTTTCGCGTTTCCAAGACTGTCCATCAAAGGTCCACGTCTCGTCATAAGACACGCTCGCGGACTGGCCGCCGAACAGCACGAAATCCTTGCGTGCCACGTCGTAGGCGAGCTCGGCGCCATACCGCGGCGAGGGGTGCGGACCGGCCAGTTGGCGCCAAGTCGGACCGTGGCCGTACCAGGAGTCCGCAAGCGGTCCACGGGCGTGCGGACTCGAGGTTGCGATCGCGGCCGGCTGGGTGCCACCACACGAGCCGAGGAGCAGGACCGCGACGAGCCCACGTGAGAGCACGGTGAAAGCCGGCCATGAAGCAAGCCGGTGTCGAAGCCCTAACACCGCTCAGCCCTTCACGTGTTTATCGGCCGTCCACGCCGCGGCATGGAGCACCTCAGGTTGGTCCGCCAGACTCACGGCGAGGTTAAGCACTGGTCGATGTCCCTGCTATGCGAACGCGACAGTCTTCGCGCCGGCGACGATTTCTTCGACCACCTTGGCGGCGCCGATGATGGTCACACCGGCGGCGAGGTGCGCTTCTGTGATGCCGCGGGGCTTCGTGCACGCGCCGCAGAGCCAGATTTTGCCGTTGTTGGCGACGAATTGATTCAGAAGGTCGCACAGCTTGGGAAGTCCATTTGCTTCGACGCCGTCGGTGCCGCCCCTCGTCCCGAGACGAACAGCCTCTACGGTGCAAAGCACGACCGCCTCCTGCCCTGCCGTCGCGGCGATGTTGGCCGCGACAAACGGCAGCGTCGCGCGCTCCGGATCCTCCCGTCCCCAGGTGCAGTTGAAGATCAGCCTCTCGTTCATTTCCTTCTCTCCACAGTGATGATCTGGCGTCCGTCTTCGGTCGATTCGATTGACCTCACCTGCTGCCCAAGCATTCGTGCCAGCGAAGGTAGATCCTCCTTAGCCGCCGGGTCCCTGACGACGACCTCGAGCAGCGTACCCACGGGAACGTTGGCGATCTGCTGCCGGAACTCCTGGGCCAGGCCATCGGCGCAACCCATCGAACCTGCGTCGAAAAGCTTTGTCTCAGCCGTCGGAGCCGGCTGAAAGCCCGAGCACACGAGATCGATCTGCTGGATCCCGTCCGGTCCGAGGTTGACGTAAGCGAGTTGCTCGATCACCTCGGACCGGCCTTCGCGCTCTACGTTGAAGCGCCAGGTTAGGCGGTGGCGAGACCCGACCGCCTCTTTGCTCGTAGACGCCAGCTCGAAGCGCGACGCAGACCCGAACCACCGCTTGAAGTGACCGACGATGGAATTTCCATCCTTCGGCTCCTCCAGCCCATAGGGAAGCAGCAGCCTTCCGTGCGCGCACTCGTCGAGCATCGCTCCGAGACCATCGAAGTCGCGGGCGGCAAGTACCTTCACGAACTCTTCCGGGGATTTCATCTTGTGCTCCCTTGCATTTGGCCGTGCAGACAATGGCCGGGGTCAGCCGGCCGGGCAGAGCGCCTCTCCCGACCTTTGGGCGCGCATGGCCTGCAGCTGGGCTTCGACCTCACCGCAGTGCAGGCGGATGTGCGAGATCGCCGGTCGAGCCAATAGCTGCCAGACCGGTATGCGGTCGAGGTCTTTCACCTCTAGCCACACCGCCGGCTGCAGGTGATCAGCGTCCCGCTCATCGGCGTTCAGGTCCACAAGCCGGTCCAGGTCCTCATCTGAGGTCTCGCGCAGCCAGGCCAACGTCTCTCTCCTCAGAGCCGAGAGGTAATCGCGAGTCCTGTCGCGGTTAACCGTGCGGGCGACGCGATCGGCGGCCTCCATGGTCACCCCCGCGCCGAAGAACGCTCCGTCCGGCCTCACGTCTCGCCATTCGGTCCGGGCGACCAGCTCGTTGCGTCTGGCGGCGACGCGGTGGATCGTCCAGTCGATCGTGCGCAAGCAGTGCCAGATGGTGAACCCGACCATGTTGGCCCTGCGGTTCACCTTCAATGTCCACTCTTTGTCAGAGATCTCATTGACCAGTGAGTCGAGCAGATTGAATGAACCGGTCAACTGAAACTCGAGCAGCGGTGTGGACATCAGTCGGTCATCCCGCTTCGGGCCAACCAGATGCCCGCGATAAGCACGATCGCGACGAGTGCGAAGGGCCCAAGGTGCACCAGGGTCGCTAGGCCGTACACAAAATGAAGCGGGACCGCGATGACGTATGCCACGGCCGACGCGACCGCGATCGTCCACAGCGCCCATCGCTGTCGCCGGCGCACTCCATACCATGCGAGCGCGCCGATCTGGATCGCGAAAGACATCATGAAACCGCTGATGGCGACCTGCAGATGGCTTATGTAGTTGTAGAGCGCGGGGCTGTATCCACTGATCGCCAAGGGTTGGCCTCCGACCTGCTGAGCCGTCAGGCCAAGCTCGGTGAACGCCGTGAAATCGATGACCAGGAACAGCAGGGCGTACAGGAAGACCGCAACGCCGGCCAGCGTGATGAGGCGGCTCCCAAGCTCCAAACGATCCGAAGCCACGGACATGTTTGCAAACCGCGTCTCTGTTGCCATGCGCCGAGCATGCGGGTGCAACGAGGCGCGGTCCATCGGTCCAAATACGGAGAAGAGACGTCGCGTAGGGACTAACTACGTAGGGACTGCCTCGAGGTGTACCAGATTGCGATCTGGGCTCGGGATCTGAAACCGAGCTTCTGGCGGATGTTCTCGAGGTGCGTCTCTGAGGTTCTGGGCGCGATGAACAGGCGCTGCGCGATCTCCTGGTTGGTCAAGCCCTCGGCGACGAGAGCGGCGACCTGCATCTCCCGCGCCGTTAGCGTTGCGTCGCCGCCACTCGAAGTGCCCAGGAAGTCGATGATCGCCTCCGCGATCGGTTGCCAGTCGCCCTTCCAGAAAAGATGAGTGCTGCCCTTGAGAGGCACGAACCTTGCATTGGAAATGCGACTTGCCAGCTCGCGGCCCAAGGCGAAGCGAGTCGCGCGGTCGCCTTCGCGGTGGAGGACAAGCGTCGGAGCAACCACGCTAGCCAGCTCCGCCGCGACGTCGGTGCGGTAATACTCTGCGAGCAATTCCGAGGCGACATTCGCTGTCGATGCGGTCCGCTGAAGCTCGACGAAGTCTCCTGCGTCCCTTGGCGAGGCGTCCGGCATGAAGACGCTCGACAGCGCAGCCGAGCCGAGACCCCAGTGCGCGCGGACCAAGCTGATCAGAGACTCACGCACTTCAGGTGGCGCGAGGTCCGCACCTCGGGCACATGCACCGTAGAGAACCAGCCCCGATACGCGGTCTGGATACCTGGCCGCAAGCGCCACGGCTACATGTGCGCCCTGTGAAGCCCCAAACAGGTTGACCGCCTTCGAGCCCACCGCGTCGGCCACCGCCCTCAGCACGGACACCTGCGCCTCGAAGCTCAGATCGATTCCGACCCGGTCTGACAGACCGCACCCGGCCTTGTCGTGGCGGACGACGGTGAAACGGCTCGAGAGCCTGGAGAAGAAGCCGCGAAACGAGTCGATCGCCATCATCTTTTCGAGATGACTGACCCAGCCGGTATCGCAAAGAAGCACCGGTCCCGTGCCCATGACCGAGTACGCGATGCGGCCAGCCGGAGTGGGACAGAAGCGGATCGCCGAAGTCACGTGCTTCAGTTTGCCGCGGTTCTGAGCCGAGTTGCGCGTGAGCCAAAGTCTCTCACCGTGTCACACACGTGTCACGCATTCGCGGAACCAGGAGGACACAGGAGGACACGCGAGGACGCGACGTCGGCCGACATCGAGAACAGGAGGACACTTGAGGAAACGGCGGGACACTAGGGGATACGACATACGGCCGGTTCGGGACCGTGAGGCCCCGGGTTCAAATCCCGGGCCCCCGACCAGTTTTTGAACTCGAAACTGAGCTCTTCGGGGCGACAGGACGGCGATTTCAGCCTTAGGGGTCACAGAGGGGTCACAGAATCGCAGCGTGCTTCAAGAAGCCGCAGCGCGTTCAGCCTTCTGGAGAACTGGGATTCTGGCTTTAGGGGTCACGAAGGGGTCACAGATTCAGCAATCACCTGGGTCCCCTTGGTGGACGCACTTCGCAACTTTGTACTCCATCCGAGTCCTGAGGCTAATCGTGTACAGGACGCTCGCGTCTAGAGCGGCGCCCCCCTGCTCAGCGACTCGACGACCGCCGCCAGCGCCCCGAGGATCGCGCTCGGCAGTTCGACCTCTTCGCCTCGGCGACCGATCACTTTGGCCCCGTTGCGATCCGAGGTCTAGCGACGTCGGGCGGGGGCCGGAGCCGCCTCTGCGATCGCGGCTCCTAACAGAGTCCGGGCCGAGGATCGCATGATGTCGATGGCTTCCCGGCGCGAGATCCCAGCGACGTCGGTGAGCCAGACCAGGGCTTCGATTCCAGTCGTGGCACGGATGGCCAGAACCAGCCGATGAAGATCGCGTTCGGGGATGAGCTTGCTCAGCGGACTCAGCGCCTCCTCGATCCAGGCGATGACTCGACCCTGGCGGAGGGGTAGCTCGTCTGGCTGTTTGGGTCCCGGCTCGAGCGCCAGCCGCAGCTGCGCGCGGAGTTCCGGTTCGAACGCGAGGACGTGCTGCGTGAACTCTTGAACGACAGCCTCCAGTCGGCTTACCGGATCCTCTGGCGCCCCGGGCTCCAGAAGCGATTGCATGCCGAGTTGCGGGTACGTAGCAACAAGCAGCGCGCGCTGGTTCGGGAAGTATCGAAAGGCGGTGGTCCGTGAGATTGCTGCGCGATCGGCAGTCTTCTCGACGGTCGGCGCCACCCCCTCCGCCAGCAGCTCGCGCGCCGCAGCGATTAGGGCACGGCGGGTTCGCATCTTCTGGTGGCTTCGACCACTGAGCTCATATGGGATTGACATCACCATAATGGTACTGTATTGTTCATGGGCACCGAAGTCCCATATTAGCCTGAGGAGGAAACCCCATGGCCAGTGCAGTTTCAGTGACCCGACAAAGCGGCGACGGCGAGCAGCTCTGGTTTGCCGGCGGCGGGCTATTGACGATGAAGGCGACGTCGGACGAGACCGGCGGCGCGTACATTCTTTTCGAGGATCGTGAAGTACTCGGCAAGTCCACGCCGCTGCACCTTCATCCCAACAACGACGAAGTGGCCTACATACTCGAAGGGGAGATCCTGGTCTACGTCAACGGGGAGGAGCATCTCATCCACCAGGGCGGCGTCTTCGTAGCCCCTCGCGGCGTTCCACATGCGTTCCTAGTGACCTCCGAGACCGCGCGCCTGCTCTGCCTGACTGTGCCCGGAACGGGGTGGGCGGAGGTGTTCTACCGCGAGCTCTGCGAGCCGGCCGGCCCTGGAGCGGTCCCCGGATCTCGCCATGCCGATTTCGCGAAGCTGATGGAGGTTGCCAAGAACACCGACACCATCGAGATTCTTGGTCCCCCGCCGTTCGCCTCGCTCAAGGAGAAGGCGACCCCGACCCTTGCCTAGCCTCGACTTAGTCGCTGGTGTCGCGCATTACTGAAAGGTCACCACGGTGTGCCGGTCAACCCACTGCTACCCCTGCTGACTGAGCCGTTAGTCGCTCTGATCGGCTCTTGATGCCCTTCAACATGCGTCTTGCCATGGGAGGGTCACCGAACTCCATGAAGAGCGTCCAGAAGAAGCTCTCCGGGCGCGCGCGTATGCGCAGGATCAGTCGAGTGTGCCGATCCGGCAGCTGCTTCAAAAACCATGACCAGGTGCTGCCGGGCTTCTCCCATAGCAGCCAGTTGTTCGTCTCATAAGCCTTCACCTTGAAGGCGTCGAATTCGTGCGCACCGACTTCGGGGCTGAAGACCAGACCTGGTTCTTCTCGGTCATCAGCCACGTCGTCCGCCCGTTCCTGAACACTCCGGCGCAGGGTGCCCGGAGCTCGATCTATTTGGCGTCTTCACCCGACATGGATGGTGTAACGGGCCAGTTCTTCGTGAATGGAAAGCCCAGGGCCGCTAATAAGGTCGCGTACGACCCAGCCATGTTGGCGAGGCTCTGGCGGACCAGCGTCGGCCTCGTCGGGATGGAACTGGTGATCGCGTAGATACGTCTATCGAGTGGACGAATTGACCGTGGCCGTGTCACAGCCGTGTCACGCATTCGCGGAACCAGGAGGACACAGAAGGACACGAGAGGACACGAGAGGACACGAAGGCGCGTCAGCTTGAGTACAGGAGGACACCAAAGGAAACGCCGGGACACTGGAGGACACGACACTCGGCCGGTTCGGGACCGTGAGGCCCCGGGTTCAAATCCCGGGCCCCCGACCAATTCATGTCTCAGGACGTTTAGGAAGGTTTTGGCCGCAAGGCTGCCCCGTGGATCAGGTCGTGAGCTGGCGGAGTCGCCCAGCTCATCGGCTCATCTCGAATTCGGAACGAACCCTATCGACGTATACAGGAGCCAAGCGTCTGACGACCGGTTCGACGAGTTCGGATCAGAAATGGCTGGCAGGGGCTTCCACTATGTGTTGAACTCAGACACTGGGCGCCTGACCAGATTCTGAACTCAGTCCAAACATCCCACGAGCAAAACCTGATGTCACCGGTGTGGCCTTACTCACCGGGTCGGCGACGCTGAGGCTCGTGCAGTCGCGAGTCAACCGACGAAGCGATGCGTTGGAAGCGCCCATTTGGTGGCGGAGCCAACCAATGGTGCAACAGGAAGCACGGGCCTTCGCAGCTCCCACACAGTCGTGTCAAAGCAACGCAGATACTGGAAGTCTTAAGTTGTGCGAAAGGTAGACATTGCCCACTCCGGTCAGACGGTCTCCGAGGCGATGGAACAGCTTGTCCGCGCGATCAAAAGTGCCAGGCAGGGTGGGGAGGGCGCCTTGCTCGTGGTTCACGGTTTCGGAGCCTCTGGCGTCGGCGGCCTGATCAAAAACGCGGTGGCGGTCGAGTTGCCCGGGCTGGCGAGGCTTTACGGGTTCAGGGCTTACTCGGATTCCGAAAAGGCGCGCATCCCGCGCGAATTGAGCTTTGAGGCTCGAGGACTCAACCCGGGGGCGTCGTTGCTCGTCTTTCGCAAGCCCGGCACAGGCAAAGAGTCGGAGCGCGACTTCCGTCCCAACTTTCGGAACCTCAAGAAGGTCAAGGTTCCAGCGCCGGCGACGCCTTCAGGGCAGAAACCGGTGACTTGCCGGCACCCCGACCGGCAACTCTTGTCTCGCGGACCGAGCGGCAACACGTACAGGTGCCGGACCTGCGGCGCGACGTTCCTCGTATACACCTAGAGTCAGTGGCTGGCCGCTGCTTCGGTGCCGCCTTCAGGCGCCGCGCGGAGGACTGAGCGTTACCCGCCCTGGATCCTTCGGTTCATCCCCTTGACCGCGCTGTCTGCGTCCGCGAACGCCATGTCGTATCCCATGAAGTCGGACTCGAAGCGACTGCTCTGCCACATCGCGACGAAGTACTGCGCGCCTCCGACGACCGCCCTCCCGACCACAGAATCAGTGCCCAGACCCGTGTCTGGACCAAAGATGGTTGCTCCACCGGCGAGCTCGACGAAGCGAATGTTCTTGGGCCCGAGTCCCATCAGTGTCGAGTCGGACTGGAAGTTGCGGGCGGCGCCCATGGTGTCCTGGAACTGAACCACCAACCCGACCATCACACCGCCACGCGGGGCTCCAGTGCTCGAGTCCGAAGCCGCAGCGCAGTCGGCGGCAGTCCGCCCGTAAACCGCGAAGTACGCCTGGACGGCGCCCTGGCGCTTCCACTGTTCCCACTCGGTCGCGTGCATGTCGTAGGCCGGAGATCTCTGGGCCCGCTCATTGCTCAGCACCGCGGTCACGTCGCCGCTTGCATCGCAGCGCTGCACGCCCGGAACGCCGCCGAGCTGAAGCGTGATGCTCTGCGGGGTGAGTGAGTTCGGCGCGGTGGCGGCCGAAGAGCCCTGGCATGCGGCCAGGGTCATCGCGATCGCCAGAACCGCAAGCGCCCGCGTCCCCGTCATATCTGGCTGACGAGACTAGATCCTAAGCTGCCGGCGCCTCCCCGCCCGTCCTCTCATCTCTTCTCTTGACAGCCGCCCAAGCATCACTTAGGGTTCGGTAAGCGCTTACCAGTAAGCGCTTACCGCAACGTCAACAGAGGCGAGAGGATTGCCCGAACCGAAACGGCCAAAGGGTCCCGCAACGATCTATGACGTAGCGAGCCGCGCCGGCGTGTCGATCGCGTCCGTGTCGCGCGTCCTCAACGGCCAGCGCAGCCCACGGGCCGCGACCCGCGAGCGCGTGCTCGAGGCGGTCAGCGAGCTGGGATTCGTCCGCGACGGCGCGGCCCGGGCGCTCTCCAATGGCCTGAAGGAGGTCGTCGGTGTCGTGTTCCGGCGAGGCGACGAGACGCCGTTTCCGGACGAGGACGAAAGCTTCCTCTTCATCGATGTGATCTATCGCGGCATCGACCTGGCGGCCAGGCGCCGCGGCTTCGACGTGCTGATGGGCTCCGTCGGATTCAATGATGAAAACGTCCCCTCACGCGTGGCCGCCGTGGCGGGCAAGGCCGATGGCCTGATCCTTCACGACCGAATGGTCTCAGCCGGCACCATCACGCGTCTCGCATCGACGGTGCCCGTCGTCACGCTGGCCGGCACGCCGGTGCGCGGCGCGATGAACGTGCGCTGCGACAACGAGCTGGGCATTCGCGCCCTGGTGCGCCATCTCGTAAAGCACCACGGCTACAAGACGCTTGGCTACCTGTCCGGGCGCATCGACAGTCCGGACAACCATGCGCGTGCGAAGGCGATCGACTCCGAGGCGGCCGAGTGCGGCGCAAGAGTTGAGCTCGGCGACGCTTGGCAGGGCGATTACAGCGCCGCCGGTGGCGCTAACGTGATCAACGGCCTTTTCGGGGCCAAAAGGAAGCTGCCGCGCGCGATCGTTTGCGCGAACGATCAGACCGCGTTGGGTGCCATACACGCGCTGTCCCAGCGCGGCATCCGGGTGCCGCAGGACGTGGCGGTGACCGGCTTCGACGATGTCCCCGTCGCGCGACATCTCCACCCGCCGCTGACCACGGTTCGCCAGCCGATGCAGGAGCTCGGCGCGACAGCGTTCGAGGTCCTTTACTCGAAGATCAGCACCGGCAAGGCCGACGCGGACGTCGTGCTGCCGGTCGAGCTCATCATCCGGGAAAGCTGCGGCTGCATAGCCCGCAAGGATGGCGCCTAGACATGCAAGCTCTGGCTCGCCGGCTCGGTGTCTATCTCCTCGCCGCGTGGGTCGCGATCACGGTCAGCTTCCTTCTCCCGCGGGTGGTCCCCGGCAACCCGGTCGCGGTGGCGGTGGCTCGCGCGTCCGCTTCCGGCGACTGCAACCAGAAGTGCGTGGCCGCGGTCGAGGCGCAGCTTGGCTACAACGTCCACACCAGCATGTGGGACCAGTACGTGCAGTACATCGGCGCCCTTGCGCAGGGCGACCTCGGACACTCGTGGTCGGAAAACGCCCCGGTGGGCAGCCTCATCCTGTCCTACCTTCCCTGGACCATCGTCCTCCTCGGCATCGCGACGACGCTGAGCTTTCTCGGGGGCAGCGTGGTGGGAACCTTGATCGCCTGGCGGCGCGGCTCGTGGACTGACTTGCTGATTCCGTTCTCGACCTTCTTCGCGGCGCTCCCCTACTTCTTTCTGGGGATCGTCCTGGTCTTGATCTTCGGGCAGACCGGAACGTTGCTCAAGTGGTTCCCGAGCCTGTTCGGCTGGGACATCTACACGACCACCCCCGGCCTCAACTTCCCGTACATCCAGAGCGTCATAAGCCACGCCATCCTGCCGGCGGCGACGGTGATCCTCGCGTCCATGGCTGGATTCATCCTCTCTATCCGCAACCAGGTGATCACCACGATGGACGAGGACTTTGTCATCGTGGCGCAGGCCAAAGGCCTTCCCGGTCGAACGGTGATCTGGTACGCGGTCCGCAACGCCCTCCTCCCGGTCGTCGCCAACTTCACTATCGCGATCAGTCTGATCGTCGGCGGGCAGATCCTCGTCGAGATCGTCTTCAACTATCCAGGCATCGGCTTCCACCTGTACGACGCGCTGGGCAAGCTCGACTACCCGCTCGTGCAGGGCGTGTTCGTGGTGCTCACCCTGGTCGTCCTGGCCGCCAACCTCATCGCCGACGTCATCTATGTCTCGATCGATCCGCGGGCGAGGCAGGCGGCATGACGATCGACAGCACGACGATCACGCAAACGACCGCGCCGCTTCGGCGAGCGCGCGTCCTGCGACTGCCGCGTTCTCCGAAGGTCATCGCAGGGCTGGTGATCCTGGGCGTCTTCAGCGTGGTGGCGCTCGTCGGCCGCTTCTTCGAGCCTTATTCGCCCAACCAGACAGACACGCAGAACTGGGTCCAGCACGTGCTGGTGCCGGGCACCGGTGGCGACACCGGGTTCCCGGCCAACTACTACCCGCTGCCTTTGCCGCCCTCCGCGGCGCACCTGCTCGGCACGACCGTGTTCGCCCAGGACGCCTGGTCCCAGCTGCTGGCCTCGACGCAGGCGACGATGTTCGTCGGCCTGATCGCGGCGGTGATCGCGACTGTGCTTTCGATCATCTTCGGCGTCACCGCGGGCTACATCGGCGGCTCGACCGATGAAGGGCTCTCCCTGATCGCCAACGTCTCGCTTGCGATTCCCGGCCTTCCCCTGCTCATCGTGCTCGCCGACTACGTCCCGTCCGCCGGATCGAGCCTTCTCATCGTCGCCTCGATCATCGCCGTGACGACATGGGCGTATACGGCCCGGACGCTGCGCGCCCAGACGCTGTCTTTGCGCAACCGCGACTTCATTGAAGCCTCGCGGGTATCGGGCGAGGGACCGCTCCGGATCATCGCCGTCGAGATACTTCCCAACCTCATCCCGATCGTGGCCGCGTCGTTTCTTTTCACCACGCTCTCCGCCATCTACGCCTACGTCGCCATCTCCTTCCTCGGCCTCGCCGGCTCCCCAACCGGGTCACCAGCGGGACTCTGGAACTGGGGCGAGATGCTGCGCGAAGGCTTTGCCAACAACGCAGTGCGCGGCGGTTGGTGGTGGTGGTGGGCACCGCCTGGAATCTGCGTCGCACTCCTTGGGACGGGCCTCGCGCTGGTGAACTTCGGGATCGACGAATTCATCAACCCCCGGCTGCGCACCTCAGGCCTGTCCGCGAAGGCGGCACGCAAAGCGGGTGCCCACGTGAGCACGACCCTGGGACTGACGCCGGTCATGCGCAAGGCGGTCAGCGCGGCCGGCACCGCACCGAGCATGTCCGACGCGGTGCTCGAGATCCGCGGGCTGTCGGTCGACTACGGCTTCGGGGACGAGGCGGTCCACGCGGTGTCCGACTGCGACCTCGTGCTCCGCCGCGGACGAGTGCTCGGCCTGGCGGGGGAGAGCGGAAGCGGCAAGACGACCCTCGCGCTCGCCGCCACCCGACTTCTCCGCGCGCCGGCGGTCATCACCGCGGGACAGGTGCTCTTCCACTCGAAGCCATTCACGGCTGATGGGCCGAAGGGCACGATCGACCTGGTGGCCGCAGGGCCGCACCAGATGCGCGCGGTGCGCTGGTCCGAGATCGCCGTCGTGCTGCAGAGCTCTCTCAACGCCCTGAACCCTGTGATCACGATCGGAGCGCAGTTCGACGACATGCTGCGCGCGCACCGGCCGCAGCTGGGTCGCGACGAGCGGCGCTCACGTTCGGTTGAGCTGCTGGAGATGGTCGGCATGAACGGAGACCGACTTCGCAGCTACCCACACGAGCTGTCCGGCGGCATGCGGCAGCGGTCGATGATCGCGATGGCGTTGGC
>Ga0075425_100005912_pt1 | contig 12758 bp, 14 predicted proteins | sample SoiMethybrSBSTD4_FD_75300 | JGI IMG/M metagenome (GOLD analysis project Ga0075425, IMG submission 75300) | Bulk soil microbial communities from a Populus tree surrounding site in Tennessee, USA - Soil MetaG P. TD hybrid SBSTD4 | ecosystem: Environmental > Terrestrial > Soil > Tree plantation...
CGGCGCAGTAGGTGAAAGTATAAAGGCTGGGTGAGAAGAGGAGACTCGCTCACCCGGCTGAGTACCGAGGAGGAGGGTCACGAAAGTGGCCCTCCTCCTTTCCATCTGTCGGGTTCATGAGGCCCGAAGCCACGGACGGATCAGGACTTATCTTGACAGAATCTCGTCGAATCTATACCTTATAAGTTTCCGTTTTTGCACGAGTTTTTGCATGTTCGAAGCACTCTCAGACAAGTTAAAAAAGGTTCTCAAGGACCTGCGCGGCCAGGGGCGCTTGACCGAGGCGCATATCGAAGCGGCGACGCGAGAGATACGTATCGCCCTGCTCGAAGCCGACGTCAACTTCAAGGTCGTCAAGACGTTCGTCGACCGGGTCAAGGAGAAGGCGCTTGGTCAGGAAGTGATCGGCTCTCTTTCTCCGGCTCAGCAAGTTGTAAAGGTAGTTTACGACGAAATGATCGAGATGCTGGGTGGAACATCTACTCAGCTTTTGTTCACAAAACGAATTCCCAACGTAGTGATGATCGTTGGGTTGCAAGGTTCGGGTAAGACCACAACAACTGGCAAGCTGGCACGCTTGCTGGTTGAGACTCAAAAGCGCCGTCCTTTATTACTATCAGTCGACGTTTATCGTCCCGCCGCACGACAACAGCTGTCGATAATTGGACAGACAATAGGCCAACCAGTCTTTGAAGCTCCTGAGATCAATGATCCGCTCGAACTCTGTCGTCGCGCCGTGCGTGAGTGCGAACAAACCGGATATGATACGCTGCTGATCGATACGGCGGGCCGGCTGCACATCGACGAAGAGTTGATGGCTGAGCTTCAGCAGATCAAGCGCGAAACGATTCCATCGGAGATCCTGTTTATCGCGGACGCGATGACCGGACAGGATGCGGTCCGTTCTGCGCAACAGTTTCACGAGCAGGTTGGGTTGACGGGCGTGATCCTTACCAAAATGGAAGGGGATTCGCGCGGAGGTGCGGCGCTTTCGATCAAGGAAGTCACTGGCCAACCGATAAAGTTTCTTGGTGTTGGTGAACGTTACGACGCGATCGAGCCGTTCTATCCGGATCGAATTACTCAAAGAATTCTTGGGATGGGCGATGTGCTGTCGCTCATCGAAAAGGTCCAGGCCGAAGTCGATCAGGAAAAGGCGCTGGAGCTTCAGCAGAAGCTTGCGCGAGACAAGTTTTCGCTCGAGGACTTTCGGGATCAGCTTCGCCAGATGAAGAGGCTCGGTTCTCTCGACAAGTTATTGGATATGCTCCCGTCGAATCTGCTCGGTGGGATGAGAATGACGCCAGAGCAGACGGCCGAGATGGAGCACAAGTTAAAGATCACCGATGCGATCATCAGCTCGATGACGCCCGAGGAGCGACGGGATCACACTCTGCTGAATGGCTCGCGACGGAAGCGCATTGCGCGAGGCAGCGGCACTGCCGTGCAGGAAGTGAATCAGATGATCAACGAGTACACCGAGATGAGAAAGATGATGCGGATGATGACATCTGGTGGGCTCGGAGGGATGATGGGCGGAATGATGGGTGGTGGGCTGCCGAGTTTTGGGGCAGGCACCCGACGGAAGGCCACGAAGCGGCGAAAGAAGAAAAAGAAACACTAATGTCCTGCCGGGGACGATCGACAGATTCGTTGAAGTCCGATCGATATTAGCTCAGGTTGTTGAGTTTCGCAGTGTTTGGGTGACAGCTAAGAGAGGTCAGGATGAAGCTGGTGAGAGCCGGTTGATTCTGATCTAAGAAACGCAGGGAGGTCCAATTTTGCTTTCAATAAGACTGACGAGAATGGGCGCGAAGAAGAAGCCATTCTATAGAATTGTTGTTACTGAGAAGCGGTCAAAACGTGATGGCCGTTTTGTGGAATCGGTTGGCTATTACGATCCGTGCCGGAATCCGGCTGATGTGAAGATAGATAGCGACCGAATGAAGTACTGGATAGAGCGCGGAGCGCAGCCGTCTGAGACGGTCCGCAGTTTGATAAAGAGAAAAGTCGAACCCACCAGTGCCGAGACCGTTGTTTGACGGTTAGCATAAATGTTGCGCCGCGCGTTTCCTCGATATCGAAGCTCGAAGGAGGCGACGTATGAACGACAGTTCATTAAGGGAAGTCGTCGAGACGATTGCGAAGGCTCTGGTCGACAATCCTGAGGCAGTGGCGGTATCGGAGATCGATGGGGACGGAACTACTGTGCTCGAACTGAAAGTTGCGACTGGGGACCTCGGCAAGGTGATCGGAAAGCAGGGACGCACCGCCAGAGCGATACGAACGTTACTACGCGCAGCGGGAATGAAATCGAAGAAGCGGTACGTACTCGAAATACTCGAGTAGTGGGTAGCGAAGATCACAAACGACACGCTGATGACGACGTAGTGATCGCGCGCATCATCAAAGCACGCGGCATAAGAGGTGAAGTCGCGTGTGATGTGGAAACGGATTTCCCGAACAGGTTTGAAACGCTCCAAAACGTCACTGTCTTGATGACGAACGGAAGCCGGTTGCACCTGAATCTCGAAGACTATTGGTTTCATAAGAATCGCGTCATTCTCAAGTTCCGGGACTATGACACGATGACCGCGGCTGAAGCACTGACCGGCGGGCGAGTGGTAATCGAAGATTCCGATCTGGAACCACTCGAGGAAGGTGAATTTCTGGAACGGCGAGTCGTCGGGATGGATGTGGTGACGATCGACGGGAAATCGGTAGGCAAGGTCACAAAAGTGATGCGCACCGGTGGAACTGATCTTCTGGTTTTGGAAACGGAAGATCGCCGCGAACATCTGATTCCGTTCGCCGACGAGATTTGCACCGATGTGGATTTGGAAGCGAAACGGATCACAGTGAATCCACCGAGCGGCTTATTGGATTTGTGATCGATGGGGGCCTGGATCGAGTAACGAGCGATCCTCGAGTCCGGGTTACATCAGAGAAAGAGATGCGGTTCGACATAATCACGATCTTTCCGCAGATCTTCAAAGAGGTCTTTGATTTTGGAATAGTCAGGCGCGCGGTCGAAGCGAATTTGGTCAGCATACATGTTCACGACCTTCGCGACTACACGCACGACCGGCATCGACAGGTAGACGACAGGCCGTTTGGCGGCGGAGCCGGAATGGTCATGAAGCCAGAACCCCTATTTCGCGCGGTCGAGGCAATAACGAATGACGCAGCCAACGCGAGGGTGGTTCTGCTATCGCCTCAGGGACGGCCATTCGTTCACGAGATCGCCCGGCAGTACGCGGCTCTGGATCGAGTCGTGTTGATTTGCGGACGGTACGAAGGCGTTGATGAACGGGTCGTCGAACATCTGATCGATGACGAGCTGTCGATTGGAGACTACGTACTTTCCGGAGGCGAGATTCCGGCGATGGTTGTGGTCGACGCGCTAACACGTTTGATTCCCGGGGCATTGGGCTGTGAACAGTCGGCGGAGCGCGAGTCGTTTTCAGACGGATTGCTTGACTATCCCCACTACACGAGACCGGCGGAGTATCGCGATTTAAAAACTCCGCAGGTTCTGTTGAGCGGTAATCACGCTGAGATCGAACGCTGGAGGCGTCGCAAGGCGATCGAGAAGACGCTGCGAATGCGACCCGGTTTGATAAGCGAGCGGGCGTTCTCTGAAGATGAACGCCACGAGATTGAAGAAGTTTTGAAGGATATTGGTGAATGAGTTTAGAGGCAGGTGTTGCCTGTCGAATGCGAGGTATTGTTATGAATCCAACAGTGCAGGTAGTCGAGGATCGTCAGTTACGTAATGATATTCCCAGATTCCAGGCTGGAGACACGGTTCGCGTTCACGTGCGAATCAAGGAAGGCGACAAGGAACGTATTCAAGCGTTTGAAGGCGTAGTCATCGCGCGGAAGCACTCAGGCGTGCGTGAGACCATAACGGTTCGTAAGACCAGTTTTGGCGTTGGAGTGGAGCGCATTTTCCCATTGCATGCCAGCGTAATCGACAGAATCGAACTGGTGCGTCAGGGCAGAGTTCGCAGGGCGAAGCTCTACTACCTGCGGAAGCTTCGCGGCAAAGCTGCGCGAATTCGTGAGCGGGATACGCGAGGTGAGCGAGCGATGGCTGCGGCAGCAGCTGCAGCAGCGTCCTCCGCCGGAGCCGAGGTCACCACTGAACCGGTTGCATTACCGGAACAGGACATCGAATCAAAGGCCTAAGAACGCTTGTTACAGAAACCTCTCGATAGTTTAAAGAGAGTGTTGGAGCGAACATGGTCTTTTTGCTGGTGGGCGGATATGCAATCGCCGTACTGGTTTTGGTAGGCACCTTCTGTTGGTACGGCACTCGGCCATCGCGAGGCGGACCGGCGAGATGACGTTCTAAACGATGGAATCGAAGCACGAAGGTTGAAGGCGGTTGCCTTTCGCTTTCGTGCTTTTTGGTTTATAGAGAGTAGCTGGATGAAGAGCCGTCGAGAAATGCTGGAAGAGTTTGTTGCTCAGGATCCGAACGATTCGTTCTCGCGGTATGCACTGGCGCTCGAACTGGAGAAAGAAGCGCGGCCTCAGGATGCTGTGATTCAGCTGCGCGAAGTGATCGCGCGTGATCAGGATTACGTTGCTTCGTATTATCATCTTGGGAGACTGCTCACTCGGAGTGGTTGCGTTGACGAAGCGCGCGACGTCTATCGTAATGGAATGAACATCGCCAGTTTAGCTGGTGACCAGAAAGCAGCGTCAGAGATCAAAGAAGCACTCGAGGCGCTTGACTAAGAATAACCTGCCGCCCGCGAAAGAAGGCGGGCTTGTGTGTCGGTAGGTCGATAACTCGTTTGCTGCGGGTTCTGAGCGCGAGGCGGAGAGAGAATCGCTCGCCGCGTAAACGATTTCTCAATATCGTTTTTTCCGATAAGTTACCTTGCTGCGAGATTCAGAGTCTCGTAGTTCGAACCTACGCATCAATTCAAAATTCCGGGAGCCCCTTATGAGAAAAGCTACACTTGCATTGTTGCTTCTGTCCGTTCTATCGGTTTCGTCGTTTGCGGTTTCGTCCTCGCAAACACCTACGATCGAACAATCGCTGAATCTCAAGAGCGCCGGTGGGCCGAGAATCTCCCCGGACGGAAAATACGTCGCATATCAGGTTCAAAAAACCAATTGGGAAGAGAATGCGTTCGAGACCGAGATCTGGCTAGCGGTCACTGCCACCGGCGAATGCTATCGTCTGACCAACTCAAAAAAATCGAGTACCAATCCGCAGTGGGCGCCGGATTCAAAGCGTCTTGCGTTTGTTTCCGACCGAGAGGGCAAGCGTCAAATCTATTTGATTGCGCCCGATGGTGGCGAAGCGCTTCAGTTGACCGCGAGTGAAACCGGGGTCGGCTCATTCAGCTGGTCGCCGAACGGACGTCGCATCGCATTCACCGCCGGCGATCCAGAAAGCAAACCTCACAAAGATCGTAAGGAAAAATACGGAGAGTTCGAAATCGTTCAGTCAGAGTACACGTTTTCTCATCTTTGGATAATCGATGTTTCGGACCAGATACAAAACAAACGACCTGAGCCACAGAGGATGACCGAAGGCACATCGTTTACTGTCGGAGGAGCCTCGTGGTCGCCCGATGGATCTCGGATCGCGTTTAGCGCTGCAAAGGATCCGGATCTCGGCTCAAACAACACGAGCGATATCTTTGTCCTAAACGTTGCCGACAAGAAAACGCAACGGATTGTGAACACGAATGGACCCGACGGCAATCCGGTGTGGTCGCCGGATGGCCGTCAAATCGCCTACACGACATCGAACGGTCGCGAGTTCTTTTTTTATACGAACTCGTATATAGCGATTGTTGGTTCTGAAGGCGGGACGCCGCAGGTCCTCACCGAAAGCTTTGATGAGTCGCCCGGGTTGCTTGAATGGGCGCCGGTCGGAATCCTTTTTAGCGCGCTACAGAAAACCGCATCGCATTTGTATCGCCTGGATCCTGCGACAAAATCCATTGAGCGCTTGACTGAACCAGCCGGTTACGGCGCATCTCAATTCTCTTTTACTGCCGACTATAAACAGCTCGCGTTCGTCGGCGCCGCTGCGAATGATTACCCTGAGGTGTATGTTTCTTCTCTCAAACCTTTTCAGCCAAAAAAGCTGACTTCGTTGACCGATCAGCTCAAAGATTTCAAGCTCGCCACCCGCGAGGTCATTCAGTGGAAATCGACTGACGGCACATCTATCGAGGGGGTGTTGATCAAGCCGGCTGGGTTCGACCCGTCGAAGCGTTATCCGCTGCTGGTAGTAATCCACGGTGGTCCGACGGGCATCGATACCCCGGTGGTTCGCGGAGATCGCTACTATCCAATCGAGATGTTCGCGGCAAGAGGCGCGTTGATTTTGCGACCGAACTATCGAGGTTCAGCCGGTTATGGTGAAAAGTTCCGCGCGCTCAATGTAAGAAATCTCGGAGTTGGCGATTATTGGGACGTAATCTCCGGAGTGGATCATCTCATCGCGCAGGGAATTGTCGATCGAGATCGAGTCGGCGCGATGGGTTGGAGCCAGGGCGGCTACATTTCCGCTTTTATCACCTGCAGCAGCGACCGATTCAAAGCCGTATCAGTAGGCGCGGGGATTTCGGATTGGATGACTTATTATGTCAATACAGACATCCATCCGTTTACTCGACAGTACTTGAAGGCCACTCCGTGGGATGATCCTGAAATCTACAAAAAGACATCTCCAATCTCTTATGTAAAGAACGCCAAAACGCCTACCCTGATCCAACACGGTGAACTGGACCGACGCGTTCCGATCCCGAATGCTTACGAGTTGCGGCAGGCGCTCGAGGATCGTGGCGTTCCGGTGAAAATGGTTGTGTACAAGGGATTCGGGCACGGCATTGACAAGCCTAAGCAGCAACGGGCGGTGATGGAACACAACTACGAATTCTTCACTCAATGGATCTGGGGTGAAAAGCCTGCTCAGGAGGGCAAGTAATCAACCTTACTTCAGGATGATGAATAACGGAGAGGATCCGTTGCGCCCGCTTCGGCAAAGCCTTTTAGCCTGAGCAGACAGCTGTCGCATTTGCCACAGGGCTGCGAATTGGCGTCGGGGTCATAACAGCTGTGAGTGAGCGAATAGTCGACACCCAGCTCTAGACCCGCACGGATGATGTCAGCCTTGGTCATGGAGATCAGAGGCGCATGGATCTTTATGCGAAGCCGGCCTTCGACTCCCGCCTTTGTCGCGAGGTTTGCCATCTTTTCAAACGACTCGATGTATTCCGGCCGGCAGTCTGGATAACCGCTGTAGTCAAGCGCATTCACACCGATAAAAATATCCTGAGCTTCCAAAACCTCGGCCCACGCAAGCGCGAACGAAAGAAAGATGGTGTTTCGGGCGGGCACATACGTCGAAGGTATGCCGGAAGCCATGTCGTCGGTGCTCCGTTCTTTGGGGACTTCGATTTGATCGGTGAGCGCGGATCCCCCGATCGCACGCATATTGATTTCAAGGATGAGATGTTGTTCTGCGCCAAGCGATTTGGCAATTCTCGCGGCGCTTTCGAGCTCGATAGAATGCCGCTGCCCATAGTCAAAGCTGAGGGCGAACAAGCGGAAACCCTGAGAACGTGCGATCGCCATCGAAGTTGTCGAGTCCAATCCTCCGCTCAATAAGACAACGGCTTTGCGTCGATCGGTCATATCGCTTATTGATGGGACTCGCCCTGCGATTTAGAGTTAGCAGAGGGCAAATGACATATCAGACATATCATCACAACCGAAACTACTGTTGCCGAATCACAGAAATGGTTCTCAACGGGCATCGGTGCGTGGTGCTCGAGAACGAAAAGCTTCGCGTAACGATCATAGCGGACAAGGGGACCGATATCTACGAGTTTCTTTACAAGCCACGCGATGTCGATTTTCTCTGGCGGACGTGGGTTGGACTGAGAGAGCGCTCCCACTTTGAACCTAGCAGTCCTAGATCTGCAGGGCCGCATATGGACTACTACGAAGGCGGATGGCAGGAGCTGTTTCCCAACTGCGGCAACCTTTCTTTGCATCAAGGCGCAGAGATAGGACAACACGGAGAGGTCTTGCTACTGCCCTGGAGGTATGTGATCACGGTTGATGAGCCCGAGGAAATCGAAGTTCGTTTTGACGTTCGTACCATTCGAACCCCGTTTCATTTGGAGAAGACGATCAAGCTTCGAAGAAATGAGCCGGTGCTGCGAATTCACGAACGAGTAACGAATGAGAGCGGCCAGGAAGTCAGCTTTACCTGGGGACATCATCCAGCATTTGGATGGCCGTTCATAGACGAGAGCTGTCGAATTGAGCTGCCGGCTTGCCGGATCAAGACTATCTCCGAATTCATGCCGCGCACGACGAGATTGGCGGGAGACAAAACGAGCGATTGGCCCAATGCGACCGGAATCGACGGCTCCCCGATTGATCTTTCGAGGATTCCAGGAGCGGACGCGTCGTCGAGTGACATGGTTTTTCTGGAGGGGATAACGGACGGATGGTACGCAATCACCAATACGCGGTTAGGTGTCGGATTCGAGTTACGGTACCCGGCCGATGTTCTCAAGGAGTTGTGGTATTGGCAGGTGTTTCGAGGCGGTCGCGACTATCCCTGGTGGAGCGCGACCTACAATATCGCCCTCGAACCGTGCGCGACGCTGCCGGTGTTATCTCATGCGGCAGCGCGCGGTGAAGCATTGACGCTCGGCCCTGGCCAAAGCCGAGAAATAAGGTTGATGGCTATCGCGTACGAAGGCTCAGAGAGAGCCGCCGGTAGTTTCGACGAAGCAGCCGATTAAAATTCGTAGGCAAAACGCTCACGGTTTGACCTGCTTGACTCTATCGATTCCGGCGCGAGCGGTTTCATCTTTTTGTCCGGAAGCTTCGTAAGCCTGCTGGTAGCTCGCAAGCGCTTTGTCGTATTGCTTATCGCTTTCGTAGACGTAAGCGAGCTCGAGCAGAGCGGCTTGATTGGTAGGAGCGACCTTTATTGCCTTTTCAAGCGCCTCGGCGGCGGGCTTCCATTGAGACGAGCGCGAATAAGCGACACCCAGGTTATACCACGCCGCGCCGGAGTCCTGGTGGGCTCGCGCAAACTTATCAAGCAACGGCGCTGCTTTAACGTACTGCTTGTCGATCAGATACGCCTGCCCCAGGAGTCCCCACGCTCGTTCATCATCGCGCACCACTATCAAACGTTCTCCAACCGAGATCAATTGTTTGGCCGCAGCAGGATTCTGACGCAGCTGAGCAAAATACAGATCGGCAAGCAAGCTGAGAGAGTCAGCGTCTTTGGCATCGATTGTCAGGGCCTGGTTGAGCGCCGCGATAGCCTGGTCACTGTGACCGAGTTTATTTTGCGCAAACGCGATGTAGTAGTAGTTCGTAGCGTTGGTCTTCATTTCGGCGGCAGCTGCCGTCAGCACCGGTATTGCGTCACTGAATCGGTTGGTAAAGATGTAACACCGGCCAAGAGCCGCTCGAGCTGTGATGTTGATCTTCTGCTGAGTCTTGTCTGAGAGCGTGATGTAGCGAGCGAGCGGATTTATAGCTTTGTCATATTTTTTGGTCTGATAGTAAGACATGCCGATGTAGTAGTTACCGGCTATTTGAGCTTTGTCGTCCTTCTCAGTGACTTTTAGGTAATTCTGAAAAGCATCGATCGCGTCTTCAAAACTCTGAAGCTCGAAATGACTTGCGCCAATGTAATACCACGACTGCCAGGCATCGGGGTTGGCTTTGAGCACCGCATGGAACTCGCGGATCGCCGGACGATACTGTTTCTGGTTAAAGAGTGAAACGGCGTGTTCCCATTCCTGGGCGGACGCCGAGGTGGCTGTTGCGGCGGCAAATATAAAGCAGGCGATCGCGGCATAGATCCTGGATTTCATTGTGTTCCTCCGGTCGGTCGGCGTCGGGCGAGGTCTCGCGACTCCTTCTGAAATTCTAGCTTTGTTCGTGCGATCGATACAAGAACATTAGCTTTCATCTTCAAACTGAGACTCGCCGCGACAGGTTCGGGTTGCCCGACGGCTGAGCGGATTCCCACGGACTGCGACGCTTGCCAATGACAACGGCTATCCTGCACAATATCAGACTCTACTGTGGTTACACGCACCAAGAGATCCTGATAATTAAATCAAAACGAGGTTGTCATGCGATCGATATTACCCGGTTTGACAAAGTCCGTCTGCGCTTGCGCAATGGCGGCGGCAATATTCCCCGGATCGACTTTGTTGGCGTCGACGGTTCGCGATTCTCAACAACAACAGGATCAGTCGAAGGACAAAGGAAAACAGCAACCAGCGACATCCGATGCCGAGCAGAAGGCGGTTGCAAAGGTTCAGGCAGCTACGGACGTTCCGACCAAAATCGCGGCTGCCGGCGAATTCATAAAGAAGTATCCAAAGAGCACGCTTCGCTCGAACGTAATCGGCCACATCGCTGGAGAAATCAACAAGAGCGATAACAACGCGCAAAAGATCACCCAGTTTGAGAGCATGCTTACGGTCTTCAAGGAAAACAGCGACGGCGAAGTAATAATGCCGATTCTGATCGATCTGTATTTCAAGGACAATCGCCCCGATGACGGTTTTCGGGTTGCGACCGAGTATCTGGCCAAGAATCCGAACGATGTGGCGGTACTCACACAGGCTTCGCTCGAAGGAGTCGAACACGCAAAGAAGAGAGAAGCGAAGTACGTGCAGCAGAGCGTGCAGTTCGGTGCGAAAGCCATCGAGGTGATTGAGGCGAACAAAAAGCCGGAATCATTTGACGATGCGAAATGGAATGACTATCGGACGCGATGGCTGCCGATTCTTTACCAATCGATGGGACTGCTCTCGATGATGACGGGGAACAAGGCCGACGCGAAGACCAAGCTCGATAAAGCGGCGACTCTCAACCCTAAGGATCCGTTTACGTACGTGTTGCTCGGAAGTATGCTCAATGATGAATATCAGCAGTTGGCCGAGCAGCATAAGGCGGCTTCGGCGGGACCGTTAAAAGATCAATTGCTCAAGCAGGCCCTCGCGAAATTAGACGAAGTGATCGATATGTTCGCTCACGCGGTGGGGCTTGCAGAGGGGAACACCGCATACCAATCGCTGCACGATCAGATTCTTCAGGATCTTCAGTCCTATTACAAATATCGACACGGCGGCTCGAGCGATGGACTTCAGCAGATGATCGATAAGTATAAAACGCCTTAGGTCCTCGGGTGTTCAAAAACAGAATTGTCGATGATTCACTGGTGCGGAGTCGTATGATGCCGGTAGATAAGGATGAATTTCGGGCCGCGCTCAGCAGGTTTATCAGCGGTGTAACCGTGGTCACTACCATTGGTATCGATGATCGGCCTGCGGGCATTACCGTCAGTGCGTTTGCGTCGGTCTCGCTGGAACCGCCAATGGTGCTCGCATGTATTGACAAGCGAGCGTCCCTGCACGCTCATCTCAGTGAAGGTTCCAAATTCGCGGTAAACATTCTGTCGGAAGATCAACAGCACATATCGCGTTTATTCGCTTCGAAGGACGGAAATCGTTTTCAAAACGCGCGATATCGCATCGGCAATTGCGGGGCGCCGCTTCTTGATGGCGCGTTGGCCTATATTGAGTGTCGAGTTGTGCATGCTTATCCGGGCGGGGACCATACTATCATCGTAGGCGAGGTTGAATCCACAACCGTTGCTGAAGCCAGACCTTTAGCTTACTTTCGCGGCGGCTATACAAATATGGCCTAGCTTGTTCTCGAACCTGCCTCCTACCGCTCCAATCCTCCTTCTTGCTCTTCAGATTGGGCACTTTTCATCGGTCATGCGTTATGTGTTATGCTCGACCGCATTGGCGCAGCAATCGGGGTAGCCACGCTAACAGCATTGTTCCAAATTGGAGCGATTGAATGTCTACCAGGCCCGCTTTCTTGTTCGGCGGTTTTTGCGGCAAAGCCATAAAGGAAGATGCGGTCTTGCGTGATTTCACACGACCACAACCACCCAACGCTCAACTGCCTAAATATCAAAATGGCGGCTCACGACACGCAATCGTAAATTCAAGAATGCGTGATCCATTGTCCAGGACACAGAATGAACGCTCACCCGATGTAACTGTCGGAACGCTGAAAGTGGCTCCCGGGGCCAGTTCTGTGTCGACTAGCGATCCGACAACCTATGGACGAAATCGACGGATAACCTCGTGGTCGCTCCCTGTAGTGACTCAACAGATTGCGGGCGAGTTGCGATGAACATACCGCGCGCTCTAAGCAAATACCGAATAATCGAACGACTGGGAACGGGCGGCATGGGTGAAGTGTACAAGGCTGAAGATCCCGCCTTGCAAAGAACGGTTGCAATCAAGGTCATCTCCGGCGACAACAATGCGAGCGCCGACGCGAAAGCAAGGTTCCTCCGTGAGGCCCGTGCCGCTTCGGCCTTCAATCATCCCAACATCGTCACCATCTATGAGATCGGTGAGACTCCCGATCACAGTTACATTGTGATGGAGTATGTCGAAGGGCGTAGCCTTCGCGATCTGATTTCAAAGAAGGAAGTGGACCCTGAGACGGTGCTCGACATAGCCGGGCAGATCTGTGACGCGCTCATTGAAGCTCATTCACGCGGAATAATGCACAGAGACATAAAGCCGGAGAACATCCTGCTTACCGCACGCGGCCGGGTTAAGCTTGTTGATTTTGGACTCGCCAAGTCAGTCGCAAAAGAACCAGCGAAAAGTGGGACGACTTCCGCCGAAAGCCTCACCGAGTCC
>Ga0075425_100005916_pt1 | contig 12755 bp, 13 predicted proteins | sample SoiMethybrSBSTD4_FD_75300 | JGI IMG/M metagenome (GOLD analysis project Ga0075425, IMG submission 75300) | Bulk soil microbial communities from a Populus tree surrounding site in Tennessee, USA - Soil MetaG P. TD hybrid SBSTD4 | ecosystem: Environmental > Terrestrial > Soil > Tree plantation...
CGGCGGCACCGCGTACCTGTGCGCCGCAGGCGCCGACGGTCTGCTCGTCAGCCTCATCCAGTCCAATTTCCTGTCCTTCGGGTCCGGCGTGCACGTCGAGCAGTGGGGGATCAACCTCAACAACCGCGGCTCGTCCTTCACGTTCGACGCCGGTGCGGTCAACGCGCTCGCACCGGCAAAGCTCCCGATGCACACGCTCATTCCGGCGATGGCCATGCGCGACGGTGCGCCTCGGTGCGCGTTCGGCTCCATGGGCGGCGATTCGCAGGCGCAGATCCACGTGCAGCTGCTGGCCCGGCTGATCGACGACGCCGCCGACCCTCAAGACGCGCTCGATGCGCCGCGCTGGTGCGTCGAGCCTTCGAACTGGACGCTGCGCGCCGAACGGGGTTTCGGCCCGGAGTGGTTCGACGCGCTCCGGACGCGCGGCCACGACCCGCAACGCGCGCCCCGCGTCGACGCCGGCATGGGACACGCGCACGCCATTCAGCGCACGGCCGGTGGGTATGCGGTCGCGACCGATCCCCGCGCCGAGGGGGCCGCATTAGGCCTCTGACCAGCGGCATTACAGTGGACCTGTGATCGCGCGATGAAGGACGTCCTCGACGACATCGAGCGGTGGCGAGCCGACGGGCACCGCATCGCGGTGGCACGCGTCGTCGGCACGGACGGCTCCGGCCCGCGCGAGGCAGGGGCCGCGATGGCGGTCAACGACGCCGGTGAGGTCGCAGGATCGGTGTCGGGAGGCTGCGTCGAGGGCGCCGTCGTCACCGAGGCGCTCCGCGTGCTCGACGGCACGCGTGAGCGCGGAGTGATCACGTTCGGCTACTCGGACGACGAAGCGTTCGCCGTCGGGCTGACGTGCGGCGGGACGATCCATCTGTTCGTCGAGCCACTCGACTGGTGAGCGCGTCGATCTACGAGCAGCTGCGCGACCTGCTCCGTGCGGAGGAGCCGGTCGCGCTCGCGACCGTGGTCAGCGGACCGCAGCCCGGCGCCAAGCTGCTCGTGCGACCGGAGGGCGAGCCGCGGGGACGTCTGGGTGATCCCGGCCTCGACCGCGTCGTGGGGCGTGACGCCCGCGCCCAGCTCCAGGCCGGCCTGACGGGCACGCGGCACTATGGCCCGCACGGCGAGGCGCGCGAGCACGCGGTGGAGGTCTTCATCGAGTCCTTCGCGCCGCCGCCTCGCATGATCATCTTCGGCGCGGTCGACTTCACCGCCGCGCTCGCACGCGCGGCCAAGCTGCTCGGGTACCGGGTGACGGTGTGTGACGCGCGCGCCGTGTTCGCGACACCGCAGCGCTTCCCGATGGCCGACGAGGTCGTGAACGACTGGCCCCACCGGTATCTCGTCAAGCTGGGGGAGGAGCTGGGGCCGCGCGACGCCGTCTGCGTCCTGACCCACGACCACAAGTTCGACGTCCCGGCGATCACCGCCGCCCTCGAGACCGAGGTGGGCTACATCGGGGCGATGGGGTCCCGCCGCACACACACCGATCGCGTCCGGCGGCTCCGGGACGAAGGTGTCGGCGACTCCGCGCTGGATCGCGTCATGGCACCGATCGGCCTCGATCTGGGCGCCCGCACACCGGAGGAGACCGCCGTCTCGATCTGTGCCGAGATCATCGCGCTGCGCACAGGGCGCAAGGCGCGTTCGCTGCGCGACGCCGACGGCCCCATTCACGCCTGACCGGCCACCAGCCGGACGAGTCGCTCGAGCGAGGAGGAGAGCCACGATGGATCTCGGCATCTCGGGTCGTCGCGCTGCGGTCGCCGCCGCCAGCCGCGGCCTCGGCTACGCCACCGCTGCCGCGCTCGCCGACGAAGGAGTCCATGTGGCGTTGTGCAGCCGCGATGCCGGCGCGATCGCGAACGCCGCCGACAGCATCGGGCACGACGCCGTTCCCCTGACGGCCGACGTCTCAACGGCGAACGGAGCGCGCGGATTCGTCGACGCCGCCCGCGACGCGCTCGGTGGTATCGACATCCTCGTGACGAACGCCGGCGGGCCGCCTCCCGGCGACTTCTCGTCGACGCGTGTCGACCAGTACCTCGCCGCGCTCGAGCTGAACTGCCTCTCCGTGATCGCGATGTGTGACGCGGCAGTCCCGGCGATGCGCGAACAGCGGTGGGGGAGAGTCGTGGCGATCACGTCGATCGCCGTGCGCCAGCCCATCCCGCAGCTGATCCTCTCGAACACCGCTCGCGCGGGCGCCACGGGGTTCCTCAAGACCCTGGCCCGTGAGGTTGCGGGCGACGGCGTCACCGTCAACTCCCTCCAGCCCGGGATGCACGACACCGAACGGGTCCGGCAGCTGGGCCACGGCAGCGTCGACGGCATTCCGGCCCGGATGCTCGGTCGACCCGAGGACTTCGGCGCGATCGCCGCGTTCGTGTCGTCCGAGCACGCCCGCTTCCTCACCGGCACCGCGATCCCCGTCGATGGCGGCGCGTACGCTGGGTTGCTGTGAGCGCCACCGCGGCGAGCGCGAAGGGCGCGCGTCAAACCACCGATCACGGCATCTTCACGCTGCCGAACCTCATCTCGATCGGCCGGCTGCTGTGCGTGCCGCTGTTTCTCTGGCTGCTGCTCGCCCGCGAGGACCAGATCGCGGCCGCCGTCCTGCTCGCGGTGCTCGGCGCGACCGACTGGGTGGACGGGTGGATCGCGCGGCACTTCGACCAGGCGAGCGAGGTCGGCAAGGTGCTCGACCCGACCGCCGACCGCATCCTGCTCCTCGCCGCCGGCCTCGCCCTGCTCGCGGACGGCAGCCTGCCGTTGTGGGTCGGCATCGTGGTGCTCGCCCGTGAGGCCGTGATCTCGGTGGCCGTGCTCGTGCTGGCGGCGGCAGGGGCCCGGCGCATGGACGTGCGGTGGGCCGGGAAGGCGGGAACACTGGCGCTGATGTTCGCTCTGCCCGGTTTCCTGCTCGCCGACGCGGTGTCGGAGATCCGGGTGCCGTTGCTGGTCGTGACCTGGGTGTTCACGATCGGCGGTCTCGTGCTCAGCTACTACGCCGCCGTGGCGTACATCCCGCAGGCCCGGGCGGCGCTGCGCGAGGGGAGGGCGTCGCACGACGAGAGGGCGGTGGCGTGAAAGCGGTGATCCTGGCCGGGGGAGAAGGCACGAGGCTGCGGCCGCTCACGAGCAACCAGCCCAAGCCGATGATGCCCCTGGCGAACCGGCCGATGATGGAGCACGTCGTGCGGCTCCTCGCGACCCACGGCTTCGACGACATCGTGGTCACGGTCGCGTTCCTCGCCAACCAGATCCGGGACTACTTCGGCGACGGGTCCGACTTCGGCGTGCGGATGCGCTACGCGACCGAGGAGACACCGCTCGGCACCGCCGGCTCCGTCCTCAACGCGTCCGAGGAGCTCGACGACACGTTCCTGGTGATCTCGGGCGACGTGCTCACCGACATCGACCTGGGCGCGATCGTCAAGGCCCACCAGGACGCCGGCGCGCTGGCGTCGATCGCGCTCAAGCGGGTCGAGAACCCGCTCGAGTTCGCGATCGTGATCACCCGCCCCGACGGCAGCATCGAACGTTTCCTCGAGAAGCCGAGCTGGGGCGAGGTGTTCTCCGACACTGCGAACACGGGCATCTACGTCCTCGAGCCCGGCATCTTCGACTTCATCCACGCCGACGAGGTCGTCGACTTCGCCGGTGACGTCTTCCCGGCCGTGCTCGAGAAGAAGCTGCCGCTGATCGGCACGGTCGTCGACGGATACTGGGAGGACGTCGGGACGCTCGAGGCGTATCTCCGGGCCCACCAGGACGTGCTCGACCAGCGCGTGCACATCGACATCGACGGGTTCCGCATCGGCGAAGGGATCTGGCTCGGGGAGGGCGCCGACGTCGACCCCACCGCCCGCATCGAAGGGCCCGTCGTGATCGGCGACAACTGCCGGATCGAAGGCGGCGCCCACCTGCGGGAGTACACGGTGCTCGGCACCGACGTCGTGGTGAAGGCGGATGCCTTCGTCGAGCGCGCCGTCTGCCACGACCACGTCTACGTCGGGCCGAGCGCGCGCCTGCGGGGCTGCGTGATCGGCCGGTCGACCGACCTGCGGGCGCACGCCCGCATCGAGGAGGGCGTCGTCGTCGGCGACGAGTGCTTCGTCGGCGAGCAGGCCGTCATCAACCCGGGCGTCAAGGTGTATCCGTTCAAGACGGTCGAGAACGGCGCCATCGTCAACTCGTCGATCGTGTGGGAGAGCCGCGGCGCCCGCACCCTCTTCGGCCGGCGGGGGATCCGCGGGCTGGCCAACGTCGACGTCACGCCGGAGGTCGCGATCCGCGTCGCGACTGCCTACGGGACGGCGCTCAAGAAGGGCACCACCGTCACGACGAGTCGTGACACCAGCCGGGTCGCACGGGCGCTGAAGCGTGCGGTCATCGGCGGCGTCAACCTCGCGGGCGTGAACGTCGAGGACGTCGAGCTCGCCACCGTGCCCCTGACCCGTTTCCAGGTCCGCAACGGCAAGGCGCGCGGCGGGATCACCGTTCGGCTCGCGCCCGGCGACCCCGACGCCGTCGAGATCCGCTTCTTCGACGCCGACGGGCGCGACATCGACGAGTCGACGCAGCGCAAGATCGAACGGCTCCTGTATCGCGAGGACTACCGGCGCGCGTTCGCGGCCGACATCGGCGACATCGAGTACCCGCCCCGGTCGCTCGAGTTCTACACGTCGGCCCTGATGGACACCGTGGACCAGGAGCGGCTGCTCGAGCGCGCGTTCAAGGTCGTGCTCGACTACTCGTTCGGCGCAGCGTCGATCGTGATGCCGACCGTCCTCGCCAAGACGGGCGCCGAGGTGTTGTCAATCAACCCGTACGCCAGCACCGCGTCGGCGACCGCCGCGCTCGAGGAGCGCTCGGCGCGCGTGTCGCGCTTGTCCGAGCTCGTGCGAGCGTCGGGCAGTCAGCTCGGCGTCGTCATGGATCCCGACGGGGAGACCGCCACGATCATCGACGACGAAGGCCACGCCCTCGACAACGACCAGGCGTTGCTCGTGCTCCTGACCCTGGTGACGGACGCGAAACCGGATGCTCGCGTCGCCCTCCCCGTATCGGTGACTCGCGAGGCCGAGCGCGTCGCATCGGAGCGCGGCGCCACCATCACCTGGACGAAGCTGTCGGCGACGAATCTCATGGAGGTGGCGTCGGCGGGCGGCATCGACTTCGCCGCCTCCCAGGACGGCGGGTTCATCTGGCCCGACTTCATGCCCGCGTTCGACGCCACCGCGACGCTCGTCAAGCTGTTGGACCTCCTCGCCGCCACCGAGCGCACGCTCTCGTCGATCGTCATGCGTCTGCCCCGCCTGCACGTCGCCCACGAGACGGTGGCGACGCCGTGGGAGCGCAAGGGAGCGGTCATGCGCGAGATGATCGAGCGCGCCGGCACACGAGACGTCGTGCTCGTCGACGGGGTCAAGGTGCTCCATCCCGAGGGCTGGGCCCTCGTGCTCCCCGATCCGGAGGAAGCGCTCACGCACGTGTGGGCGGAAGGGGAGAGCGACCAGGCTGCGCGTCAGCTCGCCCAGGAGTACGCCCGCCGGATCCGCCAGGTTCTGAGGTAGACATCGGGGTATGGAGTTCCCCGATCAGCTTCGGTACACGAAGGAGCACGAGTGGGTCGCGGTGGAGGACGGACGCGCCCGCGTGGGGATCACGGACTTCGCGCAGGACGCCCTCGGTGACGTCGTGTTCGTGCAGCTCCCCGAGGTCGGCGCGAGCGTGAGCGCGATGAGCAGCATCGCGGAGGTGGAATCGACGAAGTCCGTCTCGGACATCTACGCACCGGTCGGCGGTGCGGTCCTCGAGGTCAATGCCGCGCTCGAATCCACCCCCGAGCAGCTGAACCAGGACCCGTACGGCGACGGGTGGATCTTCGTGCTCGAGATGTCGGACGCATCGCAGGTCGACACCCTGCTCGACGCCGACGCCTACCGCCGCCTCGTCGAGGAGCAGTAGCCGCCGCCACCACGATTCGCGCAGGGGACGCCGCGGCCGGGCGGCAGTACCCTTTCTACGGTGATTTGTGCGCGGTGCGGGCACGAGAACGAGGCAGGGGCGAACTTCTGCTCGTCCTGCGGCGCTCCGCTGGCGAGCAGCGAGGACGAGACCACGGCCACCCTGGCCGTCGAGGAGCGCCTCGAGCTCGACGACGAGATGGGGGCGTTGCTGGCCGAGCTCCCGGCGGGAATGGGCGTGGTGGTCGTCCGGCGGGGTCCGAACGCCGGGAGTCGCTTCTCGCTCGAGCGTGACACCACCACGGTGGGCCGCCACCCGGACTCCGACATCTTCCTCGACGACATCACGGTCTCTCGCCGCCATGCCGTCATCCGCCACGACCGCGACGGCTTCGAGGTGAGCGACGCCGGCTCGCTGAACGGCACCTACGTGAACCACGAGCGGGTCGAGACGACGCAACTCCGGAACCTCGACGAGCTCCAGGTGGGTCGGTTCGTCCTCCTGTTCATGCTCGGTGGTCTCGAGGAGCACGCGTGAGCGTGAACCCGAGCCGCAGCCCGGACCACGATCCGTCGCACCTGTCGATCGGCGAGGTCCTCAACATCCTGCGCGAGGAGTTCCCGGACGTCACGATCTCGAAGATTCGCTTCCTCGAGAGCCAGGGCCTCATCGACCCGGAACGGACCCCGTCGGGGTACCGCAAGTTCTACGAGTCGGACGTCTCCCGCCTTCGCTGGATCCTCCACCAACAGAAGGAGAACTTCCTCCCGCTGAAGGTGATCAAGGAGCGGCTCGACCGGATGGGGGAGGAGCAACCGGCGCCGGTGCACTCGATCGCGCGGGCGAAGCCCCGCGCACGCCGTGCGCCGTCCCGCCAGGCGCGCCGCGCGCAGGACCTCGCGCCGCAGCTCCCGCTCGGTGACCCGATGCCGACGGTACCGGACCACGACGAGCTCGCCCCGACTGCCAAGAACGGAGACCGGGCGCGCATGGACGATCACACTCCGCCACGAGAGAAGGACGAGCGCACGCAGCCGCGAGTCGAGGAGACGCGGCGGACGCCTCCCGAAGAGGCTCCGCCGGAGGCACCCGACGATGCGGCTCCCGCCGGCAACAAGGAGGGCCTGACGCGCCGGGAGCTGGCGCGCTCGGCCGGCCTCGAAGACTGGCAGCTGAATGAGCTCGAGTCGTTCGGCTTGCTCGAGCCCGTCGCGTACAACGGCAGCGACGCGCTCTTCGACGACGAAGGCCAGGCGATCGCGTCGGCCGCGGCCGGCTTCTACGCGCACGGGATCGGCGCGCGCCACCTCCGCATGTACAAGCACTTCGCCGAACGCGAGGCCGAGCTGTTCAAGCAGGTGATGTTCCAATACCTCCGCCAGCGGAACCCCGAAGCGCGCGCCAAGGCACAGCAGGAGCTGGCGTCGCTCTCCCGATTGGGGCGTGCGTTGCGCGCGGCATTGCTCGTCCACGCCGTGCACGACTCGCTCGGCGAGTGACCGGAGCGGCGCAGAGCAGGGGAGAGCCGCCGCCGACCATCCTCGTCGACGAGCGCACCATCGGCGCGCACGTCGAGCGGATCGCCGGTCAGATCACCCGCGATCACCCCGACGGCGTCGTGCTCATCGGCGTGCTGAAAGGGGCGCTGATCTTCCTCGCGGACCTTGTGCGCGCCATCACCGACATCGACGTCACGGTCGACTTCCTCGCCATCTCCCGATACGCCCCGGACTCCGGTCGCGTACGGATCCTCAAGGACCTCGACATCGACGTCGAGGGTCGCGACGTCGTGCTCGTCGAGGACCTGGTCGACACCGGCCTGACCCTCGCGTACCTCCTGTCGCACGTCCGGCAACGCGCGCCCCGGTCCCTCGATGTGTGCACGTTGCTGAACCGGCCCGCACGGCGCATCGTGCCGCTCACCGTTCGCTACGTGGGAGCGGAGATCGACGACGTGTTCGTGCTGGGATACGGCCTCCATCGTGCCGACCTGTATCGAAATGTTCCGTTCATCGTCGAGGCGGACCGGCGCGTCGTCCTCGACCGGCCCGCGGCGTACGTCGACGCCCTGTATGGAGCCGGCGCGGCGCCCCTTCGGCGGCATCCACCGTCACTCCGTTCGAGAAGGTGAGTGGTAAGTTGAGGTCTCCCCGGATCTACGGAGGCACCGCGTGATCCGTCTGTCGCTGGTGGGAGTTCGAGTCGAGGTTCCCACGAACCAGCCGATCGTGCTGCTGCGCGAGGACGAGGGCCAGCGGTACCTGCCGATCTTCATCGGGCCGCCCGAGGCGACCGCCATCGTGTACGCCCTCCAGGGCATGGAGACCCCCCGGCCCATGACCCACGACCTCTTCAAGACGGTCCTCGACGACATGTCCATGCGGCTGCAGCAGGTCGTGATCACCGAGCTCCACGACGGCACGTTCTACGCCGAGATCGAGCTGGCCGGGAACGGCAGCGCCCACCGCATCTCCTCGCGGCCGTCGGACGCGATCGCGCTCGCGGTCCGGTACGAGGACACCGTCCCGATCTTCGCCGACGAGGCCGTCCTCGAGGAGGCCGGCGTGCTCTTCGAGAACGACGAAGAGGAAGAGCAGATCGAGCAGTTCCGGGAGTTCCTCGACCAGGTCCGGCCCGAGGACTTCGCCCAGTAGGCGGGCGGCCCGGGGGAGGGCCGCGGAGAACGTTGACCCGCCCTCCGGCGACGGCTAGCGTCACACGGGCGTAACTACCGGCGTGTCACTTCGCGGGTCGAGCCGGCGCCCGCGTCCGAGACGGAGCGTCCAATGAGTCAGCGAGCCGCCAGGGAGACGTCCGAGGGTAAGGCCGAGGGCAAGGCCGAGGGCACGGCCGGCCGCGGGAACTCGAACGGAGGGATCCCGCACCTCGAGCAAGGCTCACTCGACGCCGCGCTCGCGGGCCGCGACGGCGGCGACGAGATCGGCTTCCGAGGGCCGCAGGTCTGCAAGATCGTGGGGATCTCGTACCGGCAGCTCGACTACTGGGCGCGGACCGACCTGGTCCGCCCGTCGCTCGCGGACGCGCGGGGGAGCGGCACGCAGCGGCGGTACTCGTACCGCGACCTCGTGCGCCTCAAGGTCATCAAGAACCTGCTCGACTCGGGCGTGAAGCTCCAGGCGGCCCGGAAGGCGATCGAGTACGTCCGCGGCGACCTCGGCGACGACTGGGCATCGGCCAGCCTCGTCCTCAACGGCACGAACTCGGTGCTCGTCCGCACGGGCGAGGACCTCGTCGACGTCGTGCGCCAAGGGCAGGGCGTCCTGAACATCGTGTCGCTCGGACAAGTGGTGGACGAGCTCCAAGCGAGTATCCACGATCTCGGCGAAGCCGCCGCGCCGCACGACGCGCCGGCACGGGCGGCTCATCCTGCGGGCAGCAGTTCGTCAGCCGCCGAGGGCGGCTGACCGGCAGGGTGCGATGAGCGAGGCGCCGCTCCCGCACGAGCTCGTCCGCTTCGCTCACAACTCCGAGCGTCAGTTCGCCAAGTTGCTCGACTTCTACGGCATCGAATGGACCTACGAGCCGCGCACGTTCACCCTCGAACGCGACCGCGACGGGCGTCCCGCCCAGGCGTTCAGTCCCGACTTCTACCTGCCGGCGTACGACCTCTACATCGAGATCACGACGCTCAACCAGAAGCTCGTCACGAAGAAGAACCGCAAGGCCCGCCGTCTCCGCGAGCTGCACCCCGAGATCCGCATCAAGGTGCTGTACCAGCGCGACTACCTGCATCTGCTCGTGAAGTACGGGCTCGAGCCCCCGTCGCAGCTCAGCGAGCAGCTCGGCGAAGGCGGACCGTTGCGCTTCGATGTCGACACCGCCGGCGCCGCCCGTTCGACCACGGGGAGCGCGGGCCCGGAGGCCGAGTCGGCCTGAGCGCGAGATCGGCGGCATAGGCTGCCGGCCCGTGGCTGAACCAGACAGCGCGTTGCGTCACAGCCCGCTCGACGCCGAGCACCGCGCGCTCGGCGCGCGCATGGCGCCGTTCGGCGGCTGGGAGATGCCGATCCAGTACTCGAGCGTGCTCGAGGAGCATCGCGCCTGCCGCGAGCACGCCGTTGCATTCGACGTCTCGCACCTCGGGTCCGTGCGCGTGGGGGGCGCGGGCGCGTTCGGCCTGCTGCAGTGGGCGTTCACGAACGACCTGGCCCGCATCGAACCGGGACGGGCGCAGTACACACACCTGCTCGATCCCGACGACGCGCACGTCGTCGACGACATCATCGTGTGGTGGGTCGGCGACGCGGAGTTCCTCGTGATGCCGAACGCGTCCAACACCGCGCCTTTACTCGCCGCCCTCGACGACGCGTCGCATCGTCACGCCGATGGCGCGAGCACGATCGCGGACGTCACCGCCGGCCGCGCCGTGATCGCCGTCCAAGGTCCCGCCGCCCGGAAGGAGCTCGCAGCCCTGCAGGCGCATTGGGCCGACGTTCCCCGGTTCGCGGTCCAGGCGGCCGTCTTCGACGGCGAGCCCGGCTGGGTCGCCGGGACCGGGTACACCGGCGAGGACGGCGTCGAGCTCCACGTCCCCGCCCCCGTCGCCCCCGCGTGCTGGCGCCTCCTGCTCGACGCCGGCATCCGGCCCGCCGGTCTCGGCGCCCGCGACACGCTGCGCCTCGAGGCCGGCCTTCCCCTTCACGGGCACGAGCTCGGCCCCGGCATCACGCCGCTGCAGGCGGGACTGTCGTGGGTCGTGCGCTTCGACAAGGGCGACTTCCGTGGCCGGGCGCCGCTGCTGGCCGAGCGTGAACGCGGCATCCACCGCCGGCTGCGTGGCCTCGTGCTCGACGGACGCCAGATTCCCCGCACCGGCTACCCCGTGCACATGGGGGACGAGCGGGTCGGCGAGGTGACGAGCGGCAACTTCTCGCCCGTGCTCGAGCGAGGGATCGCGCTGGCGTTCCTCCGCCCCGGCCTCGACGAGGGTGCCTCGGTGACGGTCGACATCCGGGGCCGGGCGGCGCCGGCGGTCGTCACGAGGCCGCCGTTCGTGCGGCACGGCAACTAGCCTGACGGGAAACGCCGTCGAACCCGAGCGGGAGAGACCCCCGAGCCGCCATGGCGGGGCGGGGGAGCCGAAGGAGCAACCTTCCCCGGAAACTCTCAGGCGAACGGACCGTTCGGGCGAGGCGCCTCTGGAGAGCAGGCCCGGCTCGTGCAAGGCGAGTCGAGCCTCACCGACGGGGAAAGCCCGGCCGTCACGGGTCGGGTGAATCTCTCAGGTTCCGGGACAGAGCGGGGAACGGCCACGAACCGTGGCCACCGCAGACCGGCACGGCGTGGAAACGCACCGTGCGAGCACCGGAGGAGCCGATGGCATCCGAGCAGTCCCTCGCCGAGCTGGAAGCGTTCGACGACTTCGTCCGCCGCCACGTCGGACCCGACGCCGCCGAGCAGGCCCGCATGCTCGCCGCGCTCGACCTCCCGTCGATCGAGGACCTGCTCGACCGCGCGGTGCCGGACAGCATCCGCACCCGAGAACCGCTTCGAGTGCCGCCCGCGCGCAGCGAAGCCGACGCGGTCGCGCGGCTCCGCGACCTCGCCCACCGCAATGACGTCTTCACCTCGCTCATCGGCACGGGGTACTCCGACACCGTCACGCCGCCCGTCATCCTCCGCAACGTCCTGGAGGACCCCGCCTGGTACACGGCGTACACGCCGTACCAGCCCGAGATCTCGCAGGGACGGCTCGAAGCGTTGCTCAACTTCCAGACAATGGTGAGCGACCTCACCGGCATGGAGATCGCCAACGCGTCGTTGCTCGACGAGGCGACCGCCGCCGCCGAGGCGATGGCGATGTTCCGTCGGCTGAACCCGGACGCGGGCGAGACGTTCGTCGTCGATGCCGACTGCCATCCGCAGACCATCGACGTGGTCCGGACCCGGGCCGAGCCGATCGGCGTCGATGTGGTCGTCGTCGAGCCGGGCGCCGGAATCGCCGGAGCCGGCGTGTTCGGCGCGCTGCTCCAGTACCCCGGGAGCAGCGGCGCGGTGCGCGACCTGCGCCCGCTGATCGAGCAGCTCCACGCGCAGGGCGCGCTCGTGGCTGTCGCCAGCGACCTCCTCGCGCTGGTCCTGTTGACACCGCCAGGGGAGATGGGCGCCGATGCCGTCGTCGGTTCGTCGCAGCGGTTCGGGGTGCCGCTCGGCTTTGGCGGTCCGCACGCCGCGTTCTTCGCCACCCGCGACGCGCACAAGCGTTCGATGCCGGGCCGGCTCGTGGGGGTCTCGGTCGACGCCGCCGGTCGGCCGGCACTGCGGCTCGCGCTGCAGACGCGTGAACAGCACATCCGGCGCGAGAAGGCGACCAGCAACATCTGCACCGCCCAGGTGCTGCTCGCCGTGATGGCCGGCCTCTATGCGACGTACCACGGGCCGGACGGTCTGCGTCGCATCGCGACGCGCGTGCACCGGCTGACGTCGATCCTCGCAGACGGTCTCGAGAGTGGAGGGCTCGAAGTCGTCACCCGCAGGTTCTTCGACACGATCACCGTGCACGTGCCGGACGAGGCGGCGCGGGTCGCGGCACGCGCCCGCAGGCAGCGCATCAACGTCCGGGTCGTGGACGCCGACACGATCGGCGTCTCGTTGGACGAGACCACCACCCGCGACGTCGTCGAGCGGGTGTGGGACGCGTTCGGTGTGCACGCGTCGGTCACGGGGCTGGACCGCCGTGCGCTGCGCGTCATCCCGGCGGATCTGGCACGCACGTCGGAGTTCCTCACCCATCCCGTCTTCCATCGCTACCG
>Ga0075425_100005917_pt1 | contig 12752 bp, 12 predicted proteins | sample SoiMethybrSBSTD4_FD_75300 | JGI IMG/M metagenome (GOLD analysis project Ga0075425, IMG submission 75300) | Bulk soil microbial communities from a Populus tree surrounding site in Tennessee, USA - Soil MetaG P. TD hybrid SBSTD4 | ecosystem: Environmental > Terrestrial > Soil > Tree plantation...
GACCGAGCGTCATATCAACCCGTGGCTCATCGCGGTCTCCGTGATGTTCGCGACCTTCATGGAGGTGCTCGATACCACCGTCGTGAACGTCTCGCTGCCGCACATCGCCGGATCGCTGTCCGCGTCGATCGACGAAGCGACCTGGGCGCTCACCTCCTACCTCGTTGCCAACGCCATCATCCTGCCGATGACCGGCTGGCTGGCGAGCATGTTCGGCCGCAAGCGACTGCTGATGCTGTCGGTCGTCGGTTTCACCGCATCCTCCTTTCTGTGCGGCCTTGCGCCGACGCTGTCGATGCTCATCGTCTTCCGCGTCATGCAGGGCGCGACCGGCGGTGCGCTGCAGCCGCTGTCGCAGGCGGTGCTGCTCGAAGCCTTCGCGCCCGAGGATCGCGGCAAGGCGATGGGCTTCTGGGCGCTCGGCATTGTCGTCGCGCCGATTCTGGGGCCGGTGCTTGGCGGCTGGCTGACTGACAACTACAGCTGGCGCTGGGTCTTCTACATCAACATCCCGGTGGGCATCGCATCGATCGTGATGACGAAGCTGTACATCTTCGATCCGCCGTACCTCCGCAGCGAGAACCGCAACGTCGATTACTGGGGCATCGGCATGCTGGTCGTCGGCATCGGCGCGCTGCAGATCGTGCTCGACAAGGGACAGCAGGAAGACTGGTTCGAATCGAACCTGATCGTGATGCTGGCGATTACCAGCGCGGTGACGCTCGTCGCACTCGTCTGGCACGAATTGACGACCGCCGATCCGATCGTCGACCTGCGCGTCCTGAAGGAACGCAGCTATGCCGTCGGCGTGTTCCTGATGACGGTGGTCGGCTTCGTCCTCTACGGCAGCATGGTGCTGCTGCCGATCATGCTGCAGACGCTCCTCGGCTACCCGCCGCTGCAGGCCGGCATCGCGATGGCGCCGCGTGGCATCGGTTCGTTCTTCATGATGCCGCTGACCGGGTTGATGACCGGCAAGTTCGACCCGCGCAAGCTGCTGACTGCCGGGTTGATCGTCGGTGGCACGACGCTGATCTGGCTGTCGTGGCTGAACCTGCAGGCCGGCTACTGGGACATCTTCTGGCCGCAGTTGATCCAGGGCGTCGGGATGTCGCTGCTCTTCGTCCCGCTGACAACGATTTCGATGGATCGAATTCCGCGCGAGAAGATGGGCTACGCGACGAGCCTCTTCAACCTGATGCGCAATATCGGCGGCAGCATCGGCATCGCCTCCACCGGCACCATGCTGGCGCGGCACAGCCAGGCGACGACTTCAGTGCTTGGCGCGAACGTGTCGGAGTACAACCCCGCGGCGCAATCGATGCTGTACCAGATGCGGGGAGCATTCATGGCGGCGGGGGCCGATGCTGTCACCGCCAGCGAGCGCGCCTACGCCGCGATGTTCGGCATGGTTCAGCGGCAGGCGACGATGGTTTCGTTCGTGGTGATCTTTCAGCTGATGGGAGTGATCTTCGTCGCGCTCGTACCGCTCGTCCTGCTGATGAAGCGGCCGAAGGCCGGCGGCGGACCGGTCGCGGCCCACTAACGGAGCGCGAAGCCTTTAGGCGAGCGATCCCTCGCTCGGCTGAATCCTTCGCGCTCCGATTACCCCGCCTTTCGGTGCTCGATCTGCCGGTGCTCGACTACTGTTTCTTCGGGTAGTTTCTCGCGGAGCCAGATACGTTCGATGGCCGGGTAGACTGCGGCGACGGGCAGCGCGATCAGCGCGCCGATGACGCCGGCGACTTCGGCGCCGACCACGAACGCCAGCACCACGGCGATGTTCGACAGCTTCAGCCGGTCGCCGTACGCCCACGGTCCGATCAAATAGTTTTCAATAGCGTGATACGCGACGAACACCGCGGCCACAGCGAGACCGGTGTTGGTCGAGACGGTTAACCCGAGCAGGATCGCCGGCACAGATGAGGCGATGAAACCAATCACCGGGACGAAATCGCAGACGCCGGCGAGCACCGCGAGGAGCAGCGCCGCCGGCACCTGCAGCAGCGACATCGACACGCCGACGACGACGGCCGCGAAAATCGACGTGATCACGTTGCCGGCGACGTACGCGAAGATCACGCGCTCGCACTCGACCAGCGTCTGGTTCAATTTCGGCCGGTACGCCGCCGGCACGAAGGCGACCAGCCAGTCGCGCGTCGCCTGGCCTTCGATCAGGAAATAGAGCATCAGGATGAAGCCGAGGACGCTGACGATCACGGCCGCTACCGCCGACCGCGCGAAACTGAGGGCCATGTTGCCGACGCGCTTTTCGATCTCCTCGAGGTTGCCGCCGCCGAGCGCGTTCTGCACCCAGCCGGGCACCTTCTTCCACATATCGCGCTGGATCTGATCGAAGTGGTTGGTGACGTAGGCCGCTTGCGACGAGAGCGAGGCCCACGTCATCCACAGGAAGCCGCCAATCACCGCCACGAGCATCAGGCCGACGAGAAGCGTTGCCGCCCAGCGCGGCATGCGCCGCTCGAACCACGCGACCACTGGGTTCAACGTCACCGCCAGCAGCACCGCCACCAGGACGACAAGGACAACCTCGACCAGCTTGAACCACAGCCAGATCATCACCGCCGCGGTCACGAGGTTCAGGATGGTTCGCCACGGAACGACGACGGCGACGCGGCGGGAGGGTTGCGGCATCGACTCTGCAGGATGGACCAGCATGTCGCGTGCCGAACGCCGGGAAACCGTTGCGGGCGTCAGCATCTCGCACCCGGATCGCGTGCTCTTTCCGGCCGCGCGCACGACGAAACTCGACCTTGCGAAGTACTACGAGGCGATCGCCGACCGCATCCTTCCGCACCTGGTCGATCGGCCGCTCACGCTGGTGCATTGTCCGAAGGGCGTGCCTGCGTCGGGAGCCCGCAAAGGTATCGACTGTGTGTTCATGAAGCACGCGAAGGTGTGGGGACCGGCGCCGATTCGCCGCGAGCGCATTCGTGAAAAAACCAAGACCGGCGAATATCTCATCGTCGACACGCTGCCGGCGCTGATTGGCCTCGTGCAGATGGACGTCCTGGAAGTGCATACGTGGAACTCGCGCTGCGCGCGCGTGGAGCAGCCCGATCGCATCGTGATCGACCTGGATCCCGGCGCCGACGTCAGGTGGCCCGCGGTGGCGAGCGCAGCGAAGCTCGTGCGCCGGTTGCTCGACGTGCTCGAGCTGGTGTCGTTCGTGAAGACGACCGGCGGCCGCGGCCTGCACGTCGTCGTGCCGATCACGCCGCGGGCAGACTGGGCAGAGTGTCTCGATTTCGCGCGCGCCTTCGCGCAGGCCCTGGTGCGGCGGCGGCCGGCACTCTTCACCGAGCGGTTCGCGAAGGCCGGCCGCGAAGACAAGATCCTGGTCGATTACCTGCGCAACAACCGCACGAACACGTCAATCGCGGCGTTCTCGACGCGTGCGAAGCCGGATGCGCCGATTTCGGTCCCGCTGGCCTGGACCGAGCTGTCGGCCAGGCTAACGCCCGATCGGTTCACAATCGCCACGGTGCCGGGCCGACTTGCGAGACTGCAAGCGGATCCGTGGAAGGACTACTGGACCTGCCGGCAGCACCTTCCGCAGCGCGCCGTCCGTGCGCTCGAAAGCCTGTAAACTGAACGTATGCGCGCCGTGGCCGCTGCCGGGGCAGCCCTGAAGGGCTGCGCTACGGTTGCAGCGGTTCTTGTGTCGGTTGCTTCCGTAGCGCAGGCCTTCAGGCCTGCCGTGGTTGCCGCGCAGGAAATACGGCCATCGTTCTCGGAATGGCTGGCCGGCGTCCGCAGCGAGGCGATCGCGCGCGGGGTCAAGGCGGAGATCGTCGACGAGGCGCTCGAAGGCATCGAAGAGCCGTTGCCGGTGATTCTCGAACGCGACCGCGCCCAGGCGGAAACGGTCTTTTCCCTCGAGCATTACGTGTCGCGCCGCCTGACGGCGAAGCTGATCACCCACGGCCGCGAGGCGTTCGCGCAAAACCGCGATCTCCTCCACGAAATCGGCAGCACCTACGGCGTCCCGCCGCAGATCATCACAGCGATCTGGGGTATCGAGTCCAACTACGGACGGTTCAGCGGCGTCCGGCCGACCGTAGCCGCGCTGGCGACGCTCGCGTGGGATCCGCGGCGCGCGACATTCTTTCGCGGCGAGCTCTTCAACGCGCTCGAGATCCTCAACCGCGGCGACATCGATCTGTCGCAGCTGAAAGGATCGTGGGCTGGCGCCATGGGCCAGGTCCAGTTCATGCCGTCGAGCTACCTGCAGTATGCGCAGGACTACGACGGCGACGGCCGGCGCGACATCTGGTCGACGCCGTCGGATATCTTCGCGTCGATAGCGAACTACCTGAGCGGCCGCGGCTGGTGGGTCGATGCACCATGGGGTCGGGAGGTCCGCGTCGACGCCGAGACGGCGACGCGGATTCGCAAGGACGTCGCGATGCGCGACGGCAGTTGCCAGGCGACGCGTAACATGACCGTCGCGCTGCCACCGACCGAGTGGCAAGCGCTCGGCGTACGGCTCACGTCGGGAAAGCCACTACCGAAGAGCGATGTGCCGATGTCGCTCGTCTCCGGGTCGACGCGTCACTTCCTCGTCTCCGGCAACTACGACGCGATCCTCGAGTACAACTGCTCGCACTCCTACGCAATTACCGTCGCCCTGCTCGGCGACGCAATTGCATCGACGGCAAAGGTCAAGGCGACGCCGGCGGCGAAGACGAAATCGCACCCGCGCCCGCCGAAACGGGGTTGAGATGGCAGCCACAGTCGAAATGGACGATCGCGGCATCGTCGTCGCGTGCGGCTCGTGCGGGCAGAAGAACCGGTTGGCGTACGAACGGCTAGGCGACCAGGTCCGCTGCGGGCAGTGCAAGACCGCGCTCGCGCTTCCTGGAGCGCCAATCGAGATCCACGACACCGCGGACTTCGATCGGCTCGTCGCGCAGTCCGCGATCCCGGTGGTCGTGGACTACTGGGCACCGTGGTGCGGGCCGTGCCGCATGGTCGCGCCCGAGCTGCAGAAAGTCGCCGCGCGCCAGGCCGGCAAAGTTCTCGTCGTCAAGGTGAACACCGACGAGCTCGGCGATCTCGGCGAGCGCTTCAGCATCCGCTCGATTCCGACCCTCGCCGTGTTCGCCGGTGGTAAGGAAGTGTCGCGCGCCGCCGGTGCCCGGCCTGCCGATCAGATTGAAGCTTTCATCAGCCAGGCGACACCGGCGATCCCGAGGTAGCGCGCTACTTCCGCGACCGCCGTCCGTTCTTTTCCGCTGTTGCCCTCTGCGCCCTCGACCGGGCCCGCACCGAAGGCTTGGGCCAGTAGTACCGCGTCAGCCACCGGCTCAGGCCGTCGAGCCCGGGAAACAGCACCCGTTCGGTGATGTTGGCCTGATCGAGCTTGTCGCAGATCTCCCATTTCAGCGCCGCCGGCACGATCACCCGGCGCGCCACCTCTGGCCGGCCGGCCAGCCAGTCGTCGAGCGTCGCTGCCGGGCTCGACATCAAGGAAAACAGCGCGAGCTGATTGACGATCCGCGGATCGAGCGACGGCGGCTCGAGAAAGACAACGAACGGCTTGCGCGCCGAGCGGTCGAACTCGCGCAGGCTGCCGAACACGTTGAGCATGTCGACCGTCGCCGTGTCGGAGCCTTCGTCGCGCAGGATCCGCTTCAGGCGTGCCGGCAGCAGGCGGTTCGCGTCGACGAAGTTCATCATCCAGACACTGCCGTCGACGTTCATGTCGGCGAGATTCGCAGTTGCGAAGTGCAGCGCCACCAACGGCGAGTACGTCCAGTCGAGCAGCCGGGTCGGCAGACCGCGATGTTGACCGAGCGCGAGCCAGTGCCACACCGAATCGGTATGAACGCCTTGCCCGTACGCGTACTTGCGGAAATTTCTCAGCAGGTGCAGTTCGAGCCGCTCGACGCTCGGGCGGCTGGCGGCGAGGCGCAGCAGGCCGCTCGACAGGTTCTCGGCGGCACGCGACTGTCCGCGGAACGCGAACGGCGAGCGGAAGCGGCCCAGGGACTCGTTCCACGACTCGCCATAGAGCGCGTCGACGAGCGCGCTCCACGTCGACGGTCGAACGACGGCCGGGGCTTTCAGTGCGCGCGCCTCCGGGCGAACGCGATCAACCCGACGCCGATCGCGGCGACGCCGACGGTTGCCGCGATCGTGCCGCGATCGATCGCGATCCTGCTGCGCGGCGGCACGTGGACGACGCCGCGCTCGTCGGCAACCGCCGGGTACGGGATGTAGCGCCCGGACGAAGGCATATAGGCATCGAACCGGTCGGCGAGATCGCGCAGTTCACGCCGCATCTCCGATCCGTACATGACGCGACCATGACCGGTGGCGAGCACTTCCGGCTCGAGCGCGGCGAGCGTCTCCGCCGACCGCCGCGCGCTCGTCCAGTCGGGCGTGAAGTACGCCGGCGGCCGCCAGACGAGCGTCGGCTGCTGGAACATCGCCCCGATTGCCGTTTCCTGCTTCGTCGTCACCACAGCGTCGCCGGCGACGAGCGTGCGATCGGCCTCGCGGAAGAAGGAGACGTGGCCAGGCGCATGGCCGCACGTCAGCAGCCATTGCCACTCGGGCAGCCCGGGAACAACACCGTTCATCGGCAGAATGTGGACCCGCGATCCGAGGTCGATGGGTCCACGCGAGAACAGCGGCGACATCCACGACTGCGATCCGCCGCCAACCGTCGGATCCGGAGGCGGGTACTTCGAGCGGCCGGTGAGGTACGGCAGCTCCAGCGGATGCGCGTACACCGACACGCCCCACTGCTCCGCCAGCATCGGTAGCCCGCCAACGTGATCGAAGTGGCCGTGCGTCAGCAGAATCGCCGTCGGCGTCGTGCCGAAGAGCTGCTCGCCGACGCGACGGATCGTTGGGGCGAAGCCGGGCATGCCGGTGTCGATGAGCGCCCACTGGCCGCTGGTGCGATCACGCACGAAGTAGACGTTGACCATCAGCGTCTTCAGCCGGAATACATCGCTCGCGACCCGTTCAGCTCGCATGGAAGGCCTCCGGCCCGGGCGGAGCAACCGTCGTGCCGGGCTATCATCTGCGGATGAGAAAAGCCTGTCTTCTCGCGGCGTGGTGCGCGGCGGTGTGCGCGGCGGCGCTCGCCGGCGCGCAGGCCCCGGCGCCGCCGCGGTTCGATCTGGAAGAGCTGTCGATTGCGGATCTGCAGCACCGAATGCAGTTGGGCGAAGAGACCTCGCGATCGATTGTTCAGAAATACATTGCCCGCATCGAGGCGATCGATCGCAGCGGGCCGACGCTGCGCAGCGTGCTCGAAGTCAACCCGGACGCGCTGGCAATCGCCGACGCACTCGATGCCGAGCGCCACAACGGCCGCGTTCGCGGTCCACTCCACGGCATTCCCATCCTGCTCAAGGACAACATCGCGACGGCGGACAAGATGATGACCACGGCCGGGTCGCAGGCGCTGGCTGGCGCGAAGCCGCCAGCGGACGCGTTCATCGCCGCGCGCCTTCGCGACGCCGGCGCGGTCATCCTTGGCAAGACCAACCTCAGCGAGTGGGCAAATTTCCGATCGACGCATTCGAGCAGTGGCTGGAGCGGACGCGGCGGCCAGACGAAGAATCCATACGCGCTCGATCGCAGCCCGTCGGGCTCGAGTTCGGGCTCGGGCGCGGCGATCGCGGCGAACCTGGCCGCAGCAGCGGTGGGTACGGAGACCGACGGCTCGATCGTGTCGCCCTCCACAAACAACGGTCTCGTCGGTATCAAGCCGACGCTCGGGCTCCTCAGCCGCACCGGCATCGTACCGATTGCGCACAGCCAGGACACCGCCGGCCCGATGACGCGCACGGTCGCCGACGCCGCCGCGCTCCTCGCGGCGATGGCCGGCGTGGACAAGACCGATGCGGCGACCACCGCGGCGCGAAGGCCGGCGGCCGCCGACTACACTCGTTCGCTCGACGCGGCCGGGCTCAAAGGCGCCCGCCTCGGCATCGTCCGCAAGAAGTTGTTCGGTTACAGCGTCGCCGCCGATCACATCGCCGAAGCGGCCATCGCCGACATGAAGCAGCAAGGCGCCGTGATTGTCGATCCCGCGAATATTCCGACGCTGGGATCCTTCGGCGATTCCGAATTCGACGTATTGCTGTACGAGTTCAAGGCCGACCTGAACAAGTACCTCGCCTGGCTTGGCCCCGCCTCTCCGGTGCACTCGTTGAAGGACGTGATCGCCTTCAACGATGCGCACAAGGACCAGGAGATGCCGTTCTTCGGCCAGGAGATCATGACGATGGCGGAGAAGAAAGGTCCGCTGACGACGCCGGCGTACCGCACGGCGCTGGCAAAGAACCGTCGTCAGGCCCGTGCGCTCGGGATCGATCTCGTGATGACGAAATATCGGCTCGACGCGCTCGTCGCGCCGACCGGCGGGCCGTCGTGGCTGACCGATCTGGTGAACGGCGACGGTTCGATCGCGAACTCCGACGCGCCATCGACGGTGACGTCGGTCGCCGGCTATCCGCACATCACCGTGCCGGCCGGCCAGATTCACGGTCTGCCGGTCGGGATTTCGTTCTTCGGCCGCGCCTGGAGCGAGCCGACGCTCGTCAAGCTCGCCTACGCCTACGAACAGGCGACGAAGCGGCGCAGACCTCCGGTGTTTGCGCCGACGGCGGACATGACGCGACCCTGAGCGACTGACACTTTTCGTCGGTGCTGGTCTTGTTTCAGGTCGCGTGCAGAATTTTCAGGTTCGCCGATGCGTGCAGCGGCGCGAAGAACCACGTAGCATTCCCCGCCCTGGCCGTGGCATTGCGGTTGCCCTTAGAGGATCCCAAAGGGGGTAACCACTATGTTGATGTTCAAGCGCTCGCAGCTGTACATCGGGCTCGCGCTCGCGGGACTCGCCGAGATCATCGTGCGCGCTGTCGCGCACTAGCAATTTCTATCACGTAGCGCGAAGCCTTCAGGCGAGCGGCCGCCGCTCGGCTAAAGCCTTCGCGCTACACCTCACAGCGCGGACTGCCACAGCGCGCGGCCGACGAAGAACGGGCCGAGCCGCTCCAGGTACAGCGACGTCTGCTGCGTTTTCCGCATCGTCTGCACGATCGCCGACAACGGAAACAACTGCTTGCCGATCAAGCCGACGACGAAGTCGTTGTCGTCCTTGTCGAGACCGTGGCACGCGAGCCGGATGTCGTGTGCGAAGTCGCCGGCGCCGAACGACATGCCGATGGCGCCATGCTCGGCGAGAATCACCCGCTGCTCGTCTGCCGGCACCTGCGCGAACTTGCCGCTCCGCCGCAGCGGATACCAGACCGCCCATTTCCATAGCGGGTTGAGCACGGTGCGCTGCGGTCGATGCAGGAGCACGTCTTCGAGATCGGGCTCGTAGCCGAGTGAGTAGGTCCGCCCGAGCATCGTGTATTCCTGCTTCTGCACCAGCGTGGAGAAGCCCGGTCCGTTCAGCACCGGGCGCACGCGGTCGATGAAGAAGTCGGGGTCGTCGCTGAAGGTGAGCAGGCCGATGCCGCGCGGATCGTTGACGTCTTCGTAGAGCACGCCGGCGATCTTCGCGCGCGACAGCTGATCGGCGAGCGGCGTCGCGTCGGGGCAGCCGCCAAACGCCAGGAACTGCATGAACAGCCGAACGTCCGCTCGTTGTGGCTGGCCGTTCTTCATGCCGCCGCGTTCGCTCAGATCCGGCGGCTCGGGTCCTCGTCTCGCTTCAGTGGGATGCGCCATGCGCTGAGTATAATTCGCCGCCGTGGCCTCGGAATACGCGCTGCGGCCGGCGACGCTGGGCGACGCCGATGTGCTCGTCCGCCACCGCCTGTCGATGTTTGCCGACATGGGCGTGGCGTACGACGAGGCCGCGCTCGACGCGGCGTTCCGCACCTGGCTGGCGCATACGATGCCGGCCGGCGTGTACCGCGCGTGGCTGGTCGAAACCGCGACGGGCGACGTCGTCGCCGGCGGCGGCATCACGGTGATCGCCTGGCCGCCCGGACCGCACTACCCCGGCGATCGTCTCGCCTTCGTCTATAACATGTACACGGAACCGGCGCACCGCCACCGCGGTCTGGCGCGGCGGCTCATGGACGCGATCCACACGTGGTGCCGCGGCAACGGCGTCGCCTCGGTCGCGCTGAACGCCAGCCGCGACGGCCAGCGACTGTACGCGTCGCTCGGCTACGTCGAATCGCCGGCGCCGATGATGTTCCTGGCGCTGTAGTCGCGCGCCGTGCCGAGGGCGGGCCGGAGACTTGCCCGCGCCCCCGCTCGCGGTATAATCCGTCGGCTCAGGCCTATCTGAACGAAGGAGACTACGCGAGCATGCCGTTCATCATCACTGACCCGTGTATTGAAACCAAAGACACAGCCTGCGTCGATGTGTGCCCCGTCGACTGCATTCACCCGCGCAAGGACGAGCCCGAATTCGCGCAGACGACGATGCTCTATATCCACCCCGAGGAGTGCATCGACTGTGGCGCGTGCGTCCCGGCGTGCCCGGTGGCGGCGATTTACGAGAGCGTCGACGCGACGCCCGCGCATCAGAAGGACCTGATCGAAGCCAACGCCGTGTATCGCAACGGCGACGCCGATGCGATGGCGCAGGCCGAATCGATCGTCCAGGCACACGTCGCCTCTCATCCCGAGCTCATGGCGATCCCCGGGGCCGAGCGTCAGGCAGCGCACGCAAGGTTCTGAAGCTCGCGACCTGGAACGTCAACGGCATCCGGGCGCGTCTCGCGCAAGTCCAGGAATGGATCGCGCAGGAGCGCCCGGACGTCGTCTGCCTGCAGGAAATCAAGGCCACCACCGATCAGATTCCGGCCGCCCTCTGCGAGATGGAGGGCTACTGGTGCTACTGGCACGGCGGGAAAGGCTACTCGGGCGTTGCGCTGCAGGTCAGCCACGCCGTCGCGCGCGAGCGCCCCTCGTTTTCGCACCCATCCTTCGACTACGAGAATCGCATCGTCACCGTCGATCTCACCACGCCGCTCGGCGACGTGACCGTGGCGTCGATCTACGTGCCGAACGGCGGCAAAGATTTTCCGGCGAAGATGCAGTTTCTCCAGGCGATGGACGCGTACGCCGCGTCGTTCGCGACGAGCGGCCGCGCCCTGGTGATGCTCGGCGACATGAACGTCGCGCGCAGCGAGCGCGACGTGCACCCGAAGGAACGCAAGCCGCGCGCGATCGGCCAGTTGCCGGAAGAGCGCGCGATCATCGAGCGGATCATCGCTCACGGCTTCGTCGATCTCGGCCGCGCGTTCGATCCCGACAACGATGGCCTGTTCACGTGGTGGGCGCCGTGGCGCAACATGCGGCAGCGCAACATCGGCTGGCGACTCGATTACGTGTTCGCGTCGAAAGGGCTCGCCAGCCGCGCCACGTCGTGCCCGGTGCAAAAAGAGGTCGGCACGAGCGACCACGCGCCGGTCGTCGCTACATTCGAGTAAGGTGTAGGGGCTCGGGGCCGGGGGCTGGCCGTCGTAGCGCGAAGGCTTCAGCCGAGCGTCAGCGAGCCCCAAGCCCCCAGCCCCGACAGCCGCTATGTCTATCGTTGTCCAGAAATACGGCGGCTCGTCAGTCGCCGACGTGGCGAAGCTGAAACAGGTCGCCGACCGCGTCATGCGGACGCGCCGCGAAGGGCACGACGTGGTCGTCGTCGTGTCGGCGATGGGCGACACCACCGACGAACTGCTCGATCTGGCGAAGCAGGTGTCGGCGAACCCCGATCGCCGCGAGCTCGACATGCTGCTCACCGCCGGCGAGCGGATTGCGATGGCGCTGCTGTCGATTGCGATTCGCGAGCTGGGCGGCGACGCCGTCAGCTTCACCGGCAGCCAATCCGGCATCATCACCAATGATCGTCATGCCGACGCGCGAATCATCGAGGTGCGCCCGATCCGCGTCCAGGACGAGCTGTCGCGCGGCAAAATCGTGGTCATCGCCGGATACCAGGGCATGTCGTACCGGCGCGACGTGACCACGCTTGGCCGCGGCGGCAGCGACACCACGGCGGTCGCGATGGCCGCGGCGCTCGGCGCCGAGTACTGCGAGATTTGCTCGGACGTCGACGGCGTCTACACGGCCGATCCGCGCGTCGTGCCGGCGGCGCGGCGCATCGGCACGTTGTCGTACGAAGAGACGCAGGAGCTCGCCGAGTCTGGCGCGAAGGTGCTGAACGCGCAGGCAGTCGAATTCGCGAAAGAAAAAGGGATCGCGATCTACGCGCGCGCGACGAAGGGACCGCTGCCGGGCACGGATCCGTCGGCCGACGGCACGGTGGTCCGCAAACATCCGCCGCGAATGCCAGGCACGGTCGTCGGTGTCGCCAGCGAAAAGGACGTCATCGTCATCCAGGCGTCGGCCGATCGTGCGGCGGGAGGCTTTGCCCTCCACGACGTGCTTGCCGTCCTCGACGAGCATCGCGTCTCGGGCAAACAGCTACACATTGCCGCCGATCGGCTCACGCTCGTGGTCTCGCGCGAGAACCTGCACGAGGAAGCGCGCGTCCGCGCGGCGCTCACCTCGAGGTTCGCCGGCGCAGTTGGTGTCGAGGATACGCTCGGCGCGATCAGCGTCGTCGGCGCAGGGATCAACGCGTCGTTCGACAACCTGCGCCGCGGCTCCGCCGCGCTTGCGGCTGCCGGGATCGCCATCCACGGAATCGCGACATCGTCGTTCCGGATCACCTGGACAATCGATCGCGCGCGTCTCGACGAAGCCGTTCGGCTGCTCCACCACCTGTTCATCGAGTAGGG
>Ga0075425_100005918_pt1 | contig 12752 bp, 4 predicted proteins | sample SoiMethybrSBSTD4_FD_75300 | JGI IMG/M metagenome (GOLD analysis project Ga0075425, IMG submission 75300) | Bulk soil microbial communities from a Populus tree surrounding site in Tennessee, USA - Soil MetaG P. TD hybrid SBSTD4 | ecosystem: Environmental > Terrestrial > Soil > Tree plantation...
TCCGGACCGCTGTTGTCGTTGGCCAGGACGTTGACCGTGGTCGCAGCGCTGTCTTCGGGCACCGTCACGGCGTCGGCGTTGGCGACCGGGTTGTCGTTGACCGGCGTCACGGTCACCGTGACGGTGGCGGTGGCGAAGCCGCCGTTGCCGTCGCTGATCGTGTAGGTGAACGAATCGGGGCCGTTGTAGTTGGCCGCCGGCTGGTAGCTGACACTGGTCGCGGTCAGCGACGCCATCGTCACCGCCCCGTGCGCTCCCTGGGTGACCGACTTGATCACCAGCGTCTCGCCGGTATCCGGACCGCTGTTGTCGTTGGCCAGGACGTCGACCGTCGTCGCCGGGCTGTCCTCCGCGACGGTCAGCGTGTCCGGGTTGGCGATCGGGTTGTCGTTGACGGATGTCACGGTCACCGTGACGGTGCCGGTGGCGAAGCCGCCGTTACCGTCGCTGATCGTGTAGGTGAACGAGTCGGGGCCGTTGTAGTTGGCCGCGGGCTGGTAGCTGACACTGGTCGCGGTCAGCGACGCCAGCGTCACAGTGCCGTGCGCTCCCTGGGTGACCGACTTGATCACCAGCGTCTCGCCGGCATCCGGGCCGCTGTTGTCATTCGCGAGAACGTCGACCGTCGTCGCCGGGCTGTCCTCCGCGACGGTCAGCGTGTCGGGGTTGGCAACCGGGTTGTCGTTGACCGGCGCGACGACGATCGCGAAGGTCTGAACGGCGCTCGTGTCCACGCCGAAGTTGGCCACGCCACCCGAATCGCGGATCTGGACGCTGACGCTCGCGGAGCCGTTGGCGTCGGGCGCGGTGGTGAACGTCAGCGTGCCGTTCGCATCCACCGCCGGCTGACCGGTCGCGGTGAACAGCGCGCGGTTGTCGGAGTTGACGACGAAGCTGAGCGTTTGTGTTGATTCATTGACGGGACCCGCGCTCAGGTTCGTGGCCCACTTCAGTACGGTCTGCGGGCCGGCGTCTTCGGCGACCGCCTGGTCTGCGCCCTTCGTGAAGCTCGGCGCGTCGTTGACAGCGGTCACACTGATGGTGAAGGTTTGCGCGGCGCTGGTATCGACGCCGCCGTTCAGTACGCCGCCGTTGTCGTGCAGCTTGACGGTCACCGTGGCGTCGCCGTTCGCGTTCGGCGCGAGCGCGAACGCCAGCGTGCCGGCCGGCGTCACCGCGGGCTGGGCCGAGAACAGGGTGTTGTTGGTGTTCGTGACGATGAAATCGACCGTCTGGCCGCTTTCATCCGCCGGCCCAGGGCTGATGGCGGTGGCCCAGAGGGCGATCGACTGCGCCGGGGCATCCTCGAGAACCGTCACATTCGCGCCCCTGGTGAAGCTCGGCGCATCGTTGACGGCGGTGACGGTGATGGCGAAGCTCACCGCCGCGGACGTGTCGGCGCCGCCATTGGCGGTCCCACCGGTGTCCGTGGCGACCAACGTCACCTTCGCGGTTCCCGAGACGTTCGCCGCGGGCGTATAGGTCAGCGTCCCGGTCGGGCTGACCGCGGGCGCCACGAGGAACAGATTCGGATTCGAGTTGGTGCTGACGCTGAAGGCGACGGTCTGCTTCGCCTCATCAGCCGGCCCGGGCGAGATGGCGCTGGCCCAATTCAGCACGCTCTGAGGACCGGCGTCTTCCTTGACGGTCTGGTCCGGACCCGGCTTGAACGTCGGCGCGTCGTTGACTGCCGTCACGGTGATCGTGAACGTCTGCGGCGCGCTCGTGTCGGCGCCGCCGCCAAGCGTGCCGCCGTTGTCGTGCAGCTTGACCGTCACCGTGGCGACGCCGTTCGCGTTCGACGCGAGCGTGAACGTCAGCGTGCCGGCCGGCGACACCGCGGGCTGGACGGAGAACAGGGCGCTGCTGGTGTTCGAGACGATGAAATCGAGCGCCTGCGCGGCTTCATCCGCGGGCCCGGGACTGATGGCCGTTGCCCAGGCGATCGACTGTGCCGATGCGTCCTCGAGCACGGTGACGTTCGCGCCCTTCGTGAAGCTCGGCGCATCATTGACGGCGCCGACGGTAATCGTGAAGCTCACCGGCGCGGTGACATCCACGCCGCCGTCGGCGGTCCCGCCTGAATCGCGCAGCGTGACGGTGACGATCGCCGACCCGTTGGCGTTCGGCGCCGGCGTGAACGTCAGCGTGCCGCTCGGATCGACGGCTGGCGCGCCCGCCGCCGTGAACAGGGCAGGGTTGGTCGTGCTGACGGCGAAGCTCACCGTCTGCCAGGCTTCATCGGCCGGCCCCACGCTGATGCCGGTCGCCCACTGGACGATCGACTGCGGTCCCGCGTCTTCCGCCACCTGCGGATCGACGCCCTTCGAGAACCGTGGCGCATCGTTGACCGGCAGAATCGCGATGGTGAACGTCTGCGCCGGGCTGGTGTCGACGCCGGCGCCGAGAGTGCCGCCGTCGTCGTGCGCGCGAACCGAGATCGTGGCGACGCCGTTGGCGTCTGGCGCCGGAGTGAACGTCAGCGTGCCCGTCGCCGAGACGGCTGGCTGCGCGGAGAAGAGCGCCGGGTTGTCCACCGAGACCTGGAAATCGACGGTCTGGCCGGCCTCGCCCGGCGCACCGGGACTGATCGACGTCGCCCACCCGGCGATCGACCGTGCCGGCGCGTCCTCGAAGACGGTCTGGTCCGGCCCCTTGACGAAGCTCGGCGGGAGGTTGCCGACGTTGACGCCGATCGCGACGTTCGCCGCCGACGTGAAGAGCCCGTCGGTCGCGATGTAGGCGAAGGCATCGGGGCCGATGTAACCGGCCTGCGGCGTATAACGCACCGATCCATCGTCGCGCAGCACGACCGTGCCGTGCGCTGCCGGACCGACCGCCGCGACCGACAGCGCGTCTCCGTCGGGATCGAGATCGTTGGCGACCAGGCTGCCGGGACCTGCCGCCGGAATCGTGACGACGGTGTTCAGCGGCACGAACAGCGCATCGTTCTGCGCGACCGGCGCGCGGCCGGTGCTGATGATGATGTCGTCGAGCGACGGCGCGACGGCAGGATTGCTCGTGACCAGGTTGGCCTTGTACTGCACGTATTGCGAGTGCAGCGCGAGCGTGCCCGGCGCGGGGACGGCCTGCCACGGCGCCCACGTGTCGTCGGGCGACGCCGTGTTGCCGGTGCGAACGCTGATGGCAATCGAAGTGCCCGGCGGCGTCGTCTGGCTCCACTGGATCGTGCGCCAGTCGACGGGCGCCGACGCATCGAAGACCCGCGACTCGAACGTGGCGGAGGCCGCATACGGCGAGACGCGCGTCCAGTCGACCACGACGTTGCCGCCGAAGACGCCGAGGTCGCTCGCGGCGACCGGTCTCATGAGACCTGCGATGGCAATGGGATGCGTGGCGACGCGGACGCCGTCGACGAAGTACTCGATCTGCGTCGCCTGCCAGTCGATGGCGTAGTGGTGCGGTGCGCCCAGGTACGTCCTGCCGTTGGGGACTGCGGTTTCGACCGGGCCGCTCGGGCCCAATGACCGGGCCCACAGGGCTCCGTCGTCGCGGGTGCTGAAGATCGCCCACGGCGCCGCATCGAGCAGCTGTCCAAGGCCCGCGTGCTGGAACGGGTCGCCGCTGAACGTGGCGACGAAATCGACCCGGTGACCCGGGGTCAACGTCCATGCCTCGGCGCACCCTGCCCCCGGAGGGGCGCACGTGCCGACGCGCGCGCCGTTGACCACCAGCGAGCCGTTCACGAAGCCGGCGGAGCCGCCGGCATCCCATGCGACCGCGGACCATCCTGGATCGAGCGTCGCGCCGCGGAACTCGGTCCCGACCAGCGGCGCCGGCATGACTTCGCCATTGTCGGTCTCGGACACATACACATCGGCCCCGACGCCGCCGTTGAAATCAGCCGACGTGTTGTCCCGCAGTGTCGGCCCGGGCAGCGTGAAGTTCGGCGCCGGCACGTCGGCGCCATTGCCCGAGCGATCGACCGAGATCACCCGGTAGTAGTAGGTGGTGTTGGCGGCGAGCCCGCCCAGAGCGATGGCGTGTTTCAGCACGAATGCCGGGGCGCTGACGGTGATCGCGCCCGGCGGAAGCGCCGTCGTGTCCGTCAACAGCGACGCATCCGTGGCGTAGACGACCTTCGACGTGGACGGCTCGTCGGTCGTCCACGTGATGTTCACGCGGGAGCTGTCGACGATCGTCGACTTGATGGCGGTGACGGCGGGCGGCGTGGTGTCGGTCGCGCTCGGCGAGAACACGACGTCGACCCAGTAGTTGGTGCCGCTCGACGAATTCGTGGGGAAGCGAGGCGTCAGGCTGTAGACGAACACGCCGTTGTCGGGCGCGGCGGCATTCGCCGGCGCGTGCAGCGGCGGCGCGTCGACGCCCGTCGTCGCGAGATAGCCCGCGTCGGCAGCGTAGCCGCCGGACGTAGTGTGGTACGACACGACATAGCGGGTGTTCGCGGCAATGGCAACCGGCGACGGGAACATGACCTGCTGCCAGCCGGTCGCCGACTCGTCGGTAAACGTCGCGGTCGAGAGCAGTTCACCGCTCGCCGTCCAGAGGTTGCCGGTGTGCGTGCCGGTGTTCGAAGGCCCCTTGTAGAAGCGCACGCCGGTGATGAATCCGTTGACGTCGCTGGAGAACTTCAGCCCGAGCTCGACGGCTGCGCTGTCGAGCGCGGACGCGACCGTCGGCACCGCGGACGCGGGCCAGAGGCTGGTGCACGGACACTGCGGGTCGCCGACGACCACGATCGACGCCGAGCCGATCGGATCCATGTTGCCGCTGTCGTCGACGGCGCGGGCGCGAATGGTCGCCTGGCCGACGGCGCCGACCTGCCACGCATACGAGAAGGCGGTCGATGACGGCATCAGCGCGTGATGCCAGGTCAGGCCGTCGTCAACAGATATCTCGACACCGGCCACGACGCCGGCGAGATCGGCCGCGGTGCCGGTAATCGTCACGCGCGAGCCGCTGGCCACGGTGCTGCCGGGCGTGGGGAACGTGATCGTCGCCGACGGCGGATCGACGTCGGTGGACTTGTCGGCCGCGTTGAGGGGCTTGTCGTCCGCCCCGTTCTGCAGCGTCAGCGGCTGGATGCCCATGTCGGCGAACAGGTTCACCGTCGCCTGCTGCATCGCGCGATCCGGTGGCGCGGGCAGTTCGTCGTGCGTCGCGTCGAGCCCGTACGACCACTGCACGGTGCCGGCGCCGAAGACGAGGGCGCCGCTGGCGTGCCGGTACAGCGTGAGCGCGTGCGTGGCGACCCCGGGCGCCACCTTGATGCCGAGGTCGGTGGCTTTCTGGTCCACGTCGACGGTGGTCGACGACATGCGGATCAGGCCGTCCGGCCGCCATCCGTTGTCGACGTCCTCATCCCACTCGTATCCCAGCGTCTGCATCGGGGTGACGTAGGTTTCTCCCGGTGGCAGCGCGGCGACGTTCGTGTTTCTCCAGAACCGCAGCCGGCTGAATTCCGACGGCACCAGGATGCGATCCGAGCAGCAGTTCACGGTCCACAACTGGCCGGTGAGCGCGTTCTCTGGCCGCGCGCCGTCGAGCGGCGAACCGAAGCGCGGATCGCGCCAGTTCGCAGTGGCGGGCGCGTCCGGCGACGGGTCGACGCGATGGCCATCGAGCGTGAAGGACTCCTTGTAGGAGACAAGGGTGCGGTACCCGGTCCCCGAACCGTCGATCGACGGCTCGGACCGCGTCTTCCAGAACATCTCGTTGCCGCTGAAGAACGCGAGGTTGACGCCGAAGTCGCGCGCCAGTTCGACGTTCTCGCGCTGCCTGCCCGACCAGTACTCGTCGTGCCCGACCGACAGGAAGGCGCGCGGGCGAACGGCGCTGCGCAGTCCCACCGCGGGATCGCCGCCGAGGCGGGCGGTGTCGATGCCCGACCAGTACTTCACGTCGTAGCCGTTGGCTTCGATCCATCGCACCATCGGGTACTCGGCGTTGAACAGCCAGCTGCGCCTGTCGTGATCGCGCGTGTCGAACGGGCGGTTGTAGCTCACCTTCGCCGAGCGCCGGGCGCAACTGTAGTCGCCGGCCGCATTGCTGAATCCCGACGCGGGGTCCGGGTTGCAGTAGAGGCTCGAGCCGCCGTCGGCGAGCCCCGGATACTGGTTGTAGGCCTGCCACGTCGTGTCGGAGGTCTGGAAGAGGACGTCGGCGCGGCGCGCGTCGTCGCGGACGATGAACACGATGTGGCTGGCGCCGGGCGTGTCGGTGCGCCGCGGCCTCGCGATGAAGATGCCGGACGTGACGCCGGTGGTGTCGAACTCGCCCGACACCCCCCAGTTGCCGCAATCGACGAGGCCGCTGGCGGGCTCCCTCAGGCACGCGGGCTGGCTCAGCGACGCCGCGAACTGCGCGGCCGTCGGGATGACCGTGGCAATGAAGCGTGCGCCGTCCCCTCTGTAGTAGCCGAGGCGGTAGATGTCGATCGCGTAGCCGGGCACGCCCACGCCAAGCTTGATCTTGAACGAGACGCGCTTGCCGACGTCGACGCTGATGTCGGTGGCGAATCCCTGGATGGTCGGATCGCCGGAGCCCGACACGTCCCACACGCTCTGCGGCGTTCCCTGGAGCGCGTTCTCCGTGACGATCGGGTTGGTTTGAGCGGTCAGCGTCCGGTGATCGCTGGTGGTCCCGGCGACGATGAACGCGACGATAGCAAGTACAACGAACTTCGCACGCAGACGGGGCGGTCGGCGCAAGGTATCCATGTTTGGGCGTCCTTCACACCGATCCGTGGCTCCGCCGCCGCGCACGCCTCCGGCGCCGGTGACCGTCACCGGGCGGGTCAGGGTCCCGCTGAAGGCGTGAACGAAAGAGACGCGGCCGCAGCGTGCAGCTGAAAGGCGGCCCAGATCGGTAGTGTGCGGGAGGCTAGAGCAAAGAGTTCGCCGACAATGCCAGTTCTGTCGCGATCGGCAGAATTGTCAGCGAAACAGGGGAGAAATCCGTCAGAAGGGGTCCGCCGCGGCGAGCTAAGTCTTCCGGCGGGCAGACTTTTGTCTCAGATCGGCACGAGTCCGTGCTGCGTCGCCAGCAGCGCCAGCTCGAGGCGCGTCGACACCCCCGTCTTGTTGAAGACCTGCGTCAGGTGGTGCTTGACCGTGTGCTCGCTGATCCGGAGCCGCTCGGCAATCTCCCGGTTGTTCAGTCCGTCGACGACGGCGGTGACGATTTCCCGCTGCCGCTCGGTCAGCCCGTAGGCATCGCCGTCGGGGCCGGACGGCCCGGTGAGCTTGCGCATCACGTCGAGGAAGTTGCTGACGCGGCTGCGATCGAGCCAGTAGTCGCCGGCCGCGACCGCGCGCACCGCGTCGAGCAGCACGTCGCTCGCCGCGGTCTTGAGGACGACGCCGCGCGCGCCCAGCTGGATCGCGGTGAGCATGCCGGCGCGATCGATCGCCGCGGTGAAGATCAGCGTGCGCATGCCGTTGGTGTTGTCGCCGAACTCGCGCAGCGCGTCGAGGCCGGACTTGCGCGGCATCGAAACGTCGAGGACCAGCAGGTCGGGTTTCAGCGCGATCGCCTGGGCGAGCACGTCGTGGCCGTTGTCGGCCTCGCCGACGACGATGAAGTCGGGATCGGATTCGAGCAGGTGGCGAAGCCCCGTCCGCACGACCAGGTGGTCGTCGGCCAGGAGCACGCGCAGCGGACCGTGGAGTTCACGCACTCTTGTACTGCCCTTCTGGACGCGGGAGGGAGATTTCCAGGCGCACGCCGCCGGGCGACAACGACTCGATCACCATGTCGCCGCCCATCTCGCGCACGCGTTCCTTGATCACGCGGGGGCCCATCCGCCGCGCTTCCAGCTCGTCGAGCGTCAGGCGCCCGGTGAAATTGAACGGCCGGCCGTCGTTCTCGATGTCCAGCCGCCACGCCGCCGGCTCGCCGCGGAACTCGACGTCGACGCGGCGCGCGCCGGAGTGCCGCCGCACGTTGGTCAGCGCCTCCTGCAGCGTCCGCGCCAGCTCGCGCGCGGCGCGCGGCGGGACGAAGGCATCGGCCGGCACCGCGCTGAAGCGCGCCTGCACGCCGGTATCGCGCTGGAACCGATCGACGATCTCGGCCAGCACGCCGGTGAACTGGCCCGCCCCGGCCTCGATCGGCCGGATCTGGTGCATGACGTCGCGCACGTTGCGCGCTTCCTCGCCGAGCACCTGCTGGATGTGATGCAGGTGGGTGTCGATCTCGGGATCGCGCGCGGCCAGCCGCCGCCGCAAGGCCGCGGTCTGCAGCTCGAGGCCGGTGAGCGACTGGATCACGCCGTCGTGCAGCTCGCGGGCGATGCGGCGGCGCTCGGCGGCGACGGCGCGGGAGCGCAGCCGCCGCAGCAAGTACTGGTTGTGCATCGCCGGCGCCAGCTGGCACAGCACGCGGTGCGCGAAGCGCAGCTCGCGAAGAGCGTAGCGGCGCTGCCGCAGCAGGAAGACGCGCGCCCGCCACTGACCGCCGAACCCGAGGCTGACCCCGGCCACGGCGCGCACGTCGTGCATCCGCCAGAACGCGTCGCCGACGTTGCAGTCGGCCTTCGCGATCTCGTCTTCGTCGGGATCGATCGCGCGCAGCGCGCAGGTGCCGTCGGCGCGGCGGGCGATCGACCAGGCGTCGCCGACGGCGCGGAAGAAGTAGACGCCCTGCGCGCCGTCGGCCAGCTCCTGCGTCGCCAGGACGGTGCCGCCGCGAACGTGCGGCCGCGCCGTCCACAGCACCGCGCGGTTGGTGTCGAGCTCGCGCGCGGCGATCAGCATCGCATCGGACGAGGTCATGCGGATCAGCGCCGTCGAAAGCAGCCGCAGCGCGGCGCGGAACCCGGCCTGCGCCTGCACGCCGGCGAGCAGGTCCCCGCTCGTCGCCGCCTGCGCGCGCCGCAGCTTCTCGTCCTCGGCGAGCAGCCCCAGCAGCACCGTCGCGACGACGACGTAGGTGGCGCGGATCAGCACCAGATCGGCGCCGATCGCGATCCGCTCGTCGAGGAACGGCTGCACCGTCAGCGCGATCAGCACGATGCCGCCGGTGATCACCGTCTCACGCAGCCGCCAGCGAAAAGCGGCGGAAAGAAGGACAAAAAGCAGGAGCACGAAGAAGGGGCTGGGAGGAGAGCCGGTGAGAATGGCGAGGGCGACGGCCCAGACGACGTCGAGCGCGTGCAGGATCACCCCGATCGTCGCGCTGCGCACACGCACCAGCCGCAGCGCGACGAAGACCCCGACGCTGTGCAGCGAGTAGAGCAGGACGAGGAATTCGACGATGCGCGAGAAGGCCCGGGGGGTGTCGGCGGTCCCGGCGACGGCCACCGCGCCCGCGACGCAGAGCGCCAGCCGCGCCGTGGCGAGCAGCCGCTCGGCATGGTGCAGGTCAGTCGCGGTGTGCAACCGCGAGAAATTGAAACGGCGCCGTCCCACCAGTTCGGCTCGCATGTCTCCCAGGCGGGTCGCGCTTACCCATTAGACGTCCCGCACATTCAATTCTGTAATCAATCGGGCAAAAAGTTAGCTCGGCCAAAGAAAAAATTGTCCGATCGTCGTGATGAGCTTGCTAAAAACCGTAAAGTCTTTTCGCGTTATCCCTGAGGACGAGGTGGGCGATGGCGGCGGCCCGCTGGCGGGAAATCGAGCCGTCCTTAACGAGATCGCCGAGCGCGATCGCCAGCGCCTCGCGCGCGTCGTGCGACGCGATCCATCCGGTTTCTTCCCAGCTGATTTCGTCGGTGTTCGGCGTGGCGTCGCTGCCGTAGAGGACCTTCTCCGGCCACTGCGACAGCCACGGCCGCAGCATCTCCGCCTGTCCCGCGACCCCTTCGAAGAAGGACAGCGCGGAGAAGTCGGCGTAGACGTTCGGCTTGCTGAGAAGTCCGGCGGTGTCGCGGTAGAACGGATAGCCGCCGTGCACGACGACGAAGGTGGTCTTGCGCAGCGACGGTTCGTTGAACGCCCAGGTGAGGAGCAGCGGGCTCGAGCCGCGCTGATCGTAGTTGGCGCCGCCGCCGTTGGCGGTGTGAATGTGAATGGCGAGCCCGATGCGTCCCGCTTCGCGCGCGACGTAGGCGAACAGGTAGTCCTGCAGCAGCTTGTAGTCGGCGGCCGGCGGCACGCCGCCTTTGCCGTACTGCGCGTAGATGCGCGCCGCGGCGGCTTCGTCGGCGGGCCCGAAGTCGAGCCAGCGAAGGTACGCCGACTCGAGCTTCTCGGCCACCGCGCCGCCCGCCTTGTGCCGTTCGAGCGTGGGCGTGACGACGGTGCGGCAGTACTCGGCGAGCGACGCCGGCAGCGCCGGGACGCCAGACTCGCGCATGTACTGCTGCAGCAGCTTCTCTTCCGCCGGGTAGAACGCCGCGTAATCGCGGTTGCGGCTTTTCGCGGTGGCATTGTCGAGCGGATAGAAGAACGGATCGGCGAACGGCACCCAGCGGAACCGCGGCCGCGTCAGCTCCGGCCCCATGGCGACGCGGTTGGCCAGCACGATGTCCACGCCCTGTTGGTCCAGCACCCAGGCGGGATAGCCCGCGCCGCGTGCGGCGATCGCTTTCTGCTTCAGCGCGGCGGCCGCTTTCAGGTGCGGGCCGGCGGCGTCGTCGAAGGGATAGGCGAAGAGCGCCTTCCACGCGCGTACGAACCCCGGCGCGTCGCCGCGCAGCCTGAGCGGCCCGCCCTCGGTCCCCGGCGGCGGCGGATCGAGCAGCGAGAAGGGAAGCGCGTCGTAGTCGCCATCGTCCGGCACCGGCCGCACGACGTGCGCGTGGTTGTCGATTGCCTTGATCGCCTGGATCTCGGATAGCAGCGGCGGCGTCTGGCGCTCCACCGCTATCGGTGCTAGAGGTGCTACAGGTGCCGAGGGTGCTAAAGGTGCTGGTGCTAGGAGTGCAAAGGCTGCGAAGAGTGCCAAACGCGGAACTCGCATGCGCCGCACCTATAGCACCTTCAGCACCCTTAGCACCAGCACCCTTAGCACCGGGTGCACCTTTAGCACCCTGGCACCGACAGCGTCAGCACCCTTGCACCAGCACCCGTAGCACCTGACGCACCCTTAGCACCCTGGCACCGACGGCGGCGTCGCTCGCGCGTCGCGGGCGAGCGCGAGGTACACGCCTGCGGCGACGCCGAACCCGACAAACCACGCGTAGTCGTAGAGCGGGCGCAGCGCGGGAATGATCAAACCGCCCCAGGCGGCGGCGCAGCCGGCGAGCGTGGCGATCGCGCCCGGCAGGTGCCAGCCGGCCGTATAGCGATACACGCCGTCCCTCAGATACAGATCCTCGAGCTGCAGCTGTGTCCGGCGCACGATCCAGTAGTCGGCGATCAACACGCCGGCGATCGATCCCAGGCCGCCGGAGTAGCCGAGCAGCCACGTGAAGATGTAGCCCGACGGATCGGCCAGCAGCCGCCACGGCTGGATCAGGATGCCGAGCACGCCGGTGATCAGCCCGCCGGTCTTGAAGCCGATCGCGCGCGGAAAGGCGTTGGCGAAATCGTTGGCCGGCGAGACGACGTTCGCGGCGATGTTGACCGCGAGCGTCGCCACCACCGCCGTGAACATCGAGATCGCGATCACCAGCGGGTCCTGGAAGCGGCCGATCAGCTTCACCGGATCCCAGATCAGCTCGCCGTAGATGATCGCCGTCGCGCTGGTGATCATCACGCCCATCGCGGCGAACACGAACATTGTCGTCGGCAGCGCCACCGTCTGCCCGAGGACCTGCTCGCGCTGGCTGCGGCCGAAGCGGGTGAAGTCGGGCATGTTCAGCGAGAGCGTGGCCCAGAAGCCGATCATCGCGGTCAGCGAGGGGACGAACACCTTGAAGAACTCGCCGCTCGTGGTGAACTTTCCCGGCTCCGCCAGCAGCGGGCCGAGGCCGTGCGCGCGCCAGATCGCCCAGCCGAGCAGCGCCGCCGTCATCACCAGCACGAACGGCGCGGCCCAGTTCTCGACGTGCCGCAGCAGATCCATGCCGCGGTAGATGATGAAGATGTTCAGGCCCCAGAACAGCAGGAACGAGATCCACTCGGTGCTGGTGTGGCCGGCGACGCCGCTGCCGAGCAGCGTGTTCCAGCCGGGAATGACGTTGGCGAAGAAGGTGTTGAGCGCCTCGCCGCCGATCCACGCCTGGATGCCGAACCAGCCGCAGGCCACCAGCGCGCGCATCAGCGCCGGCAGGTTCGATCCGATCGTGCCGTAGGCGGCGCGGGCGAACACCGGGAACGGGATGCCGTACTTCGTGCCCGGGTGCGAGTTGAGCAGGATCGGGATCAGCACGATCGTGTTGCCGAGCCCCACCGTGACCAGCGCCTGCCACCAGTTCATCCCGGACGCGATCAGCCCCGACGCCAGCATGTAGGTCGGGATGCAGTGCGCCATCGAGATCCACAGCGCCGCGTAGTTGTAGGTGGTCCAGTTGCGGCGCGCGATCGGCACCGGCGCGAGGTCGTCGTTGTAGAGCGGGCTGGCCTCGATCCGCGATCGATCGCGCAGCTCGACGCGGCCGTCGGCAAGCTCCGTCTGGGTCTGGTGCATTACAGTCCGGCGGGCGCCTGGCTGGGGCCGCGCTTGATGAACCGCCCGGCTCCCTTCTTGCCGACGAACGTGTCCCCCTCGATGATCACCCGGCCCTGCGCCACGACGAAGGTGGGCGCCCCCTCGACGACCGTCCCCTCGTACGGGTTGTAGTCGACCTTCATGTGCAGCGTCTTGACGCTCAGCGTCTGCTTCTTCTTCGGGTCGAAGACGACGATGTCGGCGTCGCTGCCGACGGCGATGGTCCCCTTGCG
>Ga0075425_100005920_pt1 | contig 12751 bp, 5 predicted proteins | sample SoiMethybrSBSTD4_FD_75300 | JGI IMG/M metagenome (GOLD analysis project Ga0075425, IMG submission 75300) | Bulk soil microbial communities from a Populus tree surrounding site in Tennessee, USA - Soil MetaG P. TD hybrid SBSTD4 | ecosystem: Environmental > Terrestrial > Soil > Tree plantation...
TGTCATCGTCCACATCACGTCGATCCAGTCGCGATTGCCGCTGCCCGACGCGACTCTCGCGTACGCCGCGGCCAAGGCGGCGCTGGCGAACTACAGTAAGGGCCTCTCGAAGGAGGTCAGCCCGAAGGGCGTGCGGGTCGTGCGAGTGTCGCCTGGCTGGGTGGAAACGGACGGAGCGGTTGGACTCGTCAAGGAACTGGCCGCAAAGCAGGGCACCGACTACGACGGCGCCAGAAAGATGCTCATGAACTCGCTTGGCGGCATCCCGATCGGACGTCCCGCGAAACCGGAGGAGGTGGCAGACCTCGTCGCGTTCCTCGCGTCGCCGCGTGCAGGATCCATCAGTGGAGCCGAGTACGTCATCGATGGCGGGACGGTGCCGACGGTATGAAATGAGGCGAAATTCTAGAATTTCGCGAAAACGGCCGCGTTCGATCTGTTGGTGCGAAGGAACAAACGGGGGATTGGCTCGGGTTCGCGAACCAGAACTCGAGCCGCGAAACCTTGAACCTTGGACCTGGAACCTGGAACCTTGAACCTTTCGAGCAATGAGCAGAAAGGCTGAATGCGGCGGAGGCACATCCGGCCCCGCGCATCCAGTTGTCCAGCCGTCTGGACCTGACCTTGCCTGATGGTGATGAGGATACGGCCGACGCATGACGTCCACACGTCGGCCGCGTTTCGATCCCGTTAAATCATTTCAGGAAATCCGCAATCCGCAATCCGCAATCCGCAATTACCAGATCACCTTCACCCCCAGCTGCACCTGCCGCGGATCGAACGTCGACGTGATCGTCCCGAAACTCGCGTTGCTGCGGTTGGCGGCGGGCGGCGTGAAGTTGACGCGGTTGAACAGGTTGAACGCCTCGAGCCGTACCTGCAGGCGCGCCGCCCCGCCGAGCGGCAGGTTCTTGGTCGCCGCGGCGTCGAACTGCCAGAAGTTCGGGCCGCGGACGTTGTTGCGCGGCGCGTTGCCGAACGGCTGGCTGGGGTCGGTCGGCACGGCGACGCACGCCGGATTGAACCAGCCCGCGCTTGACGGACTCGCCGCGTACGGATCGCACGTGATGTTCGGCCGGTAGTTGTTCGCGCCCGAGAAGTCGTTCGTGATCGCCGACACCTGGAACGCCGCCACCGGCGTGTAGGTGAACGTGACCATCTCGCCCGAGGTGATCATGTTGATGCCCGAAATGTCCCAGCCGCCGACGACCGCGTCGAGCGCCGGCGACATGTTTCCGCCCCAGCGCTTCCCTCTGCCGAACGGCAGCGTGTAGACGAAGCTCGTCGTGCTGTTGTACGGCTGGTCGTAGCCCGAGATGCCGTAATCGGCGTCGAGGTTGCGGAGATCCTGCGGCGCAGGGAAGTTCCCGTTCTGGTTCTCGAGCGAGCCCGCGCCGTTGTCTTTGGCGCGCGACAGCGTCAGCGATTCCAGCAGCGTCAGCTGGGCGCCCATCCGCCACTCGAACTTCGTCTGGAACGCGTTGTACAGCGACCGCCCGCCGTTGAACACGTACGTGATATCGCCGAACGACTGAATCGGCCGGCGCGCCGCCAGCGGAATCGTGCCCGCGGCGTTGTTCGGCACGGCCTGGTTGTAGTTCGCGATGAGCAGCAGGTCGTCGCCCTTGTTGCCGACGTACGCCAGATCCAGGAGCATGCGCGGACCGAGCTCGCGCTGCACCGACGCGTACCAGCTCTGCACATGTCCCGCGTTGAAATCGCGCGGAATGTAGCTGACGAGCGCCGTCAGCGGATTGAACTTCGACGGATCGGTCAGGCCCGCGGGATATCCCTGCTCCGTCGGGCGGAACGACGCCGCCGTCGCGTCGCCCTGCACGACCGCCGCGCGGACGACCTGCGGCCCGTTGATGCCGAGCTCGTTGGCCGACCCGATGCGGTTGACGTGGATGTAGCTGACGCCCCAGCCGCCGCGGACCACGGTCTTCGGCGTCGCCGTGTACGCGAAGCCGAGGCGCGGCGCGAAGTTGTTGCGATCGGCATCGACGAGCGCGCGATCGGCGATCGACCCGTCCTTCGCGCTGACCATCGTGTTCGTCGCCGGATCGAAGTTCGTGAGGACGTTGTTCGCGTCCCACATCGGCGTTCCGTACTCGTAGCGGAGCCCGGCGTTCAGCGTCATCCGATCGTTCACGCGGAAGTCGTCCTGCACGTATCCGAAATGCAGATCCTGCCGTACCGTCGTGATGAGGAACGTGCTCAGCGCGTACTGCGATCGGAGACCGAGCATGAAGTCGGCGAGGTTGTAAAGGTTGTTCGACGCCGCACCCGACGGACGCGTGAACTGCCCCGTGTAGGTGTCGAGGCCGTACAGCGGATTGACGTCCTGCACTTCGACGGAGATGTTCTGGTACTCGTATCCCGCCTTCAGCGAGTGCCGTCCGCGCAGCGTGGAGTAGTTGATCTTCGGATTCCACACCGTCGGGTACTGCCACTGCGGGTTCGTCGCCTGGCGTCCGAGCGCCGCATAGCCGCCGATGCTCTGCGACGGCAGGCCGCCCGCGATCCGCGGATCGGTCGGCAGGCCGCTGATGCCGAACGTGTCGCTCGAGCCGAGCGCCGGCGGATTCTTGCCGCCCTGCGTGTTCGACCAGCCGAAGCGGATCTCGAGCAGAGAGCGGTCGTTGGCGACGTAGGTCGTTCCGAGCACCAGCTGGTTGTTGCGCACGTAGATGTTGCCGTTGCCGCCGCCGCCCGAGGGCAGCGGAATCGGCGGCTGGTCGTTCGTGCTCAGCTCGCGCCAGCCGTACCGGCCGAACATCGAGAGCGTCGGCGACGCCTGCACGTCGACCTTGCCGCCAACCTTGTCGGTGTGGTTCGTGAAGTCCTGCGCGATCGAGTAGTTGTTGGCCGTCCCGGCGACGTTCGGCGCCGGCAGGCCGCCGAGCACCTGCTTCGCGAACGCCGTCATCGGAATCGGCGTGCCGGCTGGATACACGACGCCGTTCCTGGGATCGCGGACGTCCACCGACAGAATGCCCGCGTTCTGCTGCGCCGTCGGGAGCGTCGAGAACGCCGCCGCTTTCTTGTCCTGGCGGAAGCCTTCGAAGTCGCCGAAGAAGAACGCCTTGTTCTTCACGATCGGCCCGCCGGCGACGGCGCCGTACTGGTTGCGCGTCAGCGGCGGCTTCTGACCGTCCGGCGGCGTGAAGTACGGCGATGCGTTCAGCGCCGTGTTCCGGAAGAACTCGTACCCCGTGCCGCTGAAATCGTTGCCGCCGCTCTTGTACGCGACGTTGACCGTCGCGCCCGCGGCGCGGCCGTACTCGGCGCTCTGATTGTTCGTCACGAGCCGGAACTCCGACACGGCGTCGGGCGACGGCTGCATCACCTGATTGCTGAAGCCCTGGTTGCTCGTGCCGTAGGCGTTGTTGTCGACGCCGTCGATCAGGAAGTTGTTGAAGGTGCTGCGCAGGCCGTTGACGTTGAACGCGCCTTCGCGCGGCGTGCCGTTGGTGCTCTTGTTGAGCGCCGATTGCCGGACGCCGACCGACAGCAGCGCCAGCGACGAGTACTCGCGGCCGTTCAGCGCCAGCCCGACCATCTGGTCGCCCGTAATCACCTGCCCGCGCTGGCTCGAATCGGTCTCGAGCAGCGGCGACGCTCCCGTCACGGTCACGTGCTCGCTCACCTGACCGACCGTCAGCGCCATGTCCACGCGCATGCGCGCGGCCACCTGCACTTCGACGTTGTCCATGAGCGCGATCGTGAAGCCCTCCTTCTCCGCCGTCACGACGTACCGGCCCGGCCGGACCGTGATGAACTCGTACGCCCCGTCGGCGCCGGTGACCTTGGTCTGCGAAATCCCGGTGGCGGTATTCGTGAGCGTGATCTTCGCGCCGGGCACGACGCCGCCGAGCGCGTCGCGGACCGAGCCGACGACCGCGGCGGTATCGAACTGCGCGGCCGCCGGCGCGACGAGCGGGCCGATCAGAATCAGGAGCATGGGCAGGATCTTGCGGGCGACCGATGGCATCACTCACCTCCGAATTGAGACGGGACCGTCATCGTAGGAACGCGTCGTGACGTGAGCGCGAACCGGGCGTAAACAGCGCGTGACGCGGGCCGGTATCGGGCGCTTCCGGCGTCGGCGGCGAACGCGAGGCGCCCGGCGATGCCCCGCAGGTGCCGCACGACGTGCACGATGATATCCGAGTCGCTGCGCGGCGGAAGGCTCAACGACGGGTCGTTATCGAGGCAGGGTATTGATCCAGACGCGCGCTGTCTTGCGCAGCGTGCTGATGATCGCCTTCGGTGCAGGTCCGATCGCCAACCGCGCGGGAGACGAAGCGCCGCCGTCCGGCGCTTCGCCCCTCTGAAGCGTGCTACTCGCCGCCGGGAACCAGCACGAAGCCGTGCGTCCCGGACGCGTCGCGGTACTGCCCGACGATGCCGCCGTTGTCGGCGATGCCGAACGCGGCCGAGCTCAGCACTCCCGCCGCCTCGGCGAGCGCTCGGTAGTCGCCGTTCTTGTCGCGCACGAACGCGTGCGACACGGCGTCGCTGCGAAAGTACTGGCCGACGATGTCTCCCCGCTCGTTGATGCCCCATGCTGCCGTCGACGCCGCACCGGGGTACGCGAACCGCTCGACGACGTTGTCGAGGCGATCGAGCCGGTACGCCGTCGGACTCGCGTTGTCCAGGCCGACGACGTCGCCCGACGCGTTGATGCCGTTGTGCATGGTCATCCCGTCGGGATCGCGCGTGAAGTTGCCCTGATGCAGCCGAAAGCCGTGCATGCTGTCCATCTGGTCGACGTCGTGGATGCAGCCGACGATGTCGCCCTCGGCGTTGATGCCGCGCGGGATGATGCTGTGCGGAATCCGCGGACCGCCGGGACTGCTCGTGTGATCGTAGAGATCATCGGGCGCGTCGAAGTAGCTGAACTGCCCTTGATACCATGCGAAGCCGCGGAATCGTGGATTCCCGAACGTGGCGCCGTCCTCCAGCGTGATATACGCGCCGATCACCACGCCTTGCGGGCTGATGTAACGCGGCTGCGTGCTGATCGCCGGATGGCAGGGGTCCGGCGCATCGGCGCCGCCGCAGTCGTTCGCATTGAGAAGGACGAACGAGCCGTCCGGATTGCGCACGAACCCGCGAGTCCTCGGGTTGGTCGCGGTCGCCGGGTTTGCCGCCGTTCCGGCGCCGTTGCACGGCGTCTGGAGGCAGTACCAGCCGACGACGACACCGTCGTTATTGATTCCGGAAGCGACGGTGACGACCGCCTTCGGAACGTCGATTGTGACCAGCTTCTCGGGCCGCGCGGCGCTCGCTCGAGGGTTTCCGGCCGCGAGCGCAAACGCGATCGCCAACGCCGCCTGCAGGCGCAAATCATTCATCGGACCTCCTTGACAGGTGTTTACGCGCCGTCCGTGCGGAAAGCGGCTCACGGCCGCCGCTTTGACCGACTTTCGCCCTCGTGTCAGAATCGCGGCGCTCTCCCTTCGATGGACCTGTCGCGATGAACGAGTCCCACGACGATCGCGGGCGCTGGCAGCGCGTCAAAGAACTGTTTGCGGACGCCGTCTCGCGCCCGCCGGCCGATCGCGAGCGGTTTCTCCTGGACGCGTGCGCCGGCGACGCCGCGCTGAAGCGCGAGGTGGACGCGCTGCTGTCGTCCCATGACCAGGCAGGCACCTTCCTGGACCACGCGCCGGCACCCCGGGCCGCGCACCTGGACGTCGGCGCGCGGCTCGGCCCCTATCAGATCGTCGACCATGTCGGCGCGGGGGGCATGGGCGAGGTCTATCGCGCCCACGATTCGCGGCTGCACCGCGACGTCGCGCTCAAGGTGCTGCCGCCGGCGCTGGTCGCCGATCCCCAGCTGCGCGAGCGGTTCGTGCAGGAGGCGCGCGCGGCGTCGGCGCTCGAGCATCCGCACATCGCCGTCATCCACGAAATCGGCGAGATCGGCGGCATCACGTTCATCGCGATGGAGTTGATTCGCGGCGAATCGCTCGCCGCCCTCATCGCGCGCGGACCGCTGACGGGGGCGCGCGCGCTCGACCTCGCCATCGAAACCGCCGAAGGCCTCGCCCGCGCCCACAGCAAGGGCATCGTCCACCGCGATCTGAAGCCGGCGAACGTGATGGTCACCGAGGACGGCCACGCGAAGATCATCGACTTCGGCCTCGCGAAGCTGATGCACCCGCGCGAGGAGGACAGTGCGGCGACGGCGGCGCCGCTGAGCGAGTCGGGCATGGTGCTCGGCACCGTGTCGTACATGTCGCCGGAACAGACGCGCGGCGGACGCGTCGATCACCGCAGCGACGTCTTCACTTTCGGCATCGTGCTCTTCGAGATGCTGACCGGCCAGCCGCCGTTCCGCGGGCGCACGCGCGTCGACACGATGCACGCGATCCTCCACGACGCGATGCCGCCGCTCCCGGCTTCGGTCGGACCGATCGCCGACGAGGCGCAGCGCATCCTCGACAAGTGCCTCGCGAAGGAGGCCGACGATCGGTACCAGGGCATGCGCGACCTCGTCGTCGATCTGCGGACGGCGCGGCGTCGGCTCGATTCGTCGCAGCTGCGCGGCAGCGCGGCAGGCGTCGACGGATCGGGCGTCGCCGCAGCGGCCACCGGGCGCCGGGCGCTTGTCGCCGCATCGCTGCTGCTGGCGATCGTCGCGCTCGCCGCCGCGGGAGTGTTCGTGTTCCGGCGCGGGCGGACGCCTGACGCGACGGATCGGTCCACGTGGCTGCAGCTGACGAACCTCGATTCGGCGACGCAGCCGGCCCTGTCGCCGGACGGCCGGATGCTGGCGTTCATTCGCGGCGCCGATACGTTCACGAGCGAGGGTCAGATCTATCTGAAGATGCTGCCCGACGGCGACAGCGTCGCGCTGACGGACGACACGCGCATCAAGATGGGCCCGGTGTTCTCGCCCGACGGCGCGCGGATCGCCTACACCGTCACCGGCGACGACGATCCGTGGTCGACATGGATCATCCCGACGCTCCACGGCGAGGCGCGCCGCTGGCTGACGAATGCATCGGGGCTGACGTGGACCGCGCCGGATCAACTGCTGTTCTCGCGGATGACGGGCCGTAACGCCAGTTACATGGCGGTCGTCGCCGCGCACGAAAACCGAAGCGACATGCGGAACGTGTACGCGCCCGCCGATCCGATCGGCATGGCGCATCGCTCGTACCGATCGCCTGACGGGCGCTCGGTGTTGATCGTCGAAATGGTGAACGGGTGGATGCCGTGCCGCGTCGCGCCGCTCGACGGCAGCTCCGAGAGTCGACCGGTCGGTCCCGAGCGTTCGCGCTGCACGAGCGCGGCGTGGTCGCCTGACGCCCGCTGGATGTACCTCTCCGCTGACGCCGGCGCGGGGTTCCACCTCTGGCGTCAGCGCTGGCCTGATGGCAAGGCGCAGCCGCTGACATCAGGGACGACTGAAGAGGAAGGGATCGCTGTCGCGCCCGACGGTCGATCGCTCATCACGTCCGTCGGCGTCCGGCAGCGATCCGTGCTGTTGCACACGGGGAAAGCCGAGCGCCCGCTCTCGCTCGAAGGCTACGCCCTCTGGCCGCTGATGACCGCCGACGGGCGGAAGGTTTCCTATCGCTCTTCGCGAACCCCGGTCAGCGGCCAGATGCCGACTGAATTGTGGGCTGCCGATCTCGCGTCGGGGCGCAGCGAACGGCTGCTGCCTGGCGTACTGATCAGCACGTACGACCTGTCGCCGGATGGCCGGATCGTCGCCGCCGTCCCGCAGCCGGACGGTACGAGCACGATCTGGCTCACGGACGTCGAAGGGCGCGAGGCGCCGCGTCGTATCAGCGGCGTCGTGGGCGACTCGCCACGGTTTGTCGAGCCCGGTGCGATCGTCTTCCGCGAACGCGGCCGGAACTCGTACGAGCTGATCCGCGTGCGCGAGGATGGAACGCAACGGCAGCCGCTCGGACGTCTCGACACCTTCGTGCTGGGCAATGCCTCTCCGGACGGCCGCTGGGTCAGCGCATCTGCCGGCAACAAACTCGTCATGCGGTCGACAACGGCCGGGGGCGACCTGACACTCCTGAGCGCTGTGCAGACGGCGCGTGTGCGCTGGAGCAGAGACGGCGCGAGCTTATATGTGTCGGTGCAAACCGTCGACTCATCCGCCTTCGGGGTCGGACGGACGTACGTCATCCCGTTGAGCCGTGGCGCCCTGCTGCCGCCGATCCCCGACGGCGGTTTCAAATCGGAAGCGGATCTTGCGGCGCTGCCAGGCGTCCGTGTGATCGAATACGCCGACGTCGGGCCGGGTCCCGACGCCGGCATCTACGCGTACTCGCGCACGACGATGATGCGCAATTTGTATCGGATTCCGATTCCCTGAACTCAGCGTCTGGTCGGAACGCGCTGCTTCAACTCTTCCTGCCAGTTCAGCACGACGATGACTTTCGACGTGGCCACCGCACTGTCGTCGTCGCGGACCATCAGAAACCGCTGGCCGTCGGGAGTGACGTCGTAGTTCGACGAGCTCGGTCCGGGCATGCCGCACGACGCGCCTGATCCCTCGGAGTACGGCGCCTCCCACAGCTGCTTCGGCGCCGACGCCCGGAAGTCGGATCCGGGGGTCACTGCCACCGCCATCATCTTGTTGTCGCTCCGGTAGAACAGCTCGCCGCCCTCGCGCCTCCAGACGGGATCGGTGCCGCCGGCATTGGAAATCTGAATCTTGGGTCCGGGGCCGGGGAACGGCTGCACGTATATCTCGGGCTTGCCCGATTCCGTCGACGAGTACGCGATCCATCGACCGTCCGGAGAGAATTTCGCCGAGCCCTCCCAGAATCGCGTGCGCGCGACCGGCACCGGCTCGGCGTTCCCCTCGAGCGGCAGCACCCAGGCGTCGTCGGCCGTCTGTTCGTCTTTCTGATCGAAAGACAGGAACTTTCCGTCTGGCGAGAACGACACCGGGCTTTGCCGAGTGCCCTTCGGATCGAGACGCGTCGCCGCGCCGCTTCGATCGGCCGGCATCATCCACATCGTCATGCCGCGTCCCTGCCACGATCGGTACGCGATCCGCTTGCCGTCGGGCGACCAGACCGGATCGTGGCTCAGGCCGTCGGTCGTGATCTTCGTGAGGACCGTCCGCGCGAAATCGTACAGATACAGATCGTGATTGGGCCCTTCGATCTCGACGGCGATCGAGCGTCCGTCCGGCGCGATGCGCGGGTATAGATATGACGCGGGCGGCAGCGGCACCGCGTCGGCCTTTCCGGACCGATCGACCCATACGAGCGTGCGATGACCGCCTTCGGCTCCGCCCGGCGCGTACGCGAGGTCGCCCCGTCTCGAGAGACTGAAATGCGCGGCGCCTGTGTTGCGGCTCATCAGAACGCCGTCGAGCACCTGCACCGGCGAGCCGGTGACTTCGTGGCGGCGGATATCGAACGGGACCGCGAACAGCTTTCCCGCGCGCGCGTACACGATGTGGCCGGACGGCGAATAGAACGGCGCCGTGCCGCCCGTGACGAGCGGCTTGCGGGTCTGCGTTTTCAAGTCCCACAAATCGATTCGCGCGTCGTCGAAGCTCTGGATGCCGTCGAGGGCGACGGTGTACAAGAGCGCGCTGCCGTCCGGCAGCAGGCTGGCGAAGCGATGGCTTCGCTCTCCGTGCTGCAGATCGACCGACGTCACCGGCTCGGCCGCGCCGCCCGATTCGGGCGTGCGGACGATGCCGCCGGCGTACGTCGGAGTCCAGTAGATCTTCCCGTCGGTTCCCCAGTCGCCGCGGTAAAAGCTGTCGTAGTCGGCGAGCTTGACGGGCGCGCCGCCGACGACCGCCGACCGGAACCACGGCCGCGACCAGGAGAAGACCGGGTTGCCTTCGATGTACGAAATCGACGAACCGTCGGGGGAGAAGAGCGGCGCACCGCGGAAGCCCGGCGCCGTTGTCGCTTCGAGCGGCCGGCTTTCGAGCGCGTCGAGCCGCCGGATGAGGACAGGACCCGGGAACGCGGCGATCGCGAGCTGCGTGCCGTCGGGCGACAGCGCGAGGTTCGGATCGAACGAGGGAATGAGCACGAGGCCCTTCGGGAGATCGACGGTGAAGCGGGTGACGCGTCCTTCGGCGGACGCAGAGGCGGCCGGTCGCACCAGCGCCCACATGGTCACCGCGGTCGCTGCGATGAGCAGCGCGGCGAACGGCAGCACGCCGACTCGCCTCGCCCGCGTTCCCGAAGCCGTGCTGACGCCGCCTGGCAGCGCCGCGCGCGCGCGCGAACGCTCGTCGGCAATCCACTGGAGCTGACGCAGCAGGTCCCGCGAAGTCTGCCAGCGTTCGTCCGGATCCTTGGCGAGGCACGTCGCGACGACGCGATCAACCGCGGGCCCCGCCTGTGACTGCAGACTCGAGACCGCCGGCGGTTCACGCTCGAGGATCGCAGCCATCAGACCGGCGCGGCTGTCGTCGTCGAACGGCTTGCGCCCGGTCAGCATCTCGAACAGCACCAGGCCGAACGCGAAGATGTCGGTGCGGGCGTCCACCTCTTTACCGAGGATCTGCTCGGGCGCCATGTACCGGACGGTGCCGACAATGAGGCCGGGCGCCGTCAGGTCGCGCGACTGTCCGATTCCCGGAACGCCAGCCACCGCGGCCCGCATGCTCTTCGCGAGACCGAAGTCGAGCAGCTTCACAGTGGCGACGGCCGCGCGGTGGCCGCGCACGAGAAACAGATTGGCGGGCTTCAAATCGCGGTGAACGATACCGGCCCGATGCGCCCGGTCGAGCGCGGACGCAATCTGGCCGGCGTATTCGAGCGCCTGATCGAACGGCAGGGGTCCCTTCTCGAGACGCGACGCGAGGGTCTCGCCCTCGAGGTATTCCATCACCAGAAAGTCGACGCCGTCCTCGCGGCCGACGTCGTGCAGCGTGCAGATGTGCGGATGATTCAGCGCCGCAACGGCCCGCGCTTCACGCTCCAGCCGCTGGCGCGCGTCGGGATCGGCGGTCACGACGGCGGGGAGCACTTTGATCGCGACCGCGCGATTGAGCCGCGTGTCGCGCGCGCGATACACCTCGCCCATGCCGCCGGCGCCGAGCTGCGCGACAATCTCGTACGGACCTAGACGTCGGCCCGGCGACAGATGGACGATGCCGGCCGTCATCGCAGCGGATTCGCTGGAATGGCCCTGCGCGCCGGGCGAACGCTCGAAGAAGTCGCCCGCTTCGTCGTGGGACGCGAGCAACGCCTCGATCTCGCGCCGCAGCCTCTCGTCTCCTTCGCACGCGTCGGCGATAAAACGCCCGCGGTCCGCCGGAGGCAAGGCGAGCGAATCGGCGAAGACCTGCTTGATACGGCGCCAGCGATCCGATCCAGCGTTCACGTCCGTCATGAAAGAACCTCCGACCAATGGCGGTCGTATTGTGCACCCACTCCTACGCGTCATCGCGGGCAAAAGCGGCTCACGGTCCGTCCATGGAGCCGGTTCTTGCCCTGACGACGCGTACCAGGCCACGTAACGAAAGAGGGTGTGGATGCCGTCCGGTTGACACTCGGGCGGCTGGCGCGATCGTGTACACTCCGCGCGATGAGCGCGGGCGATCAGCCTCCGAGGAATCCCGCGCCGCTGACGCAGCTGCTGCGCCGGTGGCAGACAGGCGATCGCGAGGCGCTCGACCGCCTGATACCGCTCGTCTACGACGAGCTCCACGCGATCGCGTCGCGGCACATGGCGCGGGAATGGCGCCGCGGCTCGCTGCAGACGACGGGGCTCGTCAACGAGGCCTACATCAAGCTGGTCGATCAGCGCGGAGCCGACTGGCAGAACCGCGCGCACTTCTTCGCCATCGCCGCGCAGTTGATGCGCCGCATTCTCGTCGACGACGCGCGGCGGCGGTTGCGGAACAAACGCGGCGGCGAAGCCGAGCGCGTCCCCGTCGAGAGCGTGTCGATCGCCGCTCCCGAGGCGGGCCTCGACGCCGTGGACGTCATCGCGACCGATCGCGCGCTCAAACAGCTCGCGGAGAAGGATCCGGACCTCGCGAAGATCGTCGAGCTCCGATTCTTCGGAGGCCTGACCGTCGAAGAGACGGCGGCGGCCATCAACGTCTCGCCGGCAACCGTCAAGCGCGAGTGGTCGGTCGCGAAAGCGTGGCTGTACCGGGCACTGACGGGCACCGAAGACAACGGCTGATCAGGGGCTCTGGGCCGCTTCAGGCCGCTTCGGCCGAAGCACCCGAACGGCAGTCTTCGTACAGCGCGACGTACTCGTCGACCAGCCGCCGGTAGTCGTAGTGCCGCTCCGCCGTGAGGCGGGCGGTGAGCGACACGGACGCCCGCAGCGCAGGCTGTTCCAGCAGTGCGCGGATCTCTTTCGTCAGCGCGGCGCGGTCGTTCGCGGGAACGACAAACCCCGTCTGGCCGTCGAGCACGTACTCCCGCGGCCCGCCGCTGTCGGTGCAGATAACCGGCACGCCGGCGGCCAGCGCTTCGAGCACCACGTTGCCGGCCGCCTCGACCGCCGCCGGATGCACGAACAGATCGGCGGCGGAAAAGTACCGCGCGATCGTTTCGCGATCGACGATTCCGGTGAAACGCACGCGATCGCGAAGCCCGAGCGCGAGGGCCTGGGATTCGAGCAGCTGTCGATCCGGTCCGTCGCCGCACAGCACCAGCGTCCACGGCAATGCGGCGAGCGGCGCAAGGGCATTAAGGAGGACGTTGTAGCCTTTGCGCGGTATCAGCGTGCCGACGGCGAGCACGATCGGCGTGTGGACGCCCAGCGCCCGTCG
>Ga0075425_100005922_pt1 | contig 12750 bp, 10 predicted proteins | sample SoiMethybrSBSTD4_FD_75300 | JGI IMG/M metagenome (GOLD analysis project Ga0075425, IMG submission 75300) | Bulk soil microbial communities from a Populus tree surrounding site in Tennessee, USA - Soil MetaG P. TD hybrid SBSTD4 | ecosystem: Environmental > Terrestrial > Soil > Tree plantation...
TATGAGATGCTCAAAGGGCTGGACGGCGTTCGCACACACGAGCATCGGGAAGAGCTGCCGATCATCGAGAACACGCAGGACTGGCCTGCCGCGGTCCCGCAGATCGACGCAGTGTTGCGCACGAAGCCCGGAGCGCATGGGTTCCTGATTCGGCGCCACGGGCTGTACACGTGGGGCCGCGACCTGACCGAAGCCAAGCGGCACGTCGAGATCCTCGAGTTTTTGCTCGAAGCGATGGGACGCACGCGAGGAGGAGCAACAGCATGGCAACCGTGAAAATTCCGGCCGAGCAGCGGACGCTGACAGCGCAAGCCGACGTGACGGAGTATCTGGCCAATCTGGGGATCGACTACGAGCGCTGGCCGTTGTCGCAGCGCGCCGCGGCGAATGCGCCCGCCGAGGCCGTCCTCGCGGCGTACGCGCCGGAGATCGCAAAGCTCAAAGCCCGGGGCGGCTACGTCACCGCCGATGTCATCGATGTGACCCCGGCAACGCCGAACCTCGAGACGATGCTCGCGAAGTTCAGCACCGAGCACTGGCACGACGAAGACGAAGTGCGATTCATCATCCGCGGCCGCGGCCTCTTCCACATCCATCCCAAGGAAGGCCCGGTCATCGCGATCGAAGTCGAAGCGGGCGACCTCATCCGGGTTCCGCGTGGCACCTGGCACTGGTTCGATCTGTGCGCCGATCGCGACATTCGCGCGATCCGGTTGTTCCAGGACAAGGCGGGCTGGACGCCGCATTACACGAACAGCGGGACCGATAAGGGCTTCCAGCCCGTGTGCTGGGGCCCGAGCTACATCCCATTGCGCTGAAGAACATCCGCGCGATCCTGTTGGACATCGAAGGCACCACGACGCCGCTCGCCTTCGTGCACCAGGTGCTGTTCCCGTACGCGCGCGCGCGCACGCATGACTTCCTCCGGAAGCATCGTGACGACCCTGAGGTGTCGGGCGATGTCGCATTGCTGCGCACCGAATACGCCGCCGAGCCGCCGTCGCCGGAGCTGCCGCCGTGGGATCCCGAAGCCTACGTCTATTACTTGATGGATCGCGACCGCAAGTCGACCGGCCTCAAGGCGCTGCAGGGGCGAATCTGGGAGGCCGGGTATCGCGCTGGAGAGCTGCAGGGAAAGGGCGAAGTCTATCCCGATGTCCGTCCTGCGCTCGAGCGCTGGCACAAGGCGGGAATCCGGATCGCGATCTTTTCTTCCGGCAGCGTGCAGGCGCAGCGCAATCTCTTCGCGAATACTACTGCGGGCGATCTCTCGCATCTCCTGTCCGGCTATTTCGACACGACGACTGGACCGAAACGGGAAGCAGCCAGCTACCACAAGATCGCTGCGGAACTCTCTGTGCGGCCCGCGCAGGTCCTATTCGTTTCCGACGTGGCGGCGGAGCTCGATGCGGCACGGACCGCGGGCATGCAAACGGCGCTCTGTATCCGCGACCCTGAATCCCAACTCCCGGCTCCGAGCCCCCGAGAACATCCTCGCATTCACTCCTTTGCCGAGCTAGCGTAGGACCCCATGACAGTCGCACTGATCATCGCGGTGCTGGTCGTCGGGTGGGTCGTCTACACGTTCAATCGGCTCATCTATTTGCGGCGGCTCAGCGACAACGCGTGGTCCGACATCGACGTGCAGCTCAAGCGGCGGCACGACCTCATTCCGAACGTCGTCGCGGTTGTGCAGGGCCACGCCGGCTACGAGCGCAGCACGTTGGAAGCCGTCGTCGCCGCGCGAGGGCGTGCGGTGCAGGCGTCCCAGGCAGGACCAGCGACGCGCGCCCGCGAAGAGGACCCGCTCGCCAATGCCTTGCAGCGAATGCTCGTGGTTGCGGAGAACTACCCGGAATTGAAGGCCGCTGCGAGTTACGCGTCGCTACAGACGACATTGACTGAGGTCGAAGACCATCTGCAGAATGCGCGCCGCTACTACAACGCGGTGGTGCGCGATTTCAATACCGCGATCGCCCAGTTTCCCGCCGGCATCATCGCGGGGATGATGGGGCTGAAACCTCGCGAATACTTCGGTCTGGACGATCCATCCGAGCGCGCCGTCCCCAAGGTCCCGATCGTCATTCTGCTCTTAATCCTCGGCGCGACGTCACTCCACGCGCAACGCTCGTATTCAATCGACCGCTTCGACGCCCAAATCCGCGTCAACCGCGACGCCAGCATCGACGTCACCGAAACGATCATCGCGGGCTTCGTGGGCTCATACAACGGGATCTATCGCATGATTCCCGTCGAATACCGCACCAGCACGGGACTGAACTGGACACTCGGTGTCACGCTGGAAGGTGCGAAGGATGCCGCGGGCAACGACCTGCGCACGGAATCGAGCCGGCAGGCTCACTACATCAAGTACAAGATCTGGATCCCCGGCGCCTCGAATGCGACGCGCACCATCGTGCTGCGATATCACGCGACGAACGGGCTCCGCTTCTTCGACGAGCACGACGAGCTGTACTGGAACATCACCGGAGATGAGTGGGAAGTGCCGATTCATGCCGCCGGCGCGGAAATCGATTTGCCGGCCAACACGCCTGGCGTCCGCGCGATCGCATTCAACGGCGTGTACGGGTCAACGGCGCGCGATGCGGTCGTCTCGATCGACGGCGACGTCGTCCACATCGCCATGCCGCAGGGGCTCGGCTACCACGAAGGGCTGACCGCGGTGGTGGGCTGGAACAAGGGCGCCGTCATCGAGCCAAGCGCGGCCTCGAAACTCTTCGCGATGCTTCTCGACAACTGGCCGCTGTTCATTCCGATCTTGGTGTTCGCGTTTGCATTCATGAGCTGGTGGAGGCGCGGTCGAGATCCGCGGCAGCGGCCGATCGCGGTGCAGTACGAGCCCCCCAAGGGGATGACGCCCGCGGAGGCCGGCACGCTGCTCGACAACTCGGCGGACATGCGCGACATCACCGCCACCATGATCGACCTGGCCGTACGCGGCCAGATGCGCATCGAGGAGCACCAGAATCCCAAGCTCTTCGGCCTGTTTGGCGGCGGGACCGAATATTCCTTCGAGCGATTAAAACCTGTCGCCTCGGACTACAGCGACGGAATGGCTCCGCACGAACGCAAGGTTTATAGCGGCATTTTCCTCGGCCACAACCAGGTCGTCCCGCTTTCCGAGCTCAAGGACGAGTTCTACAAGGAGCTCGATGGAATCCGCGCCGCGATCTACGATGCGTTGACCGCGAGCGGCTACTACAAGAATCGGCCGGACAAGGTGAAGAACAACTGGACCGGTGGCGCGGTCGCGGTCGGAATGCTCGTGGGCGTGGGCGGGATCTATATATCGAAGCTCACGATGTTCACGCCGGTCCCCTTCGTCATCGCGGGCATTCTCTCATTTGTCATTTTGATTCTCTTCGCACAGGTCATGCCCGCGCGCACCGAATCGGGAACCAGAGCCCTGGAGCAGGTCCTCGGGTTCGAAGAATTCCTGCGACGCGTAGAGTCCGAGCACTTGAAGCGCGTGATCATCGGCCACCCCGAGCTGTTCGATAAGTACCTGCCCTACGCGATGGCATTCGGCGTCGAGAAGCAGTTCGCGCGCGCGTTCGAGGGGATCTACACGGAGCCGCCGCGCTGGTACGTGGGACCGAGCGTCACGAACTTCAACGTCGGCCATTTCTCGAGCAGCATGTCGCATCTTTCGACCGTGGCTGGGACGACCATGTCTTCATCCCCCCGCAGCTCGAGCGGATCCGGGTTTGGCGGCGGGGGGGGATCCGGTGGTGGCGGAGGTGGTGGTGGAGGCGGCGCATTCTAATTACCAGGAGAGTCTGATGCACCGAGTGCTGTGTGTCCCGATCGCCGTCGTGTTGTTGACCTCGTGCCAGTCGACGCAGTCTCAGGCACCCGGCTCCGTCCCGAACGTGTGGGTGAGTGAGCCGGCGATCACCGCGGCAGATCTGCGGCAGCGCCTCTATCTCATCGCCGACGACTCGATGATGGGACGCGAAACGGGGAGCCTGGGCGCCTTCAAAGCGTCGGCCTATGTCGCGAGTGAATTTCGCCGCCTGGGACTCGAGCCCGCCGGCGACAGCGGGACGTATTTCCAGCGGGTCCCCTTCTGGGATGTGAAGGTGGACTCCACGTCGCGGCTCGTCGCCTTCGGCGGTCCACTCCAACTGCGAACCGATTTCCTGCCCGTCAGCTATGCGGTGCCGCCACGAGAGCTCGACAAAACGCCGGTCGTCTACGCCGGCTCCGTTGGCGACAGCGCGACGCTGCTGGCACCTGCGCCGGGCGACGTAGCCGGAAAGTTCGTGGTGCTCGACGTTCCGCAAGGCTTCGATCGCCGCGCGCTCGGCGGCTACGTCGGCCGCTACCGCGATGCGTTGACCGTCGCCGTCATCGCGCTCGACCAGTTGGGAAGCGAGCAGATCGCGCGGATCGTGGAAGGCCGCCCGGTCTCGGACACGTCCCGGAATCCGCGCGCGATCGCACTCGTATGGCTCACGCGCCGGGCCGGAACGGCGGTGTTGGGCAAGGAGCCAAGCGCTATCACGCCTGGCACAACGACGGGAACGACGGTCAGTGGCCGCTACGACTTCACCCGGACGCCGGTTGCCTACCCCGCCCGCAATGTGGTGGGCATTCTGCGGGGCAGTGATTCCACGCTCCGCGGCGAGTACGTCTCCTTGACCGCCCACCACGATCACGTCGGCTTCGATCACCACCCGGTGGATCACGACTCGCTCCGCGCATTCAACCGCGTCGTGCGACCGATGGGTGCCGATTCACCAAACCGCGAACCGACCGACGCGGAATGGGGCAGGATTCACACCATCCTCGACAGCCTGCGAGCCATCCGGCCACCGCGTCTCGATTCGATCCGCAATGGCGCGGATGACGACGGATCGGGGACGGTCGCCATTCTCGAGATCGCCGAAGCGTTTGCGCGCGCCGAGGGCCCGGGCCGGCCGCGGCGCTCCATTCTGTTCGTGAGTCACACTGGCGAAGAAGCGGGACTGCTGGGCTCGCGGTGGTACTCCGATCACGCGACCGTGCCCGTCGATTCTATCGTCGGCGAGATCGATGAAGACATGATCGGGCGCGGCACCGCGTCCGACTTCCCGCGCGGCGGCACGGGCGCGGGCAGTCCGACCTATCTCGAAGTCATTGGCGCGAAGCGGATCTCGCGGGAATTCGGCGAGATGCTCGAGGCCGCGAACGCGAAGCAGCCGGTCCCCTTCGTGTTCGACTACACCTACGACGCTCCGGGTCATCCGCTGCAGTATTATTGCCGCGCCGATCACTACAGCTACGCGCGCTACGGCATTCCGTCAGTGGCGTTCTCGCGCGGCGAGCATCTGGATTATCACCAGGTGACCGACGAACCCCAGTACATCAGCTACCGCGATCTCGCCCGCGTCGCGCAGATGGTACACGACGGCGCACTCGCCGTCGCGAACGCACCGGAGCGCCCGAAACGAGACGTTCCGAAGCCGGCTGATCCACATGGGCCCTGCGTGCAGTAACTAGAGGTACTTCAGCCAGCGCAGATCAGTACGTCGAGCCTTGAGCTCGGCGTACCAGCGGCTGGGGATGAAGAGCAGGACGACCGCGATCGCCCACACGAGATAGAGCAATCCCAAACTCCACATATAGCCCTCCGGCAAGGGGCCGGCGGCCATCGGGTGGTTCGTGAATAGCCATGGACTGACGCTGCCGGTGCGGATTAGGGATACCACAAGCGCAAGCGTGTGGATGAGCGGGATGTGGAGCAGGTAATAGAAGAAGGGCACGCGGCCAAACACGGTGAGCCATTGCGCCACGCGCCCGCGCGCGTGATCGAGCAGCGGGATCAGCGCGATCGTGGGGCCCAGCGTCATCAATAAGAAGGAAAGCGAAGCCGGGTACTTGGTGGTATTAAGGAACGCCAGCAGTCGCGGCATCTGCATCGCCGTCCAGGGCCGCGGATCTCCATACAGGTTGGTGCCGCGCAAAATCAGAAACAACGCGGTGGCGCCCAGCCCGAGCCGCAGACAGATGCGATTGCGGCGGGCCGGTTCGATGGTCAGGACCGTGCCGAATCCGTAGCCTGCGGCCATCACACCGATCCACGGAATGATCGAGTAGAGCACCAGGAGCGGTCCACCTGCTGGTCCGGCGCCGTACAGGATGCTCGAAAACGGTCCGAGCGGAACGTGATTCACGAACCAGGGCATGACGGCGTTGTGCAGCGCGATAATCGCGACACCAATGATGCCGACGGTCTTGGGCTGCAGCCGCACCAGCGCCGCCATGAGGACCATGCACCAGCCGATCACCCAGATGACGCCCGCCATCATGTAGTGACTGAAATCGAAGTTGAAGGTCCAGCAGATCCGAATCACCGTCAACTCAAGCAGCACCAGCCAGATGCCGCGCACGAGCAGGAAGCGCGACAGGCCGGTGTGCTTGCGACCGTAGAAGAACGCGCTGGTGCCCGCGAGGAAAATGAACGCGGGCGCGACGAAATGCGTGATCCAGCGCGTGAAGAACACACCCGGCCAGGGGCCGCCGGCGGGGACACCGGAATAGACGCGGACGTGGTCGATCGCCATAAGGACCATAACGGCGCCGCGAATCAGATCGATGGACGCGACGCGAGCGGTCGCGGCAAGCGGCGGTGAGGACGGGCGGGCGGCGAGCGGAGCAGGCGCGCTCATGAGCGCGAACATGGCGCGCCGATCTCAACGCGGCAAGTCAGGTCGTCGTTAGGTTACTCCGACATCATCGCCTGCAATTGCTTCGGCTCTTCGCCCAGCCATTCCGGATGTTCAGCAGTGAGCCCAGCAGGCGTGTTGGGACGGCAGACATCCGTGGTCCAGGAAAGATTTCCCGGTGATACCGCCTACGACCGCTTGATGTTCATCACATCGAGTGCGGCCTTGAGTCCGCGCGCCAGCTTCACCGCATCGCCCTCTCCCCAGAAGTGCATGAACAGGAGTCGCGGGCTCTCATTGAGGAGATGACTGTGGAGCGCCGTCACCGTGATCCCGTTCGCCCGCAGCGCCCGGATCACCGGGTTCACTTCGCTGGCGATCAGCACGAAATCGCCCGTCGTCGCGGCACGCGCGCGGCCGGTCGCCTGGAAGTTGATCGCGGTCGCGACGCCCATCGGTCCGGACAACGTGACACTGTCGGCCGTAATGGTCTCGGCCCGCGGCACGCTGAGCTGGTAGACCCCGCCATTCGCCTTGCCGTGCACTCCCAGTGTTTGTGCAATCTGAACCGTGTCCAGGTCGAGCGCCGGCGCCGGTGTCGCCGCCGGAGTTGGCGGTGCCAGCGGGGTCCGCGTGCGCGTTAGCGCTGTGTGAACCGCTGTCGCCAGCGCTTCCGGCTTGCCCTGCCCTCCGATATGGAGGTAGACGATGTGGGGTGTTTCCCCGACCAAATGATTGTGCAATGCGGTCTGCGTCACACCGCCGCTTTGTAGGGCGTCGATCACAGGCCCAACCTCGGCCGGGAGCAGGACCAGGTCGCCCATTAACATCGCCGTGCTGTCACCCGTCTTTGTAAGCGCTACCCAGGAGCCCAATGCCAGCGCCGGCCGTACAGTGACCGCGCCGACTGTGACGTGAAGATCATTGCGGGGAAAGCCTACGCGGTAGGTTTGTCCCTGCAGCGTGCCCTCTCTGCCGAGGGCACGGCTCACCTTTTCCCACTCGCCTGGGGTCTGAGCGTTAACCTGCGGTTTAACGAGAGCGAGCAGGCACAGTAGTGGCATGGCGACGGTCATGTGAACTCTCTCAAGATGTTGTACGTTCCAAGAAGGCCGATTCGCATCAGGTGCCGAACCAGCCGTACGGGGGTAATCCTAGGACATGAAGAATATTGCTCGCGTCACCCTGTTGCTGGGCGCGCTCGTGCTCTTCACCTCTAGCGCACAGGCCCAGTACTTCGGACGCAACGCCATCCAATACCAGACCTTCCGCTTTAAGATCCTAAAAACCCAGCACTTCGACATCTACTACTACGACAGCGAAGCGGGCGCCGCGAGTCAAGCCGCGCGGATGGCCGAACGGTGGTACACCCGAATCTCCGGGGTGCTGCGTCATCAGCTCAACGGCCGCCAACCGCTGATTCTCTACGCCGATCACCCCGACTTCTATCAGACGAATGTGACCCAGGTGGACGGATCGGAAGGCGTCACCGAAAGCCTGAAGCGCCGCATCCTCCTGCCGATGGGCGCGTCATTGTATGAAAGCGATCACGTCATCGGGCACGAGCTCACGCACGCATTCCAGTACGATATTACGGGTGTGGGACGCGGCTCGATGTCCGGAGGACTGAATCGCGTGCCGCTATGGTTCATCGAGGGCATGGCTGAATACGTCTCGCTCGGCAACGTGGACCCCAATACGACGATGTGGATGCGCGACGCGGCGCGGACCGGTCGGATGCCCGGCTTCCGCGAGCTCGAAGATCCGCGGTGGTTTCCCTATCGCTGGGGCCAGTCGTTCTGGGCGTATCTGGGCGGGACCTACGGTGACGACATCGTCGGTGCGCTGCTGCGTGCCGCCGGCCGCACCGGGAACGTGATCGCGTCGCTCGAACAGATGACGCACCGCCCCGCCGACAGTTTGATTGCCGACTGGCACCGCGCGCTCGTCGACGCGGCTCAGCCGATCGCGGTGGCAACCGGCGTGACGCTGCCGACGGACCACGCCGAGCGGGTCCAGGCGCGAGAGAACCCCGTCACGACAGCCGGCGCGCGCGCCCTCGTGAATCCTGGGAGGGCGCAGCACTACAATCTCGCGCCCTCGTTGAGCCCCGACGGGACTCGGATGGTTTACTTCTCCGACGCGGGCCTCTTTGCGATCGATATGTATCTCGCCGACGCGGAGAACGGGCACACGCTCAAGAAACTCGTGTCCGCCACGCGGGACCCACACCTCGAGAGCATGCAGTTCATCAACTCCGCGGGAGCGTGGAGTGCAGACGGAAGTCGCTTCGCCTTCGGGGCGATCGTCACGGGCCAACCTGCGCTCCGCATCGTGAAGGGCACCAACGGCGACGTGGTGAAGGAAATCAAGTTCAAGAACCTCGGTGAGATCTTCAATCCCACGTGGTCACCCGACGGGAAACAGATCGCGTTCAGCGCGCAGGTCGGAGGGGTCACCGATCTCTTTGCGTATGACCTGGACAGCAAGGAGCTGACGCGTCTGACGGACGACGCCTACGCCGACCTCGAGCCGGCCTGGTCTCCCGATGGCACGCAGATCGCGTTCGTCACCGATCGCTTCACCACGTCGTTGGATTCGCTGTCGTTTGGCGACTACCAGCTCGCGCTCATCGATCCGCACAGAGGCGGTCAGATCCGTCAGCTTGCGCATATGACGGGCGCCAAACACATCAATCCGCAATGGAGTCCGGACGGGCAAAACCTGTACTTCATCGGCGACCCGGGCGGTGTCAGCAACGTTTTCCGGCTGTCCGTCGCCGACGGCAGCATCTCGCAAGTGACCAACGTGTTCACGGGCGTCGCCGGCATTACGTCGCTGAGCCCGGCGCTGAGCGTGGCGCAGAAGTCAGGACGCGCGGTCTTCAGCGTGTATACGGGCGGCGGCTACTCCATCCAGGCGATCGACGAGCTCCCGGCGCTCCACGGTGGACCCATCGTCGAGCTTCCCAAGGGCGCCGCCGAGCTGCCGCCGTACGATCGCGCGGAAGTCGAGACCGGTATCGCCGCCATCATCAAGGACCCGGACACCGGTCTGCCGCCGCCGGAAGGCCCCCAGTCGTTGACGTCGATCGTCAAGGCATATCATCCCAGGTTGTCGCTCGATTTCATCGCGCAGCCGAGTCTCGCGATCGCGGCCGACCGTTTCGGCACGTACGTCGGCGGCGGCGTCACGCTGTACTGGAGCGACATGCTGGGCGACCACAACCTGGTCACGATGGCGCAGTTTCAGGGACGGATCTCGGACTTTGCGGCCCTGGTGGCATATGGCAACCGCAAGCGGCGCCTCAACTGGATGGTAGGCGCGCAGGAGATCCCATACATCTATGGCGGGATTCTGCAGGGCGTTGACAGCCAGGGGAATTACGTCGAGCAGCTGCAGCGCTTTAAGCAGACCAACCGCGAGTTCAGCGGGATCCTCGCGTACCCGTTCAATCAGTCAGAGCGGATCGAGATGTCCGCCGGTATTCAGCAGATCACATACGACTACGAGGTTCGGACGACGGCCATCAACGGGGCCGGTCAAGTTGTGTACGACGACAAATTCCATTATCCGACTTGCGGCGGCTCGGTCACGAACGGTTGCGTGCCGCCCGGTGTGATGCTCGAGACCGGGCACATGGCACTGGTGCACGACAACTCGTTCTACGGCGCAACCAGCCCGATCCTCGGCGATCGCTGGCGGCTCGAAGCGGCTCCGACGTTCGGGAGTCTGCAGTACGTCACGCTCCTCGGCGATTTTCGAAAGTACATCATGCCGTTCAAGCCGTTCACGCTCGGCGTGCGCGCCTTGCACGTCGGACGCTATGGAAGAGACCCCGAGGATCCCCGGCTCTATCCGATGTTCCTCGGATACCCGAGCCTGGTTCGCGGTTACGACTACAACAGCTTCTCGCCGAGCGAGTGCGGCAACCTCAGCGGCAACTCGTGCCCGGTGTATGATCAGCTCTGGGGGAGTCGTATCGCGGTCGCCAATATCGAGCTGCGATTCCCACCGTTTGGCTTGCTGGGCGGCGGCAGCTACTACGGCATCCTGCCGATCGAGGCCGGCATCTTCTACGACGCGGGTGTCGCGTGGACCTCGGACAGCGGGGCGGCCATTTTCGGAAAAGGCACACGCCAGGTCGTGAAAAGCACGGGCATCTCGTTCCGGATGAACTTGTTCGGCTACGCGATCGGGCAGATGGACGTCGTCCATCCGTTCGACCGGCCACAGAAGAATTGGATGGTTCGGTTCAGCCTGACCGAAGGATTTTAAAAACGGAGCCATGAACACACGGAAACTCGGAGGCCAGGGGCTGCGCGTGTCGGCCCTTGGCCTCGGTTGCATGGGGATGTCCGATTTCTACGGCGCGCGCAACGACGCCGAATCCATCGCGACCATCCACCGTGCCCTCGATCTCGGCATCACCTTCCTCGATACCGCCGACGTCTACGGCCCGTTTACCAACGAGGTGCTGGTCGGCAAGGCGATCAAAGGCAAGCGGAAGCAGATCGTCCTCGCCACCAAATTCGGCAACGTCCGCGCGCCGGACGGAAAGTTCATCGGCCAGAACGGCCGCCCCGAATACGTCAAGGCCGCCTGCGACGCATCACTCGGCCGGCTCGGCGTAGACCACATCGATCTCTACTATCAGCATCGCGTCGATCGCGCGGTGCCCATCGAAGAGACGGTGGGCGCCATGGCTGATCTCGTGCGCGCGGGCAAAGTCCGTTACCTGGGACTATCCGAGGCGTCTCCGCAGACGATCCGGCGCGCGCATGCGGTGCACCCGATTTCCGCGCTGCAGACCGAGTACTCGCTCTGGAGTCGTGACGTCGAGGCTGAAATCCTGCCCACTGTGCGAGAGTTGGAGATCGGCTTCGTCGCGTACAGCCCGCTGGGACGCGGGTTTCTGACGGGTCAGATCAAGACGCCCGACGATATCGTCGAAGGCGATTGGCGCAAGAATCATCCGCGGTTTCAAGGCGAGAACTTCCAGAAGAATCTCGACCTCGTGCAACGCGTCGAGAGGATCGCGCGCGCAAAACGCTGCACGCCGAGCCAGCTCGCGCTCGCGTGGCTGCTGGCCCAAGGCGACGACATCGTGCCGATTCCCGGGACGAAACGCCGCGCATACCTCGAACAAAACGTCGGCGCCGTCAACGTGACGTTGACGGACGCCGAGTTGGAAGAGCTGGAGGAAGTCGGAGTTGCGGCCGGTGCGCGCTATCCTGAAGGAGGAATGCGAACCGTCAACGGCTGACCGGGACCTCGTCCTCGGCCGCTTGCTCGAGCTTGGCGATATCGAGCTTCTTCATCTGTAGCAGCGCCTGCATCACCCGGTTCGCTTTCTGCGGATCTTTCTGGCTCATCAGCTTGCCTATCTGTTTGGGAACGATCTGCCACGAGAACCCGAACTTATCCTTGAGCCAGCCGCACATGCTCTCCTGGCCACCGCCCGCCGTGAGCTTGCTCCAGTATTCGTCGATCTCTTCCTGGTTGTCACAGCTCACCATGAATGAGAACGCTTCGCTGAATTTGAAGCGGGGGCCACCATTCAGCGCCGTCACCTCCATGCCTGCGATCTGGAACTTGATGACCATTACGGCGTCACCATTGCGACTGGTCTCGAGAATCTTCGAGTTCGCAAAGATCGACGTGTAGAACTGCGCCGCGTGCTCGGCCTGGGTATCGAACCACAGGAAGGGCGTGATTGTCGGGGTGGACATTATCGTTTCTCCTCTGTGAGCAGACTGTCCAGCCGGTCGTAGCCGGCTTCCATCCCGGTCGTCATGCCTGTCTTGAGCGCGGCATCCCGGGCTTCCCGTGAAGCGTATTGAACCTTGGTCGTGACCGTCGTCTTGCCCTGCTGCTCCGCGAACTCGGTGACGACGATCGTCTCGCCGCCGGTCCAGTCTTCGTCGAACAATTGCGTGATCACGATGCGGGTCGGACGCGTGATCTCCTTGAACGTCCCGCCCATGCCCATCTCCTGGCCGCTCGCGTCGTGTCGCCACACATAGCGGTACTTGCCACCAATACGGAGGTCGATCTCGCACACCGGCATCGTCCATCC
>Ga0075425_100005923_pt1 | contig 12748 bp, 14 predicted proteins | sample SoiMethybrSBSTD4_FD_75300 | JGI IMG/M metagenome (GOLD analysis project Ga0075425, IMG submission 75300) | Bulk soil microbial communities from a Populus tree surrounding site in Tennessee, USA - Soil MetaG P. TD hybrid SBSTD4 | ecosystem: Environmental > Terrestrial > Soil > Tree plantation...
GCGGGCGATCGCCGACCCGCTCGGCATGTCCACGGCCGAGGCCGCCTGGGGTATCCACCTAGTTGCCACCTCCAACATGGAGAATGCGCTGCGCATTGTCTCAGTCGAGCGCGGCCGCGATCCTCGCCGCTACGCCATGGTGGCCTTCGGCGGGGCGGGTCCGTTGCATGCAGCGCGCATGGCTCGCGCGCTCGGCATCCCGACCGTGATCGTGCCCTACGGCGCCGGAGTAGGCTCGGCGATCGGCCTGCTCGAGGCAGAGCCGCGCATCGACGTCACGACCACGCGGATCATGCGCCTCGATGCCGGTTCGTCGGCAGTTGCAATCGCCGCGCTCTACCAGACCTTGGAGGCGCAGGCGCTAAGCGACGTCAAGAGGATCTCGGCTCACGGAAAGCCGCAATGGTCGCGCTATGCCCAGATGCGCTACGCCGGCCAGGGCTTCGAGATCCACGTCGACTTGCCTCCCGGACCGATCGATGCAGGCTACGCCGCCAAGGCCATTGCCGCTTTCAATGAGGCCTACCAGCGCAAGCACAAATTCATCGATCCTGAGGGCACGGTTGAGGCCGTGGACTGGACGCTGGTTGCCACTTTGCCCGGAACGGGCGGCGCGATTGCGGACCACACACGCGGGCAGGCGCCTGGCCGCCGCGCCTGCAAGCGTCAAGCCTGGTTTCCGCAAGCTGGAGGTTTCACCGAGGCGCTTATCCTCGATCGCGGCTGGCTCGCTGACGGTGCCACCATATCGGGCCCGGCCATCGTCGAGGACCCCGACTGTACCACCGTGGTTCTGCCCGGTGACGTGGCGCGACTGAGCCCTGCGGGGCACATCATTGTCGATATTGGTCGAGAGGTTTGGCGATGAAAGAGAGCATTAGCCGACGGGGCGGGGTCGACCCCATCACGCTCACGGTGATTTGGAACGCGCTCATTTCGATTGCCGACGAGCTTGGCTACACGTTGCGCCACACCGCGTTCTCGGAAGGGGTGCGCGAAGGCGACGACTTTTCTACCGCCCTATTCGACCGCAACGCCATCATGATCGCGCAAGGCAACTTCAGTCCCGGCCATCTGGGTTCCATGCCTGCGATGGCAAAACACGTGCTGCGCTATTTTCCGGCTGACACGCTCAAACCCGGCGATTCCATTCTGGTCAACGATTCCTTCATCGGCGCCGGGCACTTCCCTGACACCTACGAAATCATGCCGGTCTTCCTCGACGGTCGACGGTTGGTCGGCTTCGTGGCCTGCTCGGCGCACCAGGTCGACATGGGCGGCGCGGCACCCGGCTCGCAGAAGGTCCATGGCGTCACGGAATCCTACCAAGAGGGATTGCGTATCCTGCCTGTGCGGTTCGTGCGTGAAGGCAGGGTCGATGAGGATATCCTGCGCATCGTGCTCGGCAACGTGCGCATGCCTGACAAGGTACGAGGCGACCTTTTGGCACAACACACCGCCAATCTGACGGCCTCGGAACGGCTCGCCAAGCTATTTGGCGACTATGGAACAGAAACGGTCGAGAGCTCGTATCAGGCGATTCTCGACCGCTCGGAGCAGTCTATGCGTGAAGCATTGGCCAAGGTGCCGGTAGGCACCTACAGCTTCGAGGACCACATGGACGATTACGGTCCAGGCACGCCACCCATTCGCATGGCGGTCGACGTCACGTTCGACGGCAAGGGCGAGGTGGAATTCGACTTCTCGCGCTCCTCCGACGCCGTGCCGGCAGCAATCAATTCTTACATCAACTATACGCGCGCCTACGTTGTGTTTGCCATCAAGTCATTTTGCAACGCGCTCGAGCCGCAAACCGAAGGCAGCATGCGCCCGATCAAGCTCAAGGTGCGTGAGGGCTCGTTCTTCAACCCGCGATTTCCAGCACCGTCGGGTGGCCGGCCGATTCTACAAATCCGCATCTACGACACCATCAACGGCGCCCTTGCCAAGGCCCTGCCACACCGCGCCATGGGCGCCTTCTCGCACTGGTCGAACCCAAACATCGGCGGCATCGATGATCGCACAGGTCGGCCGTTTGTGATGTATGATGTGTCGCTTGCCGGCTACGGTGGACGCTTCGGCAGCGATGGGGCAGAAGCTTTAAGTCCGGTCATGAATTGCACCAATATCCCCGTCGAGGTGCACGAGGCTATGAACCCAATCCGCGTGCATCGCTTCGAATTCATCGCCGACACTGGAGGTGCCGGACAGTGGCGAGGGGGCTGCGGCATCCGCAAGGACATCGAGCTCCTGAACTCGACGGCCACCTTCTCCCACCTCGGCGACCGCCATGTCTTCCAGCCCTACGGCATCTTCGGCGGCAAGTCAGGATCGCTCGCTGAGAGCATTCTCAATCCACAAGGCAACGGCGAGCAACTGCACTCCAAAGAGACGCGCGAGATCAAGAAGGGCGACATTTTGAGCTTCCGTCTATCGGGTGCCGGAGGGTATGGCCCACCGGAAATGCGCGATCCTAAGGCGATTGCCGAGGACATCGCCGACGGCTTCGTCACGCACGAGGCGGCAGAAAGGGATTACGGGCCACACTTGCTGTCAAAGAGATGATATGGCGTCTGGCTAGACATCTATCAGTCTAACAGATGGTCATGGCTTCCAAAGTTAGCAATTTCAATGCGTCGCGCATCACGTGCGGATCTGCGGAACGCTAAGCGTGAACGACGAGGATATGCTGAATGCTGTTGAGCGCGGCTCAACGGGTACCGCTCCCGTCAGGCATTAGAGGAGCCATTGGCCTGCCAAAGGATGACTGTGTTTTGGAGGGGGACCTGGGGGGTATCCTTGAAGAAATCGCGATGAGGGGGTGGGAAGGGGCCCCTGGGGAGAACCTCACCGGAGAGCGGCTGGATGTCGCCTCCATCGAGATGTTGAAAGCCTTCTCAGATTTAGGCTTACGGTGTTTTGCCGAACAATGCAGGCACTGGCAGGCCATGGTCGAGTTCGAGCTGGAGCGCAGGAGATCAACCTAGCGAGGGGACCGTGGTTGGGGCGCCGGAAGCTCATTCACTTCCACGATCTGCAGATAGGAGGGACGGGTGGCTGACTCAGAAGATAGGAGACACATGAGGGAGATTCGCCATCAAAACGAGACCCGCAGCCAATACGAGGAGGTGCGACGTCATCGGCCAAAGCTGGTTCCATGGGACCAACTGAACGAGGACATTGTCTTTGCTCTGCTTGGCAGCTACGAGGCAGGAGTTCGCAATGGCTGGAGGGCGGCAAGACAGCCGGAGCAGAGCAGTAATGGTCGGCGAGCCTTGCCTGATTCACTGAGCTGCCCTATGGGCACCACACCGCAGCGAGAGGCGCTTTTCAGGGCAATGTTTCACGCCGTCATACGTGAGCTGGTGCCCAAGAACGGCGTCGAGGAAGATATGTTCAAGGGCATTCATCAGCATACCGTGCGCATGGCAATTGCCGATCTGTCGGCCTCTCTTTTGACGTACGCCGTCGATGATTCCGACGAACTCTGTAAGCCTGTCTGGGCCAAGCTGGTCGACGAGATCCGCGACGAGATGCGTGCGGGCATTCTGGAAGAGATTGGTGACGTGCCTTTTCCAACCCGGCAGTAAGTATCCAGATATGCGCCGCATAATGCACGGCACATGTGTTGGCGACGCTGCAAGTTCTCCGATCTGCAGGTAGGAGGGTCGGGTGGGGGGTGGTCTTGATTGACCTCGGGAGGTAGGGGTTGGATGGAAAGCGGGCCCCCCGACTTCAGCAGACAAGGCGCCTATCACTGTTTAAGAAACACAAAGTCGCACTGACGACCTCCTACCCGCCTTCCGGTTCCACGCGTTTTTTCGAACTTGGCTATGACTGGATAGCTAAACTGAGCGCCGAGAGGTAGGCCTGCGGTAGCCGCCTTGGGATAGAGAACGGTGCCGTCCACCTTTAGCCGCGAGGTGCCATCAGTCCCAATGCGGCCCTCCATTCTGAACCAACCAGGCTTTTCCTTATGGCCGAGTTCGGCCCGAAAATTGTTTTTGATAACCTCGCCAATTGCGTCCAGGGTATAGCTTTCTATTCCATCCGCAGTTTTGGGGCACACCGCATTGATTAGCCAAACGCCATCGAACCGTCCCTCTGCGAGCGGCGATGGTGACACAATTGGCTTACTTTGCACACCAAACAGCACACGCTGGGGCCGCTGAATGCCGTCTTCAGTCCAGGGCACCTGATCACCTCCAGTCTTTCGGATCACGGCGACGCGGACGTTGTGAAACATGAGCAAATCGTTTTGACCCGGTCTTACGAGCTCCTCCGCCAATGCGGCGGCATACGGGCTGCTGCCAAGCCCACTGTCCGTTGCAGTTTTGCCTGGCTCCGTCGCGAACGCCACCAACACGCCGCTCTGTTGACCAACTGGTATAAATCCTTTACCGCCGCGTGAGCCCTGTAAAGTATTGCGGCATGCGTCGAGCACCAGATAGTGTGCTGCGTTTGATGCCTCGCCACGTAGGATGGCCAGCACCTCGCTCTGCTTCACGCCCTGGACGCTGAGCTGCACCGTGGAAGGTTCGTCGAGGTCAACGGGGATTAGGTAGTTTTCACCTGCCGAGGCAATGCCGTGTCCGGAGTAATACAGGAATCCCACGGCATTGGGTCCCACCGTCTTCAACCGCGCTGCGAAAGCATGAATTGCGAGCAGCATTTCGGCTCGGCGCGCATTGTGCACGGGGGATAGGACTTCGAATCCGACGACCTTGAGCGCATCTCCTATCACGCGAACGTCGTTGAGCGGGTTCACCAGCGCTCCGACGCCGGGTTTGTAGTCCTTGTTGCCGATCAGGAGCGCAATGCGCTTCTCAGCCTGCGCCGCAGGTGCGGCGACCAGTGTCAAAAACAAGAGCGCAAGCGCCACGCACCCAAAGCGCCGCATCTAGCTATGCCTCCCCGTTTTAATCGAGGTAGCCTATCCGATACTGTGAGCCCGGTGAAGGTCGGCTCTATCCCTGGCGCTCCACACCGCGAGCCCGCTCCTTGTCAGCTATCGATGTGCGCGTTGTTTGCGAGCGAAAGGGCGGTCAATCCAATCAGTCGGGTAGTGCAAGCGCAGTGGAATGCACGGCACACGCAATCGCGACGCCGCAAGCTCCACGATCTGCAGGTAGGAGGGGCGGGATTGGGGGGCACCCTTGAAGGGCGAAGGAAGGGGTGGGGTGGGGCCCTCCGCAAATTCATCGCACCCCGGCTTCCATCCATTTTTGACCGACCCCGACGGTGCTTCTACTTCGGAGACCGCCGGGCCATGAATTCATAATGGATCGCCTCGTTGGTCAGGCTCTGCCGATCGGGCGGAGCTGGGCGGCGTCAGCGCAATTTCCTGATAGCTGCTGAAGTTGTTGCACCGCCAAGAGCTCGTCAATTCGACTTGCCAACCTGCGCAAGGTCGTCTGCGCTCGTTAGGTGACCGATGAAGGCTGCTTGAGGACAGCGCTTACGTGCTTTTCGCTTATGGACCGTGCGCGCTCGCCCAACCGCCCGTGAACATCACGGATGAAGGCAAGTCGGTCCTCGGTACTAGCAAAGGCGCGGTCGGGAATGAGGAAAAAAAGATTGCCATGCGAAACAATCACGCCGTCGCGGTCGAGAAGAAGCTGGCTGATGCCGCGCCATTTCAGGTAGTGCTCCACCTCTTCGGTGGCGAAGCGAAGGCCACCCTCTTCCTGTGTTAGCCGGATGGTCTCGTTGAACGCTGCACGCTCCTTCACCCGCGCAATGCGCATGCGGCGCAGCCCGTAGGAGCTGGCGAAAAAGATGACGGCGGTCCCAAGGAACAGCAGGGTCGGACCAAACGGAATACCGACGCTATCAAGCCGGGTCTCGAGCGCATCTGTATAGAGGGCAATGCCCAAGACAGCGGCGAGAGTGAGCGCCACCAAGAGCCAAGTCAGCCACCATACTGCCGGGTAGGCTTTGCGGGATGTGGCTCGACTGAGCCTGGCCAGGCGCTCGAACGGCAGCTGATAGGTCAGTTCTCGTTGCATGAGGACCCTCCTGACAGGCTACTGGTGCTCGCGCTGGCAGACACGTCTACCGCAGGACACAGAGCGATCGGTTGCACTATACGAACATTCTCAGTCGACGCTCGGCGTAGGCCCGACAGGAAGTGCACGCCCGTCAGGGACCGGCTTCGGATAAATCAACACACTGCGGTCGTGTCAGGCTGCCGCAAGTTTGATGCAGAGATAGATAAAGGCGGCGGCCAGAAGGATTAGCCCTACGCCGCGGATAACGCGGATCTTCTTCTCATTGGGAGTTGCCCGACTGCCGGAGAACATAATTTGCGGCCGGACCAGTGCCACCAAGCCAATGATGGCTGGAATCGCAACGTCGATAAATGACATCTTCACCTCCCATCAGCGTTTGTTGACAATTTTCAGGGATTCCTCGCGTCAAAATCGGCCGCCAATGACTTGGCCTCTTCTAGGCTTCGCTGAGTCGTCTCTGGTCCCTTGTATTCGTGATAGATGGTCGAGAAGATTGGCTTGCCTCGGACGACAGTCGCTATGATAAACGCAGACATCAGAATGTTGTCAGCGCCAGCGCGAACACCGACAAGAAGAGCGGAATAACAGGCATGCTGGTCTTCTCCGACCACACCAATCATCTTGGTGCTACTTACGGTGATATTGTCGTTTAGCTCCTTCTCCGCTTTGGCCACTATGTCCTTGATTGGCGCAAGTTTGGCGTCTCCCTGCTTTCTCATGTCGTTGCACAACGCCTTGCGGAATGCCGCCTTGTTACCCTTCAATGTTGGAGCGAGATGTTTCTCGGGGATATAATAGGAAGAGTAATCATAGATATTTCCTTCATCCCCGTCCCTCCAGGTCCTTTGCCGGTCGCAATCCATAGACAGCACGATCAACCTACTCTTGGCGTTTCTCAAGAGAGTCGCCATCCGGTTGATGAAGACCGCATCGCGCGCGTTATTGTCTTCGGCGAGGCAGTGGTCATGGAGGATAGGGAAGTTGACTTGGACGCCGCCGACTGGACGAGTGACCTCTGCGGCATGAGTGAACGCCACCGACCCGACCAGCACCATTGTCGCAAGACCGCCGGTTCTCAAATGCATCTCATGTCCCCCTTGTAGTTACGCGGCAACAGCTAGACTCTTCCCCCGAGCAACTCACCATTGGCAACCGCCGCGCCCTCTATCGTGCGCGACGCTAACGTTATCTCGATGCGGTGTCGTGCATCCTTTGCAGCTCGGCTAGTAATTTGTGACGGTCGTAGCCACGATACCAGTCATCCGTGTCGCGTCGGATCTCCACCGGTTCATTCTTGAAGTGCGCCGCGTACTGGCCCTTGCGATCGACCGTGAATATGAAAGGAATCGAATAGCTCATGAAAGGCGCAGCGCCGGTCGTCTCCAGGACGGCAGCGCCGTTAGGCGCGTACTGCCCCTTGATATGCACGACCACAAACGAGCGTGCAACATAAGCGCTCAGCGCCGCCGCGTCCGCTTTGACGTCTCGCTTCTCGCGCTCGAAGATCGTCGAAGTCTGTCGGGCTTCCGGAGCGTCAGGGCGGCCGTACGTGTAATCGAATCGCGTCGTTTCCCCATGAATGTACTTGGCAAAGACGTGACACCAAATGCACCACTCCGCACCATATGAGACGAGAAGAACTTTGTTCTCAGCGGCTGCGCGTTGCTTCGCGGTCTCAAAGATGCTGGATTGATCTAAGCACTCGTCGTAGAGCTTAGCCCGACCCTGGCGACAGCCTTTGTCGAACTGAGCGGGAATAGTCGTGATCTTGTAACCCGATGGCGTCCTGGTTGGGCCCGGTTCGGCCAAAGCACGCGAGAGCAGACAGGCGCCTGCGAAGAGGGCCGAAACCGTCCTTGTCCAAATCCATGTGCGAGGTGGAAACATGCCCCTAACTCTCCCTGTTCCGCTTCGCTGCGGTCGGGGCAGGGAATTGCCCGCTCCTCCAATCACGCATTTGAGTGTGCGCAACTGGCGACTCGCCACCTACCCGGTAGGCTTGCGTTCTACGGACCAAATTTGAAGTTCAAGCCGGCGCGTAAGACCCCAAAATCTCCGATCCTGTCCTCGTTAAAGCCCAAGTATTCAAGGCGCCAGGACATTTTCTCAGTCCACTGGCTCTCAACACCAATTCCGTAGACGAACCCGGTTTCGTTGCCAGACGTCTGCAAAATCGGCATACCGAGCATACTTGCGTGAGCTTCCCAATGCGCGACGCCGACCCCTGCGGTGGCGTAAATCAAGAGATTCGGTTGCACAAGAACGCCAACGCGGCCGCGGACCGTGGTGAGCCAGTTGATTGAGGCCGACACGTCGAAAAATGCACCCCCCGCCGAGACGCCGATGTCGGCCGCCGAAATATCACCCTCAAGTCCGTAGACGAATTGGTTTGATTGCCAGTTGTAGCCGACTTGAGCTCCACCAATGACGCCTGACGCGTCCCCCGACCACCCCCAGCCCGCGTTCAAGCCGACGTAGAGGCCTTGCCAAATGCCAGGGTAGTAGGGGCGGTAAGCGCCAGGGCCGATGCCATCGTCAGCGAGAGCCGGGACTGCTGGTACAAGCGCTCCAAGGAGCACGACCAACGCAACAGCAATGCTGCGAAAGGTTCCCATGTCCGAGTGCTCCCTCTGTGTTATGTCCCGCACCGGACATTGCAATTGAGTGTTTACGAGGAACTTGTGATGGCCGCCAGCTTGAAATCGTGCTGCCTGCAATCCTGAGTATAATCAACTAAACCGATCGCTGAATAATTTTTTCGCACGATATCAATGCATTATGAACCGCTTTGCTTATACATCGGCTGAGCAGTTCTGTGATGTGCAGGACACGGCGGGGCGAGAATTCCGTGACCAATGCTCGCAGAAGCTGCTGATGACTGTTATGTGAACGGCAGGTTGGCGCTCGAGCCATCAATGATTCCAAACATTTGCAAATTGGCCGAGGTCCAGCGGAACGTCAGCGGAAGTCGCGGGGGCAATCTTTTCACTACTTTAGCGCGCTCCGCCGCATCACGTGACGATCTAGCAGCCAGTAAGCGCCGCTAGTCCCTGCTATGGGCAACTCGGGGCGTGACCCATCCGCAAACGATCATGATTGCGTTCCGCTGGCGAGCTGAGTGCTGATCTGGTCCGATTTCTCGGGGCTGTTGCTCTGTTGACGTGTCAGAGGACCGGCGACCAGGCCAGTCAGATAGGCCGCCCACTGCTCAAGAGCCTGGCGCTTCTCGGCCAAGTACATCGCTCGATTGTAGATGCCGGCGACGCCAGACTTCGCTGCGCCCGAGACGTGATTGAGGATTGCCTCCGTCACGTGCGGCTGCGCAAAGCCCAGCTCGTTGACATGGGTCGCGAATGACCGGCGCAGATCGTGGACCGTCCAATGCGGCAGCTCCGAGCCGCGCCGTGCGGCCGTGCTGAGCGGGACCATGTGTGGGCGCTTATTCTTCGTTCTGGCCGCTGGCAACTCGATTTGACGCCTCTCCGCGAAGATCTCCGCCCACTCAAGGTGCCCGATCTCAAGCCGGCGCTGGCCGGTGAGCATGAGTAGCTTGATTATGCGCCCGAAGTCATCGTCCCGGCAGGCCAACCAGATCTCGACCAGCTCGGCCTCGCTTAGGACCCGCGTGCGCTTGGCCTGCTTCAGCTGTTTGATGTCGATCGTCGGATTGGCGCCGGTGAGGTGCCCTTGGTCGATCGCCCATGCGTAAAACGTGCCGAGCGCTGCATGCGCGCGGTTGGCCGAGACGGCGCCGCTCTGAGACACGATTCTCGTCGCGCCGGCTCCTGACCATCTGGCGGGTGATCTTGTCGATCGGCTCGCCGTGGAGCGGCAGCCATGCCTTGGTCAGATAGCGCGTGACCTCGGTGAGGCTCCTGGGCCGTAGCTTGCTCCAGTAGTCATCGCCCTTCTCGCGCAATGCGAGGTAGATCGGCACCAGCTCGCCCAGCGTCTTCGCTTGCTCGGCCTCTTGCCGCGCCTTCTTCGCCTCGCCCACCACGTCGGTGCCCAGCTTCGCCTTGGCGAGGACCAGCGTTGCTTCCTTGCGGATGCGATCGAGAGTACCACACACGAATAGCCCAAGCGTCTTACGGCGCTGCTGCGTGCCGACGCTGTATTTGACGAAGAGAGTGGTGTGGCCGCTCTTCTGCTTGCTGACGCCGAAGCCGTGGCAGTTGTCATCGAAGGCTTGCACGTCCTTGGCATCCTCCGGCACCTGCAGATTACGGATGAATGCATCGGTGAGCTTAGGCATGGTGGGACTTCCCTCGCGGAACGAAAAAGTGGGTGTTTAACCTGTGCAGATCTGTCTATTGCTGGCACAACGAACAGGTGAGTTCATGGCGCAAATCGAAGGGATATCAAATGCTTCTGTCCACTCTTGTACCTTGCTGACCATAACTGGCCACTCCCCAGCGAGCTGTGTAGAAAGATAGATGCTGCCCTCCATGCAGGGCCGCCATGCCCACAACGACAGTGATTGCTCTTGAGCAATGGCGCATTTGAGAGAAATGCCTCATCCAATTCAGCTCGCACAAGGAAACAAATGCCAAAGATCGACATCAACAATGTGCCCCTTGATCGCTCGACGGGTTATCCGCCGCCGTTCAACACAGCGGTGGAAGGGCGCGAGCGCAAACGGATCGGTCGCACAGCTGGCCTGACACAGTTCGGCGTAAACATCTGCACGCTCAAGCCGGGTGCCTCCTCCTCGCAGCGTCACTGGCATGAAAACGAAGATGAGCTTGTCTATGTGCTCGAAGGCGAGGTAGTTCTGCGCGAGGATAGCGGCGAAATCACCCTCAAGCCCGGTGACGCGGCGGCGTGGAAGGCCGGTGTGGCGAACGGCCATTGTCTGGTCAATCGCGGCACTCGCGATGCCATATTCATCGAGATCGGCACCCGCTCAGCAACGGAACGGGCGCACTATCCCGACATCGACATGCTGGCGACGCGCGACGAAAGGGGGGCGCGCTACACAAAGAAAGACGGAACCTCCTTCTGACTTTGGCGATCCTCAGCCCGAGCGATCAACGCGTCAGCGGCGGCAGTGGCGCGCTGCCGATGGAGCGGGGAGGTTGAGGCATGGGCCTTGCCCCATCAGAGGCAAAGACAAGGGATGATATGAGGGAATGCGGGGTGCCAAGCCGCCGCTCTGCGAGCCGCCGGCTCGATCCGAGCCTTACCTCAAACCCAAAAATCGCGCCCGCGCGCCAGCCATCCTCGTGAGGCGGATCGAGACGACGCTAAGCCCTTCAGGACCTGGTTGCGCGCCTTGCAGGAGCTGGGGACTGCAACCGCCATTGGGAGGATCAGGCAGCAGTTGTGACAGCCGGCCCAGGCGGGTCTACGATGCGACCATCCTTGTGAGCGCGGTTTGGAGGTGAGCTATGATTACCGCCATCGTCCGCTTTCAGCTTCCAAAGGGCATGACGCTCGAAGACGCGAAATCGATCTACCAGAAGTCGACACCCAACTGTCAACGCGCGCCGGGGTTGATCCGCAAATACTACCTCTTTGGCCAGGACCAGGTCGGAGGCGGCGTCTACTTGCGGCAGAACCGTAAAGCCGCCGAGAAGATGTACTCGCCGGCGTGGAAGAAGATGATCGCGGAGCGGTACGGCGCCCCAGCCGAGATTCATTATTACGAGACGCCGGTGATCGTGGACAACACGCAGCAATAGGCCGCACCTCGCACGCAAGGCGATGGGTCGCGACCGTCAGATCTGCAGGAGCGCGCTCCATTGGCTCGCATCATAGATGTGGGCGAGCGCGCGGCTACAGGCTTGAAAGCCAACCCCGTACGATTGCCCCTCAGCACGTGCGAGCTGCATGCAAGGATCAGTCCTGGCCACCGCCCCCTTATGGTCGGGCATCCGCCTGTGGGTCGACGCAACGGCGCCGATTCAGGGCGCACGCGAACCAGGGCTCACGTGAATTTCACGACGCCGACGCCCCTTCGTTCCCGCGGAGGAATTTCCTTATCACGGTAGTAGACGGCATAATCGAATTGATCGAACCGCTCGGCGTCGTTGCGGTCTTGGCTCCAATCACCCGACTTGGTCAGGAAGCTGTTCTTGCCTTTTGCTGTTCGGATGATGATCCACATTTGCGTTTCCTGTCCCTGACCTTGTTGTTTTGTGCAGCAATAGCGTTGTTACTGATCGATCGCAACTCCCGCAGGCAGCTGAATTGAGCGTACAGGCATGCGGAACGCACATAGAGCTGCAACGGCCCACTTGCCCTGCGCGTCGATCACGTGCGTGACGATCGAGGCCCCCGAGGAAAGCTCACCGCATCGAGCTTGCCCTCCCAAGTTTCCGACGCGGCGGTCCGGGCTGTGCGCAAGCGGCAGCTCAGCCACTCGGAGAGCGCACCACACGACCGTTGCTGGCTTGTCGTTTCTCGATAAATACGCGCCTGAATAGGCGCCTGAGAGGGCGTCGCGGCCCTATCCCGTGTTGCGGCGCTCTCCGCAAAAAGGTGCGGGTTCGTGGCCACCCGAGGTCGGGCGTCGGCGCTGAGCGACTGGAGCACGGGCGCACGCCAGAAGGCGAGCCGATCCGGCCCACCACCGGCGCTGAGCTGCCCCGGGGCATGGAACGTTTGCGGCCGGTGCGAGAGCAGATACGGGAGTTTGACCCGACTTGAACACCAAGATTCCGTAAGTGACTGACTTTACTTAGCTTCCGGCGAAATTCAGGACGGCGTGGCACTACGCCTGGGACGGCCGCGAC
>Ga0075425_100005924_pt1 | contig 12748 bp, 12 predicted proteins | sample SoiMethybrSBSTD4_FD_75300 | JGI IMG/M metagenome (GOLD analysis project Ga0075425, IMG submission 75300) | Bulk soil microbial communities from a Populus tree surrounding site in Tennessee, USA - Soil MetaG P. TD hybrid SBSTD4 | ecosystem: Environmental > Terrestrial > Soil > Tree plantation...
TTCGACGAGCGGGAACAGGAAACAGAGCTAAGCCAAATCGGACTGAGGCGACGACGCGAAAGCTTCGTCAACAGCCACCGGGAGACTAACGCCACTGCGCCTGTTCTCGACTCTACTCATTCACATTTGTGGACGAGCTCAACACGGTGCTACAACCCCGCCTCAATCCTCGACCTCGGGTCCAGCAAATCCCGCAGCGCGTCTCCGATGAAGTTGAACGACAGCACCGACAGCATCACTGCGATGGCAGGGAAGAGCACGAGATGCGGTGCGTCGAACAGGTGTCCGCGGCCATCGTTGAGCATGGCGCCCCAGGAGGCGGTCGGAGGCGGAACGCCGAGGCCGAGAAAGCTCATGGTGGCCTCGGCGAGGATCGCGCTTGCCATGCCGATCGCGGCTTGAACGATTACAGGCTGAATGATGTTTGGCAGAATGTGTCGAATCAGAATTCGAGCGTCAGTCGCGCCCAGAGCACGAGCAGCTTCCACGTATTCCTTTTCCCGCGCAGCCAACACCTGAGCACGCGCCAGGCGTGCGTATCCAACCCATCCAGTGAGCGACAACGCAAACACCAGATTGAAAATTCCCGGCCCCCGAAAAGCCACGAATGCGATCGCGATCAGAATTCCGGGGAGCGACAGAAAGGCGTTCATGACTATGACGTTCACAAAGCGATCGAGCGTGCCGCCATAATACGCGGAGACGGAACCGATGATGAGTCCAATTGCCAGAGAACTTGCGACGACGCAGCTTCCCACCAGCATGGAGATCCGAGCGCCGTGGATCAGCCGCGAAAGAATGTCGCGACCAAGCTGATCCGATCCGCAGATTTGCAGCCAGGATGGAGGAGCAAGTCGTGTCGCAAGGTTGATGTGGGCGGGGTCCGCGGGCGCGAGCCAGGGTGCAAAAATCGCACAGACCACAAAGAAGGTTACGAAGACCGCGCCAATCGCCGCCAGCGGATTGCGGCGGGCCAGGCGAGGGAGCGAGATGGCGGTAGCGCCCACCTGTGATCATTCAAGCGTAGCAGAACGCTTGCAAAGATCAACTCACCGCAGAGACTCAGAGGCACAGGGAACACAAGAGCAAATGGATAGATTTTCCCTGTGTCTCTGTGCCCCTGTTGTGAAAACGCGCTCAGTCTAATTCTTGCCTGCGGTCGAACTCTCGAACTCCTCGCCCATCCACTTCTGGAAGGCGTCCATGTTCTGTTCGCGACCAAGGAAGTTCTTTACCAGATCATTCGCTGAAACCGATCCACCCGGCTCGAGCACCGTGTGACGATAACGCATGGGCGTAGGACCGGCCAGCAAATTCGCATGATCGAACTGGCCAAAGAAATCCTCGGCAATTACTTTGTCCCACAGATACGTGTAATACGCGGACGAGTAGCCGGCCAGGTGCCCAAATGCCGCATACATATGCGTGCCCGGAAGCGGAGTAAATGGCGTATGAGTTTGTGCATCCCGAATCGTGACTTCGTCCGGATCTATTCCATCGGGTTTCGCCTGGTAGAGATCGTAAGAAATGGCCGTGTACTCATCCTGCTGACTCACGGAGATCCCGCGCCCAAACGCACTCGCGCGATTCATTCTGGCCACGAGTTCGGCGGGAATTGGCTCTCCGGTCTTGTAATGCTTGGCAAATGAAGCCAGCACCTGCGGACTGTGCATCCATTCTTCGAGCATCTGCGAAGGCGCTTCGCCAAAGTCAGCCTCCATGGTGATGCCGCTGATTCCGGCCCATTGCTGCTGGCCTCCGAGAATCCAGTGCATCAAGTGCCCGAATTCGTGGAAGAACGTCACTACATCGCCGTATTCCATCAATCCCGGATCATCAGCAGTTGGCTTCGGAAAATTGCATATCAGAATCGCTTCCGGCAATTGCTTGCCGCGAACGCCATCCAGAATCGCAGACATCTCGGCATGGGTGAACTTTCCTGGCCGCGGATGCATGTCAAGGTAGAACCGGCCGATTGCCTTGCCGTTATCCAACACATTCCAGGTCTCTACCGCCGGATCCCAGGAGGGCACACCTTGTTCCTGTTGGAAGGTCACATGAAACAGCGTGGAAGCTGTGTCCAGGATCCCTTTGCGCACCTCCGCGAAGGGCAGATAGGGGCGGACCAACTGCGAGTCAAAGTTGAATTGGGAGCGGCGAACCAGTTCATTCAAATAACTGACCTCATGATCGCCAATTTCCTTAGCGCTGGGATCTGTCTTCTGCTTCTCGGCCACCAGCATCGCCAATTCGCGTTTAGCGATCGGGCTTGCGGCATCATGCACTTTCTGAATGAAATCGGCGATGTTCGCGCCGCTTTTGATCATCTTGTCGGCCGCGTTGTAGTCGGCCCACGACGAGTATCCGTTCAGTTGCGCGATTTGGTAGCGCGTCGCCATCATCTTTTCGAGCACTTCTTTGTTCTTGGGATATGCGCGGGTTTGGAATGCGAGAAACACCCTCCGCCGGAACTCGTCGCTCTTGCTGAACTTCATGGCGGGAAAAGCATCCGGGTAGTTCGTGGTGATGTAAATCTTTCCGTCCGGCCCCGGTTTGTGCCTGTCGATGTAGTCCTGAGGCAGCCCCTCAAGTTCTTTAGGATTGCTTACCTCGACCTTCTTCTGATCGTCGGAAATGTTCCGCTCGTACATGGACTGTTCGTCCGTGAGTTCGTCGCTAAGCTTCTTCAGTTGGGCGCGGGTCTCGTCGTCCTTGTCCACGCCTGCGAGGCGAAATTCAAGCAATTGGCGGTTTACGTAGTAGCGAGTCGGTGGGTCCGCCGGAGAGACGTCGAGCTTTGAGAGGGCCTGGTAAACATCGCGATTGAGCGAAAGCGCAGTCTGGGCGGCGCTGACCTTACGCACCATTTCGGTCCCGCGGTCGCGGAAAGCTGCGTCTGGATGTACCGATTCAACCAGAGAAGCCAGATACGCGGCGGAATTCAGGTTGCGCACGGCTTCGTCGTAGGTAGCGAGCGTGTTCCCGATCGTCCGCTGGCCCTTGACGGCGATGATCTGGTCAATTGCGGCCTGTGCCGCAGACAGCCGATCGTTCACGGTCTTCTCAAATGCCGGAATATCGGGCTTCGAGGCCCAAACGGTAGGTTGAGCGGGGATTTGGGCAAGAATCGAGACCGAAGCGAAAGCTACAAGGGTCAAACAGACTATTGAGCGCATAGGGTGACCTCGGGAGACGGTAAACCAAAAGAATGAGACGCGTTGACTGCAGAATCGTCAACATAGATTCTGGGAGTCAATGGCCGGAAACGTCAAGTTTCGCGCCCAGATCCTGGGACAAGGAGCCAGATTCGACTGATTTCTTCCCCGTTTTTGCCGATCAATGCCGTGAAGTTCGCGTTCTGCAGATAGGAGTCGAACACGCGGCAACCATTACTTCTGTGCAATGGGATGGCACTTTTGGTTCATTGACCTTCCGGGGAAACGGGGCTAACTTGGCTTCAGTTTCAGGCTCCCCCTGTGGCTAGGTATGGGCGTGGATGCCATCTGGGGGTGACTATGAAGTTTATTTACGTGTGCTACGCGGCGTTGGGGTTCGCGGTGGCCCGCTGGGTTTTCAAGCGGGAACCAATGCCGGCCGTGGATCCGATTGCTCGTTTACGTACCTCTGGCCTGCTTTAACTGATAACGCGGGTCGGAGCTTATCCGACCCGCCGAACCAGATCGATCCCCTATCGGAACCGATCCACAGCAGATTTTCCAAAGTCGCATGACTTTGGTGTCCCGTCGTAACCGTTACCCACACTGATCACCCAATACAATTCAGGGAGAGGCGTAGTTCCTCGCGCCTCACGGTCGTATGTCTGGCTCCCGGCAAATTCTGGTTTTGATCGCGATTGCCCTCCCGCTCTCGGTGCGGGCGCAGGATGGGGAGCCGTCGCTAGGCGACGTTGCCCGAGATGCGCGAAGAGCGAAAGTCGGCGAAGGCTCGAGCAGCGGACAGAAAATCATCGATAACGACAATTTTTCTGCCGTTCTCGACCAGGCCGAGGCCGCGCGAATGACCGGCAAGCCGGTGTTCTCGATTGAGTCTTCCGGCAATGCGTTCCGCATGACATCGCCGGATGGTACTTGCAGCCTCTCGTTTGACGCGAGGGCGACTTCGCTGATCTCGTCTTCATTCGTAAGCTCGGACCTTCCGCAGGATGATCTCGCAAAACTTGAGGGCCATGCTCTCATTCATGACGATGTCCTGGAAGTCTCGGTTCGCAACGGCTCGCCATGGGAGCTTCGGGAATTAGTGATCGGCGTCACCGTCCTGCAAAAAACTGTGAAGGACGAGACGGAAATGGCCGAGACACAAATGGCAACTGATCCAAGCTGGACCGGAAAGTCGCCTGACTCGACTGCAATCATGCATTTGCGGGGAAGTGTTGCCGCCAGCGCGACCGGAACTTTCACGGCGGTGCTCGGCGGCGATATGAACCTTGCCGTCAACCCAAACACTGAGTGGCGTTGGGCCCTGGTCTCGGCTCGAGGCATACCGCCCGCAACTTCCGCGCCGCCGCAGAGCTTAGCGAGTTCCACTCAATCGGGTCCCTCAGAACTGGCTCCCCAAGCGACGACCGCGATCCTCTCCTCGACGCCTGCCTCCACGCCGAACCGGTAAACCCTGGCTCGCGCGGCTCCCGGCAAGTCATTTTTCGATGGCAAGCGATCTCGGCTGAACTCCGATTGTGATGGAGTTGCTGGTGGTTGCCAGCGAACCATCCGGCTTGATAATGAACTCGCTCAAAGAACTTGAGCCCTGATTTCCAACAAAAACGTATTTGCCATTTGGGTCAGGAATGATGAAGGTAGGGTTGGTGCCGGTAGTTGGGGCCGCGGCAGTAAGTTTTGTCAGGCTTCCGGTATTGGCATCAACGCTGTACTGGTTGAGGGTAGTTGTACCGAAGTTTGCTACGTACAGGTAGGCTCCAGTGGGGTCCGTGGTGGCTGCTACAGGAGACGTGCCCGCAGCGAATGCGCCAGGCCCAGTGCCGAGGCTGCCGGCAGGACTTGACTGAATTAGCAGCACGGTAATTGTTCCCGTAGAGGGATTGGGAACGAACAGGAATTTTCCGGCAGGATCGACAGCCAATGTGGCGACGCCATCGCTCACTACGAACGGCGATCCCTGAACGGGAGTTAGAGATCCGTCGGAATTCACTTGAAACGCGTAAATCGCCGAAAAATTCGGCACGGGCACATACAGAAGATTTGCCGCTGCGGTCAACGTCAAGCCAGAAGGCGCAGCTCCCAGCAGCGCAGGAGAGCCGTTTACCGCTGTCAACGCGCCATTGGCTCCGATCGAAAACGAATAGACTGCCGGGTTCGCACCCTGGTCGGCCACGAACAGGAACTTGCCGCCACTGTCCATTGTCATCGCGACGGGAGAAATCCCGACCGGCGTGCGCGGCAGCACCTCAGTTACAGCGCCAGAACTCTGGTCGATGGTAAACAGCGAGATCGTGTGCTCGATCTGGTTGGCGACGAACAGGAACTTGTTCGATGGATGGACCACGACGCTCGATGGTCCGTTGCCGGCAACGAAAGGGGAGCCCAGAACCACCTGGATTCCGCCAGAGCTGTTGATTCGCAACCCAACCACATTTGTTTGTCCGCCGACAACGTATGCCAGACGACTGCTTGAGGAAGAAGAACTGGTGTTGCCGCCACCGCAGGACAGCAGTGCAGAAACAACCACGCACGCGAGCGTCGCAATCATCATTCGAAATAAGCTATAAAGTTTGCGTGCGATCATCGTTTCCAAGACCCGAGAACTACTCCGACCGCTTTCCGAACCTGACGATCAAGCCGGTCGAAAAGCGCAAATTGTGTTGAGTGGTGTTGAAGGCGTTCGTAATCAAGTAGTCGGCCTGAAGTGCGCGAAACGAGAATCGGTTACTGACCGGGATATCCACGCCACCGCCGAAAGCCAACGCCTTATGCAGGTCCGAAGGCTCAAAGTTGGTGGTGCCCGGCTGGCGCAATCGGTCGCGCGCTTTGCCGAAGAGCCCATGGCCGTAAAGCCTCATACCTTTTAACTCGAACGAATACTGTGGGCCGATCAGGAAGTTGTACTCTTCCATCTCGCTGGCATAGTGGCCGCTGATGTCCGCCGCCACGCCAAATCCCCGATAAAGATCAGGCAGTGAAAGCCCGCCGTTCCAGCCGTGCAAATTCAAATCGTCCGCGAAGCCGAGCTGGCTGGCCTCGAAGCGTAAGTACGAATATCCGCCCCACACCTCCGCGCCGATGGGAAATTGCTTCTGCGCGCTCAAAAGGGGGCAACAGGCAAGGAAGAAAAGAGCCGTAGCTTTCTTGAGAACGGTGAAAACCACACGGATTTCCATCAGCTTCGGCCCGGCTCTCCTTCAATTTGGGAAACAAGTACTATAGCAGCTTGAATACGGAGTCGCTTTTGGGAATAGATGCGGAGCCTGTGTAAGAAAGATGCCGACCAAGCCATTAACCGCAGAGAACGCAGAGAAAGCCTCAAGGTCGCAAAGAGAACCATGTGCTGCTTTTCTCTGCGTCCTCGTCGATCTCTGCGGTTAAAAGCTTACTTTTCTTCCCTGATTTGTTGTGACAGGTAGCGTTCGTAGCCAATCTCTTCAATCTGGTGAAGCTGCGCCTCAAGCCAGTCCACGTGCTTTTCTTCATCTTTCAACAGGCGCTCGAAGATCTCGCGGGAGGCGTTGTCGCCGTGCTCCTGCGCCGTACGGACCGCGTCGTTGTATAGCTTTACAGCGCTGAGCTCGAGCGCAAGATCGCTTTCGAGCTGTGCCTTTATGGTTTTGCCGACGCTGAGCTTCATCGGTTCGGTCAGGTTGGGAGTGGCGTCCAGGAAGAGAATGCGCTCGATCAGCTCTTCGGCGTGCTTCATTTCGTCAATCGACTGTTTCTTGATGAAGTCGCCCAGCTTGGAGTAGTGCCAGTTCTCGCACATCTCGGCATGAAGGAAATACTGGTTAATGGCGGTGAGTTCTTCTCGCAGTGCTTCCTGTAGCGCGGCAATGACCTTGGGATTGCCTTTCATAATCTCCTTTCGGAACACCTTTTTAACCACAGAGGCACAGAGAAAAGCAAAATCAAAAAAGGTTGTCTGTCTCTGTCACTCTGTGTCTCTCTGTGGTATCGCCCTACTTTGCGGCCAGCACCCCGGCCCCGACCAGGGATTCGAAAATTCTCATGCCATCCGTGCAGCCGAGCGCTATTTCGCTCGCCCGCTCGGGATGCGGCATCATGCCGAGCACGTTTCGGCCTGCGCTGCAAATTCCCGCGATATTATCCAACGAGCCGTTTGGGTTTGCCTCGGGTGTAATTTCGCCGGCCTGGTTGCAATAACGGAATACGATGCGGTCTTTGCGGCGGAGTTCAGCGAGCGTCGCGTCATCGCAAAAATAGTTTCCTTCCATATGGCCGATAGGAATACAGAGCACGTCGCCTTTGCGGTTGGCGCCGGTAAATGGGGTATCGGCGTTTTCGACGCACACATGCACCGGCTTGCAAACGTACTTCAGCCCAGCGTTTCGCATGAGTGCACCGGGGAGCAGGCCTGACTCGCAGAGAATCTGAAATCCGTTACAGATTCCGAGTACCAGGCCGCCGCCGTCGGCGAATTTGCGAACCGCATCCATGACCGGCGAGAACTTGGCGATTGCGCCGGTGCGCAGGTAGTCGCCATAGGCAAAGCCACCAGGCACGATAATGGCGTCGCAATTTTCCAGATCGTGGGACTCATGCCATAAGAACGTGACCGGCTGCCTGAGCACTTGCTCGATTGTCCAGTAAGCATCGTGGTCGCAGTTGGATCCCGGAAAAATGATCACGCCAAACTTCATGGAATGTCCTTGGGAAGGAGGATGTGTTTAGGATAACACGCACAAAAATCCTTCCCCGCCGCAACAATGCAGCAAGGGAAGGGCAATCGCGCTTGTATCGACGTGCCGCGAACAATGGTATTTCAAGCGAAGTTATGTAGGTCCGTCTGCCGGATCAGGTTTAAGGTCCGAATGGCATCTTCAAGTTGTTGCCTCTCGCGGTCGCGCGCCAGAGGAACCTTTTGCAAGTTTTGCCAGCGATCACGCAGCGCATTCTGCGCCAGTGCAATGCGTTCGCTGATTTTGTTGGGATCGGTTTCAAGCACTGCAGCTGCATACAACTCCTCCCACGGTGTCGGCTGACTGGTTTGCATAAGAGCACCTTCCTTGTTCATTAATCGCACGCCGCGTTGACGATTGCGGGGTGCCTTTGTGGTGAGACGCGCGCATCCCAACACTCTTGCGTAAAGAACGAGTAAAGAGTTGTGCAAGTTTGCAAAGGCGAGCAATTGTTTCCGAGTTGGCCCAATTCTCTGAGCGCTAACAGACTTCAAGGTTTCGACTCGTTTATACTCGCGAACGACTTTCATGAAGATCTACCTCGTAGGTCCGCTGTTTACGGCGGCGGAGCGCAAATTTAATCGCCGGTTGCGGGACTTCTTGGTCGGGTTCGGGCACGAAGTCTGGTTGCCGCAGGGACATGAACCTCGCAACCGGAGCGCCCGCGATATTTTCCTCGCGGATGTGCAAGGCTTGGACGCTTCCGATATTGTCGTCGCCAACATGGACGGACCTGATCCCGACTCCGGCACATGCTGGGAGTGCGGGTACGCGTATCGGAAGATGCCAATCGTCGTATATCGCACCGATTTCCGCAAAGCCGGAGACGCCGACAACGCGCCGCCCTACAACTTGATGCTTCCCGAATCAGCCGATGAAGTGGTGGATGCCTCGCAGGACTTTGACGATATGCAAGCAGTCGCAGCGAAGATTAACGACGCACTTGTAAAGATTCATCGCCGAAGAGTCTCGACAGTTTAAACGACACCGCTCGAAGCCGACTCCTGAGTGCCCAACGCTTCCAGCACGTCCACGGCAGCGGAGTACTTTCCGAGGGGGGCGCTGATCTGCGCGCCTTGCACCATATCGCGTGCCGCGATCAGCATTTCGCGGGCGATGGCGATGCCTTCTTCGCGGGCTGCCTCAGGCGTGGTGGCGCGGGTCATACGCTCCAGAATCGAATCCGGAACTGAAACCTTGAGTTCGTCTTTCATGAACTCGGCGTTGCGCACGCTCACCAGCGGCCAGATGCCCGCGATGACAGGAATCCGGCAGTGCTCGATTCTCTTCAAAAAAGTTTCGAGCAGGGAGAGATCGAAAACGGGCTGTGTGACCGCGTACTCCGCCCCGGCTTCGACCTTGTATTCGAAGCGACGAATTTCTTCGTCAACATTCGAAATACCAGGATTGGCGCCCACGCCAATGGCGAAGTTGGTTCCGTTGCCTATTGGATTGCCGCCGATATCCAGGGCACGATTCAGATTATGGACGATGTTGACCAAGCCGATCGCGTCCACATCGAAGACTGCCGTCGCATCCGGATAGCCGCCCATCTTCGGAGGATCACCGGTAATGCAGATCAGGTTTTTGATTCCAACGGCTGCGGCACCCAGGAGATCCGATTGGATGCACAGCACATTGCGATCACGGCAGGTGTAGTGCAAGATGGCTTCAATTCCCGCCTGTTGTTGCAACAGAACCGACAAGGCCTGATTACTCATGCGAGCGGAGGCACGGGGACTATCTGGAATGTTGATTCCGTCCACGCCGACTGATTTCAAAAACCGAGCGCCGTCGAGTTCCTTCTGGATGTTCGTTCCTTTTGGGGGAACGATCTCGACCATTGTGACGAACTGACCACTGGCGATCTTTGCCCCTAACCGAGATCTCCGCGCCAGCGGCACTGCCTCGATCGCCGCAGGAAGGTTTGCTTTCTTGACCTGTGGTTGTGCAGCCTTCGCCCGCGCCTGCGTGGCTCGAAGCCCGGATTTCATGACGCGAATGTGCTCCGGAGTGGTTCCACAACATCCCCCGACCAGCTTCACTCCAGCCGCAACAAACTTTCGAGCGTAGCTCGCCATGTATTCGGGAGAGCACAGATAAATGTTGCGGCCCTCGACCGAGCGTGGAATTCCGGCGTTGGGCTGGGCTGAGATCGGCAGGGAAGTGGCGGCACGTACCCGCTCCATGGCTTCCAGCATGGCGACCGGGCCGACACTGCAATTGCAACCAATGACGTCGGCACCCCACTCTTCGAGACGCGGGGCAAACGTCTCCGGAGTCGAGCCGTCAAGACAGTTTGCTTCTTCGTCGACAGTGACTTGTGCGATGACTGGGACCTTGGGACTCAACTCCTTGGCGGCAAGCAATGCCTGATGCAGTTCCTCGAGATAGCCGAAGGTTTCAAGGATGAGAACATCCACACCACCCTCAAGCAGGGCCGCAATCTGCTCGCGGAAGGAATCTTTGGCTTCCTGAAAAGAGGTCTTTCCTAACGGCTCGATCCGAACGCCCAACGGCCCGACTGATCCGGCGACCCAGCCATCAAAGCTCTTGGCTGCCTCCTTTGCGAGCCGTGCGCCCGCCGCGTTGATTTCGCGCACTTTGCCGCCGAGACCATGCCTTTCCAGCCGGAAGCTATTACCGCCAAATGTATTTGTTTCAATAATTTCCGCCCCAGCCTGAAAATATTCATGATGGAGGGCGCGGATCAGGTCCGGTTGCGAAAGGTTCAGTTCGTCGTAGCAGCGGTTGATGAAAATGCCCTTGGAATACAGCAGCGTCCCCATCGCCCCATCGCACAGGACGGCTGATGTCTTGAGGCGCGCAAGTAGATCTCCGGGCATGATTCGAGAATACAGGAGGATAGATGGATTTGCATTGCGCGAGGATCCGGCCGGGAATCCGCTTGAATGTTGGCCATATGGCGTAATATAATACGCCACGAGGCCATCAATGGAAACCGAAGTGATCGCTGAAGTGCTGGGCGGCCGAAGAGTACTGCGCGAGGTGGTGAAGAAACCTCAGGATTTAGCTCAACTCGTGCGCAAGGGATTGCCTGCTGGTTCGATCACCGCGCTTGCAGAAAAGCTGGATCTGGGCAGCACCGTGTTATCGCGAAAACTCGGAATACCAATACGCACACTGACTCGCAGGCTCAGTCATGGTTCTCGCCTTACCGCGGCAGAGTCCGATCGCGCGGTTCGCCTGGCCCGCGTCTATGCTGGCGCGGTTGAGATGATTGGCGACAAAGAGAAGGCCACAGTGTGGCTTCAGGCACCGAATCGGGCGCTTGGTGGTCAGCGACCGCTGGATCAGTTGGATACTGATGTAGGTGTACGCGAGGTTGAAGACCTTCTGGGTCGCATCGCTTACGGCGTTTACAGCTGATGCGGTTTTGGAGAATATGTCGTCGCCGCTATGCCGCTACCGCCGCAAGTGGCGAAGGCGCTCGATTATACGGCGGCCGCTGGAATAGTCATGGCGTTCGCGTTGTATATGCGTCATCTTCACTCGCCTTGGCGGCCGTTGAAATGTTCGTCAACGTGGATCCGAATCTCCAGCCGTCAGATCTGGTAGCGATTCAGGGTGAAGTCCCCGAAAGCGTCGAAATCGCTAAACTCGATCCGAGAAGCCTCCCACCAAATTGGTTTTCCGTAAGAGACGAGTCACTTCGTCGTTTTGGAGACGAATGGGTCAAATCGCGCCAGGCCGTCGGCCTTCTTGTTCCGTCTGCCGCGATCCGGGGAGACTGGAACTTATTGCTCAATCCAGAGCATTCCGATTTCGCGAAAGTCAGATTGGAAGACCCGCGGCCTTTCGAATTTGATATCCGAATGTTCCGCTGATTCCTTTTGTCTTTGACGAAATGCTGAAATGCCGAAACAAATTTCGTCGCAAGCCCTCTGTTATAATCCGCTCTTCGCATCTAACTCTCTATCCTTCTTGCTCTTCGGAGTCCCAGGGTTGATAAGAACCGTAAGCGTTTTTTTTGTCTTCACATTGGTTGGGCTATGCCTGGTGTCGTGCAGCAGCTACAACGCGCCATCCGGGAATGGTGGCGGACAGAGCGGGATCAAATTTCGCGCGTTTGTGTCGAATCCGGTGCATCCATCGTTCAGCGGCGGGGGTTTCCCTGCACTTGATATTGTGGACGCAGCGACCGACAACTTGAGCCCTTTTTTCGTTTCTCTGGCGACTTCGGTTCCTGATGCTGGGATGATGGCGTTGAGCCCCAAGCGAGACCGTACGCTCGTCTTCAGCCCCTCCAATCACGCCTTAGCTCTCATCGACAACGCCAGCGAGAGTGCCGCGGCAAGCATCGGCCTGCCGGGCGCGACTGATAGCTTCTTGGTTTGGATCGATAACACAACTGCCTTCGTGGCAGTCCCCGGCGTCAGCGTTAATGGCCAGACAAGTCCCGGCGAGGTCCTTAGAATAAATATCACCAACGGCAGCACCACCGCGACCATTCCCATCGCGGGAGCGCACTTCCTCGTATCGAATCCGGATGGAAGCAAGATCTTAGTCATCTCCGATACTTCGAACACCGTGACCGTTCTCGATCCAAACCAGATCACCAGCGGCACTCCGCTGACGGGCGTGTCTGGAACGTTCGACAAGCCCGTCGGGGCGGTTTTCAGCCCAGATGGTTCAACTGCCTACGTGCTGAATTGCGGCGCTGAGTGCGGCGGAGTTTCTGCAAGCGTTGCGGTCGTGGACATGAATCAACCCGTACCGCCGGTGACCATAGCCGTTCCCGCTGCCACAACGGCGTTGCTGAACGGGAATACACTTTACGTCGCCGGCACTCCCCCACCAGGTATCGGGGTCGACTGCCAGTCCACTCTTTGCGGAGTTTTGACG
>Ga0075425_100005925_pt1 | contig 12745 bp, 11 predicted proteins | sample SoiMethybrSBSTD4_FD_75300 | JGI IMG/M metagenome (GOLD analysis project Ga0075425, IMG submission 75300) | Bulk soil microbial communities from a Populus tree surrounding site in Tennessee, USA - Soil MetaG P. TD hybrid SBSTD4 | ecosystem: Environmental > Terrestrial > Soil > Tree plantation...
CGGCGGCAAACGCGAGAGCGTGACGGGATTGATGTCCGGCGGCAGCGTTTGAGCTTGCGCGAACGCGGAAGCGGCAACGAGACAGGCGGCAGCGGCAAGCAGCATCGTTCTCATGCCGCGGATTCTACCGCCGAACGCCCAGAGGCGTCGTTTAGGTCTCGGATCGACCGGCGAGGCGCTTACACATGCGCGTGATGGCCAGCGCCGTGTAGTCCCTCAGGCTGAGGACGGGATCGGATTTCGCGACGGCCTGGAGCGCGGGAATCATCGATTCGTCGCCGAACTCGGCGAGCGCAGTCACCGTCGCCACGCGGACGTCGACACTTCGATCGCGCAGCGCCTTCAGGACCGTCTCGCGCGCATGCTGCGCGGTCTGTGGATCGAGCGGAGGATGTGCGGTCGCCATCGTCTGGACGAGCGCCGACGCCGCGTCCGCCCGCATCGTTCCGGGATCGTGTCGTGACACTTCTGAAATCAGGCAGCCGACGATGACGTTCGCGTGGGCAGCAACCGAGCCGGCAAAGTCGACGTCAGCATACGAGGCTTCGCGCATGCGAATGCAAATCTGCTTGGCCCCGGCGCTCCCGGTCTGCGCTCTACACAATGCGGGTGGCGTCAGCGCTGCGAGGGCGAGAGACATCAGTGCGACGCTAACGCACGCTCTTCTCATAGCCTCGGTATCGGCTCGAGCCGCGTTGAACTTGACCTACGGCCGTGGCATGTGTGCCCGATCCTTCTCATTCTCGTTGCAGACGTACTCGAGGATGTCTGTGTCGGCTTGCAACAGGTGCGTGAACTTGACCGTGAACGGTTTGCTGTAAATCTTCGGATCGTCGAACGTGATCGACACGTCGAGGTGCCCGACGTCACGCCGAGCGTAGCGCTCCGTCGTTCTCATCGCTTCGCTGCGGGGATGTCCTCGCGTGTCGAGCCAGACCTTGTCGTTGACCCCAGTCGTTTCGACGACAAGCGTGTCGCCGTCCCATCGGCCGATCGAGTATCCAAGCCATGACGGCGTGGGATCGGCAGGGAGCTGTCTGCCGTCCGTATAGATTTGCCGCGGCATTCCGTCGAGCTCGTGCGTGACGAGAATCAAGCCGGGCGTCTGCACGATCTTGTGGACTTCGGAAAGCAGCGTGGCGAGCGGAACGCCGACTGGCAGGCAGTGCGTCGGCGGAAACACTTCGTCGCCGCGGGCTCGGCGCTTGAAGATCTCCTCGGCGGCCGGCGTCAGTGCGACCTCGCCCGGCTTGACGTCGAGCAGGATGTTACCGGCGTACTTGGAAGTGGTCGTCGGTTCCATGCCGGGCACGAAGTTCTTCCCGTACTCGGGGCCGAACAGCCGCCGCTTTTCTTCGAGCGATTCCGCCTCTACGTGCCAAACGCCCGACAGGTCGGGCTTGCCGTCCGCTGTCCGCGGCGCTTTCGCAGCGAGATTAACCTTGCCGTTCGCAAGTCGCGGCAGTCCAGGTGTCGGATAGTTCAGCCACTGTGCGCGCCCGACGGCTGTGAGCGTGCAGGCCAGCGCTAGTGCGAACCGGGCGTTGCGAACAAATCGGCTCATGAGTCAGCGCTCCGATCGTGTTGTAGCTGAAAGAACCGCCGCGTCGAGACGCTCGGCCAGCGGAAGAAACGCCGCTGTCGGTCCGTTCCAGCGCAGCTCTTCGACATCGTCGAACAACGCGATGTCGGTTCGAAGCGTCGCGAGATCGCGAAAGAGGAAGGCCTTGTCGCGATCGCGCGCCAGCGTCGCCGCAAGAGCGGCCGGACGCGAGGCATTGACGTGCCACGATCGCCAGTCAGCGGGAATCGCTTCAAGATGCCCGTATTTCGCGAGCACGGCCGCCGCCGATCGCGCGCCCCAGCCTGGCAGACCTGGATAGCCGTCGCTGTCGTCGCCTACGAGCGCGAGATAGTCCGGAATCGACCCGGGCGGCACGCCGAATTTGTTCATCACGCCGGCCTCGTCTCGAATGGTTCTCGCGCGGCGATCGAGTTGCACCACTCGCGTCCCGCGTACGGACTGCGCCAGGTCCTTGTCCGGCGTGCAAATCAACACGCGATCGACCCGCGGATTAGCGGCTGCCGTCGCAGCCGCCGCTGCCAGGGCATCATCGGCCTCGAACTCCACCATCGGCCACACGACAACACCGAGTGCGGACAACATGTCCTCGAGCAGCGGAAACTGCGCGAACAAATCGGGATCAATCCCCTCCCCCGTCTTGTATCCGTCCCACAGATCGTTCCTGAACGACTCGATGACGTGATCGGTCGCGACGCCGATGTAGGTGGTATTGACGGTCATCATGCCGAGCAGCGATTTGAGCACGCCGCGAACGGCGCCGACCTCGCGTCCGTCGCGATCGCGCGCGGATGGAACGGCGTAAAAGTGCCGGAACAATTCATACGTGCCGTCGATGAGGTAGACGTCCACGAAGCGCTTTGGGCTCGTAGTATATCGGCTGGATGTAGACTCGGGCCGGTGCCACACACGCTGAACGTCCTCGCGCCCATCCGCGCTGGAGAAGAGGGCCGACTGCGGGAAGTGCTCCGGGCGATTGGCGACGACATCAAGGGTCGGACGTTGAGCGCGGCCTCGATCCGTCCACATATCGACTTCACGCACAGCCGGCACATCCATTTCGCACGCTTCGCGATCCTCGACGATCCCGACCGTGGACCCACGCGGAAGCGACTGTTCTACGCGTCGGCGTACGATGGCGATCTCGACGACCATCTCGCCGAATTGGTGGGAATCACGTCGGACATGGACGCGATCTGGGGCCACTGCGACGCGTATATAGGCGATGCGCGATTCGGCGAATTCATCCGCGCGCACGCTCACGAACCCGAAGCGCTGTACATCGCGTTTCGAGATGCGACAGTCGAACGCATCCAGCAGTCCATCGCGCAGCGACGCGAGGCCGAACGCTCACTGGACACCGAGGCGGTCCATCCGCGTACAGCCTCCGCGATCGAGCGGCTGATCCGCGTGTTCCCGATCGTCTTCGACGTCTGGAGAGCGATCGTTCGATGCGGCTTCGTGAACGTCTTTCGAGGAACGCAGCGAATCATCGCCAGCCTCGACCGGTACGCCGTGTTCCGATGGTCCAATTGGATCACGCACAATCATCTGTCGCCCATGGTGTCGGCGTACTCGAGTGTCGATCTCGACAACTGTGCGCACCGGCCCGCCGCAGGCGGCGTACCGCCGACGTTTCGAGAAGACGTCGTGACCCAGAACCAACTCACGGTAATCACGGTGGTGCGCGAAGGTCACGTCGATCGCGTCCGCGCCGTGCTGTCGGCCATCGACTCCTACGCGAAGCGGCTATCGCCGGACGGTTCGCTCATCGGCATCAGCACGATTCACTTCGTGCGATGGCTTGTGATTGACGAGGGCCGGCGGCTGATGCTGGTGAGCGACTACGACGGATCCTGGGAAAGCTACATCGACGAGTTCGCCGAGATGATCCTCTCCGGGCTGGAGGCGATTTGGGAGACGGCCGAGGGGTTCCCACCAGGCGGCGCCAGAGATCTGCCGGCGTTCAAGCAGTTCCTCCGAGGCGGTCAGGTACCGTCCGAAGTGTTCTTCAGCGCGTACCCGGAAGAAACCGTGCTGAACATCATCAACGATTTGGCGTTGCTCCGGTGACGATGCACATGACACCTTTCGGAGAGGAAGTCCTCGCCGACATTCAGGGCTTCATCACCAGCGGCTACGGGCATTTGTCGTATGCCGCGTATCTTTTCCTCCAGTTTGGCGAAGCGGCGCAGGCGCACCGATGGCTGTCGCGACTCGCGCCAGGCATTATGTCGGCTCGTACGTGGCCGGTCGACGCTACCGGCAAAAAGATCAAGCCGCCGGTCGCGTTAAACGTCGCGTTCAGCGCCGTCGGCATCTCGGCTCTCGGCGTGCCGCCGGAGGTGTTGTGTACGTTTCCTCCTGAGTTTCAGGAGGACATCGCGACTCCGGATAGATCAAGAGTCCTTGGCGACACTGAAGAGAGCGACCCCGCGCAGTGGGAGTTGGGCGGACCGGAGACTCCACCTGTTCATGCGGTCCTGTTTGTCTACGCCGATTCGGAGACCGAACTCGCTGCCGCGTGCCAGGCACAGCGCACACTCTTCGCGGAATCGGAAGGGGGCGTCGTCGAGTTGTCCGGCAGCATGCAGAGCGGACATCGGCCGGACGACGAGTGCGAACCGTTCGGTTTTCATGACGGCATCGCGCAGCCTCAGATCGCTGGCATCCCTGATGACGGCGTGCCCACGGGCGAATTCATCCTCGGGTACCCGAACCACTTTCAGCTCATGCCGCCAACCCCTGTCGTGCCCGCGGCGCTCGATCGAGGCGGGATCTTGCCTGCGCTCAACAATCCCTATCATTCGGCACATCTGCGAGACCTGGGCCGCAACGGATCGTACGTGGTGTATCGGAAGCTCGAGCAGGATGTCGCCGGCTTCTGGCAGTTCATGAAGCATGAAGCGATTCGAATCACAGGTTCAGCCGACACGGAGTACATGACGTGGCTTGCGTCGCGATGCGTCGGGCGATGGCCGAGCGGAGCACCTCTGGTGCTGACTCCAGACGTCGATGACCCTGCGCTTGGCAACCGCGACGACTTTCTATACGGCGACGACCGGGAAGGTGTGGCGTGCCCGTTCGGTTCGCATATACGTCGTACGAATCCACGCGACGTCATCAGACCGTACCCAACGGAGCAATCCCAGAGTATGTCGGAGGCCCATCGACTGCTTCGTCGGGCGCGGGTGTTCGGATCGGCGCTGGTCGATGCGCCCCGCGGCATTCACTTCTTCTGCGTCAACGCCAGCATCAAGACCCAATTCGAATTCGTGCAACAGACCTGGTGCAACAACCCGCGCTTCGCCGGTCTCAACGACAACAAGGATCCGATCATCGGCGATAACGCCCGCACCGATCAGACGCCGAGCCGCATGATGATTCCGCGCCGGCCGCTCACGGTCCGGACGTCAGCTCTGCCGCGCTTCGTGAAAGTCAGAGCGGGCATGTACCTCTTCATGCCAAGCCTGACGGCGCTGCGCTTTCTCGCCCGCTCCTGAAAGACTTTTCACCGTCCTTCCTATTGATGCGGGTGCTCCGACATCAACACGGAGGGATGAGCTGTGCTGCGGGTTGCCATCATTGTTCTCGCGCTTTCCATCTGTCAGACGGCGTTTGCGCAAGACGCCATCACGATTTCCGGCGCCGTGACGACACGCGCCGATGGTGTGGCGGTTCCGGGCGCGGTCGTCTCGATCGTCGGCGCCGATGCGACCGCCACAACGGATGCCGCCGGCCGATACACGCTGCAAGCGCCGCGGTCGGCCGAGCGAGGCGGCCGCATGTCATTGCGAGTCGACGCGCTGGGCCTTCCACCGAAGTTCGTCGCGGTCATCGTGGACGCCGCGTCGGTGGTCGCCGACGTCGCGCTCACGATCGGCTTCGCCGAGCAGGTGACCGTCGGATCGCGTGCGAGAGGCGCGGAGTCCGAGAAGGCTGTGCCGGTTGACGTCATCACGCACGATCAAATCGCCGCGAGCAGCTACACGGAGACCGCCCAGCTTCTCGAGTCACTTGCGCCGTCGCTCAATTTTCCCCGGCCGACGATTACCGACGGGACAGACACGGTTCGTCCTGCGACCCTGCGGGGCCTCGGTCCGGATCAGGTGCTCGTCCTGATCGACGGCAAGCGACGCCATCAGAGCGCGCTCGTTCACGTGAACGGCAGCGTCGGACGCGGATCGACCGGCGTGGATCTGAACGCGATCCCCATCTCGTCCATCGATCACATCGAGGTGCTCCGCGATGGGGCCGCCGCGCAGTACGGGTCGGATGCCATCGCCGGCGTGATCAACATCGTGCTCAAGGCCGGCGTCGCCAGGCCGAATCTCACGACGACGGTTGGCCAGTCAGTGGGATCGTTCGTCGGAAACCGGTGCACTGCGGACGGACTCTCGTGTGCGCCGGGTAGCGATATCGACTTCGCGGACGGCGGCCTCGCAGACGTCGGCGGATCCTGGGGGATCGCCGCTGGCAGAGCGAACGTCACGATCGCGGCCGAGTATCGGCACCACAATCGGACGAACCGCGCGTCGTTCGATCCGCGCGATCAGCTCGTCGCGGGCGACGCCGGCACCAACGCCGTCGCTGAGCCGAATCACCGCTGGGGCGATCCCGACACGCGCGACGCGATGACGTTCTTGAACGCCAACGTGCCCCTGAACGCTTCAGGAACGCGGTTCCTCTATGGATTCGGCGGTTACAGCCGCCGCGAGGCGAACAGCGCCGGTTTCTACCGGCGTGCGCTCGACCCACGCAATCTCCCACAGATCTATCCGCTCGGGTTTTTGCCTGTCATCGAACCCACAGTCCTCGATGCGTCGGGCACCGTTGGCGTGCGCGGCCTGGTTGGACAATGGAGCTACGACTTCAGCGGCCAGTACGGGCACAACAGCTTCGCGTTCACGATCGGCGACACTCTCAACGTGTCGCTCGGCCCGGCGGTCCGAAAGAGCACGTTCGACGCGGGCATGCTGGAGTTGAACCAGGCCATCGCCAATGCCGACATCAGCCGCGCCGTTCCGATTGCCGGCTTCGCGGGCCCGTTGAACGTCGCGTTCGGCGCGGAGTTTCGTCGCGAGAACTACCAGATTCACGCCGGCGAGCCCGATTCGTACCGCGACGGCAACGTGCCCAACCAGTTCGGCGGGCGCGCCGCCATCGGCGCGCAGGTGTTTCCCGGATTTCGTCCATCAAACGAAGTCAACGCCTCGCGTGACGGCGTCGCCGCGTACGTGGATGCGGAGGGCGACATCAACAAGTGGCTCCGCGTCGGTGCGGCCGGACGCGCCGAGCACTACAGCGACTTCGGAGGGACGATCGACGGCAAGCTCACCGCGCGAGTACAGCCCGATCGCTACTTCCTCGTGCGCGGTGCGATCAGCACCGGGTTCCGGGCGCCGTCGCTCGGTCAGTCGTTCTTCTCGTCGACTGCGACGAACTTCCTCAATCTCGGCCAGGGCCTCGTGCCGGTCGACTCGGTGACGCTGCCTGTCGGTTCTCCGGCCGCGCTCGTTCTCGGCGCGACGCCGCTCAAGCCTGAACACTCGCGAAACGTCTCCGCCGGCGTGGTGGTCATGCCGACATCCGCACTGGAGGTGGCGGTGGACTTCTACCACATCGCGATCGACGACCGCATTGTCCTTTCGGGAAACTTCACGGCGGCTCCAGTTGCGACGCTCCTCGCGCCGTTTGGAGCCAACAGCGCGCGGTTCTTCACGAACGCGATCGATACGCGCACCAACGGAGTCGACCTCACAGCGAGCTACCAGCTCAGGCTGAACGCGAACGACGTCCACCTGCGAGCCGGTTACAACAACACCAACACCGACATCGTCGGCACGGTGGCCACGCCGCCGCAGCTCGCCGCGTACTCGTCGGTCCTGTTCGATCGCATCGAGCAGCGCAGGATCGAGTGCGCACAACCACACGACAGCCTTCGGGTTGGCGGCGGCTGGCGTCGCCGGCGCCTCGGCGTCGACCTCAACGTCTCACGCTACGGCGAGTTCTGCAGCGTCGAATCGCTCAACCCGGCAGACGATCAGCAGTACGGCGCGAAGTGGCTGACCGACATCGAGGCGTCGTATCGGATTGGCGGCTACGTGCTGGCCGTCGGCGCACAGAACCTGTTCGACGTGTTCCCGGACAAGAACTCGACCGTCAACTCGTTCAATGGAATCGAGACGTTCCCGCGTCAGTCGCCGTTCGGGATGAACGGCCGCGAGGTTTACGCCAGGTTCGGATTCACGTTCTAAGACCACGTTCCGAATCCGTAGTGGGCGCCTTTAGGCGGACACCCGTGATATAGATCACACGCCGTCAATCCCGGAGGGACCTGATGTCGCGTGTGTCTCGATACTCCGTCAACGCGCTGGCGCTGCTTTTTGCGGTCGCGATCGTCGCCTCTGCCCTTCATGCGCAGCATGGTGCCCCGAGCGGCGAATGGCGATCGTATGCCGGCGACAACGGCAGCACCCGCTACGCTCCGCTCGATCAGATCACGCGCGACAACGTGAAAGACCTGCAGGTCGCCTGGAGTTGGAAATTCGACAACTTCGGCGGCGGCACGAGCGAGACGACGCCGCTCATGGCGAACGGTATCCTCTACTTCACGGTCGGCCCGCGCCGCAGCGTGGTCGCCGTCAATCCCGGCACCGGCGAGACGCTCTGGACGTTCAGGATCGACGAAGGCGAGCGTTTCGAGAAAGCGCCGCGCAAAGTCGGACGCGGCGTGGCGTACTGGCCGGACGGCGGCGACGGCCGGATCATCCTGGTGACGCCGGGCTTCCAGCTGTTCGCGCTCAACGCGAAGACCGGCCTGCCGATTCCGTCCTTCGGCGCCAGCGGATCCGTCGACCTCTTCAAACAACTCGATTTGACGACGCCGCTCGATCCGATGGGCCGTATCGGCAACAGCTCGGCGCCAGTCGTCTCGAACGGCGTGATCGTGATCGGTCCAGCGTTGACGCAAGGTGGGACGGCACCGAACAAGGAGAACGTCAAAGGCGACGTGATGGCCTTCGATGTCCTCACGGGAAAGAAGCTCTGGGTGTTCCACACGATTCCGCGTTTCGGCGAGAAAGGCTACGAGACGTGGCTGAAGGAATCGGCGGAGTACACGGGGAACGTCGGCGTGTGGGGACCGTTCTCTGCAGACGACGAGCTCGGCTATGTGTACCTCGCAACCGAATCTCCAACCAACGACGGTTACGGTGGTCATCGGCCCGGCGACAACCTGTTCTCCGACTCGATCGTGTGCCTGAACATCAAGACCGGCAAGATGGTCTGGTTCAAGCAGCTCATTCGCCACGACATCTGGGACTACGACATGCCGGTGCATCCGATTCTGGTCGACGTTCGTGTCAACGGCCGGCCGATCAAAGCCGTGGTGCAGATGGGCAAGATGGCGCTCGCGTGGGTGTTCGATCGCACGAACGGCCAGCCGATCTGGCCGATCCCCGACGTGCCCGTGGCGCAGACCGACGTGCCGACAGAGTGGACGGCCGCGACGCAGCCGATTCCGTCGAAGCCGCCGGCATTCGATTACGTCGGTATTAAACAGGACGATCTGATCGACTTCACACCCGAGCTTCGCGCGAAAGCGCTCGAGGCGATCAAGGCGGGACCCTATCGTCTCGGCGGGCCGTTCGCACCGCCGTCGCTCGTCGTCGCCGGTGTCAACCGCGGAACGATCGTCGCGCCGGGTTTCGGCGGAGGCGCGAACTGGCAGTCGGGCGCGGCTGACGCCGAGACAGGTTTCGTGTACGTCGGATCCGTCACGCGTCCGTTCGTCGCGGGCGTCGTGAAAACGGATCCGCCGGATCCGACGAAAGCGGCATATACCGCCGGCCGTGGCGGCCAGGTGCCGAACGTGGAAGATCTCCCGCTGCTCAAGCCGCCGTACGGACGCGTCACGGCGTACGACATGAACAAGGGCGAGATTGCGTGGCAGGTGCCGAACGGCGGTACGCCGCCGAACATCAAGGCGGCGCTCGACAAGCTGGGGCTGACGAACGTGCCGCCGACCGGCTATCCGGCGCAGGCGTCGTTCGTCGTCACCAAGACACTGCTGCTCGGCGGCGAAGGCGCCGCCGGACGTCCGATTCTTCACGCGTACGACAAGAAGACCGGCGAGAACATCGCCGAGATCGCGATGCCAGGCGCGCAGACTGCCGTGCCGATGTCGTACATGCACCAGGGACGTCAGTTCGTGGTCGTGTCGGTGGGTGGACGTCCCGCGGGACAACTCGTGGCGTTCTCGTTGCCCGTGCCTGCAGCGGCGACGAATGGGCGCGGAGGTCGCGGCGGCGGTGCGACAGCAACCGATGGCGAACGGTAAGTGCGAAAATTGTCATGAGCTCATCTGTTAGATCTACGTGCGGTCGGACGTCCTGCACAAAAAGATTGCTAGTAGGTAGATTCACGCGTGGTGACGTTGACGCAGCAGACATAGACTTGGCCTCTTTGTACGAGAGGGGGCCCCGTGGCACGTTTGCTGTCTCTCGCTCTACTCGTCGTCTTCGTCGCCGGATGTCAAAGCAAGTCCGGCCAGGCCGCGATCAATCCTGCGGCTCCGAGCGGGCCGTTCGTCGCTCGGCTCGCTGTTAATCAAAACAGTTACAACTTCCCGGCGACGCCGATCGGACAGATCGCGAGTAGCCCGTCGTTCGACGTGTCGGCGACCGGCGCCGGCACCGTTGTCGTCGCGAACATCACGAGTTCCAATCCAGCGGAATTCGCGTTGACGAACGCGTCGGGTTGCATCGGCATGACGCTGCAGGAGGGATCGGCGTCGGTCTGCAAGATGGCGGTGAAGTTTCAACCCAACACGCCCGGAGTCCGCTCGGCGCAGATCATCGTCACGGCCAACGACGGCAACACGATCGCCGTCGACGTGTTCGGCTCGGCGATGGGCGGCTCGGGTGGCGACAGCGGCGGCGGTGGTGGCGACGGATCATTTCCGCTGGCGCCGTGCGTGCCGAACACAACCGGTGGCATCTCGATCAACGTCATCAACTCGACGGCCCTTGTGATTCAGTTGAGGCTGGCTGGGCCGACGGGCGTGACGTTCGCCGTTCCGCCAACAGGGATTCAGGTACTGGCGCTCCAGGCAGGCAACTACACATTGACCGGCGAAGCGCCGGGCGTGGCCAACGCGCACTTCGAACCGAGCTCGTGGTCGGTTGTGAATGGATGTGATTACCTGTTGTGGTTGAAGCAGCGGTAGCTCGCGCTGGCATCCGTCGGTACGGTTCGTGTAGCGACGTGATGCGAAGTGCTTGTGCTGGCTCCCCTACTCTTGGCCGCATCGCTCGTGTCGCAATTCGTGCCGAGCTGGCTGGCGCTCGGCGAGCGCGCGGTGACGAGCGATGTCGATCGCGACACGATCGCCGTCGCTGGGTCGCACGGAACCTTTCGTGCGATCAAGATGAGCGTTCGCGGCTCCGCCCTGCGTTTCAACCGCGTGGTGCTGCGCTTCGAAAACGGGGCGCAGCGCGAACTGCAGCTGGACGTCCGCGTCCCAGCTGGCGGTGAGACGCGCATCATCCACTTGAAGGGCGAGGAACGCGAACTCCGCAGCGTCGAGTTCTGGTACGAAGCAGCCAGCGTGGGACGCAAGGGCGCCGTCGTGCAGCTCCTCGGCCAGTCGCGCACTTAAGAGGCAGGAAAGGCAGGACGGTTGCCCATCCTGCCCTTTACATTTCGCAGCGCTCGAGCGCGTTATCGAGTCGACGTCGGAGTCGGCGTCGTTCCGGTCTTCGCCGCGGTCATGAATTCTTTGACCTGACGTTCGGCCTCCGCACGGGCGATGCCGTAGCGTTCCTGGACTTTGCCAATCAGCTGCTCGGAGCGGCCCTGGACGACGTCGAGATCGTCATTCGTGAGCTTGCCCCATTTCTCGCGAACTTTGCCCTTGAGCTGTGTCCACTGACCTTTGAAAGTGTCTTCGTTCATGACGTTTCTCGCTCCTCTTCCTTCTCTAACGTGTTGACGGCTGACCGTGGGACTCTCAGGATTTCGTGACTGAAAGGACGCGTACTTCCAGCAATCGCGCGGCGCATCGACTCACGCCGCCCCGACGCTGCATCAAAGATGCCCGCGCGAACGAGTGCTAATGGATGACTGTCGGGGGAGCCGAGCTCGAGAGGACGCGGGAAATCATGTCCTCGAGGCGGGCTTTATCGATCTTGAACGGGCCGACGACCGCGGCGCCGAGCGTCATCTCGATGGCGATCAGGACGCCGCCTTCGAAGGGATTCACGATCCAGCTGAAGCCTCGGAGCGCGGCGACGCGATTTGGCTGGCCGGGGTTCTTCGCCTCGTCCATCGCGTGCAGCATCCCCTCGAGGATTGCGCGCACGTCGTCGTCGACCCACGCGTCCGGCTCGCGTCTGACAGTCTGAATTTGCTTGGTTGTTGCGAAGTCGGTTCCGCGAATCCAGACGTCGACCGAGATGGTCATGCGAGCGCTTCCTCGAGCGCCGGCCGATCGGTCACCGGCGCCTGACACGTGAAATCGCGACAGACATACGCGGCAGGCCGGCCGTCGACGGCGTGCATGCCGGCGATGAACGGCAGCTTGGCCGCCAGATCGCTCTGACGGTCGTCCGTGAGAAGCAGGGAGATCGTGAACGGCAGGTAACGATGGCGGATCGTGTTTTCCAGCGTGCCGTCACCCCGTTCGCCCACCACGACGATTTGGCGGAGGCCGGCGATCGATGTCGCGAGTGCCGCCGCCATCATCGGCACGGCGCGTCCGATCTGTTCGAGCCTCGAGCCGAAGTACCGGAATGTCCGGTCGGTCTGCTCGACCCAGGTTGGTTCATGCACGAGGTGTGAGAGCGTCAGCAGATTGAGAACCGACACTGAGCTGGCGCTCGGTTCCGCGCCGTCGTACTCCTCTTTCATGCGGAGCAAGACGCTGCTGTCGCGCCCGGTCGTGCTGAACCAGCCGCCATCCACTGGATCCCAGAACAACTCGGTCTGCCGGCGCTGCAGGGTCTGGGCCCAGTCGAGCCAGCGGACGTCCGGATCGGCCTGGAACAGCTCGAGCACGCCGTAGATCAAATACGCGTAATCCTCGGCGTACGCCTCGATGCTGGCTTCGCCGCGGCGATAGCGGCGCAACAACGTCGACGTCTCCTCGTTCCACATGCGCTC
>Ga0075425_100005926_pt1 | contig 12745 bp, 15 predicted proteins | sample SoiMethybrSBSTD4_FD_75300 | JGI IMG/M metagenome (GOLD analysis project Ga0075425, IMG submission 75300) | Bulk soil microbial communities from a Populus tree surrounding site in Tennessee, USA - Soil MetaG P. TD hybrid SBSTD4 | ecosystem: Environmental > Terrestrial > Soil > Tree plantation...
CGGAGAGCGACTCGACGCGGGCCTCGAGCTCGCCGGCGCGGGCGGCGCTGCGGTCGGCTTCCAGGCGGGCGGTGCCGGCATGGCCCTGCGCCTCCGCCAGCGCCCGGCGGGCATCCAGGGACGCCGTGAGGGCCGTCTCCGCGGCTGCCGCCGCCTCGCGCAGCTCGCCGCCGTCCGCCGCCGCCAGCCGGTCGGCCTCCGCGGCGCCGGCCTCGGCCTGCTCCGAGGCCTCGGCCGCCTCGGCCAGGAACCGCTCGGCGTCGGCCGTCAGCCGCCCCGCCAGGCCGGTGCGGCGGGCGTGGGCGCGTCCCAGTGACGCTGCCGCGCCGTCCAGCCGGCGGGCGCCGTCGCTCAGCCGCTCGCGGGCGGTCTCGAAGTCGTAGTAGGCCCGGGCGGCCCGCTCCTGCTCGGCCGCGAGGCCGGTCAGCTCCGCCTCGGCCTTCGCCCGCCGCTCGCCGATCGCCCTGAGCTTCGCGTCGACGTCCGCCTGGGCGGTGTGCGCGGCGGAGAGGCGGGCGCGGGCGGCGTCGGCCCGGCGCTGCTCGGACATCGTGTCCGAGGCGATCAACCGCAGCCGGCCGGCCGCGATCTCGCCGCCCAGCTTGGCGGCCCGTTCGGCGGCCGTGGCCTGCATCTGGAGCGGGCGCAGCCGCGCGCGCACCTCGCGCTCGAGGTCGCGGGCGCGCTCGAGCTCGGTGCTGACCCGGGCCAGCTTGGCCTCGGCCCGCAGGCGCCGGCGCTGGTACTTGCCGAGGCCGGCCGCCTCCTCGACGAAGCGGCGCCGCTCGTGCGGTTTCGAGGTGAGGATCTCGTCGACCCGGCCCTGGCCGATGACGGAATGCATCTCGCGGCCGAGACCGGTGTCGGCCAGGAGCTCGAGCACGTCGAGGCGGCGCACCCGGGCCCGGTTCACGAGGTACTCGCTCTCGCCGCCGCGGTCGAGCCGGCGCATCACCGACACCTCGCCGAACTCGAGCGGCAGCGTGCCGCACTCGTTGTCGAGCACGAGCTCGACCTCGCAGACGCCGGCCGGCGGGCGGCTGTCCGAGCCGCCGAACAGGACGTCGAGGCCGGTCGGCGCGCGCAGCTGGGCCGGCGACTGCACCGCCATCGCCCACTGGAGCGCGTCGGCGATATTCGACTTGCCGGAGCCGTTCGGACCGACGACCACCGCGATCCCGTGCTCGAACTGGAGCTCGACGCTGCCCGGGAACGACTTGAACCCGCGCATCCGAAGCGCCTTCAGATACACGTGCGGCTCCCGGCGGCGTCAGTCAGCGGCGACGGGCGGGTCGAGGTTCGCGAGCGCCTGGCGCGCAGCGAGCTGCTCGCTGCCCTTCTTGCTGCGCGCGGAGCCACGCCCGAGCTCGCGGCCGTCGACCAGAGCCAGGGATGTGAACCAGCGCTGGTGCGGTGGACCGGACACATCGGCTACGGCGTACGTTACCGAGGCTCCCTGACGTGCAAGCTCCTCCTGGAGCACGGTCTTCGCGTCGACGTGCTCCGCCAGCGCGTACTCGATCCGGCTCGAGAAGGCGTCCACGACCGGTTCCGCAACCCCCGCAACACCCCCGTCGATGTAGGCGGCGCCGACGACGGCCTCGGTCACGGCCGCGAGCACCCCGGGCGAGCGCGACAGGCCGTCGATCTCGACCTGGGCGGCGCCGAGGTGGGCGCCGCGGGCGCGGATGTCGTCGTCGAGGCCGAGCTCGACGGCCACGGCGGCGCAGCTGTCGCGGGAGACGACGTGCGCGCGCACCTTCGCCAGGTCACCCTCCGGGCTCTCGGGGAAGCGCGTGTACAGGTGGTGGGCGATCACGAGCCCGAGCACGCTGTCGCCCAGGAACTCGAGCCGCTCGTAGGACATCTCGCGCCGGACTACCCACGACGTGTGGGTGAATGCGAGGAGCCGGAGCTCCTCCGGAAGCCCGTCGATCAGCGCCCTGAGCGGCCCCGGAGCGTCGGGACGGTCAGCTGTGGGTAGTGACGTAGTCGACCGCCTCACCGACGGTCGCGATCTTCTGGGCATCCTCGTCGGAGATCTTGAGACCGAACTGGTCTTCGAGCTCCATGATCAGCTCGACCAGGTCGAGCGAGTCGGCGTCCAGATCACCCTGGAACGACGCGTCCTCGGTGACCTGCTCCTCGTCCACGCCGAGCTGCTCGACGAGAATGCTGCGGACGCGCTCGAGCGCCTCCTCACGGTTGATCGTCACTGGTCTCCAATCTCCGGGGCCGTAACCGGGGGGACTGTATTGATCGCCGCAGGTGCCTGCAAGTCAGAACCTGGAGGATCCGCGGCCAGGCGCTCGGCCATCCGCGCGACGACCCCCACCTCGGCTCCCCGCGCGGCGAACCGGATGGCGTTCGCGATGCCCTTACGGGTGGCGTTGCCATGGGCGATGACCGCCAGGCCGCGCAGGCCGAGCAGGTAGGCGCCGCCGTACGTCTCCGGGTCGGCGCTGTCGCGCACGCCGCGCAGGGCCGGGCGCAGGAGCAGGCCGCCGAGCTTGGCGCGCGTGCTCGACATGGCGGCCCGGCGCATCTCGGCGAATAGGGTCGCACCCGCCCCCTCCAGGCCCTTCAGGAGGACGTTTCCGGCGAAGCCGTCGGTCACGATGACGTGGAAGCGGCCGGTCAGCGCGTCGCGGCCCTCGCAGTTGCCCGCGAAGTGCAGGTCGGCGGCGGCCAGCAGCCGGTGCGCCTCGAGCGTGAGCGCGTTTCCCTTGCTCGGCTCCTCGCCGACCGAGAGCAGGCCGACCCTGGGCTGGTCCACCTCCATCACGTCGCGCATGAACACGGAGCCCATGAGACCCCAGTGGAGCAGGTGCTCGGCGCGGGCGTCGACGGTCGCCCCGGCGTCGATCAGGACGCAGGGCTGGCCGCTGGCGGGGAGCGGCGCGGCGATGCCGGGCCGCGAGATGCCGCGGATCCGGCCGATGTGGACCAGCGAGGCGGCCAGCATCGCGCCGGTCGGGCCTGCGGAGACGGCGGCCTCGGCGGAGCCGTCGCGAACGAGCCGGCAGGCGGTGACCATCGACGAGTCCGGCTTGCCACGGACGGCCGCGGCCGGCTCCTCGCTCGACTCGATGACGTCGGGTGCGTCGACGATCTCGACTCCCTCGGCCCCGGCCAGCTCCGGCTCGAGCTGCTCGCGGACGCCCGTGATGAGGACGCGCACGCCGTCGGCAGCGGCAGCTTTGGCGCCGGCCACCATCTCGGCAGGAGCGTCATCGCCGCCCATGCCGTCCAGTGCGACCGTCACGGCCATCGGTGTGGCCCTAGGGGGCTTCTTGCGTGAGCGGCTCGACCTCGCGGCCGCGGTAGTGGCCGCAGTTGCGGCACACGTGGTGCGGCCGCACCGGCTCGTGGCACTGCGGGCACACGCTCAGCGACGGCGCCGAGATGCCGTGATTGGCGCGCCGGCGGTCGCGGCGGGCTTTCGACGTCTTTCGCTTGGGGACGGCCACGGCGGCGCAGTATAGCGAGCGTCAGCTATTCCAGCAGCTGGCGCAGGGATTCCCAGCGCGGGTCGGTCTCGGGCGGGGCGCAGTCGTGGGCGACGCCGGGCTCGAGCCGCTCCCCGCAGCGGGGGCACATGCCCGCGCAGTCGGGCCGGCACAGGATCTTGCCCGGCAGCGCCAGCACGAGCGCGTCGCGCGCCCAGCGGTCGACGTCGAGCTCGTCGTCGGCCAGATAGTCGGTGCTCAGATCCTCATTGTCGGGATCGGCGCCGTGCTCCTGATACTCGGTCGCGTCGACGGTCACCTGCGCGCGGGCGTCCTCCAGACAGCGATAGCACGGGCCGGTCACCGTCGCCGCGAAGCGCAGCTTCAGATACAGGCCACCCGACGTGGCCTGCAGCTCGACCCTGCCGGTCTCGGGAACGTCGACCTCGTACGTCTCGCCGCCGAAGCGGAGCGGGTCCATCTCGATGAGGACGTCGACCCGGCGGACGTCACCGGGTGCGAGTCCCAGGGCTGCCACATCCAGCATGGCGACCTCCTTGTTGCTGCTTCTCGCGGCGCTAGAGCGGTGCGCCGCTGTCCTGCTGCTCGGCCGTGGCCGGGCTGGTGCGCTCGTCGGAGCGGGCGGCGAGCTGCTCGCGGCCGCGCTCCAGCGCCACCATGATCTTGCCGAGGTTCGTGTGCAGGTTCTCGAGGATGCTGTCGGCGTAGTCCTCGGCGCCCAGCCGCACGGTGCGCTCGTGCCGGCGGGCCTCGGCCAGGATCTCCTGGGCCTGGCGCTCGGCCAGCTTCACGACCTCTTCCTGCGAGGCCTCGCGGGCGGCCTGCTCGCGGGCCTCCGAGATCAGGCGCTCGGCCTCGCGCTTGGCCTCGGCGAGCATCTCCTGCCGCTCCTTCACGATCCAGCGGGCCTGCTTGATCTCCTCCGGGATCGTGGAGCGCATCTGGTCGATGATCTCCCAGATCTCCTCGCGGTCGACCCGCACCTGGTCCTGCGAGAGCGGAACGCCCTTTGCGTTCTGCACCAGCTCGTCCAGCTTGTCGATCAGCACCAAGACGTCCACCGCTTCAGTCTCCCATCTTCAGATCTGGCCTGCGGCGTGCATCTCGCTGAGCCGCCGCGCGACCGGCTCGGGTACGTAGTCTGACACCGATCCGCCGAACGACGCGATCTCGCGCACCCCTCGTGAAGAGAGGAAACTGTACTCCGGCGACGCCATGAGGTAAATGGTCTCGATCTCGGGTGCCATGCCGCGGTTCAGGTTGTTCATCTGGAACTCCCACTCGAAGTCCGAGACGGCCCGGAGCCCCTTGACGATGGCGCGGGCCCCGCGGGAGCGGGCGAATTCCACGACGAGCGTTGTAAATCCTTCCACAGTGATGTTCGACGCGGAGTCCAGCGAGTCCTGGATGAACCGGATCCGGTCCTCCAGGGTGAACATCGTCTGCTTGTGCCGGGGATGGCGCACCACGGCAACGATCACGCGGTCGAACAGTCCCGACGCCCGCCGGATCACGTCCAGGTGGCCGGTGGTGACGGGGTCGTAGGTCCCGGGGCAGACCGCGATCGTCTCAGGCATGGGCGAGCACGGTGAGGCGGGTGCCGCCGTACGTGCGCTCGGCCAGCGCCGTCAGGGGCAGCTCGGGGGCGGCGCCCGAGGCATCGGACTCGAGCACGGCGCGGCCGCCGGGCGCGAGCAGCGCCGGCAGCTGGGTGGCGAGGCGGTCGGTCAGGGAAGGCAGCATCTGGTAGGGCGGATCGAGGAGTATGAGGTCGTACGTCAGGCCGGCGGCCGAGTCCGACGCGAGCCGGCGGCGACCGTCCTGACGGCGGATGGTGCAACGGTCAGCGTACCGGAGCCGGGCCGCGTTCTCTCGCAGCACCGAGAGCGCCGCCCCGTCGAGCTCGCAGAAGGCGACCTCCGCCGCGCCTCGCGAGAGCGCCTCGAAGCCGAGCGCGCCGCTGCCCGCGAAGGGGTCGAGCACGTGCGCGCCGGCGACGTCGGCCAGGATCGCGAAGAGCGACTCGCGCACCCGGTCGGACGTCGGCCGCGTGGCCCGTCCGGGAGGGGCCGCGAGCCGCGCGCCCTTCCGCTCCCCGGCCACGATCCGCATCGGAAGAGCCTACGCCGTGATGTGAAGAAAAGGGGTCTGACCCCGCGTATTCAGGCCTGGGCCAGCCAGTCGACGTCGTCGCCGAAGGTGCGGCGGGTGGCGGCGGCGATGATCGCGCCGGTTGCGGTCTCGAGGTCGGGGTCGGCGGCGAGCTGGTCGGCGGCCTCCTCGCGGGCTTCCGCCGCCAGCCTGCGGTGGCGGGTGAGACGGGCGTGGCGCAGATCCGGAATGCCGCTCTGCTTCACCGCGAGCACGGTGCCCTCGCCGCGCAGGTCGAGGTCGACCTCGGCGAGCTCGAAGCCGTCGCTCGTGCTCGCCATCGCGTCCAGCCGGCGGCGGGCCTCGTCGGTCGCCGGGTCGGCGAGCAGGATGCAGAAGCTCTCGTGCGACCCCCGCCCCACCCGGCCCCGCAGCTGGTGCAGCTGGGCGAGGCCGAACAGGTCGGCGCCCTCGATCACCATCAGCGTCGCGTTGGGGACGTCGACGCCGACCTCGATGACGGTGGTCGCGACCAGCACCTGTGTGTCGCCGCGCCGGAACGCGTCCATGATCGCCCGCCGCTCGGGCACGGGCATCTGCCCGTGCAGGTGGGCGACCGCGTACCCCTGGAGCTCCCCCGCGCGCAGGCGGGCCGCCTCGGACTCGGCCGCCGCCGCCTCGCGGTCGGTCTCGCTCTCGGAGACGAGCGGGCATACGACGTAGGCCTGGCGGCCCTCGTCCAGCAGCCGGCGCATCCGTGCGAACACCTCGTCGCGGCGGGCCAGCGGCAGCACCCGGGTGACGACCGGCGTGCGCCCGGGCGGCATCTCGTCGAGGACGGAGACATCGAGGTCGCCGTACACGGTCAGCGCCAGCGTGCGCGGGATCGGCGTCGCGGTCATGTGCAGGACGTGCGGCGAGATCTCGCCCGCCGACTTCTCCTCGAGCGCGCGCCGCTGCTCGACGCCGAAGCGGTGCTGTTCGTCGACGACGGCGACCCGCAGAGTCCCGTACTCGACCTGCTCCTGGATCAGCGCGTGGGTGCCGACGACGACCAGCGGGCCGCCGCCGCCGACCTCGGCGACCGCGGCCCGGCGCTCCGCGGCCGGTGTGCCCTGCATGAGCGCGACGACACGCACGCCGAGCGGGACGAGCAGGTCGGTGAGCCCGATCAGATGCTGGGTGGCCAGTGTCTCGGTGGGCGCCATCAGCGCCCCCTGGCCGCCGCTCTCGACCGCCCGCACGAGCGCGTGGGCGGCCACCGCCGTCTTGCCCGACCCCACGTCGCCCTGCAGGAGCCGGCGCATCGGCACCGCGCGGGTCACGTCGACGTCGATGGCGGCGACGGCCCGATCCTGTGCGCCCGTGAGCGCGAACGGCAGTGCCTCCCGGTACCGCGCGGCCAGCTCGCCCGGCGGCGGCAGCGGGTGGGCGCGGGCCGTCTCCTCGAACTGGGCGCGGCGTTCGAGCATGCCGAGCTGGAGCAGGTAGAGCTCGTCGAACGCCAGGCGCGACATCCCCGCGGCCGCTTCGCCCTGCGTGTCGGGACGATGGGCCGCCGTGAGCGCGTCGCGGCGCAGCGGCAGCCGCCGGCGCGCCTTGGTTGCGGCCGGCAGCGGATCGACCTGGTCGCCGGCGTGGCGCAGCACGTGGTCCGCGAGGGCGCGGATCTGGCGGCTCGAGACCTTCTCCGACGCCGGGTAGACGGGCACGAGCCCGGCGGTGTGGATCCCGCCGGAGTCGTCGTCGGCCCGCTCGTACGACTTGGCCACGATCTCGGCGTCGATCGTCGGCCGCCGCTCGCCCCGGATCGAGAGCCGCATGCCGGGCTTGAGCTGCTTGGCCAGGTAGCGCTGGTTGAACCAGATGACGACGCCCGGCCCGGACTCGTCGCGCACCGCCGCTTCGACGATCACCAGGTTGCGGCGCCGGGTCGGCCGCACCCGCACCCGCTCGACCGTGCAGGTCACCGTCGCCTCCTCGCCCGGCGCCATCTCGGCCAGCGTGCGCTCCGAGCGGTAGTCCTCGTGCCTGAAGGGCGTGTGCTCGAGCAGGTCGTCGACCGTCACGACCGGCCGCGGCCGCAGCGCCGCGAGCGCCTGGCCGAGCGCCCGCCGGTCGGTGGCCGGGGCGGCCAGGTGCGAGACGGCCGGGGCCGAGCGCGGGACGGGGAAACCCTCGGCGGGCGCCGGCCCGCCCGCGAACCGGCTGCTCAACGCTCCGCCAGCACCAGCAGGCCGAGGGTGCCGGGGCCGCCGTGCGTCCCGACGACCGCGCCGAGCTCGGAGACCCGCTCGATCCGGGCCTGCGGCCGCAGCCTGCGGACGGCCGCCGCAAGGCCCTCGGCCCCGTCCGGGTCGGCGCCGTGCGCGAGCGCGACCCGCACCTCGCCGTCGGGGGCGGAGTTGTCGCAGAGGAAGCGGTCGAACTCGCGCAGCGCCCGCCGCCGGCCGCCGACCACGCGGCGGTAGAGGGCGAGCTCGCCGTCGCGGAGGGTCAGGAGCGGCCGCAGGCCGATGGCGTTCCCGGCCAGCTCTCCGGTGCGGCTGATGCGGCCGCCCCGGCGCAGGTACTCGAGCGTGTCGACGTAGATCACGAGCCGCAGCCGCTCCCGTGCCGACTCCACCCACTCCGTCACCTCCTCGAGCGTCGTGCCCGCCTCGAGCAGGCGCTGCACGCCGTCGGCGAGCATCGCGGTGCCGACGCTGACCGTGAGGCCGTCGAGCACGGTCACGCGGCCGCCCGCCGCGGGATCCTCGGCCGCGATCCGGGCCGCCTGCACGCTACCGGACACCTTCGACGAGACCGGCAGCACGATGACGTGGGCGTAGTCGGAGAGGTCCTCGAACATGCGCAGGTAGGCGCCCGGCGCCGGCGCCGCGGTCTGCGGGTGCGGCCCGCCGTTTCGCAGCCGCCGGTAGAACTCGGCCGGCTCGATCTCGCGGTAGTCCTCGAACTGCTCCTCCCCGAACCGCACCGTCAGCGGCACCATGCGCCAATTGGCGTGCTCGCGCTCGGGGTGGGCGACGTCGGCGGTCGAGTCGAGCACGATCGCCGTGTTCTCGGCGGTGAGCCCGCCCTCGGCCGCACGGCCGCCGGGGAGGGCCACGAGGGTCGGCCCGGCGCTCAGGCGCTCCTCGCGCCGGCGGGTCTGCTCGTGCATGTTCGCGATCGCGACGCGGTCGAGGCTGCCCATCGCAACCGCCCGGGACAGGGCCGCCCCCGGATCGTCGGTGTGCAGGTGCACGCGGCACATCGGCGCCTCGCCGACGACGAGCAGGCAGTCGCCCATCGCCAGCAGCTCGGCCTCGAGCCGGTCGCGGTCGATCTCCTCGCCCTCGAGCAGGAACGACGTGCAGTAGCGGAACTCCGACTCCTCCTGGTGGACAGCCTCGAAGCTGAGCGGCCGCTCGAGCGCCTCGAGCGGCGCCTGGATCTGCTCGCCGCGCGCACCCGCAACCGCGCCCCGGCAGAACTCCACGAGTCCGGCGGCGCCCGCGTCGACAACGCCGGCGTCGCGCAGGACGTCCAGCATCCCCTGGGTGCGGGCCACGCTCTCGGCCCCCGCCGCGAGCACGGCGTCGATGACGTCGTCGAGCTCGCCTCCGGCGTGCTCCTCGGCCGCCTCCGCCATCTCGCGGATGACGGTGAGCATGGTGCCCTCGATCGGCTGCTGCACCGGCCGGTAGGCGGCGTCGGTGGCCGAGCGCAGGGCCCGGGCGAGAACGTGGGAGTCGATCTCCCCGGCCGCACCGGCGACGTCGGCGAAGCCGCCCACGATCTGGGACAGGATCGCGCCGCTGTTCCCGCTCGCGCCCATGAGCACCGCCCGCTTGGCGGCGGTCGCGACGGCTGCAGGCGTGTCGGCCGTCGCATCGGCCAGGCTGGCGGCGAGCTCGCGGGCGGTGTCGGCCAGGTTCGAGCCCGTGTCTCCGTCCGGCACCGGGTAGACGTTCAGGTCGTTCAGGCGGCCGCGGCTGGCCTCGACGGCGGCCGCGGCGCCGCGCGCCGCCGCCACCGCGATCCGATGGGCATCGCTCATGCCGTGCGCTTCACGCCCTGGATGTGGATCTGCAGCGCCGCCACCTCGAGCTCCGTCAGCTTCTCGACCTGGTACTTCACGCGCGACCGCAGGTTCGCGGCCACCTCGGCCAGGTTGAGGCCGAACTCAACCACAACGTAGAGGTCGATTGCCAGGCCGGCCGGCTCCCGGCGGACGCGCACGCCCTGCGTCAGCCGGTCGCGGCTGAGCAGGTGGGCGACGCCCCGGGTGAGGCTGGTCGCGGCCATGCCGACGACGCCGTAGCACTCGAGCACCGTCAGCCCGACGATCTGGGCGATCACCTCGTCGGCGAACGAGACGGAGCCAGACGTGCCCACGGCCGGGGTCGATCCGGCAGCGCTGACCGACGTGCGCACCATCATGAGATCAGACGCGCGTTCGGCCCCCGTGGTTGCGTCCTCTGCGGGAAAATTCTTCGTCTATACTCCGCCGCCGTGTCCAGAGTATGCGTGATCTGTGCCAAGAAGCCGGGGTTCGGCCATAACCGCAGCCACTCCATGGTGGCGACGAAGCGGCGCTTCAACCCGAACCTGCAGCAGATCAGGATCATGCTCGACGGCTCGCCGACCCGCGCGTACGTCTGCACCCGCTGCCTGAAGAGCGGCCGGGTGCAGAAAGCCGTGTGAGCAGCCCGCCGCTGCGGCGAGCCGACCTCGACCCCGACCCGCTGCGCCAGTTCGCCGCCTGGTACTCGCAGGCCGCCGACGCCGTGGACACGCCCGAGGCGGTCATCCTGGCCACGGCCACGTCGTCCGGCGGGCCGTCGGCGCGGATGGTGCTGCTGAAGGGCTTCGACCAGCGCGGGTTCGTCTTCTACACGAACTACTTCAGCCGCAAGGGCCAGGAGATCGCCCAGAACCCGCGCGCCGCGATGCTCTTCCACTGGTCGCCGCTCGGCCGCCAGGTACGGGTCGAGGGCGCCGTCCACCGCATCGACGCGGCGGAGTCCGACGCCTACTTCAAGACCCGGCCTCCCGGCAGCCGGCTGTCCGCTGCCGCCTCGCCGCAGAGCCGCCCGGTCGCGAGCCGCGACGTGCTCGAGACGGCGGTCGCGGAGCTGGCATCTCGGTATCCGGACGGCGCCGTGCCCCGCCCGGACGAGTGGGGCGGCCTGCGCCTGGTGGCGTCGCGGTTCGAGTTCTGGCAGCACGGCGACGATCGCCTCCACGACCGCTTCACGTACCGCCGTGAGGGCGAGGGGTGGGCGGTCGAGCGACTCGGGCCGTAGCTGTGTCGGTCTCCGCCGTCCTGTTCGACTGGCGCGGGACGCCCGGATCGAGGCCGCTCTTCGGGAGGCGGGCGCCGTGGACGGGATCGACACGTCCATGGGTGTCCATCGACGGGAGACTACGGAGTCCAGAAGCCCGACGTGCGCATCTTCGAGCCGGCGCTCGAAGCATTGGGGATCCCGGCCTCGCAAGCGCTCATGTTCGGCGACCGCGCGTCCCACGACGGTGGCGCTGCCGACGCGGGCATCACGACGCTGATCGTGCCGCCGCCACCGGCAGAGCTCGTGCCGCGGGGGCTCGATGCAGTGATCAGATTCGTCGACTAGCGACGGTCGTCACGGCAGGACCAGCCGCAGGACTCGGCTCGCGCCGCCGCTGCCCGTGACCCACCACACCAGCCGGCCGTTCGAGAGCGTGAGGCCGTGCGGGACGAGGGCGCCGCGGTAGAGGCGGGTTACGCGGTGATCCGAGAGCGCCATCACCGACCGACCGGCCACCCACACCACGGTATGGCGGCCCGCCACGATCTCAGGCCGGACGTGGCGGCTGAGGGTCAGCACCCCGATGTGGGCGCAGTTGATGGCCGAAAGCCGTGCGAGATTGGTGCCCTGCGGTGTCGGAACGATCGCGGCGATCTGCACACCGTTCGTGGCGACGGCCGTCGGCACACCCGCAAGACTTGCGGCGCAACGTCGAGTCTGCGTGCGCAGGTTCCACGACTCGATCTGATTGGTTCCGCGAGTGGGCGGCGTGACGTTGTCCCCCATCGGTTGCGGGATTCGCAGTGGGACGATGGCGAGCGCCGGCCAGCGCGCGGCGATGCGGGAAGCACCGGGCGCGCCGGAGATCGTCACCGGCGTCGTGGACCCGGCCGGGACGTAGCGCATGGTCGCGGACGTCATGCGCGAGACGCCGTCGCCCCCGCCCGATCCGAGCAGGCATTCCATCCCCGGGTCGACCTCGGTCATGACCGTGCGCGTGAACGCCACGCCCGCACCGTAGGCAAACGGGCCGATGCCCGTGCCCGAGCACGTGATCTCGTAGTTCTCGGTTGCGAGCTTGGCCTTGCCGCCCGGACCGACGCGCCAGAGCGTCGTGTCGGCGCCATCGTGGGTGGCGTTCAGCGGCACACGGTCGACCGAGTCGTAGACGAGCACGTGCGCCCCGAGAGCCAGGCCGCGTGGTCGTCGGTGTGGACGCATGGGCTCGGCACAGACGCGTTGCCGCCGTTCAGGGACATGACGTGCACGGAGTTGCAGACGCCGCCGGACTGGTCGGTGAAGTGCGTGCGGTAGGCGACCCGGCCGCCCCCCGCGGCGAGGGCGATGATCGGCTTGGTCGTCACCGCGATCGTCGTCGGCGTCGGCGCGGCCGCCGCGGTGGCAGCCGTCGAGGCCGCGCATACGAGCGCGGTGACGACTGCTGCGGCGATGCCCACGATACGGCCCACTGATCTCAGGGTAGCGACGCGTTGGGCCGCTCACCAGCCCGTGGAATTACCCAATTGGCGTCCGTGCAGGATGTCAATTGCCGAGGATCTGGCGGACCCCCAGGAGCGGCGTACCGAGGAGGGCCGCCGCCCGCGAGCAGTCGAGCCGGCAGTCGCGCGGCCGCTGCGGCTGCATGCCCGCGCTCGTCGTCGTGCGCAGGTGGGCGGTCTCGCGGCCGTTGGCCGCGGCCACCAGACAGGCGAACTCGTAGCGGCTGACGCCGTCCGCCCCGGCCAGGTGCAGCGGGCCGGCGTGGGCGACCCCGGCCAGCGCGAGCAGGGCGGCCGCAAGGTCGGACACGTGCACCGGGCAGCGCAGCTCGTCGGTGAAGAAGGCGAGGTCTGTGCGGCCGTCGACGACGTCCAGGATCCGGCGCTCGTGGCCGGACAGGCGCTCGCCGCC
>Ga0075425_100005929_pt1 | contig 12741 bp, 11 predicted proteins | sample SoiMethybrSBSTD4_FD_75300 | JGI IMG/M metagenome (GOLD analysis project Ga0075425, IMG submission 75300) | Bulk soil microbial communities from a Populus tree surrounding site in Tennessee, USA - Soil MetaG P. TD hybrid SBSTD4 | ecosystem: Environmental > Terrestrial > Soil > Tree plantation...
GATCTGGTGCACGTATTCGAGAAAATCGTCAGGCTGCATGCCGTGCTCGATCATCAGCCCGCGCATCGAGGTGCCGTAGCGCCGGTAATAATCCTTCTGCACCCGGAAGGCTTCCTCGTGAGTGACGTCGAGGAAGCGCGCGATGTAGTCGCGAATGCGCTCGTCCACCTGCTGCCACAGATCGAGATGATGCGGGTAGAGCGTGTTGTCGAGATCGAACACCCAGGTCTCGACATGCTCGAAGCGGCGCGGCGGCGGCCGGCTGGAAGCGGAGTCCGACATACGTCACTCGCGAAAGCGCACGGTGGCGCCGGGACGGCCGGCCAGGTCGATGGCGGCGAAGCCGGTGGCGGTGAGCCCGGTGGCGGCGCAGTCCTTGTGATCGCTGAGCTCGAACTTGACGTTGCGCGTGCACAGCGTGGTGGCGCCGCCCCAGGCGAGCGGCTTGTCGGCGCGCTTGATCACCTGGCCGTTGGCGTCCACCGCCTCGGCGAAGCTGTAGAGCTTTCGCGGCTTGCCGGACACGTCGGGCTTGAGGCACTTGCCGGCGTCGATGCGATACCAGCCGCGGGTGATCACGGCGCCCTTGTCCTCGATGCCGAACGCCGCCATCACGGTATGGGCGGTCTCGTTGCACCAGGCGAAGCCGATCCCGTCGCCCTGCTTCACCGAGTGCATCAGGATGTCGAAGAAGGCCGGCGCCCGCGCGGCGTCGTTGGGCAGCCCGCGGTCCTTGAGAAACTGCGCCAGCGCGGTTTCGGTCTTCTTGCCTTCTATGCCGTCGATCGGATTGGCATCGTAACCGCCGAGGACGAGGAGCCGCTGGATGCCGGCCAGGCGCGCCTGCTCGGGCGTGTAGTCGGCCTCCTCGGTCAGGCTGGCGGTGAGCCCCTGCTCGCTCTCGGTCGGCTTCACTTCGGTGAAACGCACGAGCCGCTGCTCCGGCTTGGTGCAGTGGCGGGCGCCGGCGATGAGAAAGGTGCCTTCCGCGATACATAGATCGGCATGGCCAGCCTGCGCGGCGGGCGAGGCGCCGTAGACCGGCATCGCCCGGGCATGGACATAGACGCGCTCGGCCTCGACCTTGCCTTGCATCACCGGCCGGCACTGGCCGGGATCGAGCCGGAACCAGCCGCGCGTCGCGGCCGAGCCCTTGTCCTCGATGCCGATCGCCGCCTCGACCACGTAGCTCGCGCGGTTGCACAGCTGCAGGTCGGCGCGGGCGGGCGTCGCCACGAGCGCGACGGCAGCCAACCCGATGGCAAACGATGCGATTCGCATGGCGCAGATGTGCGCGCGAATCAGCGGTGAATCAATGTCCCGGCGCCGTGGTCGGTGAGCAGCTCCAGCAGCACCGCATGCGGCACCTTGCCGTCGAGGATGGCGACGCCTTCGACGCCGAGATCCAGCGCGTCGATGCAGGTCTCGACCTTGGGGATCATGCCGCCCGAGATGGTGCCGTCGGCGATGAGGTGGCGGGCCTGGTCGACCGACATGTCCTGGATCAGCTGCTTCGACTTGTCGAGCACGCCCGGCACGTCGGTGAGGAAGATCAGCCGCTTGGCCTTGAGGGCGCCGGCAATGGCGCCGGCAAAGGTGTCGGCATTGACGTTGTAGGTGACATTGTCGGCGCCGCTGGCGATCGGCGCCAGCACCGGAATAATCTCGCGCCCGAGAATCTCGGTGAGAACCGTGACGTCGACCTTCTCGGGCTCGCCGACGAACCCTAAGTCGACGATGCGCTCGATGGCCGATTCGGGATCGACCATGGTGCGGCTGAGCTTGCGCGCACGCACCAGGTTGCCGTCCTTGCCGGTGAGCCCGATCGCCTTGCCGCCTGCTCCGTTGATGAAGCCGACGAGCTGCTTGTTGATCGAGCCGGCCAAAACCATTTCGACCACTTCGACCGTGCTGGCGTCGGTGATGCGCAGGCCGCCGGCGAACTGCGAGCGGATGCCGAGGCGCTCCAGCATGGCGCCGATCTGCGGCCCGCCCCCATGCACCACCACCGGGTTGATGGCGAGCTGCTCGAGCAGCACGATGTCGCGCGCGAAGTCGCGCGCCATCTGCTCCTCGCCCATGGCATGGCCGCCGTATTTCACCACCACGGTCTCCTCGTCGTAGCGCTGCATGTGGGGCAGCGCTTCGGAGAGGATGCGAGCCTTGTCCAAGGGCGAGACGTCCATCCGGTCCGGGCCTCGTTATGGTGTGGGGCACGTGCGCCGTGTTCTAGCGGTCAGAATGGGCAAACGAAAGAGGCTCAGGCATGCTCTGCCAGCAGCCGCTCGATCGCGGCACGCAGCTCGGGAATTCCGCTGCCGGTGCGCTCCGAGGTGACGAGCACGTGCGGATAGGCGGCGGGATGTTTTCGCAGCGCCACCTGGGTTTCGGCGAGACGCGCGGCCAGTTCGGACGCCTTCACCTGGTCGGCCTTGGTGAGCACCACCTGGTAGCTCACCGCCGCCTGGTCGAGGGTTTTCAGCACGGGATCGTCGGTGCTTTTGAGCCCATGGCGCGCATCGATGAGCAGATAGACCCGCGCAAGACTTTGCCGGCCGCGCAGGAAGGCGTGGATCAGGTCCGTCCACGCCTTCACCTTGCTCTTGGCGGTGGCGGCATAGCCGTAGCCCGGCATGTCGACCAAGGTCATGCGGTCGCCGGCGAAGAAGATCAGCTCCTGGGTGCGCCCGGGCGTGTGCGACGTGCGGGCGAGACTTTTGCGGCCGGTGAGCGCGTTGATCAGGCTCGACTTGCCGACATTGGAGCGTCCGGCAAAGGCAATTTCGGTGCCCTGCATGGGCGGCAGCACCGCCCACGATGCCGCGGCCGCCACGAAGCGCCAGTCGCCGGCAAAGAGTTTTCGCCCGCTCTCGAGTTCGTCTGCGGTGAAGTCGTTCATACGCCGTGTTGTAGCACGGCATAAGCCCCATACTCGGCACGCTCCCTCTCCCTCCGAGCCACGTAGGGCAACCCTTGTGGTTGCCCTGCTGCCAGAGGGGCGAGCAGGGAATAGAAGCTGCCGTGCCCTATTCGCCATTCGCTATTCGCTTACTTTACCGGCTTATGCGGTGGCCGACCACGCCGCGGAACGCTAGACTGGCGACGAGTACGACAGAAGGATGTGGCATGAGCGTTGCGGCTTTGGGTTACGTCGACATTCATCGCATAGCGAGGGTGTCATGAAGGCTGCCGTCGGCACCTCGAACGGACTGGAACTGCGCGACGTGCCGCAGCCGCGGCCGAAGCCGCACGAGGTCTTGGTGAAGGTGCGCGCCGCCGGACTCAACCGTGCCGACCTGTCGGCGGCACGCGGCGCCGGTGGCCACGGCCAGCCGGGCGCGACCGTCGGGCTCGAATGGGCCGGCGAGGTGGTGGAGGCCGGAGCTGACGTGCGCCACCTCAAAACCGGCGATCGCGTGATGTGCTCGGGCGCCGGCGGCTATGCCGAGTACGCGGTCGCCGATATGGGCCGCAGCGTGGCGATGCCGGCGGGCTTGAGCTTCGCCGGGGCGGCGGTGCTGCCGATCGCGCTCATCACCATGCATGACGCGCTGATCACCAATGGCCGGCTCGCGGCGGGCGAGAGCGTACTGATCCAGGGCGCGAGCTCCGGCGTCGGTCTCATGGGCCTGCAGATCGCTTGGCTCAAGGGCGCAAGCCCGGTGATCGGCTCGTCGACGAACGATGCCAGGCGACAGCGGCTGCAGGACTTCGGCGCCGATCTCGCCATCGATACGCGCGACGCCGCCTGGCCGGACCAAGTGCTCAAGGCCACGGATAACAAGGGCGTCAACGTGATCGTCGACATGGTGTCGGGCGCCACTGTCGGCCCCGCCATGCGGGCGACGGCGCTGCGCGGCCGCATCGTCAATGTGGGTCGCCTGGGCGGTGAGAAGGCCGAGTTCGATTTCAATCTGCATGCGCTCCGGCGCATCGACTATATCGGCGTGACATTCCGCACCCGTACGGTCGAAGAAGTGCGCGAGATCATGCGCCGCATGACTGCCGACCTGTGGGACGCCGTGAGCGCCGGCAAGCTGACGCTGCCGATCGACCGCAGCTTTGCCCTCGACGAGGCGGTGGCGGCCCAGGCGCACATGCGCGCCAACGCGCATTTCGGCAAGATCGTGCTGACGATGTAGGCTCGATCTGTAGCCTGGATGAAGCGAAGCGAAATCCGAGATGGGCCCATCCCGCATTACGCTGCGCTCCATGCGGGCTACGGCGTCATGCCAGTAGCGCGTGGAGCGAGGTCTCCGGCGCTGCCGGATCCTCCTCCGCATAGATTTGCCAGTTGATGCCGGCGAGTTTCACCTCCTGCACGGCGCACCACGCGAACAGCCTCTGCCATGCCGCCGGCAGCCCGTCATAGGGGCCGACCAGCACGAAATGCGCAGCGCGGCCGGCCGGCAGCGCCGACGGCATCACATCGCCCACCGGCGCGAACGTGCGCGCGACCAGGATGCCGGGCTGCAGGTCCATCCGGCCACCCACAGGCGGCCGCCACAGCGTGAAGGCGGCCCCGAGCGGCCCCACGTCCAGCGACTCCACGGCCGCCATGAGCTGCCGCCTGAGCGCCCGCTCGGCCTGGGGAATTTCGCCCATCGGGACTTGGGCCGTGGCAACAGCCGCGAGCCGATGCTCCACCGTTACGATGCTGCATTCACCTGCCGTGGTCTTGGCTGCCATCGAACCCTCCCCGCCGTCGCGCATGCGATGGCCACAGGACGAACGACGGCACCCCGTTCCGACCTCAAGGGATGAAAAAATTGCAGCGCGCCGCCGATCGGAAACGGCCTTGTCGTCACAATGCGGCGCCAACGATCAGCGGCGCGGCTCCGACCCAGGGGACGCCATCGATCGTCAATGCGAGACTCAGGACCACGAAGTCGCCCGTTGCAGGCGCGCCATTGCTCGATGAACGCGATGAGGCGATGACCTGCAGCGGATAGCTGCCGAGGCAACTTTCGGCCATCCAGCTTTCGAGCTTGGCACCGAACGCCTGGACCTGCGTGTTGATTTGATCCGCGAGCGGCTTACCGGGCGCGATCGACTGCACCACTTGCGCAAACCACGCGTCGCCGCGCGCCATTGCGGCCCGTGCGGCTGCATCCTTGGCAAACGTGCGGGCACGGCGAACCCAGCACCCCTTGTAGGCGATTGACGCGCGCAGTGCGAAAATGTCGCCGAGCGCGACCGCCGACGGACGGATCATGCGCCGGTCGGCCATCAAATCAGACGCAACCGTGATGTAAACCTCCTCGGCGCCGGCGAGCCGCGCGTGCTTCTCGATCGCCCCGGCCACCGATCCGGCATCGGTGGCGCCAGCCGCATCGACCTGCTCCAGCGCCGCCACCGCGATGGCATCTGCACGCGCCAGCAGATGCCGCTCCGCTGCATCGGCACCACGCCGCGCTCCCGCGAACAGCGCGGTCGCATCCAAAAGCTCGACTGCCGGCGCGGCGGCGGAAAAATCGTCGTAGGAGCCGGACGGCAAGGCATCTAGTTCGACGACGCCAATGCGACACACCGACGTATCGGCGGCAACGCGTTGGCCGAGCGCTGTCCCGGGCCGCGGCGCATTAAGAATCTCGCCGAGCGGACTCACCGAGCGGATCCAGCTGGCCACGCGTTTGGACAGCGCCGTGGCGAAGGTCGGCGCGCCGTCGCGCCCGACCAGCAGAAGCCCCTCCGACCAATAGGGCGTGAAGCCGGTGAGCCAGGTAACGGCGCTCGGCCGCACCAGGTTGGTGTAGACCAGCAGCGCCTGCAAATTTTCTTGCCGCATGGCCGCCTGCAACCGCGCCGTGCGTTCCTGCAGCACGGCGAGCGGCAGCTCTTCGGCATTCCATCGCATCAGGCCGCGCCGCATTTTTTTGACCTCTATGCTTGGAGCATGATCTTTTCCGAAAACCGGTATCCAGCCCGGATCTCATCCGGGCCAGGCTTTTTTCGGAATCATGCTCTCACACACCCACGGAGAACAGCTCGCGCGGCATTTTGGTCAGCACCTCGCAGCCGGTCTTGGTGACGATCAGCGCATCACCCAGAACCATGTAGCCGACCACCGGGTGGTAGGTGTTGGGATGCACGATCAGCGCCATGCCGGCGTCGATGCGCGTGGTGACGTTTTCCAGGAGGTGCGGCTTGCTGTCGGCAAACAAGCCCATTCCATGACCGCGTACGCGGGTATATTCGCTGGTGACGTAGTCGCCGAGTCCGTGGTGGCGGAACACATCGTTCTCCGCCCGCGCGATGGCGGCGGCAGTGACGCCGTCGCGGACGGCAGCGATGCCGGCCTCCATGGCGTCGCGGTAGAGCGCATGCGCGGCCTGCTGCTCGGTCGTCGGCGTGCCGACGACGAGTGTGCGGCAAATCTGGCAGTAGTAGCCGTCGACGCAGGGGGTGAGCTCGGTGGTCACCAGGTCGCCGGCCTTGAGGCGCTTGCCGCTGGGCGGCGCCATGCCGCGCACCTCAGGCCCGCCGACGCCGATGATCTGGAAATTGTCGTCGACGCCGTTGGCGCGATAGAACGCCTCGACCTCGGCCACCAGCTCGTAATCAGCGCGCCCCGGTCGCGCGGCCTGCAGAAACACGGCATAGCCGTCGTCGGCGAGGCGCGCGGCGCGGCGCATGGCGTCGAGCTCGGCCGGCAACTTGGCCATGAGCAGCGTGTCGAGGAACGTTGTCTCGTCGGAGAGGTTGAGATCCTTGGCGCGCGCCGCGATGCGGCGCGGCAGCAGGCGATAGGGCGCGCCGCCGATCCGCTGATTGCGCAGCCGGTTCAACGCCTCGTCGACCGCCGCCGCCAAGTCGGGCGCATGCACCACCGCGACGCCGGCGCATTCGACCGCGGCGCGCTCGGCTTCGAGAACACTGTCGAGATAGAGCGCCACATTGCCGTCGTGGCGCATGACCGCCAGCCCCTGCCCTTCCAGGATGGCGAAATCGGTGGCGTAGCGCAGGTAGTCGTTCTGCCAGGCGTTGCCGGCAAGAACGATGACGTCGAGACCGGCCTGCCGCATGGCTTCGGCCAGCCGTTTGCGGCGATGGCTGGCAACCGGCGTCATGCCGGCATGCGGCGGTCGTCAAGCGCGAGGCTGTCCGCGACGCCGCGCGTGGGATCGGCGGGCACCGTCGAGGTCTTTGCCGTGGCGATGCGGCCGTCGAGGCAGCCGACCAGGTCCGTGTACGTTCCGCCGATATGGACGCCGATCATGGTCAACTCATGGTCAACGCAAAAACTCCGTCGTGTCGGCCGAAGGTCAGAACCGGACGGGAACGAACTTGTCGATATAGAGCTCCTTCGCCTCCGGCACGCGATTGAGGATGCCGAGCTCGTTGAGCGAATGACGGATCACGTCGAGCGCCGCCGGGTCCCAGGCGCCGTCGTTGGAAAAACTGGCGATCTGCATGTCATAGACCTTCGGCATCACGCTCGCGCGCACCTCGATGACGCGGGCCGCGGTCTTGATGGTGGCCTCCTTGTTCGCCTTCATGAAGCGCACGGTCTGGAACCACGCGCGGAGAAAGCGGCGCACCAGGTCGCCGCGATTGTCGACCATGTCGTTGGTGGCAAAGATGACATGCGTGTAGAAGTGCTTGGCGATGTCGCCGAACAAGAGCAGGTTGCGGGTGCGCCCGGCCTCCTCGAGCTCGTAGCCGGTGGCGGCTTCCTGCACGGTGCCGTCGAGCTCGCCGCGATCCATGGCGGCAAGGCGCGCCTGCATCTGGCCGAGCGGGGCGATCTGGATGCCGCTGCTGCCCCAGCCCTGCTGCCGCGACAGCTCGCGCACCAGCCAGTCGGTGAGCGAGCCCGGCGTGGTGACGCCGATGCGCTTTCCCTTCAGGTCGCTCACCGATTTGATCGGCGAATTGGCCAGCACCAGCAGCGCCAGATTGGCGGGCGGACCGTACATGGCGGCGACCGCGCCGGCCGGCACGCCCTTGGCGCGGAAGCCCATGCCCGGGCCCGAGCCGAAACCGATGTCGGTGCTGCCGGCGGTCAGCGCCTGCTGCAACTGGGCGTCACCGCGAAAGGCCGAGACCTCGAGTTCGAGCCCCTCCTGCTCGAACAGTTTCTGTTCGATCCCGACCTCGACTCCGGCAAAGGCGAAGGAGTTGGGCACCGCCTTGCCGACCCTCACCTTATCGAGCGCCTGCGCGGCGGCGGCAGAGAACACGAGCGCAGCCACTGCCAAAAAACTTCGCCGCAACGCATGGCGCATCGAAAATGCCTCCCGGCGGATGGCGATGAACACCACCATCCGTGCGGGACCTTAGCGGGGGCCCAGGACTCCAGCAATGCGCGCGCGGCCGGTCAGCCGCGCGTTGCGGCGCGACCGACTGGTCGCGCGAGACGAAATACCAATGGTGATGACGAGGCCACGGGCGCGATCAGAAGTCGCCGCGCGTGTGTCAGATGAGCGACGCGACCTGCTCCAGGCCCATGGCGCGGGCGAGCCGCCGCACTTCGCGCTTCTGATCCTCACGCAGGCTCATGATCAGCGGGCCGGCGGCCCAGTACAGGCGCTGCGCCTCATTGGCGCCGAGCGCCAGCGAGGGCTTGCGCCCGGCCGCCTTCTGGGCGGCGAGCTGGCGCGCGATCTCGCGCAGCTCAGCCTCGACCGGCAGCCAGTATTGCTCCTGATCCGGCGAGAGATTCAGCGCCGCCTTGATGTGGGCGATCTGCGCAACGTTGAGCGTTCCGTCGCGCTCCAGCCGCGGCGCGATCACCGGCTTTTTGGCCGCGGCCACAGGCGTGGGTGCCGCAGCGGCAGGCGCCACCGTGGTCGCGGGCGGCAGGCGGTGCGCGGCAGGCGCCGGCTTCTCGGCGGCTTGCGGACGAATCGAACCGGTCACATCTTTGTCGGCTTGCACCGGGGCACTGACGGCTTCCGCCGGCGCCGGATAGGAGATCGTGCGCACCGGAGTGGCGCTCGCAACGACCATCGGGTACGGGCTCAAGAGCGCGGCATCGACGACGGCGGCAGAAGGAATCGGCGCGGCAGCGGGATTCGAGGGGGACGCGTCCGCATCGGCCGGCGCGCTGGCAAGCTCATAGGAATTGTTGGCAACCGATTCGGCATCCATGGCTTCGGTCACGCCGGGACCAAAGCCGCCGACGGTGATCCCGGCAGCGATGGCCGCCGCGCTCCCCAGCATCGCCAGCCCAGTCAATCCCCGCAGCATCAAGCCCTCACCTGTCCCACCTGTTTGTCCCAGCTTTGTGATCCATGTATGGTAAATAAGGCGTTATTGCGCTCGCCCGCGCGGTCCCCGTATTCGTCCGGACTCACTCCGCAGGCGCGCAAACCCGCAGCGCGCGCGTGATCGGCAATGCAATCGCGCACAGCGCCGCCATCACCCAGAACCCGTGCGCGCCCAGCTGGCCATAGAGCAGGCCGGAGAGCAGCGTGAGCCCGGCCGTCGCCGCGCCGACGATGAGCGTTCCGTAGATGGCCTGCGCCGTGGCGGCGAGTGCGGGCGGCACGATGCGGGCGAGCACGCGCATGCAGGCAAGATGCAGCAGCGCGAAAGTGAAGCCGTGCAGCGGCTGGATCATCGCCAGCGCCACGACGTCGGCGGTGAGCGCCATGACGCTCCAGCGCAGCACGCCGGCCGCGGCGGCGAGCGCCATGGCGTGCGCCGGACCGAGGCGATCGAGCAGCGCCGGACCGAGGACGAAGAACACGACGACCTCGGCGGCCACCGACTCCGACCACAGCAAGCCGGCGGTCGCCGGCGCGATGCCGGCGGCGTTCCACCGGATCACGGCGAAGGCATCGTGCATGGCATGGCTGCCGAGCACGAGCGCGGCAATTGTCACGAGCGGCACGAAACCCGGCAAGGCGATGAGCGCACCGAGGGCCGACCCGGCCTCGACGCGATCGGGCGCGCCGTGGTCTCGGCGCATGAACTCGGGAACGAGCATCGCGCAGCACGCCGCGATGGCGAGCAGACCGGCCTGCAGCAAAAAAATCGTGCTCAAGCCGAACAGACCGACGGCTTGTCCCGACAGGATGGAGCCCATGATGAACGCGGCCGATCCAGCGCCGCGCACCCAGCCATATTCGAAGCCGCCGCGGCCGCGCGCCGCTGCGCCCAGCGCAAGCGCATCGGCCAGCGTCGTGATCGGCGCCAATGTGGCTGCGTAGCAGAGACCGACCGCGAGCAGCAGTACGAAGCCCGCGGCGGGCAAATAACACAGCGCAACAAGCGCCGAGAGCGCGGCGCAGGCGCCGAGCACCGCTCGCAGGGCCGCTAGGCGGTCGGCGAGCCGGCCCACCGCGGGGCCGGAGATGAGCCGCACGGCGGTGCCGGCCGCCAGCACCAGGCCGATCTCTTCCGGCCGCAGGCCGCGCGCGCTCAGGAATGCCGGCAGAAACGGCGACGCCACGCCAAACGCCGCGTAGAGCGCGGCAAACAGCAGAACGAAGCGAGCGAGCACGGCGACGCGGGGCGAGGCGAACATGGACCACACAACCTGAACCGCTGGCGCGTCGTGGCCGGCGGCGCCGCCGCGACGGCGTCAGCACCGGGACAACTCCTGGCAAGTTTAGGCGTTGCCGCGCCGGTGAACGACCCGCTCGGCGCCGAGCGGGGGGCAACTCCGCGCTTGCCGCCATCCTGTTTCCGCGTCCTTGAGTCGGCATCACCGGCTCCGCTAATGTCCGCGGTCCGGCTTGACGCCGACCAGGAGAGGCAATGTCCCCGAAATCCGGCCGCGAACGACCGCAATTCACCGATCAGGAAGCGCTGCAGTTCCACAGCCAGGGCCGTCCGGGCAAGCTGGAAGTGGTGGCCACCAAGCCGATGGCGACCCAGCGCGATCTGTCGCTCGCCTATTCGCCCGGCGTCGCGGTGCCGGTCCTCGCCATCGCGGAGGATGAAAGCCGCGCCTTCGACTACACGACCAAGGGCAATTTCGTCGCCGTGATCACCAACGGCACCGCCATTCTCGGGCTGGGCAACCGCGGCGCGCTGGCGGCGAAGCCCGTGATGGAAGGCAAGGCGGTGCTGTTCAAGCGCTTCGCCGACATCGATTCGATCGACCTCGAAGTGTCGACCGAGGATCCGGACGAGTTCATCAATTCGATCAAGTTTCTCGGCAAGAGTTGGGGCGGCATCAACCTGGAGGACATCAAGGCGCCGGAATGCTTCATCATCGAGCAGCGCCTGCGCGAGCTGCTCGACATTCCGGTGTTCCATGACGATCAGCACGGCACCGCGATCATTGCGGCCGCCGGGCTCATCAATGCGCTGCAACTGACCGGACGCGAGATCGCGACCACCAAGCTCGTGTGCAACGGCGCCGGCGCCGCCGGCATCGCCTGCCTGGAGCTTTTGCGCGCGATCGGCTTCAAGCCCGAGAACCTCATCCTGTGCGACACCAAGGGCGTGATCTACGAGGGCCGCAAGGACGGCATGAACCAATGGAAGTCCGGCTATGCGGTAAAGACCAAGGCGCGCACGCTGGCCGAGGCGGTCGAGGGCGCCGACGTGTTCTTCGGCCTCTCGGTGAAGGGCGCCATGACCCAGGACATGGTCAAAGCGATGGCCGCCAAGCCGATCATCTTCGCCATGGCCAATCCGGACCCGGAGATCACGGTGGAGGAGGTGGCGGCCGTCCGCGATGACGCCATCATGGCGACCGGGCGCTCCGACTATCCGAACCAGATCAACAACGTCCTCGGCTTTCCCTACATCTTCCGCGGCGCCCTCGACGTGCGCGCCACCACCATCAACATGGAGATGAAGATCGCCGCCGCCCACGCGCTCGCCGAGCTGGCGCGCGAGGACGTGCCCGATGAAGTGGCAGCCGCCTATGGCATGCGGCCCAAATACGGGCCCGACTACATCATCCCGGTGCCGTTTGATCCGCGGCTCATCTCCGACGTGCCGCCGGCGGTGGCCAGGGCCGCCATGGACACCGGCGTGGCGCGGCGCCCGATCGTCGATATGGACGCGTATCACCAGCAGCTGCGCAGCCGGCGCGATCCGGTCCAGGGCGTGCTGCAGCGGGTGTTCGATCGCCTGCGCCGCTCGCCCAAGCGCGTGGTGTTCGCCGAGGGCGAGGAGGAGCAGGTCATCCGCGCGGCCGCCAGCTTCGTGCAGCAGGGGATGGGCAGTGCCTTCCTGGTCGGCCGCGAGGAGCGGGTGCGCGAGACGGCAAAAAATCTCGGCGTCGAGCTCGGCCAAGGCGTCGAGATCATCAATGCGCGGCTGTCGCGGCGCAATCCCGACTACGCCGCCTATCTGTACGAGCGGCTGCAGCGCCAGGGCTATCTCATCCGCGACTGCCAGCGCCTGGTCAACCAGGACCGCAACCATTTCGCCGCCTGTATGGTGGCGCTGGGCGACGTCGATGCCATGGTGACCGGCGTCACGCGCAATTTCTCGGTTGCACTCGGCGAGGTGCGGCATTGCATCGACACCAAGCCGGGCCACCGGCTGATCGGCGTGTCGCTGGTGCTCGCACGGGGACGCACCGTGCTAGTGGCCGACACCGCCGTGACCGAGATGCCGAATGCCGAGATGCTGGCGGAAACCGCCGTGGAAGCCGCCGGCGTGGCGCGGCGCCTCGGCTATGAGCCGCGGCTGGCGCTGCTCGCGTTCTCGACCTTCGGCCATCCGCCGGGCGAGCGCTCGGCGCACGTGCAGGGCGCGGTGCGCCTGCTCGATCAGCGCCGAGTCGACTTCGAATATGACGGCGAGATGGCCGCCGACGTCGCGCTCAAT
>Ga0075425_100005930_pt1 | contig 12740 bp, 2 predicted proteins | sample SoiMethybrSBSTD4_FD_75300 | JGI IMG/M metagenome (GOLD analysis project Ga0075425, IMG submission 75300) | Bulk soil microbial communities from a Populus tree surrounding site in Tennessee, USA - Soil MetaG P. TD hybrid SBSTD4 | ecosystem: Environmental > Terrestrial > Soil > Tree plantation...
TCTCCGAAATGGAATATTATCTACTAAAGTTGAAATTTCCTCTCCTTTTTCTTCATCTGGTTTTAGCAGCTCCGGTACGGTTACTTCATTATCTTGCATTTCATAAGGAAAAACATCATCCGAAATGGTCACAATAGCTTCGCCATTAAGTTTGTTGGGTTTTTGTAGCGTCTCCTGTATCCTCTTTGCGTTTTCTGCCTGCCATTTTTCATATTCTTCCTGTTTTTTCTTTAATGCAGAGTGGTTTTCAAATACGACCCTCCTCCCGTTCTTGTCATTAAGGATTAAAACATCTCCATACAGGCCAAGGTGAGGAAATGACGCAGTCTTTATTCCCATGTCTTGCTGTACTTCCTGAATTGCCCTTGCATATTTTTCCATTTTATTTATGTCTTTATCTGTTCCTAATGCTCTACGATAAGCGTACCATAACTTCCTGAGAACGTTAAAACACTGACTTATAGAATAACCAGAAGGGCAAATTAGCTCTTGCTGCTCTTTTCTATTATATAGGTCCAAAAATCCAAATCTGGTGGAATGGATAGATTTTGCAAGTCCTCTTTTCTGCGATCTATATGGTTTGTTGGATTTTATCCACTTCTTAATCTTTTTCTTGTAGACACCTATGTCGCCAAGTTTATTCTTGACATATTTTTGATTGACTGTATAGGTCCGCAATGGCATCTTATTGCCTCAAAAATACGCCATTCGCCCATTTATATCATAATGCACACTAAACAACAAGTCAGTACAATCTGAGAATGTGAAGTAAGACATGAATCCTTTTGTTATCTTACGCAGTTAACGAACTCCTTAAACCTCTTGCATATCTTTTACTTACTGAGTACAATATAATAAATGTGGAAATAGGGATAAATCAAGATTTGAATAAATAATTTCACGAGTTGGAGAAATTCAGCAAAACTCTAAAGTAATCAAATAAACCTGTAAATGAAGAGAATAAAAACGGTACCTGATTTAGTTCTATAATAAGAACTCAAACTTTTAATTTTGTTTACTCTTGTGCTTTCTAAGGATATCAATTACGGATGAGGCCACTAGATTGTCATTAGTAAGTCGGGCACCGTCCCAGGTGATCTCAGATTTAAAACTTAAAGCAGGAGATAAGATGTTGCTTGATGTTAAGGACTCAAAAATAATTATAAGAAAGGAGTGACTTGATACATAATTTTCGTACGTTAGTCTCAAGATTTATTGCGTAAGTAAATATTTATAAATGGTCTTCATTATAAATTTTTGAGCTAAAGTTAAGTTTCAAATTTTCCTGGTTAAATTGATTAATCATTTACCAATATTTTATTATACATTGAAGTGGAAGAAAATACTGTGAATATTCTTGGCACAGCGATTATCACTTCACTTGCTGTTATTTTCTTGACTGTTCCTTCAATTTTAGTAATTAAACCATTAGAAATAAGGGATACCAATACTGGATTCATTTCAACTACATCCTCTTTGCAAGCTCATGAAATAAGTGCATTTGAGAATTTACAAAATGATAACATACCACCTAAAGTCAACATAACTTATCCTTTTTACCCTATTACGCTAACATCAGGTAAAATAGCAATAGACGCAAATGTAAGCGATTCTGAGAGTGGTATTCACAATATCTCTGCTCGAGCACATACATTTCCATATAAGGGTGACTTTCCTATCAATCTAGGCTCCGATACGATATTAGGATTTCATAATAACTGGTCTTTCCGGTCTGTGCCCTTAACAATTAATGATACAGGTGCATATAGAGTTTTAATTAAAGCCACGGATAAGGCGGGCAATGTGAATTATGCTGAAACCACAATTAATGCAGTATTTCCAAAGGGAACACTATCAAATACAACCGGAGAATCCACATATCCTAGAATTGCTTTTCTACGACCCACCTTTACCGAAGCAGCGTATCAGAGGCATGGATTTATAGATTTTTATTTAAAACATGAACTTCCCTCCTTAGGACAAAATATAACTACAGACCTCGATATGTTAACAGTAAAGACACCTAATTCTGTTCCAGAATTTCGAGCAAATGATATTAGACATCTATCAAACATTACATCTCTTATACCTCTAAGTGGAACAGAGCTACATGATGTCTCATATAGTTATTTTCCTAATCCACAAAAGTTTTGGTTACCATTCATTGACAATTTAAAAAACGTTGCACCTAATGCATCAGTCACTGTTATTAGAGATGAGGATGTGCATGACGGGCACATATTTTATATAGACAACAACGAGACAAATACTCCTCAAGGCAGTAACGAGACAACAACAAATGCTTTTGACATTCTAGTATTATTCCATAATGAGTTTGTAACTCAAGATGAATATGATACCCTGAGACAGTTTGTTAGTAACGGTGGTACTATTTTGTTTATAGATTCAAATGTTTTTCGTGCGGAGGTCGATTATGATAGGGACAATCATACAATAACTTTTGTTAAAGGACATGATTGGAAATTTGACGGTAAATCTGCAACTAGAAGTGTACCTGAGCGCTGGTATAATGAAACCAAAGAGTGGATGGGCAGTAATTTCCTGGACGTTGATACCATTGCTATTTTTGCAAATAATCCATTTAACTATATTCATTCTGAGGAACAGTTTGTCAACAATCCAAAGGCGACGATAATATCTGATTACGAAATAAAATTTCCGGAAAACTTTATACAATTGTATGTAAATAAGGAAAAACTTCCAAATGAACTAACGCGGGAAGACATCCCCTTGGATAAGATAAAGGTCGCTACATATAGTTTGCAGTATGGTAATGGCAAGGTTATAGTTCTAGGGTTATCCGCACAGAATATGGCTGAAAATCAGCAATTCATGAGGTTTTTTGATAATCAGATTTTGCCAATTGTCTTATGTCCCAAGTTTCAACGTTGTTCGTAATCTCTAGTACAAACTAATTTACACGATGTTCATTGCGTAAAGGAAGATTTGTACGCCTAGAATTTGTTTGACAAAACTATTTGAAATTAGCACATGCTATATTATTTTTCAACAATTATATAGTTGACATACAGCCTCAATTTTTGTACTAGTAATATAGAGATAGAGTGAGTGGAATGAAATGAAGGTTAATTTCTCAATTATGCCTAGCCTGATTTTATTTGCATTTGTACTGCTTATAGTCCACACAGCATTCAATGTTTCGTTCGGACAGCAAAATAATATTAATATTGAATTCCTGTCAAATAACTCTGCATTACAAACCACCAGACCTCAAATTGATACAGTACGTCCAGTAATTAATATAACATACCCAAACTACCCTCTTACAGTAACGACTGGTAAAATAATAATACAGGGTACTGCGTATGACTCCGGTAGTGGCATTCACAATGTTTCTGCCGACGCTCATACATTTCCTTTTAAGGGTCACTTCCCCATACCACTGGTTTCCAAACCAATACCAGTATTACCTAATAATTGGTCTCACTGGTCAGTCCCATACATAATTAATGATACGGGTACCTATAGAGTGGTAATAACTGCAAGAGATAATGCAGGAAATCAAAATTACGCAGAAACAACAATAAACGCAGCTCTTGCTGAACAGAAACCCACAATGGCAACAAGAGAGATGATACCCAAGATAGCATTTGTTAGACCCACTTTTACCGAAGCTGCTTATCAAGAACATGGTTTTTACAGGTTCTATTTCAAATATGGCTTTCCACCTTTTGGAAAGAACATAACCACAGACCTTGACATGTTAACACTAAAAACACCAAAGTCTGTTCCAGAATTTCGAGCAAATAATATTAAACATCTATCTAATATTACATCTCTTGTACCGATAAATGGTACAGAACTTGGTGACGTCTCACAGGATTATTTTCCAGTTCCACAAAAGTTTTGGCTACCGTTTATAGATAGCGTGAAAAAGGTAGTCCCAAACGCCACGGTAACAGTCATGAGAGATGAGGACGTACATGATGGCCACATGTTCTATCCAGATAAAAATACAAAGACATACCCTGATGGCAAGGCAATGACTAAAAATGCGTATGACATTCTATTTCTCTCTCACAATGAATACGTTACTCAACAGGAATACGATAATCTGAAACAGTTTGTTAAAAATGGTGGTACAATAGTGTTTATCGACGCTAATGCTTTGTACGCTGAGGTACGCTACGACCGCAATAATCATACGATTACTCTGGTTAAAGGCCATGATTGGCAGTTTGATGGCAAAGATGCAAGACGGAGTGTTCATGAGAAGTGGTACAATGAATCTAAAATATGGACTGGCGGAAACTATTTGGTTAATACTATTGAAAGCAATGTAACTTTTACAAACAATCCATTTAACTATACACATTTTGAGGAGCAATTTGTCAACAATGCAAAAGATAAACTAATGATTAATTATGGTATAAAATTTCAGCCAAAAGCTTACTTCAATGATCCTTCATTGTGGCAAAAACAAGTAGGCACATTCTCCCTAGCTTATGGGAAGGGCAAAGTAATAATGTTGGGTTTATCCGGACGGCTCTTGGCTGAAAATCCGGAATTTATCAAGTTTTTTGAAAAAAATATATTGCCAAATGCATTATGTCCGAAGTTCCAATCTTGTTTGTTGCAAGACCCTCAAAATGACTTTACCCCTCCAACGATTAATATCACTTATCCATCATTAACCCCAACAATAACAACTGGTAAATTAGAAATAGCGGGAAATACTTTTGATTCTGAAAGTGGCATTTACAATGTTTCTGCTGCAGCGTATAAACTTACTTCAGACAGGAACTTTCCTGTACCTTTTATGTCTGCACCTATGCCAACATCAAATAATAATTGGTCTCGTTGGTCCGTCCCGTTGATAATCAATGAAAGTGGTATTTATCGGGTGATTACCAAAGCAACGGACAACGCAGGAAATGCAAATTATGCAGAGGTCACAATTAACGTCGTTCCCATGAACCAAAAGGTATTAAATGCCACAGAACGAGAACACATAACTCCTAGAATCTCCATAGTCAGACCTACTTTTTCTGAAGGTGCTTATCAAGAAAATGGTTTTAATAAATTCTATTTAAAACATGGTTTTCCACCATATGGTAAAAAAGTAACTAAAGATCTTGACATGCTAACAGTAAAAACACCAAAGTCTGTTTCAGAATTTCCTGGTATTACATCAACTCGCGCCACAAATAAAACTGAACTTTATGATAATCCAGAAAACAATATCCCTCACCTTGATGGGCCATCCCTACCATTCATTGAGCATGTAAGAAAAACTGCACCTAACAGTACAGTTACTGTTATTAGAGATGAGGATGTCCATGACGGTCACATATTCTATCCTCATGATAACAAGACAAACGCATACGAAGTCCTTTTGTTATTCCGGAATGAATACGTTACTCAAGCTGAATATGATAATCTCAGACAATTTGTTAAAAATGGTGGTACAATAGTGTTTATCGATGGGAATGTATTTCGTGGAGAAGTAAATTATGACAAAAATAATAGTACGATAACTTTGGTAAAAGGCCATGACTGGAAATTTGACGGGAAAGCTGCAAGTCGAAGCTTACCAGAGCGCTGGTATAATGAAACTAAAGAATGGGTCGGTAGTAATTATTTGGATATAGATGCAAATGTTACTTTTACAAATAACCCATTTAACTACTCGCATTCAGTAGAGCAGTTTGTTAACAACCCAAACGCTACAGTAATGGTTGATTACGGTATAAAATTTCCTAAAGATTTTATTGAATTATATTCAAAAAAGGAAAAACTACCAGCTGAGCTACAACGTGAAGATATACCTATTGAAAGTATAAGAGTTGCCACTTATTCACTAAACTTCGGCAAAGGCAAAGTGATAATGTTGGGTTTGTCCGGAGAAACCTTAGCTGAAGACCCAAAATTTATGAAATTCTTTGATAATACTGTTTTGCCCAAGGCTCTATGCCCCAACATTGAATCATGCACAAACACAAACCATACCACTACAAATTATCTATACGGCTGCACAAATTACGAAAACTTTGGCTTTCACTGTGACACCATTCCAAATGAATTTGAAAATTATCAAGTCCTTGCGAAATATACCAAAATCTCTACTGTAACGAGGCAACCGGATTATATCGAGGCTAAATTTGGAAAAGGCGTGCATACGACGGGAGAACATGCACTAGAGTCATTGAGAGCCAACATCATCGATGCATACAATTCCAGCAATTTCTCGCTTTATCTCTCCTTCAGACCTGACGAATACGATAAAAAGATAGGCAATCCTAATATGACGTTGCTTTCCTATCAAAACGGAATTTTTAGTGATGACAATAACACAGCAGGATGGAAAGTTGAACTCTTTCCCAGTAGCAATTCGACTATGAAAAAAGTGCGTTTTACAGTTTTTAATACTAATGGTGAGCCCAACTCCTCAAAAGACATAAACATACCCGTCGGAAAGTTTTCAGAGATAGCTGGAACATTTGATGGCAAATACGTACGAATATTTGTCAATGGTTCACTTAGATCCGAAACGCCATTTGCCGGAAATTATAGCGGATTCATAGATCACAACAATTATCTTAAAGTTGCAGGTGACGCTTATTGTACTTGCTATCTTGCAAGCGGTACTTTTGATGAATTTAGATTCTACAATTATTCGCTAAAAAGTCAAGAAATAGGCAAGATCAATAGTCACTCAGACGATACACTTGACAAAGGTCTAGTTGGATACTGGAAGTTTGACGGGAATCTGAAAGATTATTCTCTTTTTAAGAACGATATGTTTTATAACACACCTATTTCAAGCATGGCATTTGCTCCTGACGGACGATTATTTTATACCGAAAAGAATTCTGGCAACATAAGAATCATGATAAACAACACTGTTCTAGCTAAGCCATTCGCATCAATTCCAGATATTCATGTTGACTTCGAACAAGGGTTGCTTGGAATAGCTATTGATAGCAAATTCATACAGAATCATTATGTCTATGTGTTTTATAATTATGATAACTACTCAATATCTCCCGAGACAAATGTTTGGGCCAGAATAGTAAGGTTTACTGATGTAAATAACAGTGGTACAAATGAAACCGTAATTTTTGATAAAATACCTGCATCAGTATATGGATATCATACGGGAGGAGCATTAATGTTTGATAAGGTGGATGACAAGCTCTATGTGACAGTAGGGGACGCAATTGACGCTAAAAGGGCACAGAATTTATCTTCTCTGTATGGAAAGACCCTCAGGATCAACAGAGATGGTACTATCCCTGATGATAACCCATTTCTAAATTCGCCAGTTTATACATACGGCCACAGAAATATGTACGGATTAGCCTTTGATGACAAAGGCAATGGGATAGTTACCGAACCTGGCCCAGATTCATATGATGAAATAAACTCAAACATTAGGGGAGCAAATTATGGGTGGCCGATGATGTTACAGACAAACATCGTGGACAATCCTTTATCTAACAATCAATCAATAAAACCATTAAGAAGTTACTACATTACAGTGACTCCAACTCAAGCTGTATACTACAACGGGGATATGTACCCTGAGTTGAAGGGCAACTTTATAGTTGGTTCCTTTAGGGGGGATCTGTATGCTTACAGAACAAGCGAAGATGGCAAGGAATTGATAAAAGAAATAAGAGTGATTACATCAGTTTATCCGTCTAAGGAAGTTGTTGGAGTTGCCGTATCTCCTAGGGGCCAAATATATTTTGGAGCTTATGACATCTTTAAGCTTGACAACCTAGATTCCACATCTCAGGAAGAAATAATGTTTCCGATTCAGATTAATGCAACGAATATTAAAGTGACTGATGTGAATTATACTGAACAGACAAATAGGATAAATCTGGATTTAGTTGACGAACATGGATTAAGTGATTTCTCCATCAAAATTCCAAATTCAATTATTGAAAATAGCTCTCAATATTTTGAATGCAATTCCAGAGGCAATCATTTGACCAATAATCAAAGCCAAGCAGAAACTCCTTTTCACCTAGATGTACGGGAATACAAAAACTATGACATAATTTCAGTAGAAGTTAAGGCAGATTCGCCTAAAAATCTGCAATTAACAATAAGTCCCAAACCTCATAGTTCAATACATAGTTCAATACTTCCCGACGTCTGTTTGATTGGTACTTAGTCCAGAATTGTAAAAGAGCATTTACTGGTGTAGAATTGAAGTACGTAAGAGTTTGCTCCAGACATGCTATATGGTCTTAATATACTTTCACGAGATACCTAAATGAAGATAGTAATCCATTGACTATATTTCAACAAATATATAGTGCACACTTATCGTAAATTTTGTACCAGGAAAATATTAGATCTAGTGAATATGATGAATTCAACAATCCCAATCGCGCTTATCATGAACGTGTTGATAGTAATGCTGTTGATTGTCGCGTTATCTGCGATCACGTCATACGGACAGCCAAATAATATTAGAAATGATTCCGTTACAAATTTGTCTGTTGATTCTACTACCAAAACTAACATACTGCATAATCCTCAAAATGATACAATTCGCCCTTCCGTCAATATAACATATCCACAATATCCTCCTACAGTAACAACTGGTAAAATCATAATACAAGGTACTGCAAATGATTCTGGTACTGGCATTCGTAGTCTATCAGCTAGTGTTCATACATTTCCTTTTAACGGTCACTTCCCCATACGCTTGGCATCCCGTCCTACTCCAGTGTCACCTAATAATTGGTCTCACTGGTCGTTGCCTTTGATAATTAATAAGTCTGATACCTACAGAGTGGTAATTACAGCAATAGATAACGCCGGAAACGCCAATTATGCGGAGACTACAATAAACGCTGCACTCGGAACGAATAATATCACGACAAAAGAGGCAACACCCAAGATAGCATTTGTTAGACCCACTTTTACCGAAGCTGCATATCAGGAGCATGGTTTTTACAGGTTCTATTTCAAATATGGCTTTCCGCCATTTGGAAAAAACATAACCACAGACCTTGACATGTTAACCGTAAAAACACCAAAGTCTGTTTCAGAATTTCCAGGAAATGATATTAAACATTTAACCGATATTACATCTCTCGTCCCGATAAATGGAACAGAACTTCGAGATGTCTCACTAAATTACTTTCCTGTTTCACAAAAGTTTTGGCTCCCATTCATAGATAGCGTCAAAAAGGTTGTCCCGAACGCCACAGTGACAGTCATGAGAGATGAGGATGTAAATGATCATCACATTTTTCACGGAGACAACAAGACTAATGCTTATGATGTTTTACTGCTTTTCCATAATGAATACGTTACTCAAAAGGAATATGACAATCTGAAACAGTTTGTTAAAAATGGTGGTACAATAGTCTTTATTGATGCTAACGCATTATTTGCTGAGGTTCGTTATGACCGGGATAGTCAAACTGTAACATTGATAAAGGGACATGATTGGAAATTTGACGGTAAAACTGCAACAAGAAGTGTACCTGAGCGCTGGTATAATGAAACTAAAGAGTGGGTTGGAGGCAATTATTTACTCGACTACATTAGGAACAAGGTGACCTTTTCAAATAATCCATTTAACTATACGCATTTTGAGGAGCAGTATGTTAACAACCCAAGGGATAAGATAGTACTCGATTATAATATAAAGTTCTCTCCATCAGGTTACTTCAAAGATCCCTCCTTATTTAGAAAACAGGTTGCCTCATACGTCCTGGACTATGGTAAAGGTAAAGTAATCATGTTGGGATTAACCGGGAGAAATTTAGCAAATAATCAAGAATTTACCAAGTTCTTTCGTAATGCTATCTTGCCCAACTCACTGTGTCCCACGTTTCTCTCTTGCCAACTAGTAAACGCTTCAAACGATTATACTCCTCCCTCAATTAATATAACCTATCCAGCTTATCCACCCACGATAACAACAAACAAAATAATAATAGGAGGAGTCGCAAAGGATATCGACAGTGGCATTGCGAATATTTCTGCACTAGTGGGTTCATTTCCCTTTAAGGATAAAAATCATCCTAGAGTAATATTTCAACCAGCCAGCTCTTCATACATTAATTGGTCTCGCTGGTCAGTACCTTTGAGCATTAATCACACAGGGGTGTACAGGGTCGTAATTACTGCGATGGATAATGCCGGTAATGCCAACCAAGCTGAAACCACAATAAATGCATTCCTTTCTGAAAAGAAGAATGATACGAAAACAAGAGATACGATGATAAACGTTGCATTTGTCAGGCCAACTTTCACAGAAGCAGCAAATCAGCAACATGGTTTTTTTGATTTCTTTTTAAAACATGCCTTTCCTGCGCTTGGAAAGAATGTAACAACCGATCTCGACATGTTAACAGTAAAAACACCAAAGTCAGTTTCAGAATTTCCAGGAAATGATATTAGACATCTATCCAACATTACTTCCCTTGTACCTATAAATGGAACAGAGCTACCTGATGCTTTACGGAACTACTTTCCAAATCCACAAAAGTTTTGGATTCCATTCATAAATAGCATGAAAGATGTCATCCCAAATACCAGAACGACAGTCATGCGAGATGAGGATGTACATGACGGTCATCTCTTCTACAAGGACAACAAGACAAATGCATATGACATTTTATTGTTATTTCATAATCAGTATGTTACTCAAAAAGAATATGACAATCTGAAACAGTTTGTTAAAAATGGTGGTACAATAGTGTTTATTGATTCAAACGTATTTCGTGCAGAGGTTAGCTATGATAGAGAAAATCATACTATAACATTGATAAAAGGACACGACTGGAAATTTGACGGTAAAGTTGCAAGCAGAAGTGTCGCTGAGCGCTGGTATAACGAAACCAAGAAATGGGTTGGCAGTAATTTTTTGGATATCGATGCAAATGTAACTTTTGCAAATAATCCCTTTAACTATACTCATTCTGAGGAGCAGTTTGTCAACAATCCAAATGCTACAATACTTGCTGATTATGATATAAAGTTTCCAAAAGACTTTATTCAATTATATTCAAAAAAGGAAAAACTCCCGGCCGAACTGCAACGTGAGGACATACCAATTGAAAATATAACTGTAGCTACTTATTCTATGGATTATGGTAAGGGTAAAGTGATAATGTTGGGTGTGTCCGGAGAGTTTTTAACTGAAAACCCAGAATTCATGAAGTTTTTTGATAATACTATTCTACAAAAAGCAGTGTGCCCAAACTTTCAACCTTGCACACATACAAACCATACAACTACAAACTATCTATATGGGTGCACCAATTATGGGCAGGACTTTCACTGCGACCCAATTTTAAACAAATTTAAGAGCTATGCAGCTCTTGCAAACTTTACCAAAATCACTTCAGCTACCAGGAAACCCTCTTATGTTGACTTTAAATTTGGAAGCGGAATACGAATTACCGCACATTCACATGAATCACTGAGAGCCAATATCATAGATGCATATAACACAAAGCAATTTACCATTTACCTGTCCTTCAAACCTGGCCAGTACGATAAAAGTATAAAAAATCCATACGTCACTCTGGCATCTTACAGAAATGGTTCCGATATAAATGACCGTAACACTGCAGGTTGGAATATCGAGTTAATTCCTAACAATAGCACGGTTATGAAAACAGTACGCTTCTCGGTTTTTAACACAAATGGTACTTCCTTCAGTTCAAAAGACATAGATATTCCTGTAGCAAAGTTTTCAAAGATAGTCGGAACGTTTGATGGTGGAACTATACGGATTTTCGTAAATGGAATTCTTAAATCGGAAACTCCATTCACCGGAATTTATAGCGGGAAAGTAGATCACAACAATTTTTTAAAAATTGCAGGTGAACCTTATTGCTTTTGCTATGGTCTAAACGATAATAGTGTCTTGAATGAGGTACGGTACTACAATTATTCATTAGAAAGACAAGAAGTAAAACAGATTAACTATCTTTCACATGACCACCTCGATAAAGGGCTTGTTGGATACTGGAAATTAGACCGCGATCTTAAAGATTATTCTGGTTTTAAGAACGATATGTTTTACAATACCCTTATCGCAAGCATGGCATTCGCACCTGACGGTCGTCTGTTCTATACCGAAAAGAATTCCGGCAATATCAGAGTCATGGTAAATAATACCATAATTGATGTGCCATTTGCATCAATTCCAAATATTTACGTTGACTGGGAGCAGGGTTTGCTAGGAATAGCTATTGATAGTAAGTTCAAAGAGAATCATTTTGTTTATGTCTATTATAATTATAAGGATACTCACACAGGAAAAATTTATTCCAAAATAGCAAGATTTACCGATGACCATAACAAAGCCAATGATAAAGTTGTTATACTCGACAAAATACCAGCTTCTAAAGGCTTTCATACGGGAGGGGCTTTAGCGTTTAACAAAATTGACGACAAACTCTATGCGACGGTAGGGGATGCAACTCAAAATGTAGAATGCGGGAATTTGCCTAATTCCACTGGAGAAATATGCCCTGCTCAGGACCAAACACGTCTTTTAGGAAAAGTTTTGCGTATGAACAGAGACGGGACCATTCCTAATGATAATCCATTTCCTAATTCACTGGTATACAATTACGGTCACAGAAATATGTACGGAATAGCATTTGATGATCAAGGTCATGGAATAGTTACAGAGGCTGGCCAGGATTTGTATGATGAAATAAATTCACTAATAAAAGGTGCAAACTATGGTTGGCCAACACTGCAACAGG
>Ga0075425_100005931_pt1 | contig 12739 bp, 10 predicted proteins | sample SoiMethybrSBSTD4_FD_75300 | JGI IMG/M metagenome (GOLD analysis project Ga0075425, IMG submission 75300) | Bulk soil microbial communities from a Populus tree surrounding site in Tennessee, USA - Soil MetaG P. TD hybrid SBSTD4 | ecosystem: Environmental > Terrestrial > Soil > Tree plantation...
AGATGATAGTCGGGCGCCGAGGCGGCGGTACCATGTTCCAGAGTAAAAATCAGCAGACCCCCGGGCCGGAGTGCGCCGGCGGCCGCAGCAAGGGCTCCATCGAGGGCGCCGAAGTACACCAGGGTGTCGGCCGACACGATCACGTCGAACGAGTCAGGATGGAGACGAAGGTACTCGGTCAGCTCGATCTGAAGCAGTTCGTCGTAGAGCTGCTTCTCCTGCGCCTGCGACAGCATGCCGGGCGACAGATCCACGCCTGTGAGCCGCCGGGCATAGGGACGAATCAGAGCACCGCATAAGCCGGTGCCGCAGCCCATGTCGAGGATGTCGAGATTCGGGGACACCGGCAGTCCGGCATCCTCGAGCATCGCTCCGACGAGTGCCGGCGCTCGATATGAAAGCTTTGCCAGCTTCGACTCGAAGCTCGCCGCGAAACTGTCGAACGAGATCTGCACGAAGGCGTTCGATGCCCGCTCCGGAGTTTCGCGGCCACTGCACGCCGACCACATATGCTTCGCCACCGGGTCGTCAGGATTCTCCGCGAGCCAGTCCTCGTAAATGCGAACCGCCTTGTCCACTTCGCCGAGCGTGCAGTGCGCGAGCGCGAGCAGCTTGCGCGCTTCAGGGTGCTTCGGCCTGAGCGTGATCACTTTGCAGAAGCAGGCGACCGATTCCTCTCTCCGTTTCAGGCTGTAGAGCAGAACGCCGAGGTTGGTGTAGGCATCGATGTGATCCGGGTTGAGCCGAATCGCGGTACGATAGGCCTTCTCCGCCTCTTCGGGTTTGCCCGTCGCGCGAAGCAGCACACCGAGATTGCTGTAGGCATTCGCGTGATCGGGATCGAGAGCGATCGCGCGCTGATACGCGTCGATCGCTTCGTCGAGATGCCCCGATTCCTGAAGAACAATGCCAAGATTGCTGTGCCAGTCGGCAGCATCCGGGACGAGCGAGAGACTCTTCTCGATCAACTCCACCGCGTCACTGCTGCGTCCGAGTTGATGCGCGAGCACTCCCGAGAAATGCAGCGCCCGGGGATTTGACGGATCGACGACGAGAATCTCGTTGTAGACGACGCGTGCTTCCTCGAGTCGCGCGTCCTGCTGCAGCTGAATCGCGATGTGCAGCGCTTCCTCGACCGTCAGCTCACGCGTTTCACCGGGTTCAGGTTCGGTCTTCTGCTGGAGCAGGTCCTGCATGTGCTCACCAAACATGGTCGTCTTCCTCTCCGACCGGCGGACCGACGTCAGTCGAACTGATACACGAAGTTCCCGTTCGATGCGTTCAAACGAACGCCCTTGAGCGCCAATCCTTCCATCGTCCGCCTGAGAACCTCGTGGCTGATTTCCGGAAGGACCGTGTTGGTCAGGATCGCGTCGATCATACGACCGCCGCTCTCGACCTCTGTGCACCGGCTCACGATCAACTTGACCGCGTCTTCGTCGTAGGTGAATGGAACCTTGTGGTGTTCCTCGACCCGTTGCTTGATGCGCCCGAGCTGGAGCCGGACGATGCTCGAGAGCATCGCGTCGCTGAGCGGATAGTACGGAATCACCACGAGGCGTCCAAGCAACGCCGCCGGGAATTTCTTGAGTAACGGCTCGCGCAGCGCCTTGGCAATGCCGTCGGGATCCGGCATGAGTTCCGGATCCTTGCACATGCTGACGATCAGCTCGGTGCCGACGTTCGAGGTGAGCAGGATGACCGTGTTCTTGAAGTCGATGTAGCGACCCTCGGCGTCCTCCATCCAGCCTTTGTCGAAAACCTGGAAGAACAGTTCGTGGACGTCGGAGTGCGCCTTCTCGATTTCATCGAGCAGCACAACGCTGTACGGCCGCCGCCGGACTGCTTCCGTGAGGATCCCGCCTTCACCGTAGCCGACATATCCCGGAGGCGATCCCTTGAGGGTGGAGACGGTGTGCTTCTCCTGAAACTCGCTCATGTTGATCGTGATGACGTTCTGCTCGCCGCCATACAGCGCCTCAGCGAGGGTCAACGCGGTCTCCGTCTTGCCGACGCCCGATGGACCGCACAGCATGAACACGCCAATCGGTTTGCTCGGGTTATCGAGCTTCGCGCGTGAGGTGTGAATGCGCCGCGCGATCATGTCGAGCGCGTGACGCTGACCGATGACGCGCTGATTGAGCGTGTCGGCTAAATTCAGCAGTGACTCGACCTCGTTCTTGACCATCCGGCCTACCGGAACGCCGGTCCAATCCTGAACGACAGCGGCGACCGCCTGCTCGTCGACACTCGGCAGAATCAGCGGGGACTCTCCCTGGAGCGTCGCGAGCTTCGACTGCAGGTCCTTGAGTTCCGCGAGCAGCTGCGTGCGTTCTTCTGCCGTCAACGAGTTCATCGCCGCGGTTGCCGCCGCGGTCGCAGCGCCCGTTTCCACCGCAGCAACGGCAACAACCGCCGGCGCCTCTTTCGGAGTCGGAGATTCAACCGCCTGCCGCAGCTTCGCCCGGATTTCGAGGAGTCGATCGGCGAGCTTGTGCTCCTCGGCCCATCGTGTCTCCAGCTCCTCGCGCCTCTTTTCCTCGGCCGCGAGTTTTTCCTCGCACTCCCGCCGGCGCTCCGCCACGTTCACGCCGACCGCTTCCTCGCGGGCAATGATTCCCTGCTCGATCTGGAGCGCTTCGATCGTTTTGCGGCAGTCTTCGAGCTGCGGCGGCACTGCATGCTGACTGATCGCGACGCGCGCGCACACGGTATCGAGAAGACTGACGGCTTTGTCGGGAAGCTGGCGTGCCGGGATGTAGCGATGCGACAACCTGACCGCCGCCTCCAGCGCTTCGTCCAGCAGTTGAACGCGATGGTGTTTCTCGAGTGTCGTGGCGACGCCCCGTACCATGAGCAGGGCCTTTTCTTCACTCGGCTCCGCGACCTGGACGACCTGAAAGCGACGTGTGAGTGCCGGATCCTTCTCGATGTATTTCTTGTATTCGGCCCAGGTCGTGGCGGCAACGGTTCGCAATGTTCCGCGCGCCAGCGCCGGCTTCAGCAGATTCGCGGCGTCGCCGGTGCCGGCCGCGCCGCCCGCGCCAATCAACGTGTGTGCTTCGTCGACGAACAAAATGATCGGCTCGGCCGACGCCTGCACTTCGTCAATGACCTGCCGCAGGCGATTCTCAAATTCTCCCTTCATGCTTGCGCCCGCCTGCAACAACCCGATGTCGAGCGTGTAGACCTGGACGTTCTTCAGTGGCGGCGGAACGTCGCCGCGCGCAATCCGCGCCGCAAAGCCTTCGACGACGGCAGTCTTTCCGACGCCGGCTTCGCCGGTCAGAATCGGATTGTTCTGCCGGCGCCGCATCAGGATGTCGACGATCTGACGGATCTCCTCATCACGGCCGCTGATCGGATCGAGCTGGCCGTTCTTCGCCCGTTCGGTGAGGTTCGTGGCGAAACGTTTCAGTGCTTCTTTCTTTCCGAGTTGCGCGGGCGGCATCGCGCTGCTCGCCTCACCCGGCGATGCGAGCGTGGTGTTATCGGTCGCTCCGAGCGCATCCTCCGGAGAGCCGTTGACGATCTTTCCGAACTGATCCGTCAAGGTGTCGGACTTCACCGCGTCGAAATGGCGCGAAATCGCGATCAGGGCATTGCGCAACGATGGCGTCTTCACCATACCGATCATCAGGTGACCGGTGCGGATACGGGTGTCGCCGAACATCAAGGTCGCGTACACCCACCCCCGTTCGACGGCGGTTTCGACATGCGTCGATAAGTCCGAAATCGACGTCGCGCCGCGTGGCAAACGATCCAGCGCGTCGGTCATGTCTTTGGCCAGCCGCGACGAATCGATCTCGAAATGGCGGATGATGCGGTGCAGGTCGGAGTCGGGCGTGTAAAGGATTTGTTGAATCCAGTGCACGAGCTCGACGTACGGGTTTCCGCGGAGCTTGCAGAACACCGTCGCGCCTTCAATCGCCTTGTAGGCCAGACTATTCAGCTTGCCGAACGATGCCGAACGACTAATCTCGCTCATGCTAGATTCCGCTCAACGAAGGTTTCGCAATCCAAGTACAGGTCAGCGGCATCCGTCGCGGACGTTCGCCGGCCCAGCCACGTCGTCCACCCCAGCTGCCCCTTGACGCCAAGTCTCAACGCCGGGACTTCCTCTCGCTTCAGGTGCAGCCGGAGATCCCAATCGAGTTCTAAACACAGATAAAACCGCACCCAGTCGACGAGCTTGCGCAACAGCGTGCCGCCGGGTTTTTCGCCGTCGTCTCGGACGCGCGCCGCCGGGAGAAACGATTCGTATTGAGCCAGCGTCAACGGCCCGAGATGAATCCGGAACTTGCTCTGATGATCCCAGACCTTGCCGCCGGCGACAGCACTGACGCCGAGCGTCTTGCTCTCCGGACCGAGATACGTGCGATCGCGCCGCGCCAGGACCAGCCAGTGGCCGACGAACTCCTCGAGACGCGCGGGCACCCGGAAATACTGGCGAATGATCGCTGCCAGGCCATCGGCATCTCGGACATGCCGCACCAGTGTGCCGACATGAAACAGCTTCGCCACGTCCGGCACCGTGTCTCGCTGCCGGAGCGAGCCGGGGGCGATTCCAATGAGCGCGCCAACGTAGGTGAGGTAGTGATCGTGGTCGGCCCGATCCCGGTTGACGTGTGGCTGGGCCTGTGCCCACGCCCGATAAAAGAGCGCAAGAAACCGATGATGAAAAACGTCGAGGAACCGGCTCAGTGTCGGATCGCTCGCATGACGCAGACGATGTCGCGCGTACTCGGTCAGATGAATCGGCAGTGGACCATTGGGCCCGAGCAGGCCGAACAATCGGACTTGCAATCGCGGCGGCGCGCCGTCCTTTCCAAATTCGAGCGACGCGAGCGGAGCCGGCGCAAACGCGAGGTCGGGATCCTGTCCTAACCGCACCGGCTCGTCGACCGGACGAAGCGCCTCGCCCCAACGCGGCTTTTCCTCGTACAGACACTCGAGCCGCCGCATCGTCTGATAGAAATCGTACCGATACGGCTCTCTCGCGACGTCCGACAGGAAGTTCAGAGCGTCGGTCTCGTGCCCCAGTTTGGCGTCCATCGATTGATTTCGCCTCGACTCTGCGAACGCAGGACCATTTCGGTCACCGAGTTGACTGACACGTATCGTGCAAAGTGACGCTCCAGCACGGCGCCGAGCAGGAACGCGCTGCCTCCTTCGAATGCCATTTCATCGACATCGACCGAGATTTCCAGTCCACGGCCGAACGCAATTGGACCTCGCATCGGCAGGCGGCGCACAACCCGCCGGACGTTGACCGATTGAATGCCTTCGATCTGACGACGGGCGCTGACGTCGGTGGTCGTGGCGTACAGCTCGAGCAGATCGCGCAGCGCGCCGGCGGCTTGCGGCGCCGTGGCGTTGATCAGCGACAAATAATTGAGCGACAAATGACTGATTGCGCGCCACGCGATCGCGCGATCGGCAATCGCCGAGTACGGACGGCTCGGACCGCTGACGGTTCGCACGCTGGTCACAGGGGCGGCGATGTTCAACGAAAAGTCGCTCTGCCCCAGGCCGGCCGGCATATGCAACACGAGGTCGCGATTGGTGCACAACGCCTGCACCGAGAGCTGGCGCAGATCCGCGGAGTACGGCGCTTGAGTCGAATCGACCAGCGAGAGATACACTTCGCTGCCGATGTAACTCGATCGCGGTCCGCGGCGCCGCTGGTCGGGCGGAATCACACGAGGCTCGCGGCGGGTTGTGAAGTACGCCGGCTGATGGTGTTCGACGTCGAGACTCTCCGATGAATAGAACGGAAGAAAGCGCTGCTCGCTGTCGTCTCCCGCACCGTGCCCGACGACATCGGTGACTTGATAGATCTCAAAATCGAGGGGCCTGGTGCGATCGGCGACGACGTGGAATTCGAACGTCGAGTCGCTCACATGAATACGATCGACGCGCGGCTTTTCGAAAAGATTGATCGCCGGTGTGCAGAAGAGCTGCAGATATGACGCGTCCACCACGCTCTCGAGCGTGGGATCGCCGCGGCCAACCAGAATGACGATCTCGGCTTCGTTCCCGGACACGCGGCCCAGCGCCGAAGCCAGTCCCGCCAATTCGAGGAACCGATAGCGCTGCGGGAAACTGAAATACTCCTGCAGCAGACGGTATCCCTGGAACGATCGAAGACTGACCGGCAACAGGGCTTCCTCGTCAGCGAACCCGACCGGACGGATGGCTGCAGGCGGCAGCAGTGTGACGTCGGCCGGCCGGCCACCAGCCGGCCGCACGAGCACACCGAGGCAGGTCGCCAGACACAATTCCAGCAGTTTGTTCGCCGCGTCTTCCCGTCCTGCAAGGTAGAAGGCGAGGCGATCGATCCGCGTCTGCGCAAACTTGAGTCCGGCGGTCGTCTTCAGCCGGAACCGGAGCCCGCCTTTGATCCGCGGCGCAATCGGCAATGTATTGAGCGGCAAATCGGGCGCGAACGAGAAGTAGTTGGCCGAGACGACGTCGATCGGCAGCAGCGTGACGTCGTGGGCAGTACGGAACTGGCACGCGGTCGCCTCGTCCGGACCGGTGATCGAGTGCATCGTCGTTCCGCGCGGAACCGTTCGCGTGCCGCTTGCGAGGCCGGGATCGTCCTTGTCTGGATGCAGTTGCGCGATGAGCATCGACGGCGTCGGAGCGAGATAGTGTGGATACACGATCTCGAGCAGCGACTGCGTAAAGCGCGGGAACTCCGAGTCGATCTTGAGTTGCACCCGCGCGGCCAGGAACGCGGCCCCTTCGATCAATCGTTCGACGTAAGGATCGGCAACCTCGAGGCCGTTCATGCCGAGCCGCGCGGCGATCTTCGGGAACTGCTGCGCGAACTCCGCTCCCATCTCGCTGAGATGTCCCAGCTCACGTTCGTAGTACTGGAGAAGACGGGGATCCATCAGGACACCCGCGATGGCGCAAGGTCGGAAACCTCCACCTGCCCGGTCTCCAGATCGATTTCCGTGCGGACGAGCAACTCGAGCGGAATCGGCTGCGCCCAGAGGTGACCGGTAATCTCGACGCCAATGACATTGTGATGGTCGAGCCCGACGGTCTCGAGCGCGCGGACGTGGAGCGACTCCGGAAGAATGCGTGGTTCGAAATCGAGAATCGATTGCTTGATCGCCCGCTCGAGATCCGGGACCTCGATGGTGGACGCGGTTTGCCCGGCAAGCGCCGGCAGTCCGTAATTGATGACCGACTTGCGCGCATGCGGCAGCGATGCGGCATCCATGCCGGGATCGAGCCTGGTCGTGTTGAAGAGCCACGCGAGATCTCGCAGCACCGCCTCACGCAGACGACGCTTGGAGATCACCCGCTGCAACCGCGGCTCGAGTTTCTTGTCGGGTTCCTCGTCGGTCAGACGGTCCAACAGGGCGGGCTGAAGCTGATCCTGGGGCGGAAGCTGTTCAGGCATGATCCGCGCCCGCACCGTCAGGCGCCGGCTCGGCGACTGGTGAGATCGAGAGCGCGCGAATCTCGAGGAACGGCGTCTCGCCGGTGTCGGTCGCGATGATGCGCTGGCCGAGGCCACGGAACGCGTCTTCGGCGATTGGCTCCCACGTGGTCTTGCGCGAGAGCGCGAGGCTCCCGTCCTCGGCGGCCTGCGAGCCAGGATACCGCGTTGGAATGAGTGCCAGGGACTCGCCGCCGTTCTCGAACTCGAGGTGCGCCGGCATCCACACCAGATCGCGGAGATCCTCCGGCGCCTCCATCGTGAGTTCGCGCACGCGGGTGAACGGAACCCAGTAGTACCGCCCGTTGATGATCGCCTCCAGCACCGGACCGAGCCGTGAATCCGCGTCGGCGATCCATTCAAACGGCTGACCGTCCATGCTGCCGCCGGAAGCGGGCGCTGCTTCGAACGCGCGCTGACGAAGCTCCTCGGACTGAGCGGCCTCGCCTCGACCGGCACGCAGCCGGGACTCAATGAGGAGCGCCAGCCACTGCTCCGGCTCACCGAGCACCATCGGTGATTTCTTTCCGTCGAAGACCTCGTCGCGGATCACTTCGCAACGGACCGCCTCGCCGTACATCTGCGCCATCGGCAGCGCGAGTGGATCGAGCTCCGAGGCCACTTTGAGTTGATTCAGCGCCCGATCCCACTGGCCGAGCACACACAGGAGCTGGAACAGAAAAACGCGAAGCTTGGCGTCCGATGGTTTCGCGCGAATGTCCTCCTGCAGCCGCGCAAGAGCGGCGCGGGGGTCTCCCTCTTTCAAGGTCTGTGCGGCCGCATCCGAGAGAGTCATCACGATCCCTGGGTTGTCCACTCGTCCTGGAAGCTGGTGCTGCCCTGCGGCATGCCGTCAGCTCCCTGCGGCGTGTAATCGATCGAGATCTTGTTGAACGAAAAGCTGACGCGTTCGGTCAGGGCCGGACTCCCGGCGGCATCGCCAGCCTCGAGGTCGATGGCCATCACCCGGCCCTCTTCGATCTTGATGATCAAGTACTCGAGCGGAGTCTTGCCGATCTTCCTGAGCGTCAGCGTCGCTTCTTTGATCAGCTCGTTGGTGCGAAGCGCAGACATCAGCGCGGTCGAAGACTTGTCGACCTTCTTGGTGATGCGCAATTCTCGCATCGTCGCCTTGCCGGTGGCGATGCCGCCACCGAGCGACGACTTGCCCTGCATTCCCCAGGACCAGGCCAGCACTTCGATCTCGTTCTTGTGCTTCTGGTCCTGGGCCTCGCCGTTGATCTCGCCGTGCTTGGCGCCTTTCACTTTGAAAAACATGTCCCCGGCGCCGGGGCCGCGAGACTCAGAAGTAGGCGCCACGTTGATCCCTCCGCCTTTATGCTTCCTTCTGCGCCTTGAGGTCGTACTTGAAGAAGACCCCGGCGTCGAGCGAACCGTCCGGCTTCTGTGGCTTGTATTCCACGGCGACCTTGGCGAAGGCCAGGCTCACGTTTTCGGTAGCACCATCGGCTCCGCTGTTGCCATGGGTCACGCCGGTCACGATGACGTCGTTCATCTTGATGATCAGGTATTCCTGCTGTCCCTTACCTGCCTTGCGATTGGTGATCGTGGCTTCCTTCAGGTGGACGCCGGTCGCGCAGTACTGCATGAGCACCGGAGACGACTTGTCGTACCTGTGAATGAAGGACAGATCGTGGAACGAGGCTTTGCCTTCACCACCGCCGCTGCCGTGCGCCATCGACCCGGCATTGGTGACGCCCCACGAGTACGACAGCACTTCGATTTCGTCCTTGTGCTTGTCGTCGAGCGACTCCCCCTTGATGTCCCCGAGCTTTCCGAAAATGTCTGATGCCATGGTTCAACGCTCCTCTACCGCTTCTCTATTGAACGATCAGCTCCACGAAAGCGTACACATTACCGTCAGCTCGCTTTCGCAGACGGCAGTTTCGACACGAGCCGCAACGACACTGTGAGTCCTTCGAGCTGATAGTGCGGACGCAGAAAGAATTTGGCCGAGTAGTACCCAGGATTGCCTTCCACTTCCGCGACTTGCACTTCGGCGGCGGCAAGGGGTTTTTGCGCCTTTGTCGTTTCCGACGAATGGGCCGGATCGCCATCGACGTAGTTCATGATCCATTTCTGCAGCCAGATCTGCATGTCTTCGCGTTCCTTGAAGGATCCGATCTTGTCCCGGACGATGCACTTCAAGTAGTGCGCGAAGCGGCAGCATGCAAACAGATACGGTAGCCGCGCGGCAAGGTTCGCGTTCGCGGTGGCGTCCGGATCGGTGTACTCGAACGGCTTCTGCACCGACTGCGCGCCGATGAATGCCGCGAAGTCGGAGTTCTTGCGGTGTAACAACGGCATGAAGCCGTTCTTCGCCAGTTCCGCCTCGCGACGATCGCTGATCGCGATCTCGGTCGGGCACTTCATATCCACGCCACCGTCGTCGGTTGGGAACGTGTGAACCGGAAGCCCTTCGACCGCGCCGCCTGACTCGACCCCGCGAATGCGCGAGCACCACCCATACAACTTGAACGAGCGGTTGATGTTGGTCGCCATCGCGTAGGCAGCGTTGGACCACGTGTACTTGCTGTGATCCGCCGCACCCGTATCTTCTTCGAACGCGAATTCCTCGACCGGGTTGGTCTTCGAACCATACGGAAGCCGTGACAGGTAGCGCGGCATCGCCAGACCGAGGTACCGCGAGTCTTCGGATTCGCGAAGCGACCGCCACGCCGCATATTCCGGAGTCGTGAAAATCTTCGTCAAGTCGCGCGGATTCGCGAGTTCCTGCCACGACGACATCTGCATGATCGTGGGCGAGGTGCCGGCAATGAACGGCATATGCGCCGCGGCTGCGACCTGCGCCATTTCTCCCAGCAGCTCCGTGTCGGGCGGGGTGTGGTCGAAATAGTAGTCGCCGACGAGGCACCCAAACGGCTCGCCACCGAACTGTCCGTACTCCGCCTCGTAGATCTTTTTGAACAGCGGGCTCTGGTCCCACGCCGTCCCTTTGTACCGCTTCAGCGTTTTGCCGAGATCCTGTTTGCTGATGTTCATGAAACGGATCTTGAGCATTTCGTCTGTTTCAGTGTTGTTCACGAGGTAATGCAGGCCGCGCCACGCGCCTTCCATCTTCTGGAAGTCTTCGTGATGCAGGATCAGATTGATCTGCTCGGTCAGCTTCTTATCGAGCTGCGCGATGATCGCCTCGATCGACTTGACCACATCGGAGCTAATGAGCTTCGTCTGCGAAAGCGCCTGCTCGGCGAGGGTGCGGACGGCTCGTTCGACTGCCTCTTTCGCTTCGTCGGTCTTTGGCTTGAACTCTTTTTTCAGAAGCGAATCGAAGTCGCTGACTTCGGTGGCGCCAATTGCCGACGTTTCCTGCTGTTGGGCTTTGGGATCTGCCATGATGTTCTCCGCTTCACGTCACGCCGGGATCAGGACGTCTCGCCCTGGGGATTTTTCGTCGACGCCAACGTCTGCAGCAGCGCCGGATCCTGCAGCAGCTTGGCCACCAAGTCTTCGGCTCCGCTCTTCCCGTCCATGTAAGTAATCAAGTTCGCCAGTTGTTTGCGGGCTTCGAGGAGCTTGTTGAGCGCATCGACTTTCGAGGCGACCGCTGCCGGCGAAAAATCGTCCATGCTGTCGAACGTGAGCTCGACATTCAAGTTGCCCTCACCCGTGAGCGTGTTAGGCACCTGAAATGCGACACGCGGCTTGAGCGCCTTCATGCGGCTGTCGAAGTTGTCGACGTCGATGTCGAGGAACTTCCGATCCGCAACCGGCGGCAGCGGCTCGGTGGGTTTCCCTGACAGATCCGCGAGGACCCCCATCACGAAGGGCAGCTGGATCTTCTTTTCGGCTCCGTAGAGTTCGACATCGTATTCGATCTGCACACGAGGCGCCCGGTTGCGCGCGATGAATTTTTGAGCACTTGCCTTCGCCACGACATACCTCCCGGAAAGGGACGCGTTACTGATCCTTCAGCCCACCTGCCGACCGTGCCACCGACAGCGCGTCGGGCGCAATGTCGGCGAGCACCTCGAGAAAATCCTTGGCCACAAGACGCTTGGCGCGATCGACGAACAACGGAATCGGGCTCGATGGTTCGTTTCGCCGGAAGTACTCGGCGACCGCATCGAGCGCCCGGATCGCATCGGCGCGTGAATTGATCGCACCTGCCCTGAAGGTTGCCTGTCCCGCGCCGTCCCCCGATGCCTCCGATCCGTCGCCGCTCGCCTGGCCACGCGCCGCCAGCTGCTCTTTACACACACGCCCGAGTTTCGCAAACTGCGTCACCAGCGGCCCGAAATCAGGCGCGACTTCGGGTCCACCCTCGCTGCGCATCCGCGCATCGATGCTGGTCAGTGCCGCACTGCCGGCGGCAACGCCCGCATCGAGCGCGGTCAGGTCTTCAAGCGATAGTTCCGTGAATGCGTTCGAGATCGCCGCCTCGTCCGGCTTGGTTTCCAGGGGGCCGGGCGTCGCCTGTCCGCGCGCGATCTCGATGTCGCGCAAACTGTACCGGCCATGCTGGCGACTGGCCACCAGCGGCAGGCGCCAGACGCGGTCGACGACCGCCATCGGATCGGCGAAGCAATTCAGTGCGTTGCGCCGTGCAATCGCGTCCTCGTCGAGCGCCGGATATACCTGGGGCCAATATGTCTCGAGCCACTGCGATGCCGTCGTGAGCACGCCCGCGAACGCCGGGAGTCCGTCGGTTCGCAGAAACGCCGTACCGAGATAGGCAAGCAGCCGAAGATCCTTACTCTTGCTCAGACCGTCGAGGGCATCAGCCCGAATCTTGTCCCATTCGAGAGGCGGTCGCGCCTTGGACAGCTCCTTCTCATCACCTTCTGGATCGGGTGGTGCCTCCGGAGATCTCCTTTGTCCAAACAGGCGAAGCGCATCCAACGATGACAGCAAAATCGAATCGTCCAAGCTCACGCCGCACGGCTGTTCTGGAGAAATCGGCTGAAGCAGCGCCTGCCCGTCCCACCGAGCGTTCATTCCCAAGCCTCGTTGTTTCCAGCATTTGCGCGGCGGCCTGTCCTGAGCGAGCGTCGGAATTCACGCGAGTCGAAAGGGCTTGCCCTGAGCGACCGTCGGGAATCACGGGAGTCGAAGGGGCCGGAACGCCTGCGCATTCTATACCTGAAGTTGAGGGAAGAGCTAGCGACTCTCACGAATGCACCTCGGCGATAAGCACCGTGACGTTATCGGGGGCGCCGGCATTCAGGGTCGCTTTCATTAACCCATCCACGGCTGTGTGGATGTCGGGCGCCTGCATCCAGTTCCGGATTTCCGACT
>Ga0075425_100005932_pt1 | contig 12738 bp, 7 predicted proteins | sample SoiMethybrSBSTD4_FD_75300 | JGI IMG/M metagenome (GOLD analysis project Ga0075425, IMG submission 75300) | Bulk soil microbial communities from a Populus tree surrounding site in Tennessee, USA - Soil MetaG P. TD hybrid SBSTD4 | ecosystem: Environmental > Terrestrial > Soil > Tree plantation...
TACGACATCGCGTCGTCGATCCTCCAGCAGAAGCTGTCCCAGCTCCCGGGGGTCGGACAGGTCAATGTCGGCGGAGGAGCGCTGCCCGCGGTGCGCGTCGACGTCAACCCGATGGCCCTGAACCACAACGGGCTTTCCATGGAGGACGTGCGCACGGCCCTGGCCGCGGCCAACGCGAACCGGCCCAAGGGATCGCTCCACGGCCCCAACCAGACCTGGTCGATCACGACCAGCGACCAGATCCTGAAGGCGGCGGACTACGTGCCGCTGGTCATCCGCTACCAGGACGGGGCGGCCCTGCGCCTGGGCGACGTCGCCCGCGTCACCGACTCCGTGGAGGACATCCGGTCGGGCGGTCTCTCCAACGGCAAGCCCGCGATCATCATCATCATCTTCCGGCAGCCGGGCGCGAACATCATCGAGACGGTGGACGGCATCCGCGCGCTGCTCCCGCAGTTCCAGGCCGCCATCCCGCCGACGGTCAAGCTCTCCGTCGTCATCGACGCCACGCGTACCATCCGCGCTTCCGTGCGCGACGTGCAGATCACGCTGGGCATCTCCATCCTGCTCGTCATCCTGGTCGTGTTCGCTTTCCTGCGCAGCGTGCGCTCCACGCTCATCCCCTCCGTGGCCGTGCCCGTCTCCCTCATCGGGACCTTCGGCGTGATGTACCTGCTCGGCTACAGCCTGGACAACCTCTCGCTGATGGCCTTGACCGTCGCCACCGGCTTCGTGGTGGACGACGCGATCGTGGTGGTGGAGAACGTGACCCGCCATCTCGAGGAGGGGATGTCGCCCTTCGACGCCGCGGTGAAGGGAGCCACCGAGATCGGGTTCACCGTGCTCTCCATCAGCATCTCGCTCATCGCGGTCTTCATCCCCATCCTCTTGATGGGCGGGATCGTGGGCCGCCTCTTCCGGGAGTTCGCGGTGACGCTGTCCGTCGCCATCCTCGTCTCGCTGGTCATCTCCCTGACCACGACCCCGATGATGTGCGCCCGCCTCCTGAAGCGGCCGCGCGACGAACACGAACACGGCCGCCTCTTCCAGGCCAGCGAGAGGATGTTCCAGGCCGTGCTCCACCGCTACGAGCGGGCGCTGCACTGGGTGCTCGACCATCAGCCCGTCACGCTGATGGTCACCCTGGCCACGATGGTGGCGACGGTGTACCTGTACACGATCGTCCCCAAGGGGTTCTTCCCCCAGCAGGACACGGGGCGCCTCAACGGATCCATCCAGGCCGACCAGGACACGTCGTTCCAGGCCATGCAGAAGAAGCTGGCCGTCTTCATCCAGACGGTGTCGGACGATCCCGCGGTGGAGAGCGCGACCGGCTTCCTGGGGGGCAGCGGGAATTCCGGACGCATATTCGTCGCCCTGAAGCCCACGGGCGATCGGGACGTCAGCGCCGATCAGGTCATCGCGCGTCTGCGCGGCAAGCTCTCCCACGTGCCGGGAGCCTCGCTCATCCTCTCCCCCGTCCAGGACGTGCGCGTGGGCGGGCGCATGGGGGGCGGGCAGTATCAATACACGCTGCAGGCCGACGATGCCAAGGAGCTGTTCGACTGGTCTCCCCGGATCCTCCGCGCCTTCCGCCAGATCCACGAGCTCACCGACGTCAACAGCGACCAGCGGGACAAGGGACTCCAGGCTTCGCTCGTCATCGACCGCCCGACGGCGTCCCGCCTGGGTATCACCCCCCAGGCCATCGACGCCACCCTCTACGACGCGTTCGGCCAGCGGCCGGTCTCGACCATGTATACGCCGCTGAACCAGTACCACGTGATCCTGGAGGTGATGCCCGAGTTCTGGCAGAACCCCACCGGGCTGCGTTCCGTCTACGTGAAGGCGGCGGACGGCAAGCTCGTCCCTCTCTCCGCCTTCACGCATTTCGAGACGTCGACGGCTCCCCTCAGCATCAACCACTCGGGGCAGTTCCCGTCGGTGACGATCTCGTTCAACCTGCCCCCGGGCGTCGCGCTGGGGGACGCGGTGGATGCGATCAAGGCCGCGGAGACGGAAATGCGCCTGCCCGCCACCATCCGCGGCAGCTTCTCGGGCACCGCCCAGGCCTTCCAGGAATCGCTGGCCAACGAGCCCATCCTCATCGCGGCCGCGCTCCTCACCGTCTACATCGTGCTGGGCGTGCTGTACGAGAGCCTCATCCACCCCATCACGATCCTCTCCACGCTGCCCTCCGCGGGGGTGGGCGCGCTGCTCGCGCTCCTCATCACCCACAACGACCTCTCCGTGATGGCCCTGATCGGCATCATCCTGCTCATCGGGATCGTCAAGAAGAACGCGATCCTGATGATCGACTTCGCGATCGAAGCGGAGCGGCGGGACGGCCTGTCCCCGGAGGACGCGATCTTCAAGGCCTGCCTGCTGCGCTTCCGTCCCATCACCATGACCACGATGGCGGCGCTCCTGGGCGGGTTGCCCCTCGCCCTCGGCGCCGGCACGGGGGCCGAGCTCCGCCGCCCCCTGGGCATCGCGATCGTGGGCGGCCTCCTCTTCAGCCAGATGCTGACGCTGTTCACGACCCCGGTGGTGTACCTCTACCTCGACCGCATCCGCCTGCGCTGGGCATCGCTGCGCGGCCACCCCCATCGCGGCGACGACGGGGCGGCGGTCGCACGGGGGGACGCGTGAGCCGCGGAAGAGTAGTTGCCGTGGCCATCCTGGCTGCCGCATCGGTGTCCGCCTGCGCGGTCGGTCCCCACTACGTGCGCCCCTCCGCGCCCACTCCCCCGGCCTTCAAGGAGGACGCCGCGCCCGGGCAGCGTGCCGAGGACTGGAAGCCGGCGGAGCCGCGCGATGCCCTGCCCCGCGGCCCGTGGTGGGAAGTCTTCGGCGATCCCGATCTGGATGCGCTCGAAGCGCAGGTCGACGTGGCCAACCAGGACGTGGCGCAGGCGGAGGCGAACTACCGCGTCGCGCGCGCGCTCGCCCGCGGCGCGCGCGCGGACCTCCTGCCCACGGTGACGGCGGCCCCCGGCGTCACGATCAGCCACAACGGCAGCCGCGCCGGGAGCCAGGGCACGGGCACGACCAGCGGGTCCAGCGGGTCCAGCGGCTCCCGCGTCACGATCTACGAGGTCCCCATCGACCTCTCCTGGGAGGCCGACGTCTTCGGCCGCATCCGCCGCAACATCGAAGCGAACGTAGCGGCGGCGCAGGCCAGCGCGGCCGACCTGGAATCGGTACGGCTCAGCCTCCACGCGGAGCTGGCCACGGACTGGTTCCTCCTGAAGGGCCTCGACGCGGAGCGGAAGCTGCTGGACGAGGCCATCGACAGCTACACCCGCGCGCTGGAGGTGAACCGCAACCGGCACGACCAGGGCCTCGTTTCCGGCGTGGACGTCGCCCAGGCGGAGACCCAGCTCGAGGCGACGCGCGTCGAGGCCACGGACCTCGAGATCGCCCGCGCCCAGCTCGAGCACGCGATCGCGGTGCTGGTGGGCAAGGCGCCGGCCGAGCTCACGATCCCCCCCTCGCCCCTGGACATCGCGGCCCCCGCCGTTCCCGCCCTGCTTCCCGCGGAGCTGCTGGAGCGGCGTCCGGACATCGCGGCCGCCGAGCGTCGCGTGGCCGCCGCCAACGCGCAGGTCGGAGTCGCCACCGCCGCGTTCTTCCCGCGCCTGCTCCTGGCCGCCTCCGCGGGCTTGCAGTCCACGAGCCTGGGCAGCCTCTTCTCCGCGCCGAGCCGCTTCTGGTCGCTGGGTCCGTCGCTCGTGCAGACGCTGTTCTCGGGCGGCAAGCGCCGGGCCGCCGTCGAGCAGGCCCGCGCGTCCTACGATGCCGCCGTGGCCGGCTACCGGCAGAGCGCGCTCGGGGCCTTCCAGGAGGTCGAAGACGGGCTGGCCGCCCAGCGGATCCTGGGCACGGAGGCGTCACAGCAAGGGGCGGCCACGGCGGCCGCCGACCGCCTGGTGACCATCGCGCGCAGCCGCTACCGCGGCGGAGTCACGTCCTACCTGGAGGTGTCGATCGCGGAGACGGTCGCTCTCAACAACCGTCGCGCGGGCGTGCAGGTCCTCACCCGCCGGCTCACGAACGGGGTCGCGCTGGTGAAGGCCCTGGGCGGGGGCTGGGACGCGGCGTCGCTCCCACCCGCCAGCGCCGTGCTCGCGGGCGAGTCCGCGAACCGCTGACCACGCCGCCGGACTTCTGGCGTAGGCTCCCCGCATGAAGCTGCTGCTCACGCTGTCGCTCGCCGCTTGCCTTGCGGGCCCGGCCTTCGCGCAGTCCCCGTCTCCGTTCCCCTCTCCGTCCCCGTCCCTCGCGCCACCCGAAGTCGGCCCGCCCAAGGGCTCGCTCGTGATCGTCGGCGGAGGTCTCCGGAGCGAGTCGATCCTGAAGCGGTTCCTCGACCTCGCGGGCGGTCCCGAGGCCAGCCTGGTCATCATCCCCACCGCGGGTGAGAGCGACGACCTCGCCGACTACGCGGGCGACCTCCGCGACCTCACGGACGCGGGAGCGCGCCACGTCATGCTGATCCACACGCGCGACCGCCGCGTCGCCGACTCCGAGGCTTTCGTGGCGCCGTTGCGCGACGCGCGCGGGGTCTGGTTCCCGGGCGGCCGCCATTGGCGGCTGGCCGACGCCTACCTGGGCACGCGCACGCAGGCCGCCCTGCGCGACGTGCTGGCCCACGGCGGCGTGATCGGAGGCACCTCCGCCGGAGCGACCATCCTGGGCTCGTTCATGGTGCGCGGCGACACCACGGGGAACACGATCATGGTTGGCGACCACGTCGAGGGATTGGGCTTCCTGAAGAACGTGACCATCGACCAGCACCTCCTGAAGCGCAACCGCCAGTTCGATCTCATCCCGGTGATCGAGAGCCATCCCGAGCTCCTGGGCATCGGCCTCGACGAGGACACCGCGATCGTGGTGCGCGGCGACCGCTTCGAGGTGATCGGGAGTGGGTACGTCGCCATCTACGACCACACGCGGAGGATCGACTCCGGCGGACAGTTCTACTTTCTGACCGCCGGCGACCGCTACAACCTGAAGACGCGGGAGGCGGAGCGCCCGCAGCCGCGCGGCGTGCCCATGGAGCGCGTGGTCAAGGAGCCGTGGAAGAAGTGAGCCGGGAGGCGTCGTGGACGTCCGCATCCTGAAGGAGGCCGAGATCCGCCGGCTGGCGGGTCCCGCGGGGGCGCTGGCCGCGGTGCGCGAGGCCTTCGTCAAGCTCGCGCGCGGCCAGGCCACGCTGCCGGGAGTGATCGGCCTCGACATCCCCGAGCAGCAGGGCGAGGTGCACGTGAAGGGCGCGTATCTGCACGGCTCGCCGTTCTATTCCATCAAGGAGGCGGCCGGCTTCTATGGCAACGCGCACAAGGGGCTGCCCGTGGGCAGCGGCCTCGTGCTCGTGTTCGACGCGACGACGGGGCTCCTCCGGATGATCCTCTTCGACAACGGCTACCTCACCGAGCTGCGCACGGGAGCGGCGGGGGCCCTGGCCGCCGACCTTCTCGCGCGGCGCGACGTCGAGACCGTCGGGATCATCGGCTCCGGGGGCCAGGCCCGCTATCAGCTCGAGGCGCTGCTGGGCGTACGCCGGCCCCGCCGCGTACTCGTCTACGGTCGCTCCGGTCCCTCGGCCGCCGCTTACGCGCGCGAGATGTCCGAGCGGTTCGGCCTTCCCGTGACCGCGGTCGCCTCCGCCCGCGACGCCGTGATCGACAGCGACCTCGTCATCAGCACCACGCCCTCGCGAGAGCCGATCGTGTGCGCGGAGTGGGTGCGCCCGGGGACGCATATCACCGCGGTGGGGTCCGATGGACCCGACAAGCGCGAGCTCGACTGCGCGGTCCTGGCCCGGGCGGACCTGATCGTGGCCGATCGTCTCGATCAGTGCCTGCGCCTGGGCGAGATCCACCACGCGGTGGCGGAGGGCGCGATCGACGCGGGCCGTGTCTACGGCGAGCTGGGCGAGCTGGCCGCCGGCCGCAAGCCGGGCCGCACCACGGACAGCCAGATCACCGTCGCCGATCTCACCGGGGTGGGAGTCCAGGACGCGGCCATGGCCGACCTCGTGGCCACCGCCGCCCTGGCCGACGGCCTGGGCGAGTCGATCACGGTCTAGCCTTCCAGGCGATAGCCCATGCCGTGGACGGTGGTGATGAGCTGGGGATTCCGCGGATCGTCCTCCAGCTTCCTGCGCAGCCAGGCCACATGCACGTCCACCGTGCGCGTGGAGACGTCCGCGTCGTAACCCCAGACGTGCTGCAGCAGCTCGGACCGCGACAAGGTCGCGCCGCGGTGGTCCACGAAGTAGCGGAGGAGGTGGAACTCGCGGGGCGAGAGGTCCACGGGCCTCCCGCCCTTGCGCACCTCCGCCGCGCGCACGTCGATGGTCAGGTCGCGCACGGTGACGGGCGCCCGCGGCGGGGCCGACGTCCCCGGCTGCGCGGGCCGCAGGCGTGCCTCGATGCGCGCGAGCAGCTCCGCGTTGTCGAACGGCTTGGTGACGTAGTCGTCCGCGCCCAGCTTGAGGCCGCGCACCTTGTCCGCCACCTGGCCGCGCGCGGTGAGCATGAGGACGGGAGTGCCCACGCCGCGGGCGCGCAGCTCGCGCAGGACGTCGAAGCCGTTGCGGCGCGGCAGCATGGCGTCCAGCAGCACGAGGTCGAAGGCCTCCGCGGAGGCGCGGAGCAGTCCCGCCTCCCCGTCGCGCGCCACCGCCACGTCGTATCCGTCCGCCTGCAGGCGATCGGTGAGGGCGAGCACGACGCCCGGCTCGTCCTCCACGAGCAGGAGCCGCGGCTTCACCCGATCTCCTCGCGCGCGGGGGCACGCTCCGGCACCGCGTCCGCGGCCGGAGCGGCGGGGACACGCAAGACGAACGCGATCCCCCGCTCGAGCGGCCGCGCCTCCACGCTGCCCCCGTGCGCTTCCGCGATGCGCCGCACGAGGGCCAGCCCGATGCCGCTGCCCGGGGCCTGGGACTCGGCCGCGCCCCGGCCGCGGAAAAACGGCTCGAACACGCGGCGGGTCTCGTCCGTGGCCAGGCCGGGTCCGCGGTCTTCGACCACGATCTCGGCCATCGGCCCCACGGTGCGCGCCGTGACCTTGGCGTAGCGTCCCTCCGCGGCGTACTTCCGAAGGTTCACGAGAAGGTTGCGCAGGGCGGCGGCCAAGGTGGCCTCATCCCCGAACGCATGCAGGCCCGGCTCGACCTCGACGTGGGACTCGATCCCCGCCGCTTCCAGCGAGACGTCGGCGACCGCGGCCTGCACCAGCCGCTCCACGTCCACCGCCTTGCGCCGCTCGGCCCCGGCGCTGTCCGCACCGGCGAAGGCGAGGACCTGCTCGACCATGTCCGTGAGCCGGCGGCCTTCCTCCCGCAGCACCGCCCCGTACTCGCGCACGCGCGCGGGCTCCACCACGAGGCCGTCGCGCAGGTTCTCGGCGGCGGAGCGGATGACGGTCAGGGGCGTGCGCAGCTCGTGGCTCACCGCGGCCACGAACTCGAGCTGCCGCCCGGCCAGACGGCGCTCGCGCCGCGCGGACACGATCACGAGGGCGGCGCTGCCCGCCAGGAGGAGCAACACCCCGCCCGCCACCGCCGCGCTGCGGCGCTGGGCCGCGGCCACCGCCGCGTCCACCGATCCCGCGCGGTGCGAGAAGGCGATGGTCCAGGGCGCGCGTGCGTCCGTACCGTCCGCGCCGGTGATGCGGAGCGCGAACATCTTCTTGAACGTGCCGTGCGCCGGCTCGCCGGTCGACGCGGCGCCGCCGGGATGGTCCGGCGCCAGGTTCGACAGGATCGCGGAGTCGATGTCGTCGAAGCGGACGCCGAACGCGCTCGCCGTCGCGTCCGCGCTCGCCTCCGGCCCGGGGGCGGCGGGATCGCTGCGCCAGACGACACGGCGCGCGCCGCCGCCGGTTTCGGGCGCGCTGATCGTGACGTGGTACTCGAGGCCATCGTCGCCACCCGCGTGCTTCCGCGCGAGGTCGGGAAGGATGTGCCGCTCCAGCGCCTGCCGATCGATCCGAATCACGGACCATGTCATCGGCTGCATGTCGTTGCGGAACACGAACACGTGGTCGACGCGCTCGCCCGGCGCGGGCGGATCGGTGAGGGGCGCGCGCTGGGGCGACGGCACCAGGATCGCGGGCACCGTCACGTCCGTCGAGCCGAGCCGGCTCAGGAATCCCGGCCCGTCCGGCGTCCGGCTCGCGCCGAGGCGGGCCACCAGCGCCGTCATCTCCCCGGGCAGGACGCTCTCGACGAAACGACGGCCGGCGGGATCGAACCGGCGCACGCGCGGCGCCCCTCCGGCGGCGGGTGCGGCCTGGACGAGCCAGACGTCGGCCACCAGGTCGGGATAGGCAGCCCGCGTCTTCCAGGCCGCGAGCGCGCGCGCGTACGTTTCGTGATCGCCGCGCTCGACGGCGGCGCCGTCGACCCCGAGCATGAGGAACGCGCGCGTGAGCTCGCGGTCGACGTCGCGCGCGAAGGCCTCCGCGCGCCCGGCCGCGCTCGCCCGCATGCGCGTGCGCTCGGCCGCGCTCACCGCGGCCAGCCAGCGGTGCTGCAGCAACGCGAGCCCGGCCAGCAGCGCGCCGATGAGGACGGCGAGCAGCGGCAAGGGATCGCGAAGGAGGCGGCGCATGACCATCTGGCCGCCAGTGTAGCAACCGGGCCCTCCCGCGCATCCCCGGGGGTTGGGACTTTAACAACCTCTTGACAACACCTTTACCGGCCCATCACCACGCGACGCGCCCGCTGCCGATATTGGGAGCGCACGAGGAGGTGCTGCTTGTCCACGATCGTCCGCGCTCTTGCCGCGTCCGTCTCGATCCTCTCCGTCTCCGCAACCCTGTCCGCGGCCGAGCCGCCCGCCGACGCTGCACGCGCCCAGCGCGTGCTGGCCGCGGCGCGCCAGGCTCTCGGAGGCGAATCCGCCCTCGCCGCCGTCCATTCCCTCTCGCTCGAGGGCCAGCTCCGTCGCCGCATCGCCGGCGAGGACGGCGAGCAGGAGATGTCGGGCGACGTGCGCGTGGACTCGCTGCTGCCCGACCGGTATCTGCGCGTCGACACCGTCTCGCCGATGCCGGGCATGCCGGGCATTCCGCTCGCCACCGGGCTCGACGGCGACGAGGTCTGGACCGGCGCGTTGCCCGTAGCCTCCGGGATGAACGTGGTCATCCGGGCCGTCCCGCCCGGAGACGCGAGCGGGCAGGCCCGTCTCAAGGACCGCATCCTGCGCGAATCCGCGCTCTTCCTCGTCACCCTGCTCACAGGAGCCAACGGGACGGAATACGCCTGGGTGGGCGAGGCGGAAGCCCCCGAGGGCCGCGCCGACGTCCTCCAGGTGACGGGCCGTGGCGGGCTCGACGCCCGGCTGTTCGTGGACCAGAAGACGCATCGCCCTCTCATGCTCACGTTCCGCGATGCGCCGCCGCGCATGATGGTTCGCCGCCAGATGGGTCCGGGCGGGGGACATGGGAGCCCGGCCGGGTCCGCGCCGGCGGAGGCCCTGCCCACGCCCCCGCCGCTCGTCGAGGCGGCGCTCTTTCTCTCCGATTGGAAACGCGTGGACGGCGTCCTTCTCCCGCACGCCCTCAACAAGACGCTCGAAGGCAAGCCCTACGAGGAGATCGTGGTCTCCCGCTACACCGTGAACGATCCCAAGCTCACCGCGGACAAGTTCCGCAAGAAGGTCTGACCGTGGGGATCTCCGGCCTCCTCCTCGCGGCGGTCCTCGGCTTGCGCGTGCGCGTGCTCGACCCGAGCGGCGCCGCCGTGCCCAAGGCGGCGGTCACGCTGCAGTGCGCGCAGGCGCGATCGCACAAGGCCGTGACCGGCTCGAACGGCGAGGCCGTCTTCCCGGTCGCGGACGCGGCCGCCTGTACGCTGCTCGTAGAAGCGCGCGGCTTCGAGCCGCGTCCCGAGCCCGTGATCGCGCCGGATGCCAGCGGCCTGTTCGCGGTGCGGCTCACCCTCGCCCGCCGCGAGGAGAAGGTCACGGTCGGCGAGGACACCCGCGAGTCGCTCGCGCGCGAGCGATCGTTCTCGCAGGTCCTGTCCCCGGAGGAGATCGCCTCGCTGCCCGACGACCCGGAGGAGATGGAGAACGAGCTGAAGCGGCGCGCGGGCCCGGGCGCCGTCCTGCGCGTCAACGGCTTCAGCGGCGGCCGCCTGCCCCCCAAGAGCCAGATCCGCCAGATCCGGATCCAGACCAATCGCTTCGCCGCCGAGTACCACGAGGGTGGACATCCCGGCATCGAGATCGTCACCAAGCCGGGCCTCGGCTCGTGGCGGACGGGAGTGGGCGGCGGCCTGCGCGACGGGGCCTGGGCCGCGGATCCTCCGCTCTCGTCCGCGGGCGGGGCGCAGACCGCGCACCGGCTCTCGTTCACCCTCGATGGTCCGCTGCGCAAGGACAAGACGTCGCTCTCAATGCAGCTCCAGGCGCGTGACGCCACCGACGTCTTCGCCGTCACCGCGCTCTCCCCCGGCGCGCCCGCCACCGTGCGTCCCACCCAGCAGAAGCTCGATCTCCAGGGGCGCGTCGAACATGCGTGGGGCAAGAGCCAGACCGCGCGCGCGGAAGTGCAGCACAACACGTTCGATCGCGACGGCGTGGGCACGGGCGGCCTCGTCCTGCCCGAGCGGGGCTACGCGGACGATCGCGCGGAGGACCTGCTACGGCTGTCCAACCAGGGCATCACGCGGGGCGCCTGGGCCACGGATACGCGCCTGCAGATCCGGCGCGAGGCGATCACGTGGACCCCGGAAACCCGCGCCCCTGCCATCGACGTGCTGGGCGCGTTCTCGTCCGGCGGGGCGACGGTGACGGGCGCGCGCCGCAACTGGAGCGTCGAGGTGGGACAGGACTTCTCGCGGTCCCTGGGCCGCCACTCCCTGCGTAGCGGGCTCCTCTACGAGGGCGCGTTCCTGGACGGGGCCGAGCGTCGCAACGCGGAGGGCACGTACACCTTCGCCAACCAGGCGGACTGGGAGGCCGGGCGTCCCGTGCTGTTCACCCAGCGCAAGGGCGATCCGCGCGTCTCCGTCGACCTCCACCGCATCGGCGTCTACGCCCAGGACGACTGGCGCCCGACGGACGCCCTCGCCCTCAACGGGGGCGTGCGCTACGAAGCGCAGTCCTTCATCGACGGCCGGGCGAACTTCTCGCCCCGCCTCGGCCTGACCTGGGCCGTGCGGCCCACCTTCACCGTGCGCGCGGGCGCCGGCCGGATGTTCGACTGGCTGGAGGCGGACCCGGTCGCGCAGGTGCGCAGCGGCGACGGCACGCACACGCGCGAGATCTCCATCGACATGCCCGATTGGCCGGACGCCCTCGCGTCCGGCACCGCCACCGAGGCGACGCCGCGGCGCTGGGCCCTGGGCGCGAACCTCGTGCAGCCGCGGGTCACGCGCCTGTCGTTCGGATTGGAACGTTCGTTCGGGCCCGTCCGCATGAACACGGAGTACGCGTACGAGCGCGGCGCCTCCCTCCTGCGCGCGCGCAACCTGGCCCAGGATGGAGGCCGGCTCTTCGAGGTGCGCGCCGAAGGGAAGTCGCGCGCCCACACCGTGCGCACCGACGCCATGATCGGCGCGCCCGGCCGCCGCGCGGGCGGCATGGTCGGCTACATGTTCCGCACCGCCCGCAACGACACGGACGGGCCGCTCGCGCTGCCCGCGGACGACGGGAACCTCGCCGCGGAATGGGGACCCGCCGTGGACGACGCGCGGCATCGCTTCTTCGGGTTCGGCCACTGGCGGATCCTGGGGCGCCTGCGCGTCTCCGGGCAGGTCTTCGCGCAGTCGGGCCTGCCCTGGGACGCGATCACCGGCCGCGACGACAACGGCGATACCGTGACCAGCGACCGGCCGGCGGGCGCGACCCGGAACACTTCGCGCGGTGCGTGGACGGTGGATACCGGCCTCCGGCTGGGCTGGGACTTCGGGTTCGGGGGACCGCGCACGAGCGGCCCGCGCGGGCCGCAGATGATCGCGGTCCGCCTCGGGGGCGACGACGGTCCCCCGGACATCGGCGGCGGCCCCGACGACCAGCGCTACGGCGTCCAGTTCTACGCGCTGGTGAGCAACCTGCTCAACCACCTGAACGCGACGCGCTACGGCAACGTGGTGGGCTCGCCCCTGTTCGGGCAGCCCGTGGAAGCGGTCCCAGGGCGCCGCCTGGAAATCGGCGCACGATTCCGTTTTTGATGCGGCGGGGGCGCTGAGCCACGCGGGGCGCGCGTTAGACTCGGTGGCGTGCCCACGACCCGTCGCGTTCTCGCCCTGATCCTCTTCGCCGCGGCTTCCGTCGCCGCCGCGGCCCCCCACACCAAGGTCGCCCCGCACACGAAGGTGGCGCTGACGTTCGACGACCTCCCCGTCCATGGCCCGCTGCCGCCGGGAACGAGCCGCTCCGACGTCGCTCGCAGCATCGTGGCCACGCTGAAGGCCGCGCACGCTCCCGCGACCTATGGCTTCATCAACGCGAAGGGGATCCAGGACGCGCCGGAGACGGCGGAGTTCCTGGACATCTGGCGCGCCGCCGGCCATCCGCTCGGGAATCACACGTTCTCGCACATGGATCTGCACACGAACTCGGTCGAGGCCTTCGAGCAGGACGCGCTCGCGAACGAGAAGACGCTTCAGGCGTCGATGGGATCGGGCGACTGGCACTGGTTCCGCTATCCGTACCTGCGCGAGGGCGAGACCCTCGATAAGCGGCACGCGATCGCGGCCTTCCTGAAGGATCA
>Ga0075425_100005933_pt1 | contig 12738 bp, 11 predicted proteins | sample SoiMethybrSBSTD4_FD_75300 | JGI IMG/M metagenome (GOLD analysis project Ga0075425, IMG submission 75300) | Bulk soil microbial communities from a Populus tree surrounding site in Tennessee, USA - Soil MetaG P. TD hybrid SBSTD4 | ecosystem: Environmental > Terrestrial > Soil > Tree plantation...
TGCACGAGCTCGCGACCAAGGGGCAGACGGCCAAAGCGTCGCTGCCGCCGACGCACATCATCGACACCGGCGTAGAGGTCATCCGAAAAGACAACGTTGCCGACTTCAAACAGAAGCTCGCGGAGATGAAGAAGTAAGGAATGCTCGCCGGCCAGATCCTATTCGTTCTCGCTGCGCTGACGATCGCGGGCGCGACGGCCGTCGGTGTCGTCTATGGCATCGTCAGGCTCGTCGTTTTCAAAGTGCTCGGTAAAGACCTCGGGCCACGGCCCGAGCCCGGGTCGCACGACTGGGCGCTCGGCGAGTCCCCGACGACCGTCGACATGTCCAAAGACAGCCTGCTCACGTCTCGTCGCCGCCGAACCAACAAGGACCCCGTCGTCAACCTCGCCGGGGTCCGCTACCGGGTGACGCGCCTCTCGTCGTCGCGATTCTTGGTCACCCACCTCGAAGAAGCCAAGAGGCTCGGGACGTTCGAGCTCGAGGGGGAGGGTCGTCATCAGCAGATCATCCCTGAACCCGACGATCCGGCGCAGCGTATGCTCATCTTGCGAATCGCCGTCCTCTCGAGCCTCGCGCGGCCGAACGCGGCCTGACGTTTCGGCAAAGGGGTGCTGGCTCGGCCGCGGCCGGCTGCCCCTAAGGCCCGCTCAGGCTGCTAGAATAGGGGAGCGGGCAGAAGCTCGCCCCGCATGCACCCGAATCTCGTCACGTACGCCGTTCCCGTGTTCTTCGCGGCCATCGTTGCTGAGGCGATTGCCGACCGCGTCCGGCAGAAGAGCGCCTATCGATTGGGTTGCGCGATCTCCGATCTGGACGTGGGCATCGCGTCGCAGGTCGCCGACCTCTTTCTCAAGGGGCTCGGTCTTCTCGCTTACGCCGCCGTTTATCGGCATCGCCTGGTGACGCTGCCCGAGGGGAGCGTGTGGCCCTGGGTCGTGGGGCTTTTGGGGATCGACTTTCTCTATTACTGGTGGCACCGCATGAGCCACGTGATCAACGTGCTCTGGGCCGTCCACGCCGTGCATCATCAGAGCGAGGACATGAACTTCGCCGTGGCGCTGAGGCAACCCGCTTTCGAAGCGCTGACCATCATTCCGTTTCACCTGCCGCTCGCGCTTCTCGGCGTCGAGCCTTGGATCTACGTCTCTTGCTACGCGATCGATCTCATCTACCAATTCTGGGTGCATACCGAGATGACGCGCCGCCAAGCCTCGCTCGAGTGGATTCTCAATACGCCGTCGGCGCACCGGGTGCACCACGGGATCAACCCGAGGTACCTCGACAAAAACTACGGCGGGATCCTCCTCGTGTGGGACCGCCTGTTCGGAACGTACGAGCCGGAAGTGGAGCCTCCCGTGTACGGCGTCACTCACCCTCTTTCCAGCTACAACCCGATATGGGCGAACTTCGCCCCCTTTGCCGAGATTGCGCGTCTGGTGCGCCAGGCCCCCTCCGGCGAAAAACTCGGCGTCTTGTTCGCCCATCCTGGGCGTGGCGGAGGGCCCACCCGGAGCGTCGATCGGGGAACGTGGACCAAGTACGATCCGCGCTCTTCAGGGCAAGTCGCCGGGTACGTCTTTGCGCACTTCGTGCTGCTCGCGCTCGCGGGCGGTGCGTTTCTGTCGCTCGGCGAGCAGCTCTCGGTCGCGTCGCTCCTCATTCCGGGCGCGATCATTCTGGCGTCGACGCTCGCGCTCGCGGCCTGGACCGAGGGGCGCCGCTGGGTGCTCGCGGTCGATCTCGCTCGTCAGGCCGCCGCGGTTGCGCTGGTCTATGCAGCGGTCCGTTTTCGAACGAGCTCCGGCGTGGCCGCCGTGGCAGCGCTCGGCCTCGCCGTCGTTTTCGCGGTGCTCTTCGCGGCCTTCAGGCCGGCTTCTGCGGCTCTGCCCCGTTCTCGGCCGTCGCGATCCACGCGCTCGAGCCCATGATGACGGATGTCGACATCACGATGCCGCGGGCGGCGGGGCAGGGGGCGGCGGGGCAGGGGGCGGTTTCTTTTCTTCGTCGTCGGACGACAGCCCCTTCTTCAAGTTCTTGAGCCCCTCGCCGAGACCTTTGCCGATGTCGGCAAGCTTGCTCGACCCGAAGAGGAGGAGTGCGATGAGCAGAATCAAGAGGAGCTCGCCGCCGCCGATCCGTCCCATCGATCCCTCCTTTAACACATCGAGGTGTCGTTCGCCTCTCGACGATGTCCAGCCATCGCCGTCGCCGCTTTTTTCAACCCACGTACCGGCCAGATATTCCCGCGATCTCGCCCCGAGATTGTTTGGAGCGAGGCGACGTTCTCGTGCAGAATCCCGCCATGGCCCATGCCCAAAGTCGTACAGGGTGGTGCGTCGCGGTGCTCGGCGCGCTGACACTCGCGAATGCGCGCCCCGCGTCGGCACAGACGTCGAGGTACCACCACGGCCTCTACGTTCGCGTGGCGGGGGGGCTCGGGTTCTTCAGCGACGCGGTCGACAGCGACCCGCTGCCGCCGCTCGGTTCGACCGCCGAGGGGACGCTCAAAGGGGTCGCGATCAACGCCGAGCTCGCGGTGGGGGGCTCCCTGGCTCCGGGTCTCGTGCTGGGAGGGGCTTTGTTCGTCAACCACATGCCGTCGCTCAAGACGACCAACGGCCAGATCCACACCGGCTCCTCGACCCTGTTGATCAACGAGATCGACTTCGATCCGACCACGCTGACCGTGTTCGGACCGTTCGGCGACTACTACTTCGATCCGAGCGGGGGGTTGCACGTGCAGGCGAGCTTGGGCTACGGCATCTTGTCGCTCGGTCAGGGGCGCGGCGCCCCCATCCCCATTCACGATCAGACGGGGAGCGGGTTCGCAGCCGCCCTCGGCGTCGGGTACGAATGGTGGGTGTCGTCGTCCTGGGGGGTCGGCTTGCTCGGGCATTTGATGTTCGGCGTCGGCTCCGGCAAAGACACGGGCGAAAACACCTGGCGTCACCGGGTGCTCATCCCGGGTGTGCTCGTCTCGGCGACGATGAACTGACGCTGTAACGCTAGCCTTCGATGAGGGAACGCAGTCGTTTCGCGTGCACGGGGTGCGCGAGCTTGCGAAGAGCTTTTGCTTCGATCTGACGGATGCGCTCGCGCGTGAGTGAGAACTCCTGGCCGACTTCTTCGAGCGTGTGCTCGGCTTTTTCTTCGATGCCGAAACGCATGCGGAGCACTTTCTGCTCGCGCGGAGTCAGCGTTTGCAAGAGCTTCTGCGTCTGCGCGGCCAGGTCTGCATCGAGTACGACCTCGGCCGGCGACGGGAGATTGGTATCGCCGATGAAATCGCCGAGCATCGTGTCCCCCTCGTCGCCCACCGGCGTCTCGAGGCTGAGAGGCTCTTTGGTGATCTCGAAGACCTTGCGGATGACCTCGACCCGAACCCCCATCTTGTCGGCGAGCTCTTCCGGCGTCGGCTCGCGGCCGAACTCCTGCACGAACGAGCGGCTCAAACGGAGCAGTTTGTTCGTCGTCTCCACCATGTGGACGGGGATACGGATGGTCCGCGCGCGATCCGAGATGGCCCGCGAGATCGCTTGCCGGATCCACCAGGTTGCGTACGTGCTGAGCTTGTAGCCGCGGCTGTACTGGAATTTCTCGACGCCACGAATGAGGCCGAGGTTGCCTTCCTGGATCAGGTCCAAAAACTGGAGCCCGCGGTTTCGGTACTTTTTGGCGATCGAGACGACGAGCCGCAAGTTCGCCTCGACCAGCTGGGCCTTCGCGCGAGTCGCGACATCCTGGCCGAGCTTGATGGCGGAGTACGTCGCGTGAAGTTCCCGCAGACCGTGGGACCGGCGTTCGCCGTGTCTTCGGCCGTTCTTTCGCTCGCGCAGCGGCGGCGGCGGAACGGAATCGGGCATCGCGTTCGTCGGCGCCCCCTCTTCCACCTCCTGGATCATGATCCGGATCTTGTTGATGAGGCGGTTGATGGTCCGCTTGTTGAGGCGCATCTCGACCAGGATGATCACCATCTTCTCGCGGTTGTCCTGGATGCGCGCCTCGAGCGCCTTCTTCTCGGCGCCCGACGTCGTCGCCTGGATCTCTCGCAGCTCGTCGCAGTTCTTGCAGAGCTGACGCACCTTCGACATGAGAACGAGGACTCGCTCTTCGCCGGCCTCCTCGCCCCCTGCCTCCTCGTCGTCGGTCTCTCGCTCTTCTTCCTCGATGATGTCCGCCGCGCGGATCTTGCCGCACCGCAAATCGTCGCCGAGCTTCAGAATCTCGCGAATGAGCGCGGGGGAGTTCAAGATCGCGGTCAGGATGGCGTGCTCGCCCTGCTCCATACGCTTGGCGAGCTCGACTTCTCCCTCGCGCGTCAAGAGCGCGACGCTGCCGATGCGCCTCAAATAGATGCGGACCGGATCGGTGCTCTTCGACTCGACGTGCTCGGCGCCATCGCGCGTTTGCTTCACGTTCGGCTCGGGCGCGTGGCTATCGTCGGGTGGTTTGGTTTCGACGGCCGAAGAGGGCGCCGTCGATTCGAGCGGTTCGACCTCGATCGTCAGTGACTCGTCGATGGTCTCACCGAGCAGATCGCCGGAGCGTGCTCGGCTGACTTCGTGGTACTTGAAAAAAACTTCGGATGCCCCTTCGTCGGGGACTTCGAGTTCCTGTTTAAGCACGCGGGTTCGTCGGCTCATGCTCGGGGTAGTGGTCGGATCGATGCGATTGGGCTGTCGTTCGGCGTCGATGAGCGGGCTACGCGACCGAACGGTTCTCTTTTGACACGTTCCGTGCTCGTCATCGAGCTGAATAGAACGGACTTTTTACTGGGAACGAGAGCGCCTAAATGCGAAGAAACGTTGCGGGACTCGGATGTAGGCGATTGTCGCACGAAAACGGACCGGTGCGGACGGTACCTCGCCGCGTCATTTGGGGGGCGCGACCCCCCTAGGGAGCCTCCGCTAGCCCACGCGAGACCACGTCGTGCGATATCCGCGCTCATCGGAAGAGATCTCGCTCGGGGGGTCGGATGAGGTCGCGATAGCTCCCCTCGCCCGCGTCGTACGTGAGCCCCCTCACGATGACGGCCGGATTACGGTTGAGCTTGCGTGCCACGAGTCCGGAAACGGCCGCGACCTCGTCGGCAATGGCCTGAACGGTTGCCTCGAGCGCGAAGCCCGCCGGATCCCGTGCGCCCACGTAGCTCGCGAGCGGCGCCAGCCCCGCTACCCCGATGGCGACGTTGGTGAGTCCCTCACGCCACGGTCGGCCGAACGTGTCGCTGATGATGACCGCCAGCTCGACGCCCGATCGCGCGATCAGTCCCTCGCGGATGCGACGCGCCGAAGCGTCCGGATCCTCGGGCAGGAGCGCTGCCACCTCGCCGCCGGCCACGTTCGAAAGATCGACGCCGGCGTTGGCGCACACGAACCCGTGGTGGGTCTCGGTGATGAGCACGCCGTGGTCCATGCGGACGATGCGGCGGCTTTCTCGGAGCACGAGCTCGATGTGCCGAGGGTCGCATCGATGCGCCCGGGCCCACTCGGCAGCGAACCGAGAGGGGACGACGTCGCGAAGCGGGACGAGGCGCCCCTCCGCCTTGGAGACGATTTTTTGGGTCACCACGACGACGTCGCCGCGCCGCAACGGCTCGGCGGCGCGTTCAGCTCCAAGAGCGACGATTTCGGCGACGTCCGCGCCCGGACCGAACTCCGGCAGCCCCTCGATGCCGATGATTTCGATCTTCATCGGCCCGCGTGCTCCCCGAGCAGTCGATAGGTCGCGGTGTCGGACGGGGTCTGCAGGAACAAGTCGAGATCCTCGGGCGTGTCGAGATCGAGCGCCAAGCCGGCGAGCTCGAGCACGTCCGTCCGAAGACCGAGCTCTCTCGAGCGCGCAACGTGCTTTGAAAAGCTGGGCTCGCCGAACGTCAGCGGGAGCCCGCCGGGAGGCGAAACCAGAACGGCGTTCGTGCCTTGTCCGTTGCGCGACGGAACGAGAACGACGGACGGAGGCGGGCCGAGCGCGCGAAGCATGGTCGCGAACTCATCGGGCGCGGCGGCGGGCAGATCGCCGGACACGCAGAGCATCGCCGGCAATCGGCGCCGCTCGAGCTCGCGGACGGCGCGCTCAACGGCCGCCGTGTGCCCCTCGTTGGCCGGTTCCTCGAGAATTTCGGCGCCGAATCGCGATGCCCTTCGGGCGATCTCCGGCTCACGCGTCACGACCAGCACGCCCGAGAGCGCGGGCACGCGCGAGAGCGCCCCGAGCACGTCGTCGAGCATGGCGAGGACGAGCGCCCGTCGCTCGTTCTTGGCCAGCCGATCCGAGAGTCGCGCCTTGGCGGCGTCGAGATCCTTGAATGGAACGACCGCGGTCGTCACGCGAGGGCCTTTAGCACGACGCTGGCGAGCTCGACTTCTGTTTCACGTCCCGTCATGACGATATCGGCGACAACCGCGTCGATCCCGAGCGCACGAAGCGGGGCCGCGAGAGCAGCGTCGCCTCGGTCAATGACGAGCATGTCGAGAAGACCATCGTAAGCGTGGGCGACGCCGAGCGCGGATACCGCGAGCCCCTTGGCGCGCATCATCTTGCCGGCAGGGCCGGTCACGGCCGCGTCTCGAACGATCGGGCTGATGGCGGCGACGCGGGCCCGCGTTTCGAGGAGCGCGTCTCGAATGCCAGGAACGGCGAGAATCGGGCCGATCGAGCTCACCGGGTTCGAAGGGCAAATGAGGACGGCGTCAGCTTCGCGCAGCGCCGCGATGACGCCTGGCGCAGGGCGCGCTTCGCGGGCCCCCTCGTAGATCACGTCGACGACGTCCGGCTGGCAACGGTCCCGTACGAAAAATTCCTGGAATGCCAGCCAGCCGCTCGGCGTTCGCACGCGCGTCCGAATTCGATCGTCCGACATCGGCAGGAGCCGACTTGCGACGCCGAGCCTCGTGCGAAGAGAGTCGGTCACCTGCGAAAGCGGGACGCCGGCCCGCAGCTGTTCGGTTCGACGGATGTGGATCGCGAGGTCCTTGTCGCCGAGCGCGAAGAAAGTCGGTTGGCCAAGAGCGGCCATCGTCTCCCGACAGTCGAAGGTGTCGCCGGCGACGCCCCACCCTTTCGAGTCGTCGACGAGCCCGGCCAGCGTGTAGGTCAACGTGTCGAGATCGGGTGAGATTGAGAGCCCCCATACTTCGAGGTCGTCTCCGGTGTTGCCCACGATCGTCACCGCTCGCGAATCCCCCGCCGGAGCCGCTCCGGGGTCGTCCGAGGCGCGGGCGAGGCCGCGCAGAAACTTCGCAGCCCCCGTGCCGCCGGCGAGCGCCACGAGCTTCATGGCAGTGGGCGCGATTTGTCGCTGGGCTGAAAGCGAAACTCGGCGGCACGCACGAGCTTCTGGTACGACCCGAATCGCTCGGCGTCCGCCACCGCATCGAGTGGGCTCGACGCATCGTCGTTCTCCTCGTCGAAGACTCGACGCACAGCGTAAAGGCTCGTCCTCTCGGCCGGCACTCGACCGGCGACGCGGATGAGACGGCGGAGCTCGCGGGGTGCCAACAGTTGGCCGTGGGGTGCGCCCGCCGACGTGGAAATGCTCTCGTTGATGAGCGTGCCTCCCATGTCGTTGGCACCGCACCCGAGCAGCCGCTGGGCCATCTCGGGGCCCTCCTTCACCCACGAGACCTGGATGTTGCGAAACGTGGCGCCGAGTAAAATCCGCGCGACCGCGTGCATCTTCACGACTTCTTCGAAGGTCGCGCCTCGTCGAGCATCGCGGACCAGCCCTTTGCGGACCATCGGCGCTTCGTGGTGCACGAACGAGAGCGGCACGAACTCGGTGAACCCGCCGGTGTTCTTCTGAATGCTGCGCAAGAGCACCATGTGCCGGGCCCAATGGTCGTACGTTTCGACGTGACCGTACATGATGGTCGAGGTCGTCCGGATCCCGAGCTCGTGTGCCGTCGTCACGACCTCGACCCATTGCTCGGTCGTGATGCGCCCCTTCGAAATGACGTCGCGCACGGCGTCGTCGAGGATCTCTGCCGACGTGCCTGGAAGCGTATCGTGACCCGCGTCGCGCAGAGCCTCGAGGTACGTGCGAATGGTCACGTTCGCGCGCGTTGCCCCATAGAGGATCTCCTCCGGCGAGAACGCATGAAGATGGAGGCCGGGCAACTCTTTCTTCAGCGTGCGCACCAGATCGACGTAGTACCAGCCGTCGAGCTTCGGCGGGAGACCCGCCTGGATGCACACCTCCGTCGCGCCGAGCTCCCATGCTTCGCGCGCTCGTCGAACGAACTCCTCGGTCGGCAACAAATATCCTTCTTCTTCGCGGTGGTCGCGGCTGAAGGCGCAGAACGTGCAGTGTTTGATGCACACGTTCGTGAAGTTGATGTTGCGGTTGACCACGTAGGTCACGACGTCCCCCGCTTGCCCTGCGCGAAGCTCGTCAGCGGCGCCCGCAATGGCGCCAACGTCGTCACCCGTCGCGCGGCAGAGAACCAGCGCTTCGCTTGCGTCGATCTCGTCGCCAGAAAGCGCGCGCTCGAGAACGTTGCGTACGGCACTCGTCGTCGGGAAAAGGTTCAAGAGACCCTCCATGGCTCGAGCTCGGGTCTCACGAGACCGTCGGGTCCGGCAAACCCCTCGAGCCTTCGCCGGATCTCGTCGTCGATAAAGCCGGGTCGGTCGACGATATATTCGGGGTAGACCGAGAGGCGCTCACGCAGCTCGTGGCCCGCGGCCCTCGTCGCGTTGCGCAGACCAGTGAGCTCGGGCCATGGCGCTTCCGGGTTGATATGATCTTTGGTGAGGGGCGAGATGCCGCCCCAATCGTTGAGCCCGGCGGAAAGAAGCCTCGGGTAGGTGGCGGGCGAAAGATTCGGTGGCGCCTGGAGGTTCGCTCGCGGGCCGAGGAGCACCCGGGCGACGGCGAGGGTCTTCTCGAGATCGTCGAACGAAGGGTCGGGCGCGTCTCGCATTCGGATCGTCGGCTTCGCGCGGAAGTTCTGAATGATGACTTCCTGGATGTGGCCGTGGCGATCATCGAGATCGCGGATGGCGAGAAGAGAGTCGACCCTTTCCTCGAGCGTCTCGCCGATGCCGATGAGGATGCCGGTGGTGAATGGGATCTTGAGCGCGCCGGCGGCGTCGATCATCGCGAGGCGACGCCGGGGCACCTTGTCGGGGGCGTTGTCGTGGCACTCGCCCGGCTCGAGTAGCCGTTCCGAGACGTTCTCGAGCATGAGTCCCATGCTCGCGCTGACCTCACGGAGCGCACGAAGATCGCGCTCTCCCATGAGTCCGGCATTGGGATGAGGCAAGAGCGAAGTTTTTTCGAGGACCCGAGCGCACGCGTCGCGCAGGTAACCGAGCGTCGTAGTATGCCCTCGCGCGCTCAGCCATTCGCCGTGCTCGGCAAAGAGGGCCTCCGGGCGATCGCCGAGCGAGAACAGGGCTTCTTTCACGCCGAGCCTTTCGCCGGCCGTACAGAGCGACACGATCTCCTCGAGCTCCATCGTGTGGGCGCCGGGCTCGCCGGGATCGCGGCGGAACGTGCAGTACCCGCAGTAGTCGCGGCACAGCGTCGTCAGCGGAACGAAGACCTTCGCCGAGAACGTCACCACCCGGCCGTGCCCCTGGTCCCGCAAAGCGCTCGCCGTTTGCAAGAGATGAGGGACTTCTTCGGCCGGCGCGCGCATCAGCATGTAGCCGTCCTCGCGGGTCAGCCGACGCCCGCTCACGGCTCGGTCCAGGATGGGCGCGATGGAGCGCTCGAACGGCTGGGCCGCTTGCATCCCTAGCCCCTTAGGATAGGTAGGGCCCGGGTGCAAACGGGCTTCGACTATTCGGCACGGGCCGCCCCAGAATTTCAGTGATACGCCCTAGATCCGAAGGTGAAGCACCCCCGACTCACAAATAGACGGAACCCGGGTGCGACTGGTGCATAGCGAGGTTCACCACGTAAAGTCCCAACTTCCCGAGCAGACTCATCACCAGCGCGGCAACGAGGGCGGTACCGAATCCTCTCACCTCGAGCCTCGAGGTGAGAGCGTCGGTGAACTTGAGCAGGATCGCGTTGACGAACCAATGCGTCACGAACGACAGCAAGAGCCCGATACCGAGCGTGGCAATGCCGATGACGTAATAGAGGAACGTGCCGAGGAGGAAGTTGAGGATTCCGAAGATCGCGGCGACGACGATCGCGTTCCAGAGCCCATAGAGATGGACGCCCGGGATGAGTTTGGCCGTGATCAGGAAGGCGACCGCAAGGACGAGCCAATGGAGGAGGAAGACGACCATCGCCCGATGCTAACCATCATCTTGGTGGACGCAAGGCTGACGTCTTCGCGTCAGCGACGTGCTAATTTCGCACCATCAGGTGAAAGTGTTACTCGGCGCGGGTCGTTCGGCCCCGCCTGCGAGGTGTTACTCGGCGCGGGCCTTCGGCCCCGCCTGCGAGGAAGAGAGGAGACAGTCGAGGATGGGCCGATACGTGTACCTGTTTGGCGACGGCAAAGCCGACGGTGACGCCACCCAGAAGGAGCTTTTGGGCGGCAAGGGGGCGGGGCTCGCCGAAATGACCCGCATCGGTGTGCCGGTGCCGCCGGGCTTCACCATCACGACCGAGGTGGCGGTCGACTATTCCACACGCGGACCGGAATACGGTCTGCGCGACGAGGTGCGCGCGGAGGTCCGCGCGGCGCTGACGCGCGTGGAGACGATGATGGGACGCAAGCTCGGCGACGTCCAGAAACCGCTGCTCGTTTCTGTGCGTTCCGGAGCGCGCGCTTCGATGCCCGGCATGCTCGACACCGTCTTGAACCTCGGCATCAACGACGACGTCGCGCGCGCGCTCGGCCGCGAGATGAACAGCGAGCGCTTCGCGTTCGACGCCTACCGTAGGTTCATCATGATGTACTCGGACATCGTCCTCCACGTGCGTCGAGGCAAGTTCGAAGAGCTCCTCGAGACCATCCGTCATCAAGTGGCGGCCAAGAAGGGTCTTCCCGCCAACCAGTGGAACGCCGAGGAGTTGAAGCGACGCGTACCCGACTCCGACATTCCGGCCGATGAGCTCGAAAAGATCGTGGCGCTCTTCAAGGGGGTCGTGAAAACGGAAACCGGCCACGATTTTCCGACCGACCCCGAGGCCCAGCTCTGGGGGGCGGTCCGCGCGGTCTTCGAAAGCTGGAACAACGCGCGAGCGAAAACGTACAGAAAGATGCACGGCATTCCCGAAAGCTGGGGGACGGCGTGCAACGTGCAATCGATGGTGTTCGGCAACCTCGGCGACGATTCTGCGACCGGCGTGGCGTTCACGCGCGATCCGTCGACCGGGCAAAACAGGTTCTTCGGCGAGTGGCTTCCGAACGCGCAGGGCGAGGACGTGGTGGCGGGCATCCGCACGCCGTTGCCGCTCAGGCGCGAGGGGGAAGAGGCAGCCGGCACCGGGGAGGGCTCGTCGCTCGAGGCCAAGATGCCCGACGTCTTCGGCGAGCTGGGCAAGATCCGAGATCGGCTCGAGAAGCACTTTCGCGACATGCAAGATCTCGAGTTCACCATCCAGAGAGGAAAGCTTTTCCTCCTCCAGTGCAGAAGCGGCAAGCGGACGGCGCGCGCCGCGGTGCGAATGGCCGTCGAGATGGTGAAGGAAGGGCTCATCAACCAAAAAGAGGCCATCCTGCGCGTCGAGCCCTCGTCGATCGACCAGCTGCTTCACCCCGCGCTCGATCCCAAGGCTCCGAAACAACTGCTCGCGCGCGGCCTGCCCGCGAGCCCGGGAGCCGTCACCGGACAGGTCGTTTTCACCGCCGAGGACGCCGAACGGCGCGCGGGGCAGGGGATAGGCGTGATTCTGGTGCGCATCGAAACCTCGCCCGAGGACGTGCACGGGATGAAGGCGGCCCTCGGCGTGTTGACCGCGCGAGGCGGCATGACGAGCCACGCCGCGGTGGTCGCGCGCGGAATGGGAAAATGCTGCGTCGCCGGCTGCTCGGCGATCAGCGTCGACTATCGCGAACAGGTGATGATGATCACGATTTACGACGACGAGGGGCGCAAGAAAGACACCCTTCGGGTCAAGGGGGGAGACGTCATCACGCTCGACGGCGCGACGGGGAGCGTCTACCTCGGAGCCGTGCCGACCGCGCCTGCGGCTTTGTCCGACGAGTTCGCCGAGCTCATGACCTGGGCCGACGCCGCGCGCAAGCTGCGCGTGCGCGCCAACGCCGATACGCCGCTCGACGCGCGCACCGCGCGCAATTTCGGGGCCGAGGGTGTCGGGCTGTGCCGCACCGAGCACATGTTCTTCGACGGCGAGCGCATCCCGGCGATGTGGGAGATGATTCTCGCGTCGACGCCCGAGGCGCGCGAGAAAGCGCTCGACAAGCTCTTGCCGTTTCAACAAACGGATTTCGTCGGCATCTTTCGCGAGATGAAAGGGCTCCCGGTGACCATCCGGCTGCTCGACCCGCCGTTGCACGAGTTTCTGCCCCACGAATCGGAGCAGCTCGAACGCCTGGCGCTCGAGACGAAAACGCCGCTCGACGAGCTGAAGAAACGGAGCGTAGAGCTGCACGAGTTCAACCCGATGCTCGGTCACCGCGGGTGTCGTCTCGCCGTGACCTACCCGGAGATCTACGCGATGCAGGTGCGCGCCATCCTGGAGGCGGCTTGCGAGGTGGCGGCGGCGGGCATCGAGGTCCACCCCGAGATCATGATCCCCCTCGTGGTCACGCGGCCCGAGCTCGACCGAATGCACGAGCTTGTCGAGCGGGTCGCCAAGGACGT
>Ga0075425_100005934_pt1 | contig 12737 bp, 8 predicted proteins | sample SoiMethybrSBSTD4_FD_75300 | JGI IMG/M metagenome (GOLD analysis project Ga0075425, IMG submission 75300) | Bulk soil microbial communities from a Populus tree surrounding site in Tennessee, USA - Soil MetaG P. TD hybrid SBSTD4 | ecosystem: Environmental > Terrestrial > Soil > Tree plantation...
TAGAAGCCGGCCGCCTTGAGCGCGTCCAGGGTCGAGGCGACCTCGACCTTCGGGTATCGCTCGGCCAGGTCGTTGACGATCTGCCCGAGCTCCTTCTTCGTCACCTCGTAGTTGACGAACCGGTAGTCCGTCGGCAGCGCCTCGTTGAACAGGCAGCGGCCGAGCGTGGTCTCCACGATGAGCGGCTCGCCCGGCTGCCATCCCTCCGGGGCGACCCACGGCTCGCCCTTCACGCCGTTGTCGACGACGGCGACACCGGTCAGCCGGATCTTCGCCGGGGCCTGCAGACCGAGCGTCCGGCCGTCGCGGGCCATGATCGCCTCGGCCTCGGACGAGAACACCCGACCGGCACCGTCCTGCTCCGGCCGGAGCGCGGTCAGGTGGTAGAGACCCAGGATCATGTCCTGAGTCGGCATGGTCACCGGCCGACCGTCGGCAGGCTTGAGGATGTTGTTCGTCGAGAGCATCAGCACGCGGGCCTCGGCCTGCGCCTCGGCCGACAGCGGCACGTGCACCGCCATCTGGTCGCCGTCGAAGTCAGCGTTGAACGCGGTGCAAACGAGGGGGTGGATCTGAATCGCCTTGCCCTCGACCAGCTGCGGCTCGAACGCCTGGATGCCGAGCCGGTGCAGCGTTGGAGCGCGGTTCAGCAGCACCGGGTGCTCGCTGATGACCTCTTCGAGCACGTCCCACACGACCGGGCGGGCCCGCTCGACCATGCGCTTGGCGGACTTGATGTTCTGCGCGTGCGACAGGTCGACCAGCCGCTTCATCACGAACGGCTTGAACAGCTCGAGCGCCATGCCCTTGGGCAGGCCACACTGGTGCAGCTTGAGCTGCGGCCCGACGATGATCACCGAACGTCCGGAGTAGTCGACGCGCTTGCCGAGCAGGTTCTGACGGAACCGGCCCTGCTTGCCCTTCAACAGGTCGGACAGTGACTTCAGCGGGCGGTTGCCCGGCCCCGTGACCGGGCGGCCGCGGCGACCGTTGTCGAACAGCGCGTCCACGGACTCCTGCAACATCCGCTTCTCGTTGTTGACGATGATCTCCGGCGCGCCGAGGTCGATGAGCCGCTTCAACCGGTTGTTGCGGTTGATCACTCGGCGGTACAGGTCATTCAGGTCCGACGTGGCGAACCGGCCGCCGTCGAGCTGCACCATCGGGCGCAGGTCCGGCGGGATCACCGGAACGCAGTCGAGCACCATGCCGAGCGGCGAATTGGTGGTGTTCAGGAACGATGCGACGACCTTCAGCCGCTTGAGGGCGCGGAGCTTCTTCTGCCCCTTGCCCGTGCGAATCGTCTCGCGCAGCGACTCCGCCTCAGCTTCCAGGTCGAAGTTCTGCAGCAGCGTCTGGAGCGCCTCGGCGCCCATGCCGCCCTCGAAGTACTCGCCGAACCGGTCGCGCAGCTCTCGGTAGAGCAGCTCGTCGCTGATCAACTGCTTGACGTCGAGCTTGCGGAACGTGTCCAGCACCTCGTCCAGCCGGTCGATCTCGCGCTGGGCCCGATCACGGATCTGGCGCATTTCGCGATCGCCGCCCTCGCGGACCTTGCGCCGCACGTCACTCTTGGCGCCCTCAGCCTCGAGTTCGGCCAGGTCGGTCTCGAGCTTCTTGGCCCGGGCCTCGATCTCGGCGTCGCGCTTCTTCTCCAGCGTCGACTTCTCCGCGCTGACCTCCGCCTCGAGCGTGGGCAGGTCGCGGTGCCGCTCCTCGTCATTTACCGAGGTGATCAAGTACGCCGCGAAGTAGATGATCTTCTCGAGATCCTTCGGCGCCAGGTCGAGCAGGTAGCCCAGCCGGGACGGGACACCCTTGAAGTACCAGATGTGGGTAACCGGCGCCGCGAGCTCGATGTGACCCATCCGCTCGCGCCGTACCTTCGCCCGGGTGACCTCAACACCGCACCGCTCGCAGATGATCCCCTTGAAGCGCACTCGCTTGTACTTGCCGCAGTAGCACTCCCAGTCCCGCGTGGGACCGAAGATCTTCTCGCAGAACAGACCATCCTTCTCCGGCTTCAGCGTCCGGTAGTTGATGGTCTCGGGCTTCTTGACCTCACCATGACTCCACTGGCGGATGGCGTCAGCGGTTGCCAGACCTATCCGTAGCTCGTCGAACACATTGACGTCGAGCAACTTTTTCCTTCTCTCTCTACCCCCACGAAGTTCTCTCGGTTCATTCGAGAACTTCGCGGGGACCCCTAACGCGATACATGGGTAGTTGGGTTCGCTGCCTAAACCTCTTCGACCGAGCTTGGCTCGCGCCGCGACAAGTCGATTCCGAGTTCTTCGGCGGCGCGGAAGAAGTCGTCGTCGTTGTCTCGCATCTCGACGGCGACACCGTCGGACGAGAGCACCTCGACGTTGAGGCACAAGGACTGCAGCTCCTTCAGGAGCACCTTGAACGACTCGGGGATACCCGGCTCCGGGATGTTCTCCCCCTTCACGATCGCCTCGTAGACCTTGACGCGACCGTTGATGTCGTCGGACTTGATCGTGAGCAGCTCCTGCAGCGCGTACGCCGCGCCGTAGGCCTGCATGGCCCAGCACTCCATTTCGCCGAAGCGCTGGCCACCGAACTGGGCCTTTCCGCCCAGTGGCTGCTGAGTGATCATCGAGTACGGGCCGGTCGAGCGAGCGTGAATCTTGTCGTCGACCAGGTGCAGCAACTTGAGGATGTAGACGTACCCGACGCTCACCGGCTCCGGGAACGGCTCTCCAGACCGACCGTCGAGCAGCCTGGCCTTGCCGGTAGCTCCGATCAGCTGCTCGCCGTCCCGAGTGGCATGGGTAGACGCCAGCAGGCCGGTGATCTCGGACTCCCTAGCGCCGTCGAATACCGGCGTCGCCACCTTGGTGCCGGGCGCGCCGGAGTGCGCGTCCTCGGGCAGGCGGGCCGCCCACTCGGGATTGCCCTTGATCTCCCAACCGGTACGGGCCACCCAGCCCAGGTGCGTCTCGAGCACCTGGCCGACATTCATTCGGCTCGGCACACCGAGCGGGTTGAGCACCACGTCGACCGGAGTGCCGTCTTCCAGGAACGGCATGTCCTCTGGCGGCAGGATCTTGGCGATCACGCCCTTGTTGCCGTGCCGGCCGGCGAGCTTGTCGCCGTCCTGGATCTTGCGCTTCTGGGCGATGTAGACCCGCACGAGTTCGTTGACACCCGGGGCCAGCTCGTCGCCGTCCTCGCGGCTGAACACGCGAACGCCGATGACCTTGCCGGACTCGCCGTGTGGCACCTTCATCGAAGTGTCGCGCACTTCGCGGGCCTTCTCGCCGAAGATCGCGCGGAGCAGGCGCTCTTCCGGCGTCAGCTCCGTCTCGCCCTTCGGCGTCACTTTGCCGACCAGCACATCGCCGTCGCGGACATCCGCGCCGATGCGCACGATGCCCCGCTCGTCGAGCTCGGCGAGCACTTCCTCAGACACGTTCGGGATGTCCCGGGTGATCTCCTCGGCACCCAGCTTCGTGTCTCGCGCGTCGACCTCGTGCTCCTCGATGTGGATCGAGGTCAGCACGTCGTCTTGCACGAGGCGCTGGTTGAGGATGATCGCGTCTTCGTAGTTGTGGCCCTCCCACGGCATGAACGCCACCAGCAGGTTCTTGCCGAGCGCCATCTCGCCGTGGTCGGTGGATGGCCCGTCCGCGATAACCTGTCCCGCCTCGACGCGGTCTCCCTCGTCGACGATCGGCTTCTGGTTGAAGCTCGTGCCCTGGTTCGACCGAGCGAACTTGGCCATCCGGTACGTATTGCGCGTGCCGTCGTCGGCCATGATCGTGATGTAGTCAGCGGACAGTTCCTCGACTACTCCGGGCTTGTCCGCGACAACGACGTCCGACGCGTCGACCGCGGCCCGCAGCTCCATGCCGGTGCCGACCAGCGGCGCCTCGCTGCGCAGCAGGGGAACGGCCTGGCGCTGCATGTTGGCGCCCATCAACGCCCGGTTGGCGTCGTCGTGCTCGAGGAACGGGATCATCGCCGATGCGACGGACACCATCTGCCGCGGCGACACGTCCATGTAGTCGACCTCGTCCCCGGGGATCAGGTCGACCTCGCCACCCTTCTTGCGGACCAGAACACGGGACTCGGTGAACCGGCCCTGTGCGTCGATGGTGGCGTTGGCCTGGGCGATGACGTGCCGGTCTTCCTCGTCGGCCGACAAGTAGTCGATCGTGTCGGTGACCCGGCCGTTCTCGACTTTGCGGTAGGGCGTCTCGACGAAACCGAACGAGTTGACGCGGCCGTAGGACGACAGCGACCCGATCAGGCCGATATTGGGGCCTTCCGGCGTCTCGATCGGGCACATCCGGCCGTAATGGCTCGGGTGCACGTCGCGGACCTCCATACCGGCGCGGTCCCGGGACAGGCCGCCCGGCCCCAGCGCCGACAACCGCCGCTTGTGGGTCAGGCCCGCGAGCGGGTTGGTCTGGTCCATGAACTGCGACAGCTGCGAAGTGCCGAAGAACTCCTTGATCGACGCCACCACGGGCCGGATGTTTATCAGTGTCTGCGGAGTGATCGCCTCGACGTCCTGCGTCGTCATGCGCTCCCGGACAACCCGCTCCATGCGCGACAGGCCGACGCGGATCTGGTTCTGGATCAGCTCCCCGACGGTCCGCAGCCGGCGGTTGCCGAAGTGGTCGATGTCGTCGGTCTCGTAGCCCTCTTCACCGGCGTGCAGCCGGATGAGGTACTCGATGGTCCGGACGATGTCGTCTTCGGTCAATGTGCCGTGCGAGATCGGCTGGGTTGAGCCGATCTTCTTGTTCGCCTTGTACCGACCCACCTTGGCCAAGTCGTATCGCTTGGGGTTGAAGAACAGGTTCTCCAGCAGGGCCTGGGCGGATTCGCGCGTCGGCGGCTCACCCGGGCGCAGCTTGCGGTAGATGTCGAGCAGCGCCTCGTCCGTGGTCGCGATGTGGTCCTTCTCCAGCGTGGCGAGGAGCGTCTCCGACCACCCGAAGTGCTCTCGGATGCGATCTGCGCTCCAGCCGAGGGCCTTGAGGAGGACGGTGACCGGCTGGCGGCGCTTGCGGTCGATACGCACGCCGACCGTCGAACGCTTGTCGACGTCGAACTCCAGCCAGGCGCCACGGCCCGGGATGACCTTGACGCTGTAGACGTCGACATCGGAGGTCTTGTCCAGCGTCCGGTCGAAGTACACGCCCGGCGAGCGGACGAGCTGGCTCACGACGACCCGCTCGGTGCCGTTGATGATGAACGTGCCCTTGGGCGTCATCACCGGGAAATCACCCATGAACACCGTCTGGCTCTTGATCTCGCCTGTGGTGTTGTTCGTGAACTCGGCCGTGACGAACAGCGGAGCCGCGAAGGTCATGTCCTTGTCCTTGCACTCCTCGATGGACGCCTTGACGTCCTCGAAGCGTGGGTTGGAGAAGGAGAGGCTCATCGAGCCGGAGAAGTCCTCGATGGGGGAGATCTCGCCGAGGATCTCCTCGAGGCCTGATTGTGGTTCGGCGACGCCTTCGGCGGCTACGCGAGATCGCCACCGATCGTTACCGACCAGCCAGTCGAAAGATTCGGTCTGCAGCGCGAGGAGGTTCGGCACCTCCAGCGGCTCCCGAATCTTGGCGAAGGAGGTCCGGGTGGGCGAGCCCGGGATCCCGAATTCCTTCTCTTCTACAGCAGTGGACTTACCGGAGCGGGAGGATGCCAAGACTCGTCCTTCCGAGGACACGAGTGAAACTACGGGGGCTACCTTCGGGCATCACGAAGTGAGCCCGTCACGGGCCGCAGAGGTGTCAGAAGGCAGCGCAACATCCAAGAGTAACAAACTTAGGCATGCCAAGCAAGGCCTCACCCTCCGGGGGCCTAGATCCCACGTCGCCCGCCGCTCCGCTGCCCTCCGGGAGGCTTGCGCGGGCCGATCGCAGGTGCGTGGAAACTGTGCCTCGCTGGCGGCGCGCCGTCAAGCGCTTCGGCAAACCTACCCGCTCGGCCACAGCAGATATACATGACGATATCGGGCATTTCCGGCGATACGCAGTACTTTCTCGGTGGTTTTTGCTGAGCTGTTCGACCCCGGACCAGGTCAGGTGTCGAGGGCCGAACAGCCCCAAGGAATTCCGCCGCTACTTGAGCGTGACGGTGGCGCCGGCACCCTCCAGGGCCTCCTTGGCCTTGTCGGCCGCCTCCTTGTTGACCTTCTCGAGGACTGGCTTAGGAGCGCCGTCAACAAGATCCTTGGCCTCCTTCAGGCCCAGGCTGGTGAGCGTGCGGACCTCCTTGATGACCTGGATCTTCTTCTCGCCCGCGGCCTCGAGGATGACGTCGAATTCGTCCTTCTCCTCCTCGGCCTCGGCCGGTGCTGCCGGGCCGCCTGGTGCAGCCTGAACGACGGCGGCCGGCGCCGCTGCGGTGACGTCGAAGGTCTCTTCGAACTGCTTCACGAAGTCCGACAGCTCGAGCAACGTCATTTCCTTGAACGCGCCGAGCAGCTCGTCGGTGCTGAGCTTCGCCATGATGTGGCGTCCTTTCTGGTATCTCGCCGGTTCCGCCGGCAGATGGGTCAGTCGGTTATTTCCGCCGGCTCGGCGGGGGTTTCGGGATCCGGCTGGGCCGCGGCGGCAGGCGCGGGAGCGCTCGCTGCCTGCTTCTCCTCCAGGGCCTTCGCCAGACGAGCCATCTGGGAGAGTGGCGCTTGGAAGAGCGTGGCCGCGCGAGTAGGCAGCGCCTTCATCGCCCCGGCGAGCCGCGCGAGCAAGACCTCTCGCGACTCCAGGTCGGCAATCCGCGCGACCTCGGCGCCGCTGAGCGCCTTCCCCTCCAGTACCCCGCCCTTGATCACCAACAGCGGATTGGCTCGCGCGAAATCGCGCAGGCCTTTCGCGACGACGACAGGGTCACCTGTGACGAAAGCGATAGCTGTCGGGCCGACAAGCAGGCTCTCGTCGAGTCCGACGCCGGCATTTTCGGCTGCCCGCTTGGTCAGTGTGTTCTTGACGATGGCGTAGGTCGCGTCGTTGCCCAGCGTCCGGCGCAGATCGGTGACTTGCTTCACAGTGAGGCCGCGGTACTCGGTGATCAGCGCGGCGGAGGCTTGGCTGAACTTCTCGGCGATCTCGTTGACCGCAGCGACCTTCTCGGAGTTCGGCATGATTCCTCCTCTCGGTGTCTCAGGCTGGCCACACCGAGGGAGACGAGAACGCCCCGGCGCAGGGCACGGGGCGGCAGAGCCGATCCGTCCTACCTGCGCGGGCCGCTCCGGCGCTCCGGAGGTGTTCAGTCGGGTACGCGTACGCGACGACCAGCGGTCTTCGGTGGAACTGCGGTGATGGTACGCACCGGGCGGCCCGGGCGGCCAATCGCGCCCGGGGCAGCGGGGCTGGGCGGCTCAGGCCGAGGTACTGACGTCCTCGAGCATGTTCCGGGTGCGGTTGGCGTCTACCGGGATGCCCGGGCCCATCGTGGTGGCGAACGTGACCTTCTTCAGGTATCTCCCCTTGGCCGCTGATGGCTTCGAGCGGATGATCTCTTCGAGTGCCGCTGCGTAGTTCTCCACCAACTGCTTCGCGCTGAATGAGGTCTTTCCGATCACCAGGTGCAGGTTGGCCTGCTTGTCGACCCGGAAGCTGATCTTGCCGCCCTTGATGTCGGATACCGCCTTGGCGACGTCGGGGGTGACCGTGCCGGTCTTGGGATTGGGCATCAGACCGCGAGGGCCGAGTATTCGAGCGATCCGGCCAACCTTGGCCATCTGGTCGGGCGTGGCGATCGCGGCGTCGAAATCAAGGAAGCCACCTTGGATGTCAGCGATCAGGTCGTCACTGCCGACCCGGTCGGCGCCGGCCGCTTCCGCCTCGACGGCCTTGTCGCCGGTCGCGAAGACGATGACGCGGGCGGTCTTCCCGGTGCCGTGCGGCAGGTTGACGGTGCCACGCACCATCTGGTCGGCCTTGCGGGGGTCAACGCCGAGTCGGAGAGCGACCTCGACGGTGCCGTCGAACTTGGTCGGTGACGTCGTCTTGGCCAGGTTGGCCGCTTCGAGCGGGCTGTAGATCCGGCCGGCGTCGACGAGTTCAGCGGCGTTGCGATAGCCCTTGCTGTGCTTCACGGGTGATGCTCCGTTTCATGGTCGTGGTCGAGCAGGCGCCGGCCTTCGGCGCCCTCCCACAGGTGTGCTGTCCGGATCGAATGACGCCGGCGCGGCGCCGCCTGATGTCGGACAGGGCGTCGAGGTCAGCCCTCGACGGTGATGCCCATTGATCGTGCGGTGCCGGCGATGATCTTCGCGGCGTTGTCCAGATCGTTGGCGTTCAAATCTTCCATCTTGGTCTTCGCGATCTCGCGGACCTGGTCCATCGTGACCTTGGCGACCTTCGTCTTCTGCGGTTCCCCGCTGCCTTTCTCGACGCCAGCCGCCTTGAGCAACAGCCGGGCGGCGGGTGGCGTCTTGGTGACGAAGGTGAACGACCGGTCCTCGTACACGGAGATCTCGACCGGGACGATCTGGCCACGCTGCGATTCGGTCGCCGCGTTGTAGGCCTTGCAGAACTCCATGATGTTGACGCCGTGCTGCCCGAGGGCCGGCCCCACTGGCGGTGCGGGGTTGGCGGCGCCGGCCTGGATCTGCAGCTTGATGATCGCCGTCAGTTTCTTCTTCTTGGGAGGCATTCCCTAGCTTTCTTTCTTTTCTTGTGTGTGTTGGATGGTCTAGAGCTTGGAGACCTGGCCGAACGCCAGCTCAACCGGCGTCTCGCGGCCGAAGATCGACACCAGCACCTTGAGTTTCTGATGCAACGTATCGATCTCGTTGATCGTGGCCGGCAGGGTGGCGAACGGGCCGTCCATGACGGTCACTGACTCGCCGATCGTGAAGTCGACGACCTCGACCTTCGGCTTGTCCGCGGGACCGGCCGCTCCGCCGCGAGCCTGCCGATCAGCCCGCTGGCTGGCCGGCGCCAAGATCTTCACGACTTCGTCGATCGACAGCGGCGATGGGCGTGAGGTGGCGCCCACAAACCCCGTGACACCGGGGGTGTTGCGCACCGCGCCCCATGACTCGTCGTTGAGGTCCATTCGAACCAGGATGTAGCCCGGGAACACCTTGCGCTGGACTTGCTGGCGCTTGCCGTTCTTGATCTCGACGACTTCCTCGGTCGGCACCTCGACCTGGAAGATGTAGTCCTCCATGTCGAGGCTGGAGATCCGGCTCTCCAGGTTGGTCTTCACCTTGTTCTCGTAGCCGGCGTAGGAGTGGACCACGTACCAGTCACCGAATGCGCTGCGAAGCTCGCGGCGCAACGCTTCGACCGGGTCTTCCTCCTCGACCTCGCTCTCCTCGGGCGTGGTCTTCTCGGGCGCCGTGGCCGCGGTGGCGTCCTCGGGCCCGGCAGCGGCCGTTACGTCGCCCATCTGGTCCGGTTCGACCTCGCTCCGCACGGGGGCCTCGACATCATCCTCGGCCGGCTCCTGACCAGCGGTCGCCGGTTCGAAGATGCTGGCGGACTCGGCGTCGGCAAAGTCGGCGGCCTCGGCATCGTCAGCACCCAGCAAGCGCGCGGCGCTCGCGATGTCGGTTCGATCCTCGTCGGTGCGATCCTCTGGTGCGTCCGGTTCCGCGACCACGTCGCGCGGCGCACCGACCTCCCCCGGGGAGGTCGCGCTCTGGTAGTCGGACACGGTCTCTCTTTCTTGATGTACGTGAGCAGTCACAGATGGAGCGGTTCGGAGCTAGCCGAACACCTCGAGCACCAGCTTGGCGAATCCGACGTCCAAGCCGGCCACGATGGACACCATCACGACGACGAAGACGATCACCACGATGGTGTAGGTCACCAGCTCGTTCCGCGAGGGCCAGAGCACCTTGCGCAGCTCGGAGATCACCTCGCGCAGGAACCGCCCGATCCGCCCGCCGCGCCCGGCGCTCGCGGTCCGCGCCGAGGGTGCCTCGGTGCGAGTCTGCGTCACACGCTCTCCTCTCGGATGCCGCTGACCTCCGTCAGCGGGCGATTCGGTCCACCTCGCCGCGCGTCCTGACGCGCCACGTCCGCAGGGGCGACAGGACTCGAACCTGCAACCGCCGGTTTTGGAGACCGGTGCTCTACCAATTGAGCCACGCCCCTACACGCAGAGGACCAGGCGACTTGGCCGGCGGGCACCATTCGGCGCATGCTGACGCAAGGCCCCGATGGACCCCAGGCTCGAGTGTACGGGGCCGCGGCGACGCGCTCCAACTCGCTCGCGACGACCCCGTTCAGCGGTCGGCGTATCCACCTACCACGCTCGGCTTACAGGCAACACATTAAACAACGCCGGCGCGACCGCCTGCATTCCGGCGTCGCGGGCCGCGAACGCCTTCGGGCCGCCATCTCGTCGAAGATCACCGACACTGGGGACTCGGAACAAGATCACACGCTTGACCGAACAAGATCAACGCTGGTCTCCGAGCAACTAGGGTGCAAGAGAGCGTGCGCGCAGAAACACACGGCTCGCTCTGCGACGATGGACGCATGGGTGTACGCATCTCTGATCGCATCGCCGCCATCGGCGAGTCCGCGACGCTGGCCGTCGACGCCAAGGCAAAGGCGCTCAAGGCCGCCGGCCACCCGGTGATCGGATTCGGTGCCGGGGAGCCCGACTTCCCGACGCCGGACTACATCGTGGCTGCTGCCGTCGACGCGGCCCGCAATCCGGCCTTCCATCACTACACGCCGGTCGCAGGGCTGCCGGCGCTCCGCGACGCCGTAGCCGCCAAAACGCGGCGGGACTCCGGCTATGTGGTGGACGCCAGTCAGGTCCTCATCACCAACGGGGGCAAGCAAGCTATCTACAACGCGTTCGCAACGCTCCTCGATCCGGGTGACGAGGTACTGGTCGCTGCGCCGTACTGGACCACTTACCCCGAGGCAATCCGGCTCGCCGGCGGCGAGCAGGTTGACGTGGCCACCGATGAGACCACCGGATACCTCGCAACGGTGGAGCAGCTCGAGGCCGCACGAACTCCGCGGACGAAGGTGCTCCTGTTCGTGTCGCCGTCGAACCCCACAGGCGCCGTCTACCCACCCGATCGGGTCGCTGAGATCGGCCGCTGGGCGGCGGAGCGCGGTCTTTGGGTCGTCACGGACGAGATCTACGAGCACCTCGTGTACGGGGACGCGCAGCACGTCTCGATGGCAACCGTGGTTCCGGACCTCGGCGACCGCATCGTGGTCGTCAACGGGGTGGCCAAGACGTACGCGATGACCGGCTGGCGGGTTGGTTGGCTCATCGGCCCCGCCGACGTCGTAAAGGCGGCGACCAATCTGCAGTCCCACACCACCTCCAACGTCGCCAACGTGTCCCAGGCGGCGGCGCTCGCCGCGGTCCGCGGCGACCTGTCAGCGGTCCGGGAGATGCGTGACGCGTTCGATCGGCGCCGGCGGACGATGGTCGCGCTGCTCTCGGACATCCCAGGAATCGTCTGTCCCGAGCCGCAGGGGGCGTTCTACGCCTACCCGTCGGTCAAGGGTTTACTCGGCCGACCGCTGCGCGGACGGGTGGCGAACTCGTCCGCAGCACTCGCGGCTTTGATCCTCGACGAGGCCGAAGTGGCCGTCGTCCCAGGCGAGGCCTTCGGTACCCCCGGATACGTCCGGTTGTCCTACGCGTTGGGCGACGACGACCTGGCTGAGGGCATCGGCCGCATCGCGAAGCTCGTTGCGGATGCTGGCTGAGGGCACGCCCGGACGTCAGCGCAGCGCGCCTGCCGTTCGGAGGACGCTAAGCGCCGCGGGCAAGTCCCGAAGGGCGTTCGCGAGGTCAGACGGCTCGGCGATGCGCCAGGCGTTGGCGTTGACATAGCAGCGGACCGCTGCGTCGAAGGCAGTCGGCCCCGCCGCGTCGCGGGCGGCCCGGAGTGCTGCGGCGCCCTTGCCGTAGGTGAGGCGGTAATAGTCCTTCTCGTCCGCGCCGTAATCCGCCGTCGGTCGGTCGACCGGGCCTCGCAGCCTGAGGTCCCCGGGGGCCGGCGGCGTGTTGTCGACCAGCTGCTCGGCGTATGTGGCGAAGGCCTCGTCGAGCCACGCGTGCTCCGCCTGCGAGTCGCCCACCATGGCATAGAACCACTGGTGGGCAGTCTCGTGAACGGCGACGAGGTCGGAGGATGTCAGCATCTGGATCGCGCCCGGGTACTCGATCCCGCCACCCTCTTCCGGAACTCGCGCGACCGACAGCGAGGGGAACGGAAACGGCCCGAACCGTCGGGACAGCTCGATGATCGCCCGGCGGAACTCCGGCACGAGCATGTCGCGGATCTCAGTGTTGGGTGCGCCGATCCGCAGCGCCACTGAACCGACTTTGGTGTCGCTGACCTGGAAGGGACCAACGGCCACGCTGACGTCCCGCGCCGCGTCCAACGTCGTGTGCCAGATCCGCATGTCGCCGTCCCGTTCACCAGTCGTGGGGTTGCCGGAGGCGAGCACGGTGTCCGCCGCGGGCGCCCGCACTGTGAGGTCGGTCCGCATGGCTTCGCTGGTCGCACTCTCGGCCGCGAACTGCAACATAGGCTCGGTATGCCAGCCGTACCCGTACTCCCAGGCGAGGAGCGGATGAGCCGAGGCGAACCAGGCGAACGGGCCTGCTGACCCATCGACGCGCCCGATGCGGTCGAATGAACCGTCGCCCAGGGTCACGGTGAACGCCAGGTCGGCGGTCACTTGGGTGCCCGCGGGGAGTTGTCGCCGGAACGGAATGTGCAGCAGGCCGCCCTGAGTCGATGGATCAGCGCC
>Ga0075425_100005936_pt1 | contig 12735 bp, 21 predicted proteins | sample SoiMethybrSBSTD4_FD_75300 | JGI IMG/M metagenome (GOLD analysis project Ga0075425, IMG submission 75300) | Bulk soil microbial communities from a Populus tree surrounding site in Tennessee, USA - Soil MetaG P. TD hybrid SBSTD4 | ecosystem: Environmental > Terrestrial > Soil > Tree plantation...
GGAACCGCGCTATCACCTCAAACTTACAATTACAATGCAATAGCAGTTTATGGAAATGTCACATTAACATCAAATACAGTCCCGATTGTCGTTACTCCACCGCCGCCACCGCCACCGCCAGGACAGAATCTTGGTGATATCATAATGAAAGCCACAGGGGTCGCAGTCATCGGAACTTTGCTTTACATGGGATTTGCTAAAGGGATCCCTGTCGCAGCTGCAGGAACAAAGAGAGCAAAGAGGGGATTGCAAAAAGCCGCAAAGACTGCTACCGATGTTAAGGCCCTGGAGAGGGCAATTCAGATCCTCAAAAGAGGAGGCCGGAGGTGAAGAATAATGGCCAAAAGAAAATTCACCGCTAAACAGCGCGCAGCTCAGAAGCTATTTGCAAAACGTGCTCGAGCAGGGACTTTACAAAAGATGCAAAAAAGAAGGAAAGGAAAGAAGGGCAAGATCTGCTTCAACACAGTTTCAAAGCTCGCTAACTACATGCGCTCGCACGGTTACAAGGTGGTAAAGAAGTGAATGAAAAATGAGTTACATCTACTGTTCAAAGTGCCGCCAGGTCGTGAGGGAGAATGAACCCAATAACACAACTCCGATTGTTAGAGAGGTCCCTAGAGAGGATAAAAAACCCCTTCCTAAAGGGTCAGGTAGAATTTGCGCGCTCGATTCTAAAATCGAAAGGGTACGCGGGTACGTCAAGACAACTAAAGAAATACTATCGTTCGTTCGAGCCCTTTGCCCCGAAAATCTCATCTCAGAATACGACTATTACTTGTACTCTATGCGGAGGATCCCGCCTGATAGCAAACGAACACTCGAATCAGATGATGGGACCGATGCCAAATCTAGTCGAATACAAGAGATGTCCTCAATGCTGCAATCCACAAAACCCACACGGCAAAGGAATGATGTCAAACAATCCGGAGAAGCCATTCTAAATGAAAAATGATAGTTCTGCGGTTCTTGTAGTCGCAACGCTTGCAGGCCTTGCTCTGCTAACCACTAGACAGGGTCCGCCGCCACCGCCACCGCCGCCGCCACCGCCACCGGTAACACAATCGCCAGTCAAATTGATTTTTGAGGCGCAACCTGCAGCTAGTCCGTTTACTTATCCAGGTGGAGGGGGAGCAGATGCAAGAGGTCAGTACACTGTTAGGACAGGATGGCCCATCAATGGCACTTTTACAAAACAGTATGATGGAAACACGTCGCATCTTTGGGGAGATCTCTATCTTCCCTATAGTGGAAGCGCGCTAGGTTCAAACGTCTACATTCAATTATCGATTGACAACTGGACTTATGGCTTTAACTGGTCAGACGTCTTTGCAAAAGGCGGCAATGTCAAACGCCAACAAATGCTATCTCACGCAATGCAGGGAATTCCTGCGGGAAATCACACTGTAAGCATTAATGTTTATCAGGTTCCAGCGTCGACGACGACCCTCTACACAAACCTAGCAGAATTGAAAATCTACGAGGTAAAAGTGGTATGACCATAATTAGCAGCATGCAGCTTCTCAAATTCGCAGGAAGGGTCCCTGCAGTTGAAACCACATATTCCAATCTTTATCCTTCATTCATAAACGCGTACCCTACAGATAGGACTTTTACAAAGCAGCGCGATAATAGCGAGCTTTGGATTCTAACTATGATTGACCATAGAAACAATCTCACCAATGCAATCAATTTTGTTAGGGCGTCTCTTGATAACGGACTGCGTACCCAGGACTGGGCGGCAGATTTCTCTCGTGGAGGGGCCCTTGATGCTCACACTTATGCAGTGAATTGGTCGGGGATCCCTGCAGGGGTTCATACCATTGATATTCAAGCTGCAGTTAGCGCAGGCACTGCTACATGGTCGACCTCAGTTGATGTAGTTCAGGTCTATGAAATCGATGGGCCTGCGATTCTTGTCGGCACACCAACATTGGCGCCGTTTGCTACAGTAAACCCCTCACTAATTCCGACAGGATTTCCTCAAAATAACATGTTCACAAAGGAACTTGCCGATAGCGAAATTTGGGCTTTTATGAACATTGGCCACATGAACTCTGTAGCAGGGGCCACAAATACGATTGGCATGGTTATCGATAATTCAGCCATGAAAACCTTTGCTAACGATTTTGCAAAGGGAGGAAATTTCAAAATGGAAACAATGATCTGGAATATCAAGGGCCTTTCGGCAGGACAGCACAGTTTTGACGTAGAAGCAGCTGCATCATCTGGAACCACAGGGACCTTCTTTGTGAACAATGCAGACCTTAGCCTTTATGAGGTGGCCATTGTATGACAGTCCAAACAATCCTAATAGGAGCAGGAGGATGGTCAGACTTTATTACAATCGGAGGATCCCTCGGCGCCCTTCAAGCAGGAGCATTCTTTGATCAGCCTTCAGGTTTATGGGGCTCTACGATATCACAAACAACGTTTAGACTACGAAAGCTTGGAACCCCGACAGGTTTTGCAGTTGCAAAGATAATTCGCACCTCAAACGGTTCTCTTGTAGCAACTAGCACAAACAACCTTGACGTTGCAACCTTACCGCCAGGCAAGCCCGGATTTCTTGTAAATGATCAAAATGCTGGATGGGTCGATGTCACGTTTTCCTTTAATTCCGCCCTGGCGCCAAACGAACAATTTGCCATAGTCGTCGAATTCGTTAGCACATCAAATAACAATATTATACGACTTGGAGGCCTGCTTAATGCCTCATACGCGCCAAATGGAGGCCTTATCTTCCTGACAGATTCATACAAATTTTCAGATGCACACACGCCTACAATGACCATTGTTGCAGATATTGCAGCGCCGCCACCTCCACCACCGCCACCGCCTGGCCAATTCACTTTAACGATCGACGCCAAAGACATGAGCGGAGCAAGTATAGCGCCTACTATCGATATCATCGATTCGCTTGGGGTCCCTCACTCTGGACAAGCTCCTTTAATGATAACTTTACCCGCAGGAAATACCACTATTACAGCGATTAATAGCCTAGTTGATTTCACGTTTGAACATTGGAGCGATGGATTCACGGGCAACCCTAGACAGATAACACTATCTGCAGACACTTCGCTAACGGCGTTTTATGTCAACAATCAACAGCCGCCGCCACCGCCTGGCAATGGAGGCCTGGGAGGCCTAGCCATATTTGGAGGAGCTTTAGCAGTCCTTGCTCTTTTGCTGAGGAAATCTAAATGATTCCAGTCTATGTAAGTTCACCAGTCAATGATACGCACGCCCTAGGAGGAAGTAATACACTAGCTATGGACAGTACATCAGCCGCAGGAACTGTAAGCAATCAGGGAGCGGCTAATACAACCGCTGTGGCCCACACAGGAGCAAGTTTCAGCGCAGAAACAGACATAACGACAACATTTACTCTAACGCCAACGGTTACAACAAACAGGATATTTGTTGCTGCGGATTTCTGGGGTTTCAAAGTAACGAACGCAGGAACCGTGACTTTACTGATTTATGAAGATGGAGTTTCTGTAGCGAGCACTACAAGTGCGTCGATAGGAATAAGCGCCTATGGAGGCACGACACTAAACGTCACCCGGAGCAACCTTTCCGCTGCAGGACATATTTACAAGGCTAGATTATCGGCAAGTACTGCAAGCATTCAATTAGTATGGTCGGGCTGCCAGGGGCGATTAGTTGACCTTACAGGCTCTGATACGCACGCATTAACAGGGAGCGCGGGATCATGTCAGCTTTCATAAAGTTCAAAATTCCGCCACGACTAAACGAGCTTACAAAAAGCAATGCATTCATTTCCTACGATGCAAGACAAAAGCTCCAGCAAAAGTTCGCGTTTATCAACGAAAAAAAACCGCTAACGGACCCAATCGGCAAAATTGCTTATGATGACGAAATGGGCCGGGTGTCGATTGAAATCTTTACCGACAAATGTACAGAAGCCCAGATAGATGCTATCAAACAGGAAATAGCATCCTGGGTTGAATTCAACGACTTTGAAGTGTAAATATCCTTACTTGCAGCTGCTTTTGTTCAAGTCAGAAAGAAAATGATTATGGGGAATTGGCAGCCCTGGCACCAATGCAAGAAAAACAAGGAACACGTTCGATACGTCATCGACCCTGTAAACCAAGATCACCGGACTTGTCCTGTTTGCATGAAGAGCTTTCGATTCAATCATTCGGAGAAGATTAGGGATTGGGAAGAAGAAAAAACCCTTCAATGAAAATAAAGCCAGGGCGTCCAATATCGATATGGCACTACCAGGTGATTTATCCGGATGGAGGCAGGGGAGCGGTATTCCTTCATAGAAAAGAAGCGGCCGAATTCATAGAAAGCCAAAGGCTGATAGCCATTCAAAGGGCCGATTTCTATACCAGGTGCGGGGTTGAAAAGCTCAAAGCGGTTGTAGACTCTGCGGCTTATCGAAGAGTCAACCCGGAGATGGCCCATAGCAAGGGGAGTGTGTTTCAATGAAGATTAAGCGAACAACGACTGAAATGATCATTATGCCCATGAAAGATTTCAAGGAGAAATTAGGAATCAAGACTGAGATAACCTCTGTCTTTAATTCTCATCCTGATATGGAAGTTTACATTTACACAAAAAACGAAAAGATAGAGGAAATTACAGAGACATGAAAAAGAAACAAGCCGGAACAGAAATCAAGATTTTCTTAATAATGGATGAAAAGCTGGCGAAGCAATACCTAACGAAACTTGAAAAAATGGGCGACTCGAAGATAATGGAAAAGGCTTTCAAAAGCCTTATGCCCTATGTCAAACGGAACGCTCCAACCGGCTTTGAATAGATATGAGCGAAATACGACAATGTGAAACCTGCAAAGCCATCATTTTCAGTATAGACGATCACCATATGCCGCCGATGCTAGACTGGCACAAAAAGAAAACAGGACACGAACATTTCAGAACGTTCGGGGAATTTCACACCCTAGAAGGATAGGGATCAGAGCTCGAGAAAGGGAAGGGGTTAATAACAAAGCTGCAGGATGTTATTAAAAGCTGCACGCGCGTGCAGCTAAAAAAGGACTTTTAGTCATCGGAAAAACAAGAATACATCTCATATTCTTTATATATCTTCATTCTTCAATAATCGCTTTTTTATTTTATTTGGCTGCACGCGCGTGCAGCCAAAAACGTGCTTGCAGCAGCATTTCCAGTAGAGTGTGCAGCTTGTTAACCCAAAGAGTAAGCATAGCTAACACGATAACTTTAAGAGAGAAGGTATGTGAGATTAGATCCCGAGAATGGGTATGCTCGGGAGGTGTACGTTTTACCCGATAAATCGTACTTGAGCGTCGGTTTTGAGCCGGAGCAAATGATGCGACTATTCGAAGTACAAAGAACTTTGCGAATCGATTCAAAGAGGGCAATTCTAAAAACAGTCGAGATTATGTACTATCTCTTGACGGACCCAAAACTTCAACAGCTGAAAGAATTATCAAACAATCCAATGATAGGCATCGACCAATTCTTAAAGGAATTAATCGATACAGCTTATCAGTACAATTTAGAAGAAGGAAGACTAAAGGCATGACTCCAGATTCAGGACATTCTTATTCGACTAACAATTTTTGCTCACGCTGTCAACGATGGAGAATGAAGACTCATCGACATTGTGAAGAATGCGGTCAAAGGCTCAAGTTCAGAATACCGAAGCTACTGCAGGAGATTGTGATTAAATAACTAAAGGGGGGCCTTTCGACAGGCCCCCATCGGAGAATGGGTAATTCCCGATAGGCAAGTTGCCTCGCCCCTACTATTTTTATCTCAATTGTCTTATAAAACTCCAGTTTGCAAAATTTACAACATCGTTAGCGATGGTATTTGAAGAAACACCACAAATTATTATAAGACGGGGCGAGATTTTCAGCTTATTGGCTTCAAAGGACCCCTTGATAAACGGTAGGAATTATGTATCGTCTGAAAACTCGCGCGACGATTTTCGTAGTGACATCTCAACGCAGCTGTCTGACCTTTTGTTTGATGCAGTTACCATATACCAGACGGTTGACAGACAGTGCATAGTATTCGTTGACGCGATTAAAAGAGCACATATCTTAGTCGATAGGCCCCTGGTTATGGACGAGCTGCGAGATCTCGAATGCGCGCTTAATGAGTTCTTTACGACATGACAGAGAAATTGTACTATGCAGATGAAACAATTTGCCAACTATGCGGAGAGTGGTTCGATATCCTGGATTTCACTTTTGAGGTAGGAGTACTCACACGTACTCGAGATGGCGAGTGTGCTGGATATTGTCATAAAAAGTGTTTCGAAACATACAAGCAAAATGGATATCGGAAATGATCAAAGTCGCGTGTTGGAGCTGTACTTGGACTGTGGAAAGGCCTACACGAGAAGAAACATACAAGCCTGAGAACGAACATTGTTCGCAAACAGGACACAATCATTTTCACATTTTGAAGTGGGATTAATGAAAGTCGAATGCAAAAAGTGCGGCAAATCTATCTCTTATCCCGATGTAAGCGGAAGATACGTTACCTTGATGATTCGATGGGTGCGAGAACATACAGCATGCGATCCTCCCGATTGGAGTTTTGATTGGAGCGAATGATTGTAATCATTGACAAGGATAACAATCTCGCTTATTGCGGCGATTGTGGCCAGCTCTTGCAGATGGGCGACGGATTCTATATCCGGTGCCCTGGCTGTAAAGGCTGGATTTATGACAGATGACATTCAGAATGATAGTAGTGTTCCCTTGCTTCTTCCGGTCCACCAAATACCAATGAGCACTTTTTGCATTGATAAAATAGTTCGAATGAATCAAGCCAGGGCAAAATGTTTTCTTTTTGCTGCTTTTTCATTTCCGGTTGCAAGCTCCTTAAATAGTATTTAAGAACAACTAATCGTACTTTCCCTTTTTGAGTCGTCTAAACCCCTGCTTTTTTCTAATCCTCTTCCCATCCCGATCAATTGGTCTAAGCACTTCTGAATCAAAGCATGAACCGCATTGTGAGCATTCGTAAATATCGCCATTCTGCCAAAGAATCATATCAATATCACTTTTACATTCAGGACATTTCATTTAGCAGGGCCCTCCAGATGGTTTTTGAAAATCATCATTGTATTGCAATGACGACAAAGCAAAGCTGCAGCTTGCCATGATCGGTCGTGTGTGCTTGATTGGCCTATTCGCTCGTACAGGATCCTCATAGGTCCACCGCACTTTTTGCATCGATGTCTAGCCAAGCGCGCTTGGTATACCTTTAGCTATGAGATAAACGTGATGGTATACCTTGTCGACGTCCAAGAATGGTCCCCTTTTCAGTCACCTTTTAAGGCAACTGTTCCATTGGAAAGAAACTCTTCCCTGGTAGGTGTTCCAGTTGCCATCGCTTGTCAAAACTACACATACACAAAGGTAAGATGAAGGAAAGAATCCTTATCCCTACAGATGCGAAATAGCCATGATTTGAATGGTGGTCAATTGTGGTGATTTTTGAAGCCATTTCCATCACGATCACACCATTCAAATCATCTTTTCTTGGTGAAAAGCGAGGTTGTACGTAGTCGGTGTCTTCAAAAAGTACCTTAACGGGGGCCAAAAGCACAGGAAGAAAACTAAAAGACACTGGCACTTTGCCTATTATGACTCCCGCGGAGCTTTTCACGTTCAACGTATCTCTTTTGTCGAAGTTCCATACTATCGAGCACAAATTAGATCTGTTACTCGCTTTCGCTGCAGTGCTTGCGGAAAAGGATTTAGCCGCCCTAAAGGCCTCGAGTGGCCCTACTGCTCATCCAGGTGTGCAATGATTGAAGCCTGATATCACTCTCGACCATTTGAGCGCGTACATAGAATCCGACCTCCAAACCATAGCGAGGATCCATCGGCTAATCAAAAAATACATGCAATTGAGGGGACTTCGAGGCTGATCATGTTACGCCTCCTTTATTCCTTGTTTGTCCCGATTGCGGTGCTCGCTTTGATTCTAAGTCAAGCCTTAACAAGCACATAGGACATACCAACTGTTTGGGTGGCCAGCTTGTCGATATCGAGGTCGATTTTGAGATTAAGGATATAAGGATAGTTCAAAAGATCCGAAGGGATATTTCCTGAAATCCTCTTCCCCGGATTCTGTATGTAGTATCTAATGGCAAAGACGGTTTCTAAAAAGAAACGCCAAGCAGCCGATCGCCGGGCGGCTGCTTCAAGGTGGGGAACAATTTCAAACCTTCTTGGTGGACTTGCATTCGTGCAACAGGCTACCATAAAGGATCAACCTGACATAGCGGCACAACAGACGATACAGGGAAAACTAAAGGTAATCGCAAACTCGCTCACAGGTCACATAAGCGGGTTTAACTTTTTTAAAGACGTCCCTCAGAAAACCCAGAATTTCAATCCTGCAGGTGCGCTTAACAAGTGGACTTATGCGGGTGCAGTCCTGGCTTTTCTCTATCCTAGGATCCCTGTGAAGGGCCTTCTTTACAAGGGACCTCTGAAGCAAATAGGAAAGAGACTGTTTATTGCTGGAGTAGCTGGAGGTATAATCGACGACCCAGAACCAGCAAAGACTCAATCGGTAATTTCAGGCGCACAGCATCAATCGCAGTTGAGGCCTTCGGTGAATTTCCAGAGCGGTTACTATCAGATGCCTTGGTCTGAGAGCTCGGTGATGTAAAATGGCACACAAAATACACGAATGTGAAGCCTTTACAGACAAAGCGGGAAAGTTCCAACAGAAATATTGGGACAGACAATTTCCAGGCCCTGGCGTAGCAGTCGATGCGACAGCGAAAGTTTGTCCTTACTGCGAAAAGCCTACTGATGCAATGGACCTCTGCAATGACGCTCAAGAGGCCTATTTGGAGGGAGACAGATGACAATCTGGACCGATATCGTTCTATCGAGTTCTGGAGGTACAGGTGTAGCAAAGACCAGGGTTAACAACGACCAACCCTTTGTTGTTCCTGCGATTGCTTCCGGTGTACTCGAGATAACGCCGTATCAAGCTGCAACAGCGGCTTATACTGCAGCTCAGTCAGCACTTACAAAATTCCACATGGAATCTAATTCCCTTTCTGGGATAGGTCCAAAAAGAATAGTGTTCGGTGCAACTCACGGAGGCCTTGGGACTTTTGCCGGTGTGATGGTACCAGTGATAAAAGGCTGGCCAGTCAACGTTATGACAAACAGGGCAAACGTCAATGTCGACTTTTACACGGAGAGTCAGGTAGCAAATACTGCAGCTTTTCGGACAGGAGCAGAAGTGCTCTTAAGTGATGGTCCAATGGGAGGCCTGCAGGAATATTACGAGGCTCCAAACGACGAAACGGCGACAGGGACCGCAGCGGCTGCCAACGCAGGAAACTCTATCACAGTTAACGGAGGATCCAGGCTCAATCTCGTATATGGCCAATTCGGTGTTGGAACGGTAACAGCTAGCGAGTCATACATCGGCTACTTTAGCATAAGAAGCCCAGACATGTATCCTAACGAGGAGCAATGGGCTCTTCAGCCCGTAGGTGTCGGCCTTGGCGCAGCGGTTGAAGTACTGGCGCCTGATTTCCATGCGAAGAAAGTGGATCTGAAAATAAACCCAACCTGCACATTGACGACAGAGTACTTTAACGAAGAGGCTGTCACGGCGGCACACAACTTCATAATCGGAGTAGCTTTCGTGAGGTCGGGACCCACGTTCGTCGGTCAATAAACAGGAAGGAAAACGATGCAGAGCGCGAGATCCCTAACTGACATTCAGAGGTTAAGAGAGGAAGACAGGGACGTCACCCCTGTCTACGATCTCGCTCAGTATGGATACGAGCTCCGATTCTATGTCCATGATAACAATGTACCAACTGCGATGACGCCGGCAGTTTCAGCAGCTCAATTTCAGGTTGTCCTTCATCCATTTGGTGGAACAAATCGAAACGCGCTACTGCCAAACGATGTTTACATGAGTAACGCCGATTCAGGGGCCATCGCTCACGCAGGAAACAATACTGCTTACAACACGAATTTTACTCTTCATTCTCACGCGACAGGGACTATCGCTCACATGGCCATTATCATTGGCTTTATTGAAAATGTCAGCGCCTGGACAAGCGGCTCTGTCACAATGACAGACGTGGTATTCACCATCACAACTCATAGAGCAAGCGGAGAAGTTCTCGATAGATTTGTATTCCAAACGGCGCCGACGACTGCTTTTAGTGCTCTCGGTGCCACTGGGGCCCAGATTTTCAAATGCTTTGAACATGTCGCTCCTGATGTCAGGCTAAGAACAATCGACAACGCACCAATCAATCTTAACATTACAATCAATGAAACGGTTTCAGGAACAAACACCCGCCAGGTCGGAATAATGCCAACTTTTCCACTATGGGGATCTCCTGCTTCTGTATCAAAGCCCTGGACAGTTCCACAAATAATAATGAACATCAAGCCAGGCCTTAACGCCGTTGACTTTATCGGGAGAGGCTAGACATGCGACAATTTGAGAACGACCTTAAACGAAAAGCTGACGAGCACTATGATCACTGTCGGATTTGTCAACTTGTTGGCAAATTTCTACTGCACCATTTGGGCCCGATCGTAAAGGAGGATTGGCGATGATGGAATTCTGGTATGATTCGCTAGTCATTGCAGCTTCAGTTATCGGGCTTGGCATGACTTCTCTTTATGCCTTTGTGAAAATACTAGGAACTTATCGCAGAAATGAGGTAAAGCTCGAGAAACAAAAGGCGCCAAAGAATGACGAGGAAGGATCCTCAAGTAAGGACTTTTTGAAAACCCTGGAAGCACAAATCGACCAGGCGCCAACGGCGTTAAAGCTTCTCGAAAAAGAAGAGGCTGAGCTGAAAAAGAGAGGGCCACTGACGAAGGAGCAGCAAGACATGATCAACGCTCAGCGGCACCAGCTCGAGACCATAATCAAATATCAATTACCTTTCAAGCTTGGCGCCCAATTCCTGGGCCCTGCAGTATCAAAACGATTAGTGGGGTTGCTAAATTCGCTATGAAACATATCTGCGTTAGATGCAAGCGCCCTTACAACTGCGGGATTTATCCATGTACAGAGGGTAAGATAGCTGGCTTTTGCGGTCCATTCTGCAGAGGATCCATCGAAGAAGAAGAGGTTTTGAAAAATGCAGGATAAGACCATTGTCACGCTTGCAGCCATAGCAGCGATATCGGGCCTTGAAGTTTTTGCGATACATTCAGGAATTGACGGTATAGTCCTAACTACAGTCATTGGGGCCCTGGCAGGCCTGGCCGGCTACAAGATGAAGAGAGGAAGCAAGCCTGATCCAATCAAAGTGAGGCAGCCAAAGCCATGACAGAATTCGGCGGGTCCCGTGAAGTCGAGATTCCTCGCGATGTAAAACCATTGCATCCAGGCGATAGGCTATGGAGAGAGGGAAAGGATACGCGGCTTTGCTCGTGCGGACAATGGAATAATATCAATGAGTATCTTGTACATTTGAAATCAGGAGACCACAACCGGCGCATGTCTGGGAGGCTGAAATCCTAAGATGTCAGTCCAAGCCGCGCAAGTTGCACTTCAGGCCTTACCGATGCTGCAAAAGCTAGCCTCAAGCAGCAAGCAAAAAAGCTCAGAGATATTTGGCTATGATTTCATAGGCCTTGTTTTCAAACTTGTTCTCTACTATACGGTAGCATACATCATCGCGAAATACATGGAATTTGCGATTTATGGATCGGGCTTTATAAAAACCCTTGTTTCAATCTTTGGCCTCAATTTACCGCCATTATTCCCAAAGCAGTTTGAGGCTTTGTTCACAGATGGCTATGGCCAATATCACATAAAGTACTGGGACATTGTAAAGTCAATTTCAATCGTAATTATAGCATACGAAGGTTACAATTACTACAGGACAAACAAGGCGGCAGGCGCCCACGTGGACATTATGACGATTGCGCTCTTTGGATTGATTGAGGGCTTTTTAGTGATGATCACAATCCCCGAAATCCTACAGAGAATAAAGGCAAAGGGAATCATTTTTGAATTTAGCAAAGACTCTGCAGCTCAGGGAGAACAAATTGGCCTCTCTATTGCAGGTCTGATTTCAAACACTCCCTATCTCTACGGATGGAGAGAAATTCAATTTGAAATGCAAAGAATGAGTGATGCTCAAGGCAATGATACATTTCCAGTAGATATCGCATCGACCACGCCTCCGGGGATCTATACAGTCTATATCGATCAATCTTCCTGGGGTGGAGGCTATGCGCAAAAGCAGTTTAGAGTATTACCAGCTTCTGCAGCTGCTAACCAATTCTCTGACCTTGGAGGTTCTATCTAAAAATTGGTTTCAATTCAGCTCGTGCTCAGTGACAATAACATTGAACCCGGGACGCCTTCCGTAGTTGCTACTGCAAATTGGTCCCAATCAAGTCCTCCAGTCGAGCTAAAATTCTTCATAGGTAACACCCCAGGGCCACATTTGACGGGCCTGCTATCCGATCCAGGGTCCTACAATTGGACTATCAATACGAGCGGCTTGGCTCCTGGAACATATACAATCAAAGTCCTAGTGAGTGATACTATTTTTACAGACATTCCGGCAACGTCCACCTTGACTGTAGCAGCGCCGAAAGCGCTTGGATCCGTAGTACTAAGTGGATCTCCTCTTAATGGCCAAGCTCCTCTAGATTTTGTCTTAACAGCAATAACAAAAGACACAAATGGCAATCCGCTATCCGGAGTTTCTGTAACATTTCAGGAAGCAGGA
>Ga0075425_100005938_pt1 | contig 12735 bp, 9 predicted proteins | sample SoiMethybrSBSTD4_FD_75300 | JGI IMG/M metagenome (GOLD analysis project Ga0075425, IMG submission 75300) | Bulk soil microbial communities from a Populus tree surrounding site in Tennessee, USA - Soil MetaG P. TD hybrid SBSTD4 | ecosystem: Environmental > Terrestrial > Soil > Tree plantation...
CCTTAGCCTCATCAATCAGCGCCAAAAGCGACTTCCCTATGTCACCATTCACCTTGGAGACCGCCGTTCGGATTTCCTCGATGTCTTGAGTGATCGATAGACTTTGTGACCCCAAAGACTCGGTGGCAAGGCTCCACAGCGCGAGGCTAAAACTACGTGCTGGAATGTAAGAAGGCTTCTCCCCAAGAGGCTTGATTAGCGGATGATCAAGAATCCTCTGTGCAAGGGCGGGATCTTGGAGCAGTTTGCCAATTCCCTTCTTCAGGTCTTTGTAACGGTATCTCAAAAATGATTCAATCAACTCTCCAAGCGCGGAACACAGCAGGCTTAGGAGCAGATAGACGAAGACCATTCCAATTCCGACTTCCAAGATGTTTGAGCCAAACAGCATGATAGGTTCTCCTTTCGCTAGCGGACTATAGGGATTCGGCTGGGACAGGTACTCTTGTTTCAGTGACAAGATGTTCCTGGTATTGCTTACCGTTCAGTTTGCGTTACTTAGTTTGAGCATAAAGGAAATCTGACTATTAAGCTGAGTACGAAAGGTTTGTGAATTGAGTCTGCCGCCGATTTACGCGTTTCGCTTTATGACGGGGAAGAAGATCACGAAGTCATGATCAGTTAATGCGGGTTATGCTGTGATATCCATCCCCCACCACATACGACGAAAAACTCGGCTCCACCAATGCGTCGACAGGAGTTTTTTCATATCACAATTCCAATATGAGCATTCACCTGCCAATCTTCCACTGCGCACATGCAGGCCTTCATCCGGCACGCGGGATTAGTTCGTAGAAACTGATCTTCTCCAAAACTTCGGGCCGGCGGAGCGCCGGATTGTATTCGAAATTACTTTGCTTTGCAAGATGAAAATTGCGTGACAGGGCAATCTGCAACATTGAGGTTCTGAGCCTGGTGAGCCGAAAAAACTTTGAGCGGCGCTCCGAACACTTGATGAAGCGGTCCCGCGCGTGTCACTCATTCGCGAATTTCGATCCATAGAAGACCTTCAGCCAAAACAGCGTGTGTGTAGACTGCTGGTGATTCCTTGTTTGGCGGCTGATCGGCAATTCCGGTTCGCTTCTTGACGTTTATCTAAAGAGGGAACTTGACCTGCGGTGGCCTACTCTCAACCTCAAGGGGTCGCTGAGAGTACCCAGGAAGACCGCTCGCGGGGAAACCTTCTCTCGGAGCGAGAGTCTACGCTATAGGCGAGTGTCAACGATAGGGAACTGTATGTTGTAGTTGGTAAGAAGAACTAATCATTCGGTTCTCGTCAAGTTCAGTGTCTCACAGCCTGGAGTAAAAAGATACTGCGATAGCGGACGCTATATGCGATCAGTCGAGGACATTGTAAGAGCGTATCCTCACTGTAGCATCCTCTTCAGTTTTCTATCGCACACAGACATAGCAGACGCGGCGATCAAAACCCTAGCTCTACGGCTCACAGACAAACGAAATAGCCCGTCGGTGAGCTTGTTGAGTAATTCACAAGAGCACGACAACCGCTTCATTACTCATTCCAAAAATTTCGCGGGCGTCACTGCAGCATTTGTAATGCTGGTTGCGGTTCTAGTACTCACCGGTATTTGTTTGACCTCCTGGTGAAAAACGCGATCGCGAAGATTCTCGGAACTGACCCAATGCATATCGGAAGTCCCTGAAAATCTGAATTAGCTATTTTTTTATTTCAGTTTTGTTTATGTCAGGCTGATGAGACCTAACAGGAGCAAAAAGCCAATTTGAGAATTAATCTGAGCGACACGCGGCGACACGAAATAGTTATTCCGTCAACTTCTATTTGACAAGCCACTAGCTTTACCAATACAGTTGGTCACGAACCGAGCCTAGCTCACTCTCTTCTTCAGCATCTCTGGAATTATCCAGCCATCTGAATCCAACAGCTCATTTTCAAGGAGCTAAGAATGTATACACGAAATGTGATTATGAAACTGAAGGCGAATTCTGTCCCGGAGTTCAACCGCTTAATTGAGAACGAGATTCTACCACTACTCCGCAAGCAGACGGGATTCCGAGATGAGATCACCTTTGTCGCCCCGGAGCGCTCGGAAGTTCTGGCAATCAGCTTCTGGGAGACGAAAGAGAACGCGGAAGCTTACAACCGAACGGGGTATCCTGAAATACTGAAGATTGTGTCGAAAGTCTGTGAGGGAACTCCCAAGGTCGAAACCTTTGAGCTCGCGAATTCGACATTCCACAAGCTCGCTGCTAAGGGGGCTTAGCTAGAATAGCTTTAATCTGGAGAGGGCGGACACGTCTGCCCTCTCGTCGCAACCTTGCTCTCAGGCAACTAACGGAGATGCGCCCGGGCCTGATGTGGCCCGGACGATCAATCGCTTGAAGAGCAGTCAATCATTCAACTTGTTATAGACCTTGCCCGAAAGATTTCGGGTGCCGACCGTCTCCGCCCGCAACCGTTCCCGCGAACCGCTCGGCCTGTACCAACTCTGAAAGGAAAATCATATGTCAGCTAAATTGTTTGTAGGTAATCTCTCGTTCGAGACAACCAGTGATGAGATAAAAGACCTCTTCAGTGAGGTGGGAGCTGTGGAATCTTGCCAGGTGATAACTGACCGAGACACAGGTCGGTCGAAAGGGTTTGGTTTCATCGAGATGAATTCGAGAGCGGAGGCAAACACAGCAAAAGAAAAATTCAATGGGCAGGATCTGCACGGCCGATCGCTCAAAGTGGATGAGGCCAAGCCGAAAAGTGAGAGCCGCGACAATGGCGGCGGAAACTCGCGACGTTATTAGTCTTGGTCCTGATGATTCGAGGTCGTTTCGGTCAGCATAAGCTGGCTGAGAAGAGAGGACTAAGGCTCTCTTCTCAGCCTTTTGGAAACACCGGGCAGATGTGAATCGTAGGACCCACTTACAAAGGAGTTATCAAATGCACATTCAAACTGTCTTGCTAAACCTTAAAGGGGCTTCCGCGGGAGGATTCGCTCGTCCGTCACCTCTTCTCTGGTTCGTCGTGGCTGCGCTGGTTGCACCGTTTGCGCTGTTAACTCTCGGCGGGAGTCAGGCGAACAACCTGCCATGGTACTTTTGGGCCGTAATATTGCTATTGCTGTTGGTGGTTGTATGCGTCGGCTTTTTGAGGTTCACGCGCACATCGCGCGAAGCTGAAGATATTTCCATCAGCCCGGAGCGTCACTGACAGGACAGATTAGTCCCCATGACCACCCAGCATTTAGTTTTTCCGAATCGTCCAATATTGGACTGAAAGGAATTCGGAATGGGCGAATGCTCCAAAAGCGGTTTCTTTATAGGGATCGGGATTGAACGGCCCCCGCTTCACCAAAGGCGTGTGATAGCCCTCAATGATTTCTATCGCCTTTGGGTGTAGACGATGTACGAGAAGCGGTGGAACAACAAGCTATCCGCAAAGAGCGGACAATTAGATCTCTCGGTCGAGCCCTGCGCTTGGAAAGAAATAGCGCCTCCAAAATTTTGGGAGCAGATATGAAACAACCCATTGAACCGCACAATAAAAGATGTCCGGTTTGCCAAAAAGAATATCCTGAAGAGGATAACTACTGCGGAAACGACGGCTCGGCGCTGAAAGAGATAAGGCTTATCCGTGCGCAGCAGGTCGACGGCCAGGCAAGAATAAGTCGAAAGAGTGAGACTTGAACAGCCAATCGAGTCGCGAGAGCGAATTGCGAAAAGCGTTTCTTAAAACTATTTGACGAATCTGGGGGATATATGAAGATGAAAACGGGCGACGTTCTGGTCTATCGAGATTCGGAAACGTCTGTGCGTTATGGCACGGGGATCGTAATGTCTGTAACCACTGATGAGTATTCCATACTCTGGTCAATGCGCGGCTTGACGAAATACAAGCGCTCGATACTCGATAGAAAACTGGAAGAGATCTTTCAGCCGGGAGAAAAAGAGGCCGATATTCCCAAACAGCGTCACTTGCGACTTGGCTCTTCCAAGCTCGGCGTGCCTTTCAACGAGAGCTACGATCGCGTAAAAGTTGAATTGCTATGTAAGCGGCTCAAGACCTCGGGAACTCGCAAGGCAATAGATGTGGCGGAAGGTTTGACTGCCGAGTTATTCACCAAGAAGCTTGCGTTGCGAGGAGCGGCTAAGAACATTTTGTTGCAGCTTGCGGAGCTATCAATCCCTCACGGTTCTGGCGGATATGTCGAAGCTCAGAACTTAAGCAAGGAGCTTTTCTTCGGGTACGTGCTTCAGAAATCGGATTTCGTGGTCGCCGATCTTGAGAATTGAGTCACGTTCTTATATTTCACAGCCGATGATTTGTCGGGGTGCTGAGTTAATTATTATCAGCAAGGACGCGCTCAGAGCTGCGCTTCACCAAGCTGCGCATGGTGTTAGGATCCCTCGGTTCCAGCTTTATGCCCGCCTGCGGCTCCGGTTCAATTAGAACGTGAGTGTGTGTGATGTTGTAGATGTCCGGTTCAACCCAACTCGCCGTGAGTTCCATTGCCTCGCGCCAAGAAAAGTGCAGATCCAAGGGCAGATGAAGTAAAAGCCGCCTCTCGGCGGCTTGTAGCTTATTGAAAATAGATGAGCCGTGGAGGGCTCGAACCTCCGACCCGCTGATTGAGAGTCACGTCGCGGGTTTATGAGAGAATATCGTTTCAGTTGCCACTACTAACATCTGTTACAGGTTCCAGCCACTGGCCATTGCGAGGACTGCTGTCGATTTACGACGATTTCTGCGAAAGATTGTCACAAGATTGTCACAAAGTTTCGGGCCAAATGTTCAGCTCAGCCTTCTCTAGATCTTCGGTGCTGGCGAGAAATGATGCGGCTGCGCTCCCCAGAAATGACCCAGGCTAATTCCCGATGATTTCTGCCGCTTGAAACCATTTCAGCTTTCCTGCCAGCGCTCGAAGCACTATGTCATGCCCTTCCTCATCCCCGGGATGAAGGTTAAACCCTTCGCCGTTCTAAGCAGACATTTCATTTGCTACTAAGACCGGACATATCATCTGCCACCACAGTCCCCGCGATTTTGTATTGACTCTTCCGCTTTTACATTGTATACGCGCAGGAGCAAGTCTTACTGGCTGCCCCTGTTTTTCAACTTTTTGTGCCCTTAGACAGGCCCTTAGACTCACAATTGCACCTCTGAGTGTCTGTGGGAATAGCCTTCTAAGCTGGCTGTGTCACCAAGGCAGGTAGCCAGGGGATACTAATATCGCGAGAGCGAACTATGTGGCTATCTGAGCTTAGACTTAATCAGCAAACGAGAGTCTCACTCTCCCGACTCTTCCACACGGCGACAAGATTAATAACAATACTGGTACTACTTTCCCTGTTTGGGTGTCAGCGATCTTCGGAGCCCAATAATCAGGAAACGATCACTAAGGTCCAGGAAGAGATCCCCGTAGTCCCGATTGACAGCATCTTACAGCTTCAACCTGAAAAGTTTCCGCGCAAAGTTCGTGTTCAAGGGCTAGTGACGGCAAAGCAACCCGGTGTGTCCCTCTTCATAAGAGATGAAACCGGAGGAATTGTCATCCTCTCGTCAGAAACGGGCCCGGTCCAGACTGGGAACAGGCTTGATGTGGTCGGGGTACCGGTTGTGGTTGACTACACAATAGTCCTGCGAGAAGCCACTTTTTCTCAGCTCGGCACACCTGAAAACGATAATACCTCGGGCCGAGTTGCAGGAGGCTCTCATCAGTCCAGCCCGCGGGTGCTAAGCAAGATTCAGCAAGTCCGCGATCTCAGTCCCGAAATGGCCAAACAGGGCTACCCGATTCGACTGCGTGCGACCATAACTTATTACGACCCTGATGCGAACATATTGTTCGTTCAGGACTCGACAGCCGGTATCTACGTCGATACGCGCAATCAGGGCCTCGAGATTCGGCCTGGGCAGTTAGTAGAGTTGGAGGGGTTCACCGGACCCGGAGATTTTGCCCCGGTCATAATTAAACCGCGCTTCAAAGCCCTTGGGGCCGCTACGGGACTGACCGCCCGCAAAGTCACTTTTGAAGCCCTGGTCTCAGGCAAGGAGGACAGCCAGTTTGTCGAGGTTAAAGGTCTTGTCCGGGCAGTCTACGAGCAGGACGGGCGAGCCTATCTTGATATTGTCTCGGATGGCGGGCGCTTCAAATGTCAGGTGCCACATTACTCGAAAGATCCTCTCCCTCTAGATCTGATCGACAGTAAGGTTCTTCTCAGCGGCGTCTGCGGCACACTATTCAACCAAAGGAGACAGCTCTTAGGTGCGCAGCTGTTTGTCCCAGGCTTTAAGGCCATCAAGGTTCTGGAGCAATCTACGCAGCCGAACCCTTTCTCGCTTCCAACTCAGGCAATAGATACCGTGCTGCGGTTCTCATCGACGGAGGAGAGCGGTAAGCGGGTGAGAATACAAGGTATTGTTACGATGCAGCAGGGCCGATCCACTTATGTCCAGGACGAGACAGACGCGATCCTGGTCCAGACCTCACAACCCGTCCCGGTCCGGCCAGGAGACCGTGTGGACGTCGTAGGATTTCCCGTAATAGGCGAATACACCGCGCTCCTGCAGGATGCCGTCTTTCAATTGATCCATCAAGAGACGCCACCCGCTCCCGTAAAAGTCACATCAGAGCAGGCGCTCGGGGGTAATTACGACAACAAGTTAGTACAGGTAGAGGCGCGTCTGGTAGATCTCGTCTTTAATTCTCTGGAACAGGTGCTGGTTCTACAGTCGGGGCAGTTTGTCTTCAACGCTCACTTGGATCAAAACGCTTCAAAAGATAGCTTCGCCACCTTACAGAAGGATAGCTTGATCCAAGTGACAGGGGTCTGTTCCGTCCAGGTCAACGAATCGCGAGTCCCGCGTTCATTTCAGCTGTTGGTGCGGTCGCCTTCGGACGTTGTAGTTTTGCAGACACCCTCTGCATGGAACGTGAGGCGCGTCCTGCTCTTGTTGGGATTGACCACCATCATCATCGTTGTAGTGCTCGCCTGGGTGGTGGTGCTGAGGAGACGTGTAGCCAAGCAGACGGAGATTATTCGCCGTAAACTGGAAGACGAGGCTGCGCTGAAAGAAGCGGCAGAAGCAGCCAATCGCGCCAAGAGCGAATTCCTTGCCAATATGAGCCACGAGATCCGCACGCCGATGAATGGCATTATCGGAATGACCGAACTCGCACTGGGGACAGATCTCACGGCTGAGCAGCGTGAGTACCTTGGCTTGGTCGCAACGTCCGCAGAATCTCTCCTGGAGATAATCAATGACATCCTTGACTTCTCAAAGATTGAGGCCGGCAAGCTTGAGATTGATCCGACCGACTTCAGTTTGCGCGATAGCCTCAGCAACATGATGAAGACGCTCTCTGTACGGGCCCACCAGAAGGGGCTGGAACTTATCTACGATGTCCCGTTTACGGTGCCTGATCGCCTGGTGGGTGACCCCAGCCGTCTGCGTCAGATCATGATCAACCTTGTGGGCAACGCCATCAAATTTACTGAAGTTGGCGAGATCGTATCCAGAGTGGAACTGGAATCAAGTATAGACGAACGAGTGTGCCTGCACTTTTCTGTCTCCGACACGGGAGTGGGTATCCCAGCCGAAAAGCAAGCTCACATTTTTGAGGCGTTTGAGCAGGCGGATGGTTCTACAACGCGAAAATATGGTGGTACAGGTCTGGGACTAACGATCTCATCTCAATTGGTTGGGCTGATGGGCGGGAAGATATGGATCGAAAGCGAGGTCGGTAAGGGCAGCTCCTTTCACTTCACGGCAAATTTCGGTCTCAGCAAGGAGTCGGCTTGCCAATCGGAGGCAATGCTACCAATTGACCTCCAAGGGCTTGCCGTGCTTGTAGTCGACGATAATGCAACGAACCGAAAGGTATTTAAGGAAATCCTGACTAACTGGTGTATGAGGCCGACCGTTGTCGATGGCGGAAATGGCGCGCTGGCAGCGATCGCCAGCGCTCAACAGGCGAAAGACCCGTTTCGGTTAATACTATTAGATTACCAGATGCCCGAGATGGACGGTTTTGAGGTGGCCCGGCGGATCAGGGGACACCAAAAATATTCAGACGTGGCGATTATAATGCTGAGCTCTGCTATCCACCGGGCGTTCGGCAGCCGGTGCGAAGAAGCGGGGATTTCTGGCTATTTAACGAAGCCCGTTTCGCAATCAGACCTTTTGGAGGCTATCGAAACTATCTTCTGTGAGCCGCCTGTAATTACGACTACCGATCTTACGGTTGCTCCGGCCGAGGGGGAATCGGTACGACCTTTACAGATCCTCCTGGCTGAGGATAACGAGGTGAACCAACTCCTGGCTATCAGGTTGCTCGAAAGACGGGGGCACGCCCTTACGGTGGCGAATAACGGTAGAGAGGCAATAGCTGCTCATGAAGTCGGCATTTTCGATATCATCCTTATGGATGTGCAAATGCCGGAGATGAATGGCCTCGAAGCTACGGCCATCATACGCCAAAGGGAGAAGCTTAACCATAAACACACACCCATAATTGCATTGACCGCGCGAACAATGAGAGGAGATAAGGAAGCCTGTCTTGAAGCAGGGATGGATTCCTATGTATCTAAGCCGATAAATTCCGATGAACTCTTTAAGGTCGTTGAGTCGCTGGTACCAAATGGAGTCGAAAGTAAAACAAGCGCCTCGCCGTCCGCCCAGCCTCCCGCGTCGGCCATAAGTGATGGGATATTAGATCAACGCTCCGGTCACGAACAGAGCAACCGGGAGGTTATCGACTATGCGACACTGCTGTCGCGCGTTGAAGGCGACGAGGAGTTTTTGCAAGAGATGGCGGACCTATTTCTGGAGAGATGCCCAATCTATCTGGCAGACATCCGAAACGCTATAAACCGCGACGACCCCTTAGGGTTGAATGAGGCCGCGCATAGGCTAAAAGGTGCGGCGGCTAGTCTCCAGGCGGAGGCCGTCTCGAAGGCGGCATTTATCCTTGAAAAGATCGGACGAGACGGAACCCTGGCTGAAGCCCGCGCGGCGTTGAATATACTGGAACGCGAGATGGAACGGCTTGAGGAGGCTCTTACAGCCTCTGGCGGCGAATACGCGGGACGGTGAGCACACCCGGGAGCAAAGCCGGGCCTCTGTATATGATGAATAAAGATCGAATTATCCTGGTAGTCGATGACGAGCCGATAAGTCTGAGAATGGTAGAAAGACTACTCCAGCAGAGGTTCACAGTAATTGCAGCAAGCTCCGGTGAGCAAGCCCTGAAAATACTAAGCCGACAGGAGATTGTGCTGTTGATCACAGACCAGCACATGTCTGGAATTACCGGAACCGAATTGTTGCGTCGAGCCCTACAGATGCGTCCGGATATGATCGGCGTGCTTCTCACGAGCGCTAACGATAATGAGACGTTCCGCGACGCAATAATAAACTCAGGCGCATTGCGCGTCGTGGCTAAGCCATGGGATGCAGCCAAACTCTTGAAGATTGTCGAGACCTGCCTGGAGAAGCAGCAATCTCGGCTCGAAAACAGGCGAGCCATCGATCAACTCAAAGATATAAGACAATCGCTAAAAGACATAAACCACCGGTAGGTGGTCGTCTCAGCGTTTATGCTTTTCTGTAGCTTCTACATACTAATTCCACAGAGATAACTAATGGCCCTCTGCGCGTCTTCGTGCCTCAGCGCTCAACAACCAGAAACTAGCTGTAACCTGATCTAAGACTCACCACTTTTCAACAGCTTTTTTTTCAAGGCTCAAGCCTTTTACGCGCTGCCTCTGCTTCTGGGTCTGGTTGTGGCGGCGCGAGTGTGCGCGCTAGAAATGCCAATGATTCTGTCGCACGGGGGCGAATCGTGATGCCTACGTCATCAGCTCCGCGCACCAGATGTTATTCGTGCGGTATTCTCTGATCCCAAAGTATTGCCGGCTTCTTTCGAACAGATATCCGATAGGGCTCTCGGACGCCGGGAGTCATTAAGCGTCTTGAGGCGTATGGCTTCAAAAGGCGATCAAGTTGCTCGAAACCTATAGCAATGGTTGATGAGAGCACTGTTGAGTTACTCACCAACGACTCGATGGCTAAAACACTCAGCATCAGGTCGAGATTGTAAGGGGTCAACACCGACGGAAATAGTGCAGATGAAAGTGCAGGTGAGAGAAAAGCCGCCTCGCGGCGGCTTGTAACCACATGAATCTAAATGAGCCGTGGAGGGCTCGAACCTCCGACCCGCTGATTAAGAGTCAGCTGCTCTACCAACTGAGCTAACGGCCCGTTAAGGGTAATTATTCTACTGAGGCTAATGTTTGTCTGTCAATCAAACGGCCATTCGAAGGACCGCCCAAGTCTTGCGTCCGAAAATTCCGCTGTCGAACGACTTCGCTTCAAAAAGACTTTACCGGGGAACTCATGCACGCGAGACCCGTGCGCTCCATAAGATGAAACGCGATTACTCAATGCGGATAAAATTCTTCAATGTGATTTTTAACTAGTCTCGCTCGCTCTCTGATCGCGTCCGACTTCTCGTTGCGGAGCACCCCATCGATGAACGGCAGCTCAGCGCGAGTTCCTAAGTGAAATAAAGCGTTCAAGTAGACCTTCTTTCGATGAATGGTCGGTGCCACGTCGACAGTTCCCGTCTCACCACTTAGGGTCTCGGCTTCTTTGTACTGCCTAAGAATCCACGGAATCGCTCTTCGATCGCCCGTGATTGCTAAAAGGGTCGCTTTGTCGGCTGGGTTGATGTCATCACAGCTCATCAGCAACGTCGCGGCGCGAGGGTCGCCGAAATAAGCGAGCACCTTTATTGCCTCACATCGAATCTCGCGAGATGACTGCAGGAACTTCGAAATGACTTTGAAACAAGCTTCGCGATTTTTCTTGTTCTCCGATCTGATTTCATCCATTGCAGCAGTTGAAGCGAAGCTGTCGGGGTACTTCGAAGCCGTTGTGAATCTCGAATCGTTGTACAAACAAAACAGTCTGCTGGTGATGTAGTAACGATCGCTCTTTGATCTGGGATTTTTGTTGATGACAAAACTCAGTTTGTTGAGGTAGACCTCGGGTGCTTCAATGCACTCTCCTCTTGCAACTGATATCTCTGCGAATATCTGGCGCGAGACCAGAACGTTGGAAGCCAAAATTAATAAACTCAATAGCAATACTATCGTGGCTCGAGTTCTCTTCATCGCTGTGTAAAGATCCACATCATCGAATCTCTTTCAGAAGCTTTGCCCAAGCAACGCGCTCTCTTGCCGGGTCGAACAACGGCGCCAATCGATGACAGTGCAACTCGAGCCTCGCCAGAAATTTCGAATCCGTTTCTGCTCGACTCATCAACAGAGCAAGCTCTTTTGTGTCTCCGACGTCAAAGTACCCCGGATATCGCTCGCCTAGAATGCCAGTAGATCCCGGGATCCGAGACGCCAACACAGGCAAACCCGCGACGATCGCTTCACCGAGCGCGTTAGCTCCGCCTTCACTCTTCGACGACAGCACGAACAACCGGCTGCGTTCGAGAATCTGACGAACTCGCCACCCAGGCTGCTCGCCTAACCAGCGATAGCGCGGGTTTGCTTTCATCTCAGCTTCAGCCCACGACGCGGCTTCATCCGACATCGCGCCACCAACTTGCACAACCCGAATGCGCGATGACCCGGGCAATTTCCGTGATGCCATCGCTGCGCGAAACGGATCCTTCACCGGACGCAGATGACCAACTACGCACACATCAAACGCGCGCGCACCTTCGTGCAAAGACTTCGAGGAATTGCCGTACGAAGATGTTTTTTTGTCTTCACTTGCGGAGGCGCGTTGTCGCGCAACCTTTCCTGGTTTTCTAACCGACTGATAAATAACTCGAGTCTTCTTCTTCAAGCGCGGAGGCAACTCGTCGAGCGCCTTCGGTTGAAGCGCCACGATTCGGGTTGCGATTTCAAGAGACTTGAACGCTCGAGTGCCCGGGTTCAAGTCGCCATACACATCGGTCCCAGTCAAGGTAACGATGACCGGTGTTTCGGGATGAATTCGGTGAGCCCTTGATATGGAATCAAAGCTCCGGTGTGCATGCAGAGCTACCAACAGATCGATTTGTTCGTTCGAATAGCTCTGCTTGATAGCAACTCGATGACCGGCTTCTTTCAGTATGCGAAACCATCGCAGTGCGGTGACTCGATTGCCGTAACGCGAGTTCGCGGGCGCCGGCGTCACTATGAGTATTCTCATTTATCCGACAACCAATACACTGATGAGACACGCTGCTAACAGAAGCCAACCAGGTACGCATCTCAGAACACAGCAACTGACTTGCTATAACGCACCGATTACAACGGCAATGAGATCGAGAAGGCCGCGAAGCACGGACTCAAGGGCCATACCGCCATACCGATGCAGATACCAGTAAACCTATTTCGACGAATGCCTTTTTTGTTCTTCATCTGCGTTTGCTCTGCTTTGCAGGAAACCTACATACGCCTAAAAGCTTTCGGCTGCAACGGCGCTCTCGAACAAAACACGCGCGAGCTACAACGCGCAGGTGCGGAAGCCGCCCCACACATCCCGCCGGTCCGGCGTGTAGTAATTGCGATAAGCGTTTCGAATCATCGTGGATCGTGTCGCCCAACAACCGCCTCGAAGAACCTTGTGATCGCCAAACCACGGCTCCGAGTATTCCTTGTACGGGCCGGCTACGAATCCGGGATACCCTCTGAACGTTGTACTCGTCCACTCCCACGAATTGCCGATCATCTGCCGGCAGCCGAACGCACTGTCGCCGC
>Ga0075425_100005940_pt1 | contig 12733 bp, 13 predicted proteins | sample SoiMethybrSBSTD4_FD_75300 | JGI IMG/M metagenome (GOLD analysis project Ga0075425, IMG submission 75300) | Bulk soil microbial communities from a Populus tree surrounding site in Tennessee, USA - Soil MetaG P. TD hybrid SBSTD4 | ecosystem: Environmental > Terrestrial > Soil > Tree plantation...
GCTCGACCACGCGGCTGACGCGGATGCCGGGAATGAAGGCGGCCAGGCGGTCGTAGTCGGTCAGCGTGCGCCACACCAGCTCGTGCGGCGCGACGAGCGTGGCGCGCGCCACCACCTCGACCGCGGCGCCGCGCCGGTACGCCTCGACCGTCATGTCGTCGGCCGGCCAGGCGCCCGACGGCAGCAGGAGCAGAGCGGCCAGCAGCGCGCGCATGCTCAGGGCCGGGCCGCGCGCGCGCCGAGCCTGAGGATGGCGTCGCGGTTGGTCCAGGAAAAGCACTGCGCCGCCGCCGCGCTCCAGGTCAGCCACTGATAGGCAGTGTGCTCCTGCGGCGCGAGGGTCACCGGCAGCCGCTGCGGCAGCACCAGGGCGAACACATGCTCGGTATTGTGGGTCACGCCGGGGGCGTAACGATGACGCCATTGCGCATAGATCTCGAACGAATTGACGATGTTCCAGGGCTCGAGCCGGCCCGCGGCGGCGTCGATGCCGGTTTCCTCGCTCACTTCGCGGCTTGCCGCCGCCGCCAGCGGCTCGTCGGCGCGCTCGAGCGCCCCGGTCACCGACTGCCAGTAGCCCGGCCGCGTCGCGCGCTCAAGCAGCAGCACGTCCAGCGCACGGGTATGCACCACGACCAGCACGGACACCGGCAGCTTGAAGCTCATTTCTCGCGGAACAGCTCCGCCAGCGCGAGCGCCCCCGTCGGGTCGATGAACACCGCGAAGAAGGGCTGGCCGCGCGCCGCCCAGGACTCGGCGCTGGCGGCGAGAACATCGAGCAGGATGCCGCGCTCGTCGCCGGCCGGCGCGCCGCTCAGAAGCAGCACGTGGCCGTTGCCGGCGCGCCAGGAAAGATCCGACAGGCAGTCCTCGAGCGCGTCCCAGTTGTTGCCGAACCAGTCGGGAAATTCAAGCGCCGACGCAATGGATTGAATTGCAGTTTTTTTATCAACAAGCGAGATTTTCACGACGTCGAGGCTGCTGCCTTCCGTGGCGTCAAGAATCTCGTCGACGCGACGCACGCGGTAGACGCCCGAGCGCTTGGGATCCTGCAGCCGCTGCAGCAACTTGCTCATGGGTCGACGATTCTCCTGAAGCTGCGGTAATGGTCGTCGGTGTAGAAGTACTCCCCGCCCCCGCCCACCACGATGCGCCGCGCACCGCGGTCCCGGGCGCCCGGCGTTTTCACCGTGTATTCGCGATAGTAGCCGCGTGCGCGCTGCGGCAGCAGCTTCTCCCGGTTGCCGAAGGTGTGGCCGTCCTGGGCATAGGGAAACGGCCCGTTGCTCTTGATAACGGTGAGAGTTTGGCGGGCTTCCGGCGGAAGGTTCTGCGCACGGATGTCGGTCTGGACCGCAAAGACCGGGAAAACCGCCAACAGCAGACAAGCGCCAGCCAGCCTCACGACTGAGGTGGGTTCCTCAGGCGCAGGTGCAGTTCGCGCAGCTGCTTTTCGCTGACCGGGGTCGGCGCGCCAGTCAGCAGGTCCTGTCCGCGCTGCGTCTTTGGAAAGGCGATGACGTCGCGGATCGCTTCGACGCCGGCCATCAGCGCCACCAGCCGGTCGAGGCCGAAAGCGATGCCGCCATGCGGCGGCGCGCCGTATTGCAGCGCGTCGAGCAGGAAGCCGAACTTGGCCTTCTGTTCTTCCTGGTTTATTTTCAACGTCTTGAAAACCATCTGCTGAATCTCGCCGCGGTGGATGCGCACCGACCCGCCGCCGATTTCCCAGCCGTTGAGCACCACGTCGTAGGCCTTGGCGTAGGCCTTTTCCGGCGCCGACTCGATCAGCGCCTCGTGGCCGTCTTTCGGGCTGGTGAACGGGTGGTGGCGCGCCTTCCACTGCTGCGTCTCCTCGTCCAGCTCGAACATCGGGAAATCGACCACCCACAGCGGGCGCCAGCCTTTTTCGGCCAAGCCGCGGTCGTGGCCGACCTTCTGGCGCAGCGCGCCCATGGACTCGTTCACGATGCTGTCGCGGTCGGCGCCGAAGAAGATCAGGTCGCCGTCCGCGGCGCCGCTGCGGCGCAGGATCTCGTCGATCGCCCTCGCATGCAGGTTCTTCACGATCGGCGACTGGAGTCCGGCGGCGCCCTTGGCGCGTTCGTTGACCTTGATCCACGCGAGCCCCTTGGCGCGCAGGCCCTTCACGTATTCGGTATAAGCGTCGATCTCGCCGCGCGTCAGCGTGCCGCCACCCGGCACCCGCAGGGCGCACACGCGCCCGCCGCGGGCGTTGGCCGGACCCGAGAACACCTTGAACTCGACGTCCTTCACCACGTCGGTCAGCTCGACCAGCTTGAGCGGCACGCGCAGGTCGGGCTTGTCGATGCCGTAGTCGCGAATCGCGTCGTCATAGCGCAGCACCGGGAACGGCTTGGGCAGCTCGATGCCCGCCGCCTCGCGGAACACCTCGCGCACCAGGTCCTCCATTAGGGCGCGGATCTTCTCTTCGCCGAGGAAAGAGGTCTCGATGTCGATCTGCGTGAATTCCGGCTGGCGGTCGGCGCGCAGGTCCTCGTCGCGGAAGCACTTGACGATCTGGTAGTAGCGGTCGAAGCCCGCCACCATCAGCAGCTGCTTGAACAGCTGCGGCGACTGCGGCAGCGCGTAGAACTGGCCGTCGTGCAGGCGCGAGGGCACCAGGAATTCGCGCGCGCCTTCCGGCGTCGACTTGTACAGAAACGGCGTCTCGATGTCGATGAAGCCGTGGCCGTCGAGGAAGCGGCGCGTCGCGGCCGCGGCGCGGTGGCGCAGGCGCAGGTTCTTTTGCATCGCGTCGCGCCGCAGGTCGATGATGCGGTGCTCAAGACGCACCTCCTCGGAGAGGTTGTCGTCATCGATCTGGAACGGCGGCGGCGCCGAGGGGTTGAGGATCACCACTTCCTTCGCCAGCAGCTCGACCTCGCCCGAGCGCAGCTCCGGGTTGACGGTGCCGGCCGGCCGCCTGCGGATGGCGCCGGTGATCTGCAGCACGAATTCGCCGCGCACGCACTCGGCGGTCTTGAAGGCTTCCTGCGCGTCGGGATCCACCACCACCTGCGCCAGGCCGTCGCGGTCGCGCAGGTCGATGAAGATCACGCCGCCGTGGTCGCGCCGGCGGTGCGCCCAGCCGGCGAGCGTCACCGTCTGGCCGACGAGCGCCGCCGACAGCTCGCCGCAATAGTGGGTGCGCATCTAGGCCGAAGGCGGCGCCGGCGGCACCACGCCCATCGAGATGATGTACTTGAGCGCGTCGTCCACCGACATCTCGAGCTCGATCACGTCCTTGCGCGGCGCGATGACGAAATAGCCGCCGGTCGGGTTGGGCGTGGTCGGCACGTACAGGCTCAGGCAATCGGGCGGCACGTGCCGCGTGACATCGCCGCCCGGCGTGCCGGTGATGAAGGCGATGGTCCACATGCCCTCGCGCGGCCACTGCACCAGCACCGCCTTGCGGAAGGCCTGGCCGCTGGAGGAGAACAGCGTGTCGGAGATCTGCTTGACGCTCGAGTAGATCGAGTTCACCACCGGGATGCGGTGCACCAGCCGGTGCCACACCGCCACCAGCTGCGCGCCGAAGAAGTTGGTGGCGAAGACGCCGGTGACGAACACCACCAGCACCGTGAGGATGACGCCGAGCCCGGGGATGTGCGTGCCGAGCCATCTCTCGGTGCGCCAGTCCTCGGGCAGCAGCAGCAGCGACTGGTCGAGCGCGTCGAAGATGACCTTGAGGACCCACAGCGTGATGACCAGCGGGATCCAGATCAGCAGTCCGGTGATCAGGTATTTCTTCACGGCTCCAGGAACGAAAAAGCCGGGCTTGCGCCGGGCTGGTCAGGGGAGCGTGCCGCGCTCAGCTCGTCGCGGCGGGCGCCTTGCTCTTCGCTACGGCCTTGGTTTCCGATTTCGACTCGCTCTTCGCCTCGGACTTCGCCTCGCTCTTGGGCGCGTCGGCCTTGTCGGCCGGCTTCCTGCCGCCCTTGAAATCGGTGGCGTACCAGCCGCTGCCTTTCAGCTGGAAGCCCGCGGCGCTCAGCATCTTCTGGAATTTCGAGCTGCCGCACGCCGGGCATTTGGCGATCGGCCGCTCCGAGACCTTCTGCAGGAACTCCTGCTCGTTGCCGCACTTGCCGCAGCGGTATTCGTAAATCGGCATGCTGCCGATTATATCGCTGATTTCAGAAGGGAATATCGTCTTCCATGTCGTCGAACTTGCCGCCGGGCTTCTTCGGCGCCGCCTTCGGCTCCGCGCCGGCTTTCGCCTCGCGCGCTTTCGGCGCGCCGCGTTCCGCATCGCCGCGCGGCTCGCCGCCGCCCTCGCGCCGGCCCAGCATCTGCATCACGTCGCCGCGGATGTCGGTGCTGTAGCGGTCCTGGCCTTCCTTGTCCTGCCACTTGCGCGTGCGCAGGCTGCCTTCGACGTAGACCTGCGAGCCCTTCTTCAGGTATTCGCCCGCCACCTCGGCCAGGCGCCCGAAGAAGGAGACGCGGTGCCACTCGGTGGCTTCCTTCATCTCGCCGCTCGCCTTGTCCTTCCACTTGTCGGTCGTGGCGACGCGGATGTTGGTGACGGCCTCGCCGCTGGGCAGATAGCGCGTCTCGGGATCTGCCCCCAGGTTGCCGACAATGATGACCTTGTTTACGGATGCCATATCGAACCTCCCTTAGCGCACAACGCCGCTTTCCGCGTCCCGTTGACCGATCCGCGGCAGCGGCCGCATCCCGGCGGCGACGCCGAGCCATACGGCGACCAGCACCGCGCACACCACGAACACGCCGGTGGCGCCATGATGCCCTGCCACCCAGCCTCCGAGCAATCCGCCGAAGAACACCCCGAGCGTCTGCGTGGTGTTGTAGACGCCGATCGCCACGCCGCGGCCTTCGGCCGGCGCCAGGCGCGACACGAGCGACGGCAGCAGCGCCTCCAGCACGTTGAAGGCGACGAAGAAGGCGAACATCAGCGCGGCGATCGCGGCGATGCCCCCGTGCAGCAGCCCGAGCAGCGCCTCGACGGCGAGCAGCAGCGCCACCGCGCCGACCAGCACCGGCTTCGGCCGGTTGCGCCGGTCGGCGTAGAGCACCGCCGGCACCATCACCACGAACGAGGCGAGCACCACCGGCAGGTAGAGCTTCCAGTGCTCGGGCAGCGCCAGCCCCTCCTCGACCAGCCACGGCGGCACCACCACGAACATGGCGTAGAGCACGACGTGCAGCACCAGGATGCCGGCGTTCAGGCGCAGGAGCTCCGGGTCGAGCACCGCGGCGCGCGTGCTGCCCGCCGCCGAAGAGCGGGCGCGCGGCGCCGGCGGCTCGGGCACCAGCAGCTTCACCACCGCCATGGCGGCGAGGCACAGGAGGCCGGTGAGCGCGAACAATCCGTCCATGCCGATGGCGCGGTAGAGCAGCGGCGCGGCGACCAGCGACAGCGCGAACATGAAGCCGATCATCGAGCCGATCATCGCCATCACCTTGGTGCGGTGCTGCTCGCGCGTCAGGTCGGCGGCGAGCGCCATGGCCACCGAGGAGATCGCGCCGGCACCCTGCAGCACGCGCGCGGCAATCGCGGTCCAGATGTCGTCGGCGATCACGCCGAGGAAGCTGCCGGCGGCGAAGATCGCGAGGCCGGCGTAGAGCACGGGCTTGCGTCCCCAGCGGTCGGAGGCGAGGCCGAAGGGGATCTGCAGGATGCCCTGCGCCAGTCCGTAGGCACCCAGCGCGATGCCGACGAGCGTCAGGTTGTCGCCGCCGCGGATCCCGGCCGCGTGCACCGCGAACACCGGCAGGATGAAGAACAGCCCGAGCATGCGCAGGCCGAACACGCCCGCCAGGCTCGCGCCGGCGCGCACTTCCTCGGGGCTCATGCGTTCGGGAGACAAGGCAGAGTATCGGCGGGAAAGCGAAGCGCGCTATAGTAGCCGGTTTCCCTTCGCGAACAGCAGGCAAGGACAGCATTCGATAGCAAATGGATTCGATCCGCATCCGCGGCGCGCGCACGCACAACCTGAAGAACATCAGCCTCGAGCTGCCGCGCGAGCGCCTGGTGGTGATCACCGGCCTGTCCGGGTCCGGCAAGAGCTCGCTCGCCTTCGACACGCTGTACGCCGAAGGCCAGCGCCGCTACGTCGAATCGCTCTCCGCCTACGCGCGCCAGTTCCTGCAGCTGATGGAGAAGCCCGACGTCGACCTGATCGAGGGCCTGTCGCCGGCCATCGCCATCGAGCAGAAGGCGGGCATGCACAACCCGCGCTCCACGGTCGGCACCGTCACCGAGATCCATGACTACCTGCGGCTGCTGTTTGCGCGTGCCGGCACGCCCTATTGCCCGGAGCACGGCATCGCGCTCGCGGCGCAGACCGTGGCGCAGATGGTGGACCAGCTGCTCGCGCTGCCGGCGGACGCGCGCCTGATGGTGCTCGCGCCGGTGGTTGCCGGCCGCAAGGGCGAGCAGGCGGGGCTGCTCGACGAGCTGCGCGCGCAGGGCTTCACGCGCGTGCGCATCGACGGCGTGGTGCACGAGCTGGACGGCGCGCCGCGCCTGGCGAAGAAGGCCAAGCACACCGTCGAGGTGGTGATCGACCGGCTGCGGGTACGCGCCGACGCCAAGCAGCGCCTGGCCGAATCGCTCGAGACTGCGCTGCTGCACGCCGACGGCAAGGCGGTCGCGGTGGAGCTCGACGCGAAAAAGGAGCACCTGTTCTCGGCGAAGTACTCCTGCCCGGCCTGCGACTACGCGCTGCCCGAGCTGGAGCCGCGCCTGTTCTCCTTCAACAACCCCGCCGGCGCCTGCCCGCGCTGCGACGGCCTCGGCGCGATCGAGTTCTTCGACCCGCGGCGCATCGTCGCGCTGCCGAACCTGTCGCTGGCGAGCGGCGCGATCCGCGGCTGGGACCGGCGCAACCTGTTCTATTTCTCGATGCTCGACTCGCTCGCGCGGCACTACGGCTTCGACCTCGAGCAGCCCTGGGAGATGCTCGACGAGAAGGTGCAGCAGCTGGTTTTGCGCGGCTCGGGCGGCGAGAAGATCGCCTTCCGCTATCCCGCCGAGCGCGGCCGGCCCGCGGTGCGCGAGCACGCCTTCGAGGGCGTGGTGCCCAACCTCGAGCGGCGCTTTCGCGAGACCGACTCGCCGGTGGTGCGCGAGGAGCTCGCCAAGCTGCGCAACGTGCGCACCTGCCCCGACTGCGGCGGCGCGCGCCTGCGCCGCGAGGCGCGCCACGTGAAGATTGCCGACCGAACGATTTACGAGATTTCTTCTCTCCCACTGAGAAGTACTACGGAGTTTTTCAACAACCTGCGGCTGGAGGGCGCCAAGCAGCAGATTGCGGACCGCATCGTGCGCGAGATCGCGAATCGCCTCGAGTTCCTGGTGGACGTCGGCCTGGACTACCTGGCGCTCGACCGCGCCGCCGCCACGCTGTCTGGCGGCGAAGCGCAGCGCATCCGCCTCGCGAGCCAGATCGGCTCGGGCCTGACCGGCGTCATGTACGTGCTCGACGAGCCGTCGATCGGCCTGCACCAGCGCGACAATGCGCGCCTCATCGGCACGCTGAAGCGGCTGCGCGACCTCGGCAACACGGTGATCGTGGTCGAGCACGACGAGGAGGCGATCCGCGCCGCCGACTTCGTCGTCGACATGGGCCCGGGGGCCGGCGAATCGGGCGGCGAAATCGTCGCCGCCGGTGCACCCGCGGCGGTCATCGCCGACCCCGCGTCGCTCACCGGGCGCTATCTGTCCCGCGCGCTGGTCATCGACGTGCCGCGCCTGCGCCACCGCCCCGGCAAGCAGCGCCTCACCATCGAGGGGGCGAGCGGCAACAACCTGAAGTCGGTGGATCTCGAGCTGCCGCTCGGCTTGCTGGTGTGCGTCACCGGCGTCTCCGGCTCGGGCAAGTCGACCCTGATCAACGACACGCTGTTTGCGGCGGTGGCGCGCCACGTGCAGGGCGGCGCCGTCGAGCCCGCACCCTACCGCGGCAGCGGCGGACTCGAGCTGCTCGACAAGGCCATCGCGGTGGACCAGAGCCCGATCGGCCGCACGCCGCGCTCCAATCCGGCGACCTATACCGGACTGTTCACGCCGATCCGCGAGCTCTTTGCCGGCGTGCCCGAGGCGCGCAGCCGCGGCTACGACGCCGGGCGCTTCTCCTTCAACGTCAAGGGCGGGCGCTGCGAGGCCTGCCAGGGCGACGGCGTCACCAAGGTCGAGATGCATTTCCTGCCCGACCTGTACGTGCCCTGCGACGTCTGCCACGGCAAGCGCTACAACCGCGAGACCCTTGAGATCAGATACAAGGCACGGAACATCCACGAGGTGCTGGAGCTCACGGCCGCCGAGGCGGTTGAGTTCTTCTCGGCCGTGCCGGCGATCGCCCGCAAGCTCCAGACGCTGATCGACGTCGGCCTGGGCTACGTGCGCCTCGGGCAGTCGGCGACCACGCTCTCGGGCGGCGAGGCGCAGCGCGTCAAGCTCTCGCTCGAGATCTCCAAGCGCGACACCGGGCGCACGCTCTACGTGCTCGATGAGCCGACCACCGGGCTGCATTTCCACGACATCCGGCTGCTGCTCGGCGTGCTGCACCGGCTGCGCGACGCCGGCAACACCGTGGTGGTGATCGAGCACAACCTGGACGTCATCAAGACCGCCGACTGGATCATCGACCTGGGCCCGGAGGGCGGAGACGGCGGCGGGACCATCGTGGCCGAGGGCACCCCAGAGCAAGTGGCCACTAACCCTGCAAGCGCCACCGGGCAGTACCTGAAGGGGGCCTTGGGCGAGCGCCGGCGCCGGGCCGCTTGACATCTACGAACGTTCGTACTATTTTATGGGCCGCATGGACAAACCGACCAAGGGCGAGCAGACGCGCACGGCGATCCTCGACGAGGCGCTGCGCATCGCCAGCCGCCTCGGCCTGGAAGGCCTCACCATCGGTAGCCTCGCCGACGCCACCGGCATGTCCAAGTCGGGCCTGTTCGCGCACTTCGGCTCGCGCGAGGACCTGCAGCTCGCGGTGCTGGACGACGCCGCGCAACGCTATGGCAAGCTGGTGTTCGCGCCGGTCCTCAAGATCGAGCGCGGCCTGCCGCGCCTGCGCGCGATGTTCCAGCGCTGGCTCGACTGGACGCTTGAATCCGGCCTGCCCGGCGGCTGCATCATGATCTCCACTGCCATCGAATACGACGACCGCCCGGGCCCGATCCGCGACGCGGCGATCGCCAACCAGCACCGCGGCAATGCCATCACCCAGAAAGCGGTGCGCCTGGCGGTCGAGGAAGGCCACCTCAAGCCCGGCACCGACCCCGAGCAGATCAGCTTCGAGCTGCTCGGGCTGGTGCTCGCCGCCCACAATCACCGGCGCCTTCTCGGCGACAAGGAAGCGCGCAAGCGCGCGCTCACCGCGTTCGAGGAGCTGGTCGCCCGTCACGCCACCCCGGCGCGCGCCCGCGCGCGCGCTGCCGCTTAACCCAGAAAGGAAGTCGACATGCCTGCCGCTTTTTCACTCCCTAAAATAAGCACGAACGTTCGCTTCGCGGCCTCGTCGCTGCTGTTCCCCGAACTTGCCGGCACGCTGGCCGAGCGCCTGTTCCTCACGCCGCCACGCAAGGGGGCCATGAGCGCGCTCGACCTGATCGACGCGCGCTCGGGACTCGTCGAGCACAAGGGCCGCCATCTCGCGACCTGGACCTGGGGGGCGCGCCCCTCGCCCGGCGCGGCGTCGGCGGCGCCCGCCGTGCTCCTGGTCCACGGCTGGGGCGGCTATGCCGCGCAAATGCGCGCCTTCGTCTTCCCGCTGCTCAGCGCAGGCTATCGCGTCATCGCCTATGACCATCCGGCGCATGGCGTGTCCGAGGGGCGCCTCACCGGCCTGCCGGACCTGGCCGACGCGCTGGCCGAAGTCGCCTGGCACCATGGCGAAGTGAAGGCGGTGGTCGCGCACTCGCTCGGCGCCGCGGCGGCCGCGCTGGCGGTGGCGCGCGGCCTGCGCGTCGAGAGCGTGGTGGCGGTCAGCCCGCCCTCGGACCTGGTCGGCTATTCGCGGCGCTTCGCGCGCTGGCACTGGATGCCGGAAGCCGCGCGGCGCGCCATGCAGGCCTCGATCGAGGATCGCTACGGCGTGCGCTGGGAAGACCTGGAGCTGTCGCGCCTCGCGCCCAGGCTCGGCGCGCGCGCGCTGGTGATCCACGACCGCGACGATCGCCTGGTGCCCTGGACGCAGGGCGCGAGCTTTGCGCACCGCTGGCCCGGCGCGCGCCTGCTCAGCACCGACGGCCTCGGGCACCGGCGCATCCTCGAAGCCGAGGCGGTCACGCGCGCGGCGGCGGATTTCATCGCCCGTCGCTCCGGGGTTGCTAGCGTCGCGGCGCCCGCGCTGCCGGATCCTGCGCCGATATACTGACCCGATGGAGACCAAGAACCAGCGCCGCGTCACCATCGAGTGGAGCGATCCGATGCCGGTCGCCGAGGCGGGCCGTAAGCTCCCCGGCATCGAGTTCCTGCGCGCGATTCGCGATGGGCGCCTCGCGGCGCCGCCGATCGCGGAGCTCCTGGGCTTCAGGCTGGTCGAGGTGGAGCCCGGCCACGCCGTGTTCGAGGTCGTGCCCGGCGAGCGCCACTACAACCCGATCGGCGTGGTGCACGGCGGGCTCGCCATGACGCTGCTCGACTCGGCCATGGGCTGCGCGGTGCAGACGCACATGCCGGCGGGCGCCGGCTATACCACCCTGGAAGCCAAGACCAACCTGGTGCGCGCGATCACCGGCGAGACCGGCAAGCTGCGCGCCATCGGCAAGACCCTGCATGTCGGCAAGCGCATGGCGACCGCCGAGGGGCGCCTCGAGGACGCCGCGGGCAAGCTCTACGCGCACGCGACGACCACCTGCATCGTCCTAGGCGGAAACTAGCGCCCGCTCCCTCAGCTCGAACCGGCGCGCGTGGAATGCCGCCAGCGCCGAGCGGTGCCCGATCGAAACGACCGTGGTGCGCGGCAGCTTTTCCTTCAGCAGCCGGTAGAGCGCTTCCTGCGCGTTTTCCGGCAGCGCCGCGGTCGCTTCGTCCAGAAACAGCCAGTCCGGCCGGTTGAGCAGCGCGCGCGCGAAGGCGACGCGCTGCTGCTCCCCGCCCGACAGTAATTGCGCCCAGTTCTCGCTGCGCTCCAGCTCTGCGGCGAAATGCGGCAGCCCGACCGCGGCCAGCGCTTCCGCCACTTCGACATCTGAAAAACGCTCGAGGCTTTCCGGGTAGCAAACGGCATGCCGCAGCGTTCCAATCGGCAGGTAGGGCTTCTGCGGCAGGAACAGCAGGCGGGCGCCCTGCGGCAGGCGGATGCGCCCCTTCCAGTAGGGCCAGATGCCGGCGAGCGCGCGGAACAGCGTCGACTTGCCCGAGCCCGTCGCGCCCGTGATCAGCAGGTTCTCGCCGCGCTTGACCTCTAGCGTCGCCGCCTCGAGCAGCGGCTGGCCCTGCGGCAATTCGAGCCTGAGGCCGTCCATCGCCAGCGTCGCGCCGGAACCTTCAGCGCGCTCGCCCGCCGTCGTCTGCGTGCGCACCCGCTCGAGCGACGCGGCAAATGTGGTGAGGCGGTCCACGGTCGCCTTCCAGTTGGCAAAGCTGGTATACGCGTTGACAAACCAGGAGAGCGCGCCTTGCACCTGGCCGAAGGCGGACGCAATCTGGAAGATGCCGCCGAGCGGCATGGCGCCCGAGAAGAAGCGCGGCGAGGCGACGACGAACGGGAAGATGATGGCCACCTGCCCGTAGAAGGACTGGAACCATCCGAGCTGCTTCTGCTTCACCATCTTGGTCCACCAGATGGTGATCACGTCGCGGAAGCCGGCGCGAAAATTCGCCAGCTCGCTCGCCTCGCCGCGGTACAGCGCCACGCCTTCGACGTTTTCGCGCAGGCGCACCAGCGCGAAGCGGAAGTTCGCTTCATAGCGCTGCTGGTCGAAGCCGATCTGGATCAGCGGCCGGCCGATGACGTGCGTCAGCCAGGTGCCGACAATGGCGTAGACCAGCGCCACCCAGACCATGTAGCCCGGGATGCTGACGCCGAGCACGGTCATCGCGCCGGAGATCGACCACAGGATGCCGACGAAGGACACCAGCGTGACGACCGCCGAGAGCAGCCCGAGCGCGAGCGACAGGGTCAGGTCGACGAAGATGTTCAGGTCGTCGGCAATGCGCTGGTCCGGGTTGTCGGTGCCCTGGTCGGTGAGCTGCAGGCGATAGTAGGCGCGATCCCTCATCCAGTCGGCGAGAAAGCGCTCGGTCATCCACGAGCGCCACTCGATCATCAGCATCTGGCGGAAATACTGCCCGTAGACGCCGTTGACGATGTAGATCACCGCCAGCAGCGTGAACGTGCCGAGCTGGCGGAAGAATTCGGCCTGGTCGCGGGATTCGAAGGTGTTGTAGAACTCGCGGTTCCAGGTGTTGAACTGCACCTCCAGCCACACGCCCGTCAGGGCCAGGCCGACCACGGTGGCGAGCAGGATCATCCCGTTGCGCCGCTGTTCCGAGATCCAGTAGGGCTTCGCCAGAGCCCAGAAAGTCTTTAGAAATCGCGAGTTTTGCATGGGTCACCTGAGAAGAGACGCGAATCAGTTTACAGAAGGGTCATCGCGGGGTAACAATCCTTCGCATGTCGTCTGGACGGGTTTACCGCTTCACCCCGCCCCCGGAGCACCAGGCGCATCACCTGTTCGTTTTCCTGCACGGCTGCGGCGCCACGGCGCAGTCGATGATCCCCATCGC
>Ga0075425_100005941_pt1 | contig 12733 bp, 8 predicted proteins | sample SoiMethybrSBSTD4_FD_75300 | JGI IMG/M metagenome (GOLD analysis project Ga0075425, IMG submission 75300) | Bulk soil microbial communities from a Populus tree surrounding site in Tennessee, USA - Soil MetaG P. TD hybrid SBSTD4 | ecosystem: Environmental > Terrestrial > Soil > Tree plantation...
GACCGCGGTGTTTCGAGCGTAGTGTCCGACGTTGACGGTGCACGCGACGAGGATCGCGAACGCCAGCGCCGCGAACGCCAGCGCCGCGGACGCCCGGCGCATTCCCGATGTCCGACGCCACCAGAGAAGGACGAAGCCCAACAACGGCGCGCCGAAGAGGTAGGCGGTCGGCTTCGTGAGGATCGCCAAGCCGAGCGCGCCACCGAACATCGCGGTCAGCCAGTGACGGCGGGTCGAGGGCTGAGCCGACGGGGCGAGCGCGATGGCGAGCATGGCGGTGAGCCAGAACGCCACCACGAAGTCGTTCTTGGTGCTCGACGCCTGGAGCACCCCATCGGGATCGTGGCCACGATGACCGCCGCGAATATCTGTACCGGCGCGCCGCCGCCGAGATGCCGGCCGACGAGGCCGGCGGCCACCGCACTGCCGGCCATGGCGGCCCACTGCACGAGGTTGGCGAAGCGATCGCTGTCACGCAACACCTGCAGATGAAGGATCATGAACTCCGCGCCGGGAGACTGGTAGATCTGTCGCTGGATGGTGGTGGCGTATGGCTCGACGCTGCGGTTCTGCACCCAGTGCGCGACGCGAGCCATGTGGTACGAGAGCGAATCATGGGTGTTGGGCGGCGCCATCACGGCCACCGCACCCACGATCACGACGACCACACCGACGACGCCCAACAGTGCCCATGAGCCGGCATCGAGCGGTGCACGTGGAAGCACCGCGGTCGACGCGCCTCGGAGGGCCAAGAGCGCGAGCGCGAGAACAGCGAGCCATGCGATGAGCAGCCCGGGGAGAGTGACGAGGTGCAACGGGCTGAGGGCTTCCGTGATGCCGACGAACGTGAGACCCCAAAGAACTGCGGCGGCGACGATCGAGAGTCGCCATTCTCCGAGGCGAGCGCGCGTGGCGATCACCATCGCCGAAAGCGCCACAACGGGGACGATCACCGCGACCGATGTCATCGGATCGTACCCAACGTGCGTGCAGTCCTACGGACGCGGCGCGGACGAGAGATGCCGCGGCCCCACAGCGTGGCTTGTCGACTTATGTGTAGCCACTGATAATACCGCGCCGCCGCGAGCAGGCCGGCGACGGCACTGGCGAGCATCCTGGGGAATCCAGGCGGGAAACGGTCGCCGCGCGTCGCTCTCGACCACTGCGGCATCAGTATCTCCGGCGTCACCCGGCGGAAGTCAAGGGAAAGGAGCGGGCATCGGGTGGGTGTGACGACGCCGACGTTCGCCGATCCGCTCCGGCCGCCGCCCCTTGTTCACAGCGACCGGACCCCGGACCCTCCGCGGATCGTGAACGTTGGCCCGGCAGCCGTTCGATTCTCATATCGCGCCGCCTGACCTCTCTGCTTATTATTCAAGATAGTTTCGAGCGAGGAGGTTCCCTGGGCTCGCGTGCTGACCTTCGACGAACTGATTCGCCATCGGCCGCTGATTCACAACGATCGGACCCAGACGTGGGGCATCCACACCGAGCTCGCCGAGTTTCTCGACCGCCACGTGGGGTCGGACTCGGTCGCGCTCGAGACGGGTGCCGGGTTGAGCACGCTGGTCATCCTGCGCAAGGGGCCGCGCCTTCACGTCGCGGTGCAGCCGGTCGCTGACGAGTTCGCGGCCATCGTGGAGTTCGCAAAGGCGCACGACATCGACACGCGCGGCTTTTGCGGGGTGGTCGCCCGCTCGCAGGATTATCTGCCGACCGCCGAGCTGCCCTCGCTCGATCTCGTGTTGATCGACGGCGACCATTCGTTCCCACTGCCGTTGCTCGACTGGTATTACGCGGCCGTACGGCTGAAGATCGGCGGCCTGATGATCGTGGACGACATCCAGATCGCGACGGGCACGATTCTCGCGGCCTTCCTGAGCGCCGATCCACGATGGGAGGAGGTCGTCCTCCAGCCCGAGCGCTTCGCCATCTACCGCAAGCGCGCCGAGGTCGTTCATTTGGGCGACTGGATTGCCCAGCCGTTTGTCCACGACGCATATCCCACCGCCGCGGTCGACCTGCGGCGGCACGGCGCGCCGTCGCCGCGCGAGCTGCAGGCTGAGCTCGACACGACCCGGAAGCTTCTGGAAGGGGTCACGACGGAACGAGATGAGGCGATGGAGACGGCCCGCCGGGCCACGGAGGCATCGGAGGCGACCCGGCGGCTCCTGGACGCACGCACCACGGAGCGCGACCAGGCGACGGAGGCCGTCCACCGCGCCGTCGACCGCATCGGCGCCATGGAGAGCACGAAGTTCTGGAAGTTCCGCAGCGTGTGGTTCCGCGTGCGGAGGCTCGTGGGATTTCCCGGGAACGAATGAGCGCGGGCCCAGTCAAAATCCCTTGACACCATCGGAGCACGCCGACACCATCCTGCCGTGATCGTCAATCTCTGGCGATACCGGACGTACATCGTGAAGAACGCGCTCAGTGACGTCCGCCACCGCTACGCGGGGTCGGCGATGGGTATCGCCTGGAACGTGATCACGCCGCTCGCCCAGATCGTCATCTACTCGCTCGTCTTCTCGCACATCATGGTCATGCGGCCGACGGGCTTCGGCTCGCGAGCGAGCTTCACGCTGTACCTCTGCGCGGGCCTGCTGCCGTGGGCGGCCTTCACGGATTGCGTCCTGCGCGGCGCCAACGCCTTCATCGAGAACGCGCACTACCTCAAGAAGCTGCCCATTCCCGAGCAGATCTTCGTGGCCAAGAACGCGATGGCGGCCACGCTCTTCCTCGCCATCTCGATGACCACGCTCGGGCTCGTCACCGTGGTCGTCGGCGGCCCGCTCTCGCCGGCCTGGCTGGGCGTTCCGCTCGCGCTCCTGCTGTTCCAGGGATTCGGCTTCGGCCTGGGGCTCTTCTTCGGCACGCTGAACGTCTTCATCCGCGACATCGGCCACGCGCTCCTCATCGCGCTCCAGCTCTGGATGTGGATGACGCCCATCGTCTACCTGGAGACGATCCTGCCGGCCACGGCCCAGCGCCTCATGGCCTACAACCCGATCTATCCGTTCATCGACGCCCTGCACCGCATGATCGTGGGCGGCGAGTGGCCGGGCGCCGCGCAATGGACGGCGATGGTCTTCTGGGCCGGCATCGCGCCCGTCGTCGGCTACCTCGTCCTGCGCCGGCTGCGGCCCGAGCTCCGAGACGCCCTGTGAGCGGCGAGGCGATGGTGTCGGTGTCCGGCCTGGGCAAGCGGTTCAAGCTCTACGCCCGCCCCGCGGATCGTCTCCTCGAGTGGGCGTCATTCGGCGCCATGCGCCGCCACACCGAATTCTGGGCGCTGCGGGAGGTGAGCTTCACCGTCCGCGCCGGCGAGTGTCTGGGCATCGTCGGCGTCAACGGCGCCGGCAAGAGCACGTTGCTGAAGATCCTCTCGCGGGCCCTCTATCCGACCGAGGGCAGCTTCGAGACGCGCGGGCGCCTCGTCTCGCTGCTCGATCTCGGCACCGGCTTCCAGCCCGAGCTCACGGGCCGGCAGAACATCTTCGAGAGCGCGCAGCTGCTGGGCTTTCCCGAGCGCTACGTCCGGGAGCGGCTCGCCGCCATTCTCGACTTCGCGCAGCTCGGCGAGTTCGTGGATCAGCCGGTGCGGCTCTACTCCTCGGGCATGTTCGTGCGACTCGCGTTCTCGCTCTTCGCGCACCTCGATCCCGACGTGTACATCGTGGACGAGGCGCTGGCCGTGGGCGACGTGTTCTTTCAGCAGCGGTGCTTTCGCCACTTCCGCGCGCTGCGCGAGCGCGGCTGCACGATCCTGTTCGTGAGCCACGACATGGAGGCGGTGACCCACCTCTGCGACCGGGCCATCCTCCTCAACGGCGGCAAGCTGACGGCCGAGGGCGATCCCGTCCACGTGGTCCACGACTACTTCGCCCTCAAGGGACAGGCCTTCGCGGCTGGGGGCGCGGCGCCCGTCCGTAGCGTGCCGCCCACGGACGACCGCGGCGGGCTTCACGTCCCGGCGGGCGTGCGCCAGCGGCTCGCGCAGCCGCCGCCCGCCACCGCGCACGCGCCGGCGGGCACGCGGGCCACCGAGATCGTCGGGTTCACCGCGTCCGGCCGCGACGACGAGGAGCGCTGGTCCGTGGACAGCGGCGGCGTCCTACGCTTCTGGTATCTCGTACACGCGCGCGAGGCCTGTCACGATCTGAACGTCGGCATCCACTTCTACGATCGCCGGGGCATCCTCGCCTTCGGCGTTGGCACCATCAACCGCGGCGTCGTCCTTCCGGCGATGGCCGCCGGCGACCGCGTGATCTGCACGCTCGCGGTGCGCCTCGCGCTTCAGCCGGGCCAGTACACACTCGTCCCGCAGTCGGGCGGCCTCACCGGCAACAGTCCCGAGCCGGGCGTCCTGCACGATCGGCTGGACGGCTTGCCTCCCATCGTGGTCACGCGGGCGGGGCACGGCCCCGCCGGCTTCTACGGACTCATCGACCTCGAAACGGACATCGCATTCGCACGGCTCGATGACTGAGCGGCGACGCCGCGCCGACGCGCGTCGTGTACAATCGGCTGGTTCTGGCGGAGGCAACGATCTTCGTCCCTGAGGCTCGTGCATGACGCGTGAGGAGAAGCTGGCGCTCGTGAAGTCGCGCCGGTGGTACCACTCGATCGAGATCGAGCCGGACCTCGTCACGCCGGGGATGCGCTCGCACGCGGAGTTGCGGCAGCTCCTGACGTACGCCGAGCTACCGTCACGCCTCGACGGGTTGACTGTCCTCGACATCGGCGCGTGGGACGGATTCTTCAGCTTCGAGGCCGAGCGTCGCGGGGCCAAGCGCGTCGTCGCGTACGATCTCGTGCCTGCCGACCATTGCGGGTTCGCCACGGCCCGGACGCTGCTGGGGAGCGACGTCGAGTACGTCGAGGGCAGCGTGTACGATCTCAGCCGGGACAGCGTCGGGCGATTCGACATCGTGCTGTTCTTCGGCGTCCTCTATCACCTGCGATATCCGCTGCTCGCGCTCGATCGCATCCACGACGTCTGTGACGGACGCCTGCTGCTGGAGACGCACTGCCTCGACAACTGTGTCATCCTCGGCGAGGCGGAATCGACGACGCTGGCGCGGATCGATCGCCGTCTGGCCAGCATCCCGCTGTATCGGTTCTATCCGGCCAACGAGCTCAATCGGGACTACAGCAACTGGTTCTCGCCCAACCAGCGCGCGATCGAGGACGGATTGCGTACGGCGGGGTTCGAGCCGACGCTGCTCGCCCAGTGGGGTGATCGGGTCGCCTACCGGGCGCTGAAGCGCGAAGGCCCGCAACCGTACCTGCACGCGACATACGAGGGCACGGCCACGAAGTCGTTGACGCGGACGCCTCTGATCCAGGCGCCGGAGATCGCCGGCGACCGGACGCCGCCCGTCGCGGTCGAGCCGCCGGCACCGTCCGTCCACGCGGCTCGCCCGGCGCGCACCGACCGGATCGTCCGTGCGGCGGTGTCGTCGTGCTGGTGCGGTGGCGCCCTCGGCGAGCCCGTGGCTCCCCGGTATCGCCGCTGTGTCGCATGCGGATCGGCGGTCCTCGCGGCGCGCCCGACCGCCGAGCACTTCCGCGTCGTCGACGACGAGCACGACTTCTACGGCCGAACGTACTGGACGGAATACGCGGAGGCGCGGAGGTTTCCCGACATCTGCGCGCGTGCCCGCAGCGACCTCTCCGAGCGCTGCGTGTTCTGGCTTGCCCGCCTGCTCGAGGCGGTCCATCCGCCGGGCCGCGTCCTGGAGATCGGCTGCGGCCATGGCGGGTTCGTCAAGCTGATGCGCGAGCTCGGCTTCGACGCCCTCGGCACGGAGCTGAGTCCCTGGGTCGTGGACTTCGCCAGGCGGACGTTCGATGTGCCCGTGCTGCTTGGCCGGCTGGACACGCTTGCGCTCGAGCCGGGGTTTCGATGCATCGTGGCCTTCGACGTCCTCGAGCACCTCGACGATCCGCTGGACACGATGCGCCGTTGCCGTGAGCTCCTGGCCGGGGACGGCACGCTGCTGCTGCAGACGCCGTGCTACCGCGGCGAGGGTCCGGAGTGGACCATGTTCCAGCCGGACGAGCACATTCATCTGTTCACCGAGTCCGCGGTGGAGACGCTGCTCCGACACGCGGGCTTCGAGGCCGTCACCGTCCAGGCGAGCCTCTTCCCGCACGACATGTGGGTCGTCGCCCGTCCCGACGCGTCCACCGCGCCGCCGACAGCGGAGGCCAGGATCCCGGCGGCGTTCCAGGCCCTGCTGGGGCTGCAACTCCAGGCGGCCGAGCTCGGTCGAACGCTGGCCGTGGTGGAGGCGGACCGCGGCGATCGCCTGACCCAGGTGCACGAGCTCACGGACCGCCTCCAGGAGCTCACCGAGCAGCTCGCCGCGTCGGACGCCGACCGCGCGGCGCGGCTCGACCAGATCCACACGCTCACCCGGCGGCTCACCGCATCCGACGCCGACCGCGCCGAGCGCCTGGCCCAGGTCAACCAACTCACGCGCAAGATCCATGAGGTGACCGACGAGCTCACCACGTCGAACGCGGACCGGGCGGCCCGCCTCACGCAGATCCACGAGCTGACCCGCCACGTCCGCGATCTGACCGGCCGGCTCGCGACGTCGGAGGCGGACCGGCAGGCGCGGCTCGACGCGATCATGGCGGTGCAGGCCGAGCTCACCACTGTGCGCGCCGAGCTCGACGCCATCCGGAGCAGCTGGGTGTGGAAGGCGACACGGCCGCTGCGGTCCGGGAAAGAGCGGAGTTCGCCGCGGTGACGGCCATGCGGCTCGGTGTGAACCTCCGCCCGCTGACGCCGACCAAGATCGGCGGCATGGAGAATTACGCGCGCAACGTGCTGGCGCAGTTCCTCCGCTACGATCGCGATCAGCTCCAGGCGCTGACCGTCTTCACGAGCCCGCGCAACCACGACACGCTCCGGTTCGACGACGCGCGCGTGCGCCAGGTGCTCGTCCCCGACGAGGACGCGCCGAAGCGGATCCTCGCGGTGCTGGCCGCGGACGCCGCCGACGCCCTCTTCTGCCCGCTGGTATCGCTCGAGCCGCAGGACGCCCTGATCCCGTCGTTCGTGACCATCCCCGACGTGCAGCACGAGGTCTATCCGCAGTTCTTCGATTCGAGCACGCTGGCCGTGCTGCGCGAGCTGTACCCGGCCTCCGCCAAGCTCGCCTCCCGGGTGTTCACGCTGTCCGACTTCTCGCGCCAGGGGCTGATCCGCGCCTACGGCGTCGAGCCCGAGAAGGTCATCGTGGTGGGCCTGGACGCCGATGACGAGTTCCGACGCCCGAGCGGCCCCGACGAGCGCGAGGAGGTCCGGCGCCGCTACCGGATTCCCCCGCGCTATGTGCTCTACCCGGCCATCACGTGGCCGCACAAGAACCACCGCGCGCTGCTGCACGCCGTGAAGGCGTTCAACGCGCGGCGCGCCCCGCTGGGTGTGGTCTTCACCGGCAGCGCGGGGCCGGGGCACGACGCCGTCCTGCGCGAGATCGACGCGCTGGAGCTGAGCGGCGTCACTCGGCTGCTCGGGCACATTTCCCAGCGCGAGCTGGCTTGCCTCTACCGCGACGCGTTCGCCATGGTCTGTCCGTCGCTCTTCGAGGGCTTCGGCTTGCCGATCCTCGAGAGCTTCAACGCCGGCTGCCCCGTCGTGTGCCCGGCGACGACGAGCTGCCCGGAGGTCGCGGGCGCCGCGGCCGCCTACGTCGATCCCGAGGATCCCGCCACCATCGCGTCGGCCCTCGAGCGCCTGGACGCCTCCACCGGCGAGCGCGAGCGACTCGTGGCCGCCGGCCGCATCGAGGCCGCCAAGTTCTCGTGGGAGGAGACCGGCCGGCGCACCTTCGAGACGATCCAGGCCGTGGTCGGCGCGACCGAGCGCTCGCTCACGGTGACCCGGGAGTGGCCGCCGATCACGGTGGTGACGCCGAGCTTCAACCAGGGCAAGTTCATCGGCGAGACGATCGAGAGCGTTCTCGGCCAGGGGTATCCCAACCTCGAGTACATCGTCGTCGACGGCGGCTCGACCGACGGCACCCAGGACATCCTTCGCCGGTACGACGGCCGCCTGCGCTGGGTCTCCGAGCGAGACCGGGGGCAGGCCGACGCGGTCAACAAGGGCGTGGCGATGGGCCACGGCGAGATCATCGGCTGGCTGAATTCCGATGACACGTACGCGCCGGGCGCGCTCGAGCGTGCCGGGCGCGTGTTCGCGGCCGGTGCCGACGTCGCCGTCGTCTACGGCGACGCCGACCACGTGCTCGAGGACGGCGCCCGCTACGGCCGGTATCCGACGGCCGCGTTCGACTATCGGCGGCTTGCCGAGACGTGCTTCATCTGCCAGCCCGCCGCCTTCATCCGCCGTCGCGCCTTCGACGCCGTCGGCGGCGTGGACGTCGACCTGCGGTTTTGCATGGACTACGACCTGTGGATCCGGCTGGGACGCCAGCACCGCTTCGTCTACCTCGGTGAGGTGCTGGCCCAGTCGCGGCTGCACGACAGCGCCAAGACGCTGGCCTCGCGGCGGGGCGTGATCGAGGAGATCATGGCGACGGTCAAGCGGCACTACCGCGTGGTGCCCTTCGAGTGGGTGTACGAGTACGCGGACCATCGCTTCAATCGCTCGGAGCGCGAGGTGTTCGCGGCCAAACGGCCGAGCGTGCTCGCCTTCGCGGCGAGTCTCGTGATGACGCTGTGGCTCAACCGTGACCGTCCGGCCTACTGGCCGCAGTGCATGCGCCACGCCGCCAAGCGCGTGCTGCCCCTCGGGCTGCCGCGCGCCTACGACTTCCGCGACCGGTGGGCGGACGGCTGGATCTCCAAGCGCTACGTCACCAACGTGCCGGCGGCGGCCGACGGCCGCGCGGTGGTGATCCGGGGTCGCCACGAGATGCCGGGCCGGCGTCCGTTGACGCTGTCGATCTTCGCCAACGGCGTGTCGCTCGGCGCGCACGTGCTATCCGATCCCGGCCCGTTCACCATCCACGCCGCCTGCCCGCCCACCGACGACGGTGTCCTGCGTCTGGAGATCATCGCCGACCGGACCTTCCGGCCGATGTACCGGGGATCGCGGGATCCGCGTCCGCTCTCGTGCATCATCGACGACGCGCGGGTCCGCTGAGGAGTGGACCGGCCGCCCCTCGTCTCGATCGTCACGCCGTCACTGAACCAGGGCCGCTTCATCGAGGCGGCGATCGAGAGCGTGCTGTCGCAGGACTATCCGCGGATCGAGTACATCGTCATCGACGGCGGGTCCACCGACGAGACGCTCGACATCCTCGCCCGTTACGGTCAGCGCTTCACCTGGATCTCCGAGCCCGACGGCGGCCAGTCGCACGCCATCAACAAGGGGTTCCGACGCGCCCGGGGTGACGTGCTGGCCTGGCTGAACTCCGACGACACGTACCTGCCGGGGGCGGTGCGGTCCGCCGTCGAGCACCTCACCGAGCATCCCGATTGCGCGCTGGTGTACGGCGACGGCTACCTGATGGACGAGGACGGCCGGATGACGCGGCCATTTCCCGCCACCGAGCCCTTCGATCTGTGGAAGCTCGTCTACGTGCACGACTACATCCTGCAGCAGAGCGCGTTCTTCCGGCGCGACGCCGTCGACGCGGCGGGCTACCTCGACGAGAGCCTGCACTGGGGCATGGACTGGGATCTCTTCATCAAGATCGGCCGGCGCTACCGGGTCGACTACCTGCCCAAGGCGCTCGCCAGCCTGCGCGAGTACGGGACGGCGAAGACGTTCTCGGGCGGCACGCGCCGGCTGGCCGAGCTGGTCCGCGTGATGCGGCGGCACGGGTCGCGGCGGTATCCGCCCGCCCGCGTCGCCTATGCGATCGACACGTACTTCCGTCTCGTGTTCGGCTCGCTCGAAGCGCGGGTCCCCGCGCGGTCGCGCGCGGGGACCGTGCGCCTGCGCCGCATCGTCGAGCGGCGCGTCTACGGGCTCGTCGACCGCTACCTGCGCCACGCGCAGGGCGCCTACACGGACGGATGGCTGGGACCGCGCGCGCACTTCCTGTTGCGGCGCGGGCCGGGCACGAGCCGGCTGATCGTCCGCGGTGTGCGGCTGCCGCTGCGCCGTGGTCGGCCGACGGGATGGCTGCACGTGCGCGTGGACGGCGCCGACGTGGGCCGTCGGGAGCTGCCCGCGGCCGGCGAGTTCGAGGCCACGTGGCCGCTCCCGGAGCCGCGATGGGATCCGAGCGTCGTCGAGATCGACCTGCGCTGCCGGTCGGCGTTCCGGCCGTCGCGCGTGCCCTTCCGCGGGGACCGGCGGCGTCTGTCGTTCCAGCTGCGGGCGATCACCATCGAGTAGTCGCGTGACCGACGTGCCGCTCGTGACCGTGGTGACGCCGTCGTTCAACCAGGCGCGGTTCATCCGGCAGACGATCGAGAGCGTGCTCACCCAGAGCTACCCGCGGATCGAGTACCTCGTCATCGACGGGGGCTCGACCGACGAGACCACGACCATCCTCCGGTCCTACGGCGACCGCCTGTCCTGGGTGTCGGAGTCCGACGGCGGGCAGACCGACGCCATCAACAAGGGCTGGCGGCGCGCGCGCGGAACGTTCGTCGCGTACCTGAACTCCGATGACACGTACTTGCCGGGCGCGGTGGAGACGGCGGTGGCCGGCCTGCGCGCTCACCCGGAGGCGGGCGCGGTCTACGGCGAGGGGTACCACGTGGACGAGGCCGGCCGCGTCATCGATCGATACCCTACCGAGCCGTTCGATCTCGCGCGACTGGCCGACACGTGCTTCATCTGCCAGCCGACCGTCTTCCTCCGGCGCGACGTCGTGGAGCGGCTCGGGTATCTCGACCGCTCGCTCCGGTACTGCATGGACTACGACCTCTGGATCCGTCTGGCGCGCGTGTCGCGGTTCGTCCACGTGCCGGAGTATCTGGCCACGACGCGGCTGCACGCCGATGCCAAGACGCTCGCCCAGCGCGCGCCCGTGCACGACGAGATCCTCCACACCGTCCATCGGCACTTCGGGCGCGTGACCTCCCGGTGGGTGTACGGTCATGCGCTGGCCGTACTGGAGGCCGAGGGACGCCGGCCCGGCGGCGTCGCCTTCGCGCTCCGACTGATCGGCGTGAGCCTGACCACCTTCCGGCGGTACCGCTCCGTCGTTTCACGCTCGGAATGGCGACTCTGGCTGATGTGGATCCGCCACGCGTTGCGGCGCCGGTGAGCTGATCCTCGGTGCGCATCGCGTACGACGGCGTTCCCCTCGTCGGTGACCGCTTCGGGATCGGTCATTACACCAACCACTTGATCCGCGCCGTGGCGCGCGTCGACCCCGACACCCGCGTCGTCGTCGTCGGTCCGTGGCCGGTCAACCCGCTGCGGCCGGTGTCGCCGCTGTCCTTCGGCGAGCCGAACGTGGAGGTCCCGCGTCCGGCGCTGCCGACGCGGGTCCGCCGGCGGCTCCGGGAGATGCTCGGAGCGCCGGCCACGCTGGAGGCGCTCGTCGGGCCCGTCGACGTGTTTCACGCCACGAACTTCCTCTTCACGCATCCCGTCGAGGGCGCCAAGCGCGTGGTGACGTTTCACGACCTCACCGTGCTGCTGTTCCCTCAGTGGCATCCCGCCAAGCGGCTGCGCGAGATGCGCGTCGGCCTGCCCGTGTCGGCGGCTGTCGCGGATCGCATCATCGCGGTCTCCCAGGCCACGAAGGACGACGTCGTGAAGCATCTCGGCATCCCGCCCTCGCGGGTGGCCGTGGTGCCGCTGGCCGTGGATGCCTCGTTCCGTCCGCTGCCGCGTGCCGACGTCGCGAGGGCGCTGGCGCCGCTTGGCCTCGTTCCCGGCGGGTACCTGCTGTTCCTGGGCACGCGCGAGCCGCGCAAGAACCTCGGACGCCTGCTCGACGCCGTGGTCGCCGCCGGCGCCGAGGTGGGGCCCCTCGTGCTCGCGGGGGCCGACGGCTGGGGCACCGACGACCTGCGGCCGCGGATCGCCACGCTCGCGCGGCAGAGCCGTGTGCGGCCGCTCGGCTACGTGCCCGAGGCGCTGCGACCGCCGTTGCTGTGCGGCGCGCGCGTGTTCGTCTACCCCTCGCTCTACGAGGGCTTCGGGCTGCCACCGCTGGAGGCGATGGCGTGCGGCACGCCGGTGATCACCTCCAACGTGTCGGCGCTACCGGAGACCGTTGGCGACGCCGCGCTGCTCGTCGATCCCATGGACGTGGACGCGCTCGCCGCCGCCATCCGTGATCTGTGGCGGGACGACGCGCTGCGCGCCGACCTGCGGGCCCGCGGGCTCGCGCGAGCGCGCGATTTTTCGTGGGAGCGGACCGCCCGCCTCACCGTCGCCGTCTATGCGAGCGCTCTCCGCGCGTGATCGGTCGCTCCGGCCGCTCGGCCCATCGGCTGCCCCGGACGGCCGATGTGGTACAGTCTGCGCACGTGTCGTCCAGGCCGCACCGGACGGCATGGCAAGGAAGGGAAGTATCTGAACCCGAGACAGCCCGGAGCCGCCGCCGGCTCCAGCATCAGCGTATTCTTTCCGGCGCTCAACGACGCAGCGACCATCGCGGAGATGGTGACCACGGCTCTCGCCGTGCTGCCCACTATCACCGACGACTACGAGGTCCTCGTCGTCGACGACGGTAGCACCGACGCGACGGCCTCCGTCGTCGCCGATGTGGTGCGCCGCTCGCCGCAGGTGCGGGTCATCCGTCATGCCCGCAATCGCGGCTACGGCGCCGCCCTCAGC
>Ga0075425_100005942_pt1 | contig 12732 bp, 11 predicted proteins | sample SoiMethybrSBSTD4_FD_75300 | JGI IMG/M metagenome (GOLD analysis project Ga0075425, IMG submission 75300) | Bulk soil microbial communities from a Populus tree surrounding site in Tennessee, USA - Soil MetaG P. TD hybrid SBSTD4 | ecosystem: Environmental > Terrestrial > Soil > Tree plantation...
GGTCCCCGACGTCGTCGGAGGCCATCGACTCGGCCGGGCGCATCGGACGGAGCTCGCGCGCGCCCTCAAAAACCGAAATCGCAAGGCTCGGGTACCCTTGCCGGGCGGAAGGATCGCGACCGTCGACCTTTCCTCTCGCGAAATCGTGCTTATCAAAGTCCGGTGAGATGGAGTCGACGGCAAAGTCTCGTGGTGGCATGCTCTAGTGGTCGTGCTTGTAACCGCCAGCATCGGATGAGGTTTTCGTGAAGCAATCTCACAAGACTTTGCTCCTCTGGGTCTTACTGATTCTGATGTTTTTGGCCATCTGGCAATTTCTCCAGTCCGATGGCACCAAGGCCACGCCCGTCGCCTTCAGCGACTTTCTGGCGCAGGCCCACGCGAAGTCCGACGAGCCCCACGTCGAGAAGGTCACGATCAACAACCACGAGTACCGCTTCGACCTCTACGACCCCAACGCGAAGACGCGCAAACTCAACAACGTGACGATCGGTCCAGAGGCGAACGACGCCCTCACCAAGGATCTCGTCGACCACGGCGTGAAAGTCCAATTCGAAAAAGAAGAACCGAGCCCATTTTGGTCGAGCGCCCTCATGACGGTGCTCCCGATGATCTTCTTGCTCGTGATGTTCTACCTCTTCATGCGCCAGCTCCAGGCCGGTGGCGGCAAAGCGATGAGCTTCGGCAAGTCGCGCGCACGACTTCTCAACGAGTCGCAGAACAAGGTGACGTTTGCCGACGTCGCCGGCATCGACGAGGCAAAGGACGAGGTCGAAGAGATCATCGCCTTCCTCAAAGACCCGAAGAAGTTCCAGAAGCTCGGCGGCCGCATCCCCAAGGGTGTCCTCATGATGGGCCCGCCGGGCACTGGCAAAACGTTGCTCGCTCGCGCCATTGCCGGCGAGGCGGGTGTTCCCTTTTTCTCGATCTCAGGGTCGGACTTCGTCGAGATGTTCGTGGGCGTCGGAGCGAGCCGCGTGCGCGACTTGTTCGAGCAGGGCAAAAAGCACGCTCCGTGCATCATCTTCATCGACGAGATCGACGCGGTCGGGCGGCACCGCGGCGCCGGTCTCGGCGGCGGACACGACGAGCGGGAGCAAACGCTGAATCAGCTTCTCGTCGAGATGGATGGCTTCGAGTCGAACGAGGGGGTCATCATCATCGCGGCGACGAACCGTCCGGACGTGCTCGATCCGGCCATTTTGCGGCCGGGCCGTTTCGATCGGCGCATCGTCGTGCCGCGGCCCGACGTGCGCGGTCGCGAGGGCATCCTGAGGGTCCACACGAAGAAGGTTCCGCTCGCTCCGGACGTCGACCTCGAGGTCATTGCTCGCGGCGCACCGGGGTTCGTCGGGGCCGACCTCGAAAATCTGGTCAATGAGGCCGCCTTGCTCGCCGCCAGGCAAGACAAGGACGCGGTCTCGATGCAGGACTTCGAGATGGCCAAAGACAAGGTGCTGATGGGCACCGAGCGCCGCTCGATGGTCATGAGCGAGTCCGAGCGACGGACGGCGGCGTGGCACGAATCGGGGCACACGCTCGTCGGCAAATTCGTCATCGGCAACGACGAAGTGCACAAGGTGAGCATCATTCCGCGCGGTGCCGCGCTCGGCGTCACGCAGTTCTTGCCCACCGAGGATCGCCACCTCATGACGCGCGAGCAGGCTCTCGCGCGTATCGCGATGGCGCTCGGTGGGCGTACGGCCGAGGAGATCGTGTTCGGCGAAATCACCACGGGCGCAGCCGACGACATCCGGCGCGCTACGCAGATCGCCCGCTCGATGGTGTGCGAGGTGGGGATGAGCGAGAAGCTCGGCCCCGTCGCTTACGGCGAGAAAGAGGAGTCGGTGTTTCTCGGACGCGACTTCGCGCAAAGACACCAGGACTATTCGGAGCGGACCGCCGTGGCCATCGACGAAGAGATCACCCGCATCGTCGCCGAGCAGCACCAGGTGGCCCACAAGGTTCTCATGCAGCATAGGAGGCAGCTCGACGCGCTCGCGCAAGCTCTCCTCGAGCGCGAGACGCTCGACTCCGAAGAGATCCAAGCCGTGATCGAAGGGCGCCCCCTCCCCGAACGAGCGAAGGTCATCATTCCTTCGTGGAGCGACAAGGAGAAGGCGCAAAAAGAGAAACGCCGCGCCGCCAGCATCTTCGGCGCTCCCAAACCTGCCACGAGCGGGTGAGCGCCGGGGCGATGATGCTACCGACGCTGATAGGGTCGGTACGTCGCTCCTTTGCGGGCAGCCGAGCGATCACGCTTTCCATGGGGGCTCTCGCCTTCACCTTCGCGCTTTCGCGGTCCACGACGGCCGACCTTCCGACCGACCGCACGTCCGGCCATGCCACACGCAAGGAGTGGGAGCCGCCGGCCGAGCTGCGCGACGAAAAAGACCTCGAGGTGGAGCGAGACGTCGAGACCTGGGCGACGCTCATCAACGTTCACACCGGAGAGGCCATGCCTTTGTCGAGCGGGGAACCGAGCTTGGATCGCTTTTGCGATGCCCTGTCCGATCGGGCAACGGCTTCGAAGGCGCCGCTCGACCCGCGTCTCCTCGAGCTGCTGAGGCAGGTGGCCCTCCGCAACCCGGGTGCCCGCATCGAGCTCGTCTCCGGCTACCGCAGCCCCAAGCTCAACGAGATGCTCCGAAAAAAAGGCCACCGCGTCGCATCGCATAGCCAACACTCGCTCGGCCACGCCGTCGACTTTCGCATCATCGGCCTAACGCCGGCGCAGATGAAGCAGACCATCTTGAGGGTGGGGTGGGAAGGGGGCATCGGCCAGTACGACAAGTCGAGTGACCGGTTCGTGCACGCCGACGTTGGCCCCAAACGGGAGTGGTACGAGCGGGGGCGCTAGATCCTCCTCGGCGCTCCGCCTTTGGCATCGGTGACGACCGACCGGCCGGGCGCGCTGTGCACACCCCGCGTAGTACTTTTCGTGGCACGCGTGATGCTCGTCCCTTTTAGGCCACGGCTAGTTTTGTTAACTCGGCGCGGCCTTTAGCCCGCCTGCGCAGGAGGAACCATGAATTTGATCCTATTTCTCATCTTCGGACTCGTGGTGGGGGCGCTCGCGCGTGTCATCGTACCCGGCCGGGAGCCGGGGGGATGGCTGGTGTCGTTGGCGTTGGGCGTCGCGGGAGCGTTTCTCGGCGGGTTGATTGGTCGTGCGCTCGGCTTTTACGACTCGGACGTGACCACCGGCGGATTCGTTCTGTCGCTCGTCGGAGCGATCATTTTGGTCGCCGCCTACCATGCCGTGTCGCGCCGCAGGCTGCTCCGATAAGACAGGTTGCCCGAAACCATCGAGCGCTCGATTACGGAGCGGCGAGGTTTGCTTGCACGAACGCCGCCGATAGAAGCGACGGACCGCCGTTCGGTCGGCCGGAAAGGATGGCACGCGCCCCGTCGCCGGTCACGAAAGCCCCATATCCTGCACTGAGGGTCAACGCGTCGAACGGCGTGTAGCTCGCCATCGCGTCGATTTCTTGACCGAGGAAAGCGGCATCGTTGCTCGTGTTCTGCCCAACCGGCAAAAGGGACGCGGCGAACCATGCGCCCCGTGAGTCGGCCAGGCGGACATAGCGATACCCTAGGGCGAGCGTGAGGTCCTCGAGAGGCGTCAGCGTGGCGGAAACGGCGGCATCCATCATGTTGGACCAGGCATAAAGACCCATCTGCCCGAGACCCGATCGCGCGTCCGGCAGGATCGGATCGAACCTGTGGGCCGCGCCGGGCGGATGTCCGTCGTCGCCCGTTGCGTACGAGCCGCTGACCGAAAACCTCGGGTGCATGAGCCAGCCGCTCTGCCAATCGACATGTGCGGTGGCGGCCCAAGCCCGGACCTCTCGGGTACGGCCGATCACCGCCCAGCGACCGAGCTCGTAAGCGAACTCCGCAGCGTACCTGAGGCCCGCGCGATCGCCGAACAGCCGGCCGTCGATGACGGCGATGTTGCTCGGTGTGAGGGCCGGAGGGTGGGGCGAGCGGACCACCCGGCCGAGCGCGATGAGCTCGGCGTGGAGGAGCGGATCGGCATGGAACGTCGCATCGAGGCCGTAGAGCTGCGCTCCGGTTGCGCTGTCGACGCCACTCGGCAGCGACCCCTGCGAGCTCTGCTCCGGTGGAAGGAAACCCGGTGCAGCGAGAAGCGCAGCCAGCGCTTCGAAGTCGAACTGCCGAACGACCCATCTGCCCCTGACCGCGTCGAGCGATCGCGGCGAAAGCAGCCAGTCCGACGTGCCGAGGAGCCTCCCCTCGCCCCACGCGATCTCCTGGCGGCCGACGCGCCCGAGCGACGGATGGAGATCGGCGGTGTGCGCCTCGATGTACGCCACGTGGAAGGACGTCGTGGCAGCGCCGAGGTCAGTGGCCGCGCCGACCGGGCTCGGGGCCCCGGCGACGCGCGCGTCCTGGACGACGATCGCGGCGCCGAGAGGGCCGCGCTCCACGCCGAGACCGAGACGCGTGCGCTCATGCACGACCCATTGGTGCTTCACGTCGAAGGGCAAGTCGAGCTGGGTCCCCAGTATTGGGACGTCACCCGAGGTCGAGACAGGATGGTGGAAGTACTCTCCGCGTAAACGCACCTCGAGCCGTGGACGAAACCAGAACTCACCGACTGCGACGCCGTCGGGAGGGTTCGCCTGCTGCGACTCGGCAACGCCTGCCCGCGCGACGAGCGCGAGCGTCGCCCAGGCGAACCGAAAGGATCCGAGCGCCTTGCCGCGTCCCGTCATGGGAGCACGGTCACCGGCAATTCGAGCGCGACCCTGTCGGTGATGCATTCCTTTTTCGTGCAGACCGACAGCGCCATCGTTCCCCCGATCTTGGCGACGCCCGGCCGTGCGCCCAGGAACTTGATCCGGAAACGTGCCTCGGTTTTCGTGTATCTGCCGTCCGATCGACTGAGCTCGGGCACTTCGAACGTCACGATGCCAAAAGGCTCAGAAGCCGTCTTCAGCTTGTAAGGAAACTCGTCGTTGACGTGGTATCCGTCCTTCGCCACCATCACGACCTCGAGCAAGCCGGTCCCTCCGCGGCTCACCGTACCGTTCGCCGTGGCGTCGAGCGCGTAGTGGTTCCCATCGCTGTGCGCCTTGGCCGTCGCCACGGTCGTCGGCAGCCCGTTGCCCGCTTCCGTTTCCTTCGCATTCGTGCTCGCAGTCGTTCCCCCGTCGGTCGCCACCCGCGCGCCCGTCCCCCCACCTGGCACCGCTGTCGATGTGCGCCCTCCGCCGCAAGCAGCGGTCATCAGCGCGGTGCAGATCGCTTCACCGATTCTCATGGCCGACGAACATACCACTAGTCCGAAAATACGATGTACGCTGCAATGGCGAGGAGGGACTACCGTGGACAAGGAAATGCGCCGGAAGATCTGCCGACTCATTGCAGGGCTCGTCGTCGCCGACGATGACCTCGAGCCCAAAGAGGAAGCCTTCCTCGACAAGTTGCTCGCAAAGTTCGAGATTCCCGGGAGCGAACGCGACACGATCTTCCCCATCGTGGATCGCGACGAGGCCGCCGAGACGATTCGAGGGCTACCGAAAGAGGCTCAAGCCGCGGCGCTCACACTGCTCATCCAGGCGACCGCCGCCGACGGCGTCGTGGCCCCCGAGGAACGCGCGTACCTCGATGCGGTTGCGGGCGAGCTCGGTCTCGCCGGTCCGGACCTCGAGAAACGGATCGCCGCGGAGCTCGACGAAACAGGGGACGCGTGATTCACCCCTTCGACCCGTCGTAAGAGCGAATCATCGCGAGCAGCGTTTCACGGTCGTTCAGCGTCGGCTCCTCCACCACTCTCTCGAGCAGCACCTCGAGCACTTCGCCGACCCGGCGGCTCGGTTTGATTCCGAGTTCTCGCATCACGTCATTGCCGTCGACGCGGAGCTCTCGTACCGAGAGGGCATCCTTGGCGGCGAGCACGCCCGCGACCCGCGTCTTCAGCTTCTCGAGCGCTTCGAGGTCGGGCGTCACGTTCCGCCCCTTGCCGAGAACGTCGGCGCGGTTCAGCGCGTAGAGATCCTGGACCCTCTCGCGCGTGACGCGCCGTACCCACCGCCGAACGGCGGCGTCGCTCCAATCGTCCGAATAGCAGACCAGGTGGTTCTGGACGAGCGTGACGATCCGCTCGCGCTCCTCGTTCGAGAAACGGAGCCGCTCGAGGATCGGTCCCGCCATCTCGGCGCCGACGTTTTCGTGGTCGTAGAACGTGAAGTCTCCGGTCTTCTCGCTGCGCTGCCGCGTGCGGGGCTTGCCGACGTCGTGGAGCAGCGCGGCGATACGCAGGGGCGGGTCCCCTTCGCACGCGTCGAGGCAAGCCATCGAGTGCTTCCACACGTCGAAAGCGTGATGCCGGTTTTGCTCACAGCCGACCGCATCGATCATCTCGGGCAACGTCACCCCAAGGATGCCGGTGTCGAGCATCACCTCGAAAGCGATGCTCGGCTTTCGGGCTTTCATCGTCTTGACCCACTCGTCACGGACGCGCTCGGCACTCACTTTTCGGTAGGTCGCGAGTGTCGGCGCGATCGCTGCGAGCGTCGCTGGCTCGATGTTGCACTCGAGCGTCGCCGCGAACCGAGCGGCGCGGAGCACGCGAAGCCCGTCCTCCGAAAAGCGCTCGACCGGATCACCGACCGCGCGAAGGACGCGTGCATCGAGGTCCTTTCGCCCCTCCCACGGGTCGATGAACTCCGGGACCAGCGGCTCGATGGCGATGGCGTTGACGGTGAAATCACGGCGGGCAAGATCCGCCGAGATGTCGTCGACGAACACGACCGAGTCGGGACGCCGTCCGTCGGAGTAGGTGGTCTCCCCGCGAAGCGTCGTCACCTCGTATGGCACGCCGTGGATGATGACGCTCACGGTTCCGTGATCGATGCCCGTCGGCACGACCCGCGGGAACATGCGCATCACTTCGTCGGGCCGAGCGTCGGTCGCGACGTCCCAGTCGTTCACTTTCTTTCCGAGCAAGAGGTCGCGAACGCATCCTCCTACGATCCACCCGTGCCGGCCGCGCTCACGCAGGCGCGCGCAGATCCCGATTGCATCGGGATGGATTCGGGCCACGAGCCCCTCGAGGTCGACTGCCGAGCTCACGGCCTCGGTTTAACACGCGAGCGGCGCAAGGTAGCATCGGCGCCGAAAATCGGCGGCCGGCGCTACTTGGCCCAGGGGTTGACAATCTCGCCGCCGCCCAGAGCGGGCGGTGGCTGGCTGGGCGGGGTCTTCGTCGCGGACTCTCCGGCTGGCGATCGGGCCGGCGCGGGACGCCTGCCTCCGGCGCCCGCGACGCGGACGAGGTTGATCTTGACCTTCTTTTCGGAGCCATCGAGCGAGACGAGCTGGTTTTTGTACCCCTCGCGCCGAACCTCGACCGTCACCTTCTGGCCGACGGGGACGTCGATGGTGATGGGGGGCGCACCGAGGTCCTGACCGTCCTGGAACACGCGGGAGTCGAGCGGCTCGGAGGCGAACAGAACGTGCCTCGGCTCGGGAGCAGGGGCCGGACGCGACGGGGCGACGGGCGCTGCGGGAGGGATTGTGGGGGGAGCCGCGGGAACGGCAGCGGGCGCGACGAGGTTCGACGATGCCGTGCTGCTCGAGCTTTTCGCAAAAATCCCGACCACGATGGCGATGGCCGCGACGACGCCGGCCACACCGGCATAGACGCCCCACCTGCCGCGCGATCCCGAGATGGGCGGGGTAGCCGGGACCGGCGCGGGCATGCCTCGCTCTTTGAAGAAGTCGGCCGGGACGTTGAACCCGCCCGAGCGCGACATCATCTCGGGAACCGCGTCGGGGATCATCCCGCGGTTCAGCTTGTCGAGATCCAGCGCGAGCTCGTCCATGGTCTGGTAGCGCTGCTCGGGTTTCTTGGAGAGCGCTTTCAGGATGATGGCCTCGAGCCCCGGCGGTACGTCCTGCGGCGGTACGAGCGCCCGGATCGGAACGGGCGCCTTGTACATGTGCTGCGTCAAGATCCCCATGAAGTTGTCGGCATCGAACGGAACGCGGCCGCTCGCCATCTCGTAGAGAATGACGCCGAGCGCGTAGATGTCGGTGCGCGAGTCGACCGGGGCCCCGGCGGCCTGCTCGGGCGACATGTAGTGCGGCGTTCCGAAGACCGATCCCGCCCGCGTCAGCTTGGACGTGCCGGTCGAAACCTTGGCGATGCCGAAATCGAGGATCTTGACGAAGTCCTGCTCGGCGCCTCGCCGAATGAGGAAGATGTTGTCGGGTTTGAGGTCGCGGTGCACGATGCCGCGCTGGTGCGCCGACGACAGCGCATCGGCGATCTGATGCGCCACGTGGACGAGCTTGACGACCGGAAGCGGCCGCGTTTCTTCGAGCGCGCGACTGAGCGGTTTGCCGTCGAGCCACTCCATGACGAAGTACGTCGAGCCGTCCGGAAGCTGGCCGAAGTCGGAAATGTCGATGATGTGCGCGTTGCCGATCGACGATGCCGCCTTGGCTTCTTGCAGAAAGCGATCGGTAATTTCCTTCTCGCGAGCCATGTCGGCGCGCAGCACTTTGATGGCGACCTTCTTGTCGATGACCTTGTGTCGCGCGAGGTAAACGACGCCCATGCCGCCTTCGCCGAGCACCGACTCGACCCGGTAGCGGCCGTCGATCGTCGTGCCGACGTACGGGTCGACTGGCGCTGACGGCGGAGGAACCGATTTGGGATGGCTCGCAGGCGCCTGCTGACCGGAAACCGGTAGCGTCATCGCCATCGCGCCGCCGACCACCGACACGGGCGTCGGCACGATCCGCCCGCTCGGCGGCGGCGCGTGGTCCGCCGGCCGGGGTGGCTGGCCGAAGCTACCGGGACTCGGGCGTGACTTCGGATCGCTGGGGTTCATGGTGCTTGCCTGGGTGTCAACGGGCACTCGCCTCGTGGGGCGTCAGAAGAGACGTTTGCGGAACGGTAAAGACCTGCCTAGCCCAGTCATATCAACGGATGATGTCGAGCGGTGTTGAATTCGGAGCAAAAGTCACGCCGATTCCCTTCTCGGCTGACCTCGCTCGATGATGCGTTCGATCGCTGAAATTCTCGGAGAAATCGGGCTGCGCAGGGGGTCAGGTAGGGCCATACGCGTGGGTGATTAGGACGCCGCTCTGCAAACATTGCAAGGGTCTGGTGTGCTACGACGACGCCATTGCGTGCATGGGGTATCCGCTGCAGTTGTCCGCCCGGTACATGAACTCCAAAAAGGGGGCCTTCATTTCGGTAGGGACCGCTTTTGCGATCATCGGCGTTGCGCTCGGCGTGGCGGCCCTCGCCACCGTGATGAGCGTAACCGGAGGGTTCCAGAAGGAGTTTCGCGACAAGGTCCTTGGGGTCAATGCCCACGTCCTCGTGCTGAAGTACACGACGGACTTTCGTGAGTACCGCGACATCATGGACAAAGTCGCCAAAATCCCCGGTGTCGTCGCGGTGGGCCCTTTCATCATCAATCCGATGATGGTGAGCCACGGAGACAAGACGGCGACCGGTGTGCTGCTCAAGGGAGTCGATCCCGATCGGATGGCACAGGTTCTCGATCTTCCCCGGCACATCAAGCAGGGGAGCCTCGATGGGCTTCGTCGACCCGGCGCCACGCCACCGCCGCGCTCGGGGGATGCCCCCCCCGGTCTGCTACCACTTACCCCCAGCCCGTCGGGTAGCTCGTTCACCCGGTCCCCATTTCCCCCTGAGGCGACCGAACCTCCCGAGGGCCCCTCCGAAGATGCGGCCGACCACGCCGATGGTCGCAGGCTCACCCCTTTGCTTCGTGCGATCGAAGAATCACTGGACGAACCGACTGGGGCCGTGGCTCCTCCGCCTCCGGTCGAAGTGCCGGCGGTACCGAAGCCAAAAGAATTCGCGCGCTCGCTCCCACGCGGCGCCCCGAGGGGATCGATCGTGCCCGAGGGCGGCTATAAAAGCCGGCTTCCCGACGATGACGACCTTCCGCCCGACGTGGTGCCCGATCCATGCGCCAGCCCCGAGCGCGTAGACAAGATGCCCGGCATCGTCGTCGGCAGCACCCTCGCAAAAAACCTCGGCGTGACGTTGCGCGACTGCTTGCAAGTCACCTCGCCGACCATCGGCTACACCTTCAGCCAGGGGAGCATTCGTCCCCCCATCGCGAAGCAGTTCAGGGTCATCGCGATCGCCGAGGCGGGCTTCGATCAATACGACTCGAAGCTCGTGTACACCGACCTCTACGAAGCTCAGGGCTTCTACGATTTGGGCGACACCGTCATGGGCGTCGAGATGAAGGTCGCCAACATCGACAAGGCGAAATCGATCTCGCGGCAGATCGACAAGATGCTGGCCAACGGGCTCTACCACACGATGGATTGGGAAGAGCTGAACCACGGCCTCTTCACCGCGCTCCGCATCCAGAAGGTGAGCATGAGCGCGGTGCTCGGTCTCATCATCCTCGTTGCGGCTTTCACCGTCGTCGCGACGCTCATCATGATCGTGCTCGAGAAGAAGAAGGAGATCGCCGTGCTGAAGGCGATGGGGGCGACCAACGATGCCATCCTGCGAACGTTTCTCTACCAAGGCGGCTTCATCGGCGCGGTCGGCACGGGGCTCGGGCTCTTGCTCGGCCTTCTGGCCTGCAAGGGGCTTCTCGTGTACGCGTTTCCCCTCGACCCAAAGGTGTATTTCATCTCGAGGCTGCCTGTCGAGGTGAGCGGGCAAGACTTCGCCATCACCGGTCTGGGTGCCATCCTCATCTGCCTGGCGGCCACCGTGATGCCCGCGCTTTACGCCGCCCGCCTCAACCCGGCCGACGGCCTGCGCGCTCAATGACGAACAGGCAAGGCCGTCATAAGGGAAATTTGGCCTCTCGGCTAGTCGCCGGCTAAACGAAGAACCGACATGCGCTCCTGGATTGCCATCGTCGCCGCGGCCACGTCGATGGGCGCGTTCGTGCCCTTCATGCAGCACCGCGCGAGCGCGGTCGAGGCGCAGGCACGCGCGACTTCGGCGCCGGTCGGGTCGGCCGGATTGACCGCCGCTTCGAAGAAAGCAGGCGAAACCGACCGAGGTGCCCCGAAAGCATCCGCCCTGCCCCCCCTCGCGGGCATCGAGATCGACAAGCTCGTGGTGCACGACGACGAGGTCACTGCGCCGGCGGCTGCCGGTCGAACCGCGCACTTGTCGATCGACCCGAACCTGCAGCGCGCCGCCACCAAGATCCTGCGCGACTACGCATTCCCCGAGGCAGCCGTGGTCTTGCTGGAGACGGGCGGAGCCCGCGTGCTCGTGTGGGCAAGCCATGTCGAGAGAGGTAGAGCTCGCGATCTTTGCGTCGAGGCGACCGCGCCAGCGGCTAGCATATTCAAGATCGTCACCGGAGCGGCGCTCGTGGAAACGGCGGGCCTCACACCCGACGTCCGCCAGTGCTATTCGGGGGGCGAGAGCCGCATCACCCCCCTCGATCTGGTGGAAGATCCGAAGCGCGATCGGTGGTGCGCGACGCTGGGCGAAGCGATGGGGCGCAGCCTGAACACCGTCTTTGCGAGACTTGCCGTGAAGAACCTGACCCCAGCCGCCCTCGCGGGCATGGGGGGTGCGTTCGGATTCGGCGATCCGCTCCCGTTCGATGTGCCGGTCGCTGCGAGCAGCCTGTCCATCCCCGAGGACAAGCTCGGCTTCGCCCGCACAGCGGCCGGATTTTGGAACACGACGATGTCGCCGCTCGAGGCGGCGACCATCGCGAACACGGTTGCCAACCAAGGGGAGATGATTCGTCCCGTGATCGTCGAATCGGTCGCCGATGCTACCGGCAATCTTTACCAAGCCCCGAATCGCACGGTCATCCGGCGCGCCGTTCGCCCCGAAACGGCCGCCGCTCTTACGTCGATGATGGAGACGACCGTGCGAGGTGGCACGAGCTACCGAGCCTTTCACGACGGCGAAGGGCGCGCCTTTCTGCCCAACATCACGATTGCGGGCAAGACGGGCACCTTGACGCGCGCCGAGACGCAGCAGTTTTACACGTGGTTCGTGGGGTTCGCGCCGAGCCGAGCACCCGAGGTCGCGCTCGCCGTGCTCGTCGTCAACACGCCGAGTTGGCGAGCGAAAGCGAACGTCGTCGCTAGGGAAGTGTTGCGCGCCTACTTTGCGGCCAAAGGTGCGCCCGGCGTCACCAGACCATGACCGGCGACCACGCTCCTACCCCACCGCAACCCGACCCGGTGTCCCGTGATTTCGTCGTTCGCAACCGTCACTTGCCCATCGCCGCTGGACGCGCCACCCTCGTCGTAAGTCCTCGAACTTTTTGGGGGTAGCAAGAAATTTCGGCCGTCACCGCCCCTGGTCGGACCGAAAAACCAGCACGAGACTGCCTATTTGAAAAAGTTCCGCGGCCCGAAGGGGGACGCTAGACGTGCCGGGGCGAGGTGCTAGCATCGAATTGTGCAGGTCATTCTCCGTAAACTGGGCCGAGGGTCTCGAGCCGTCGCGGGCAGGCTCGTTCGGGCACCGCGCAAGGGGTCGGTCATCGTGATCGAGTTCTCGGATGGCATGCACGAGTATGTCACGACACCGGTGAAGCGCGTGCTTCGCGTCGCCGGACGCGAGGTCTTCTACATCGAGACGGTGAACAGCCGTTATCGCCTCGAGGTGCGCGGCAAAGAGCGCGCGCTCGAAGGCGCTTCGTCCGGCTGAGCTCGGTTTCGCGCGTCAGGGCGCGATGCCGAGGGCGACTGCTACCCAGTAAGTCA